>OLNM01000048.1_pt1 | contig 106737 bp, 119 predicted proteins | sample 1672391 | NCBI WGS metagenome assembly OLNM01 (sample SAMEA3136680, study PRJEB25190) | human gut metagenome | reverse complement strand
TCATACTCCTACTGAAGAAGAGAGGAAAAAAGCAACTGATGAAATGGTTGACAATGCAATTAAGAATGCAAAGAAATTCGAGAACAATGAAAGAGAAGATAAGAAATAGTATTAGAGCCTATATCCTTGGAGATGTACTTGGTGTTCCTTTTGAATTTAGAAGTGAAGGAACATTTCTCTGTTGTGGATTCGCTTCAGGAGGAATTCATGGACAGATAGAGGGAACATGGTCTGACGATACATCTGTTTTATTGTGTTTATTAGATGCTTTTTGTACGCCTGGAGAAAACATCAAGAAGATTGATAAATTCGAAAAGAACTTAGATTTATGGTATAAAAACAAGAAATTCAATGCAGGAAGTAGATTGTTTGATATTGGAAATCAAACAGCAGAATCAATACAACGAAAGGGATGTTCAAGAACAGATAGAATGGGCAACGGTGCATTGTTTTATTCACTTCCTATTGCAATAGCTTGTTTGAATGAATCTGATGAATATACGAAAAATCTATTTGAAGCGTTTTGTTGCTATACACATAATAATAAGAATTGTTTTGAATTCGGTAGTAAATTTTGTTGCATACTCAAAAATTTGTTAGGAGATTTGCCAGTGGAAAATCTTGAGGTGAATGATTATGATAATAGAGGTGATGTGATAAATACATATAATCTCGTGATTGATAATTATTTAGCGCAAGAAAATAAGAATTCTACACTTTTTGAAGACCTTTGTTCAGTTATTAATTATGGCGAAGATACTGATACAAATGCAGCGATTTTCGGTGCAATTATGGGAACGAAGAAGAAAGTTTCTGAAAATGATTGGAAAAGAGTGAGAAGATATAAAGAAATCGACAATTTGATTGATAAATTTCTAAATTCGGTGATTATGGAACAGAAACGAAAATGTTTGAAATAGGTTCAAGATTTAACTTTTTTACAGAAGCTGACTTTGAGAAATCTTCTTTTAATCCTCTCGATTATCCAATTGGTGATGATAGGAGATACGAAAGAATGATATTCGAGGGGTTGGCTTCCGATGCATCTGAAGATGCAGAAGGTGAATCTATGGAACCTAATGGTTTTATAATTGACCGATTTTTGAAACATGGTTTAATAAATTTAGACCATTTAACTTCTCGCTCACCTATTAATAAATCTCGTTTTTGGATTGGAGCACCTATTAGTGCAAAAGTTGAAAATAATAAGTTTTATGTAAAATGTCAACTTTGGAAAAAATCTCCTGAAGCAAGAGCATTTTATGATAAAGCACTTGAGATGAAAGAATCAGGTACCAATCGTAAACCTGGTTTTAGTATAGAAGGTAAAGCTCTTGAAAGAGATAAGTCAAATCCTAAGAAAATCAAAAAAGCTCTTATTACGAATCTTGCGATGACTATGACTCCAGTGAATGCAAATACTTTTGCGGATATTGTAAAGGGAGTTCAAACTAAGGATTATGTAGATTACGAATTTGAATCTGATAAAGATTTTCGAACAACTAACATTTTACTTGAAATGGAAAAGGATGGACATATTCTTTCCATTGATAAAGATTTCCGAATTAGAATTGAACCTCTTAAAGCGAAGAATGATGAGATTCTTAAAAATCTATTCAAAAGTTATGAAGAGGGTCATATTTCTATAAATGTTCTTCAAGATTTCTTAAAAAGTCAGCGAATTTAATTTGTAAAATAAAAATTTGGTTCTATTTTTACGTAAACATAAATTTTAATTAAAATGAAAAAGGAATATTTAGACAACAAAATCGTAAAGTCACTGTTGGATGCAAACTTTAGCGAGGAATATATCGAAAAAGCAATAGCTAATGGCGATATTAAGATTGAAAAATCTGAAGATAAAGCAGCTCGTGGTGACCATGAGTCTGAAACAAAAGAAGAGAAAGATATTGACAAACTTGAAAAAGAGGCTGTCAAGAAAGAAGAGAAGGTGAAAGAGGATGAAAAGAATACTGCCGAAGATAAGAATGCAGAAGGCGAAATGATGAAATCTATGGAATCAATGATTATGAAGTCTGTAGGTTCAATCTTTACTCCTATTATTGAACGTATGGCTGAAAGTCTGGATAATTTGAGTGCTAAGATGGATAAGTTTGGCCAAGAAGCACCGAAGTTCCGTTCAGAAGGTTTGGACAACATGTCAGCTATTCAGAAGTCTATGACTTTTGAAAAAGATAATAACGGAAAGATTGAACTTAATATCATTAATCAACGTCCGATGGTAGCTAAGATGATTGAAAAAGCTCTCACTAACGAAAGTGATGATTCAATCAGAAAATCTTTGGAAGCCGATGCATTGAATTATATGACTAACCCTTATGCTGAAACAATAGGTGAAGAGTTGGCTCGTTACATGTACACTAAGAATGGTATTAAATTTGTAAAGTAAATTCGGATTTAAATTATAAATAAAAATAAGTTATGGATTTGTATCAATACACTAATAACGGAACAGATATCGATTTGTTCGATGGACTGTCATCAAACGATATCTTGAAAGCTATGGAAGCCGGTTCTATGACCGGTATGCAATACAACAATATGATTAATAATGGTGGAGGTCTGAAAGTTGAATCTCTGGATTCAGTCTTAAAGATTTTGACCAATAGATTGAATCAGTTGGTGTATTACATGGAAATGCCGAAACAGAAGATTAAACAGAATGTTCATCAGTACAACCAGTTGTATAAGTACGGTGAAGATGTAAGTATCTTCAATACTGAAGGTGAGACTCCGGAAGAAACCGATTCTCAATACAGACGTAAGTCAATCTTGACTAAGTACATGGGTGTTACTGGTCAAGTGACTCATCCTGCAATGATTGCTGAATACAACAGTATTAACAATATGTATACTCAGGAAGTTGAGAATAAAACTATCTTGCTGCAGACATTGATTGATACAGCATTGACAAGTGCAGACTCTTCTTGTGTTGATATCGAGTTTGATGGTGTATTCCGTCAGCACATGTTGGGTGTAAATGAAATGGACGGTGGTACAGCAGAAGGTAAGACTTCTGAACAATTGCTCGATGGTTACTTCAATAGTCCGGCTGTTATCGATGCTCAGAATCAGGTTCTGAATGATAAGATGATTCAAGATGCATCTAATGTTGTAGTAAACGTTTATAACGGTTATATCGACCGTATCATTTCTAACCCGATTGTATTTAACAATTACGTACAACAGTTCCATGAAAGCAAGCGAGTTATTGTAGGTCTTGCAGCTTCTGTAACTGGTGCTACTATGGGTCAGTCTGTAAACGATGTTACAACCCAGTTCGGTAAGATTAATATTAAGAACGACCGTTACTTTGATGTTCGCAAACCTATTAGAGTAGGTAAGGGTGCTACAAGTCCGAAAGCTCCGGTTGCTCCGACTGTTGGAACAGCAATTAAGGTTAATAATGCTGATACTAAGACTAACTTTGGTCGTCATGCAGGTGCTTATGGTTACTTGGTAACTGCTAAGAATCGTTATGGTGAATCTGCACCTTTGAATATTACATCTACTAGTGCTCAAGCTGTTACTGCAACTCAGTCAGTTGAGTTCGGTGTTACTGCTGGTGTAGGTGGTGCTTATGCAGCTTCTTCATTTGTTATTTATCGTACAAAGAAAGATGCTGTTTTGAATGATACGACAGAATACTTCCCGATTTTTGAAGTACCTGTTTCTCAGATGGCAACTGGTTATGATGGTGCCGCTGTAAATTGCGTACGTGACCGCAACCGTATCATTGCAGGTACCAAGTCTGCCTTGGTATATTACAATGATAATCAGATTAACGAATATTTGCAGTTCTCTGATACTGTTAAGATGGACTTTGCAGTTACTGCTCCGAGTCGTCGATTCTGTATCTTGAATTACGGTACTCCGGTATTGTATCAGCCTGCTAAGATTGTGCGTATCGTTAACATTGGTGACGAAGGTTTGTAATCTAATTGTAATAAATTGTTTCAAAAGGGGAGGGAGATTAAAAGAACTCCTTCTCCTTTTTATTTTTAAATTAGTGAATTATGGTAACAATTAAAAGTAGAGTTTATTCCCAACACACTCTGAAGTTCAAGAATGGGACAGTAAAATTTTGTAATGGTGTAGCAACTGTATCTGACGAATTGTATCAAGAAATTGTCGATGGTCAGTTTCCTAACATTTATAAAGAAGGTGAAGAACCGGAATATAAGACGAAAATGGAAGAGCAATTGCGCACAGAAATCAAGAAAGATAATGAAGAGTACGAAAATGAGATTCGTAGATTGAAAAATGTTATTGAATCTCAGGAAATTGAACTCTCTAAAAAAGATGGTGAAATCGAATCTTGGAAGAAATTGGTTGAAGAGTTGAAAGCTGGAAAAACTGAATCAGTAAAGACTGAAATTCAAGAAATAACCAAAGAAGAAATTGAAGACGATAATTTGTTAGCAGATTTGAAAGCAACAAAAGTCGACGACTTGAAAACTCTTGCAATGTCAGAAGAAGGTGGTAATTATTCTGAAGACGACTTGAAAGGCAAGAAAAAAGATGAAATTATTGAAATGATTTTGAGTAAAGCATAATAACGTATTACAATGGGTCAACTAACTTTGAAAATAAAATACAGAAAGAATACTGGTTTAGCTTTTTCTGTTGCTGAAATTTGGTCTTTATATCTTTTCGGTATAAAAATCGAAGGAGGAGAAGGGACGTCTTTTTCAGATGAAAACATGAGATTCTACATAGAATCTGCACAGAGAGATGTAGAAAATTGGTTTAATCTGCGTTTTATGAAACAGTTAGTTGACCAAACTCTTTCATATTATCGTTCAGATTATTGGCAACAATTCCCTATACTTCAGACAAATTATCCTGTACGAGTTCCTTTATCTATGATTGGTATGCTGAATAAAATGGAACAAATTATATATCCACAAGGATGGTTGTTCTGTGAATACGATACAGCAATGAATCAAGGGAAAAGGAGAATTAGTGTAGTACCTACTGGTTCATCAACAACTCAAGGAAATGCCGAAATTATTTTGACTGGAATCACATCTCAGATTGGAACTCAAAGATATGAGAATATCCCTGATTATTGGAGAATCCAGTACATTACAGGATGGGATATAGATGATATGCCGATGGATTTGTTGAATATAGTCGGGATGTTGGCTACTTTCGGCCCGTTAAACATCGCAGGAGATTTGGTCCTTGGTGTTGCTGGTGTATCAAGTCAATCGTTAAGTATAGATGGTTTAAGTCAAAGTATAGGTACAACGGCAAGTGCAACATCAGCAGCATATTCAGCAAGACTTATTCAATACAAAAAGGATATTGATAGTGCAGTAGGCAGATTGAAACTTGTTTACGATGAAGTTAAATTCAGAGTATTTTAACTATGGAACAGAAGAATATCTTACAGACACCTAATCCAGGTTTAAGTAATTTTAGACCAGAATTTTATAAGGATGAGTTTGAGAAAGCTATCTTTGCTAAAGGTTACGATGTAACACTTGAAACAGCATTGAGATGTCCTTGTCATGGAAGAGATGCAGCTTTGCCTGATTGTCAGAATTGCTTTGGTACTGGTTACTTCTATGTCAATCCTACAAAGACAAAAGCTCTTATAACTGGAATTAATCAGAATAACCAATATAAGAATTGGACTGAAGCTTTATTAGGAACATTTGCAGTGACAGTAATCGATAAAGACAAACCTAATTTAGGCTATTTCAACCGTATAACTTTTGAGACGGAATATTCTTACTTCAGTGAGAATTTGGAAATAAGAGAAATGAACGGGGAGTTTTTCGTTTTTACGACGTATCGAGTGATTGACTTGATATCTCTTCATACTTTTATTTCATCTACTGAAAAATTAAGTAAAACGAATCAAGCTCATGTAAATCCTGAAAATCCTTATTGTTTGATATTGGATTTTGAACCTCCTACAAATGGAGTGGTAAGTGTTTATTATAAGCATAGAGTTGAAGGACATATTTTAGATATTGTTCATGAAGTAAGGGCATCTTGGGAAACAAATAAGATAAAAGGTTCTTTGCAGAAGATTCAACTTCCAGTCCAAGCAATAGTAAGAAGAAGTCATTTGATAGCAATAGAAAAACCGAATTTCGATGGTTCAGGTGTAATAATTAACGATAATATATAATGGCAGCGTTACCGATTAGAATAGACTTGAGTGATGTAGTTCAAGAATTCACTTTGAATCAAGATGAATCGAACTTATTGGCTACAGCTATTATTGATAGTGTAGTTCAAGAATATTCTATGAAGTGGCAAGATTTAGTCAACAAAGAACTGAAAAGCTCAAGACCTGAATATCTTAAAGCAATGTATATCGAGAGACCTTCTGCAACAGAAGCTGTCTTTGGATTATCTGCAAGAGAAAGTAAACTTGCTTTAATGATAGAAGAAGGTGCAGGTCCATTTGACGAGAAACCAGGATTTCAAAAATCATCTAAAGCGAAACAAAAGAAGAATGGACTTGGTTGGTTTTTGACCGTACCGTTCCGCCATGCGACACCGCAAGCGATTGCTGAAGCAGGAATATTCAGTTCAATTATGCCTCAGGATGTATATCAACTTGCTAAAAATTCACCAATGCCATTAAAAAGGTCTCAGTTACCTGAAAGTCAACAAATACCTGGTGTAAGAAAAGAAATTAATGTTCCTGGATTAAAAGTTCCAGAATATATTCATAAAGCAGCTAAATACGAAGGTCTTGTACGAGTTGAAGCTTCAAGTTCAGAAAATGAGAATAGAGGTCAATATATGACATTCAGAAGAGTCAGTGATAATTCTGACCCTAATAGCTGGTTCAATGGTGGTATCATTGCTAAGAGATTGATGGATAGGGCACTTGAAATTGCTCAGATAGATAGAGTTGCTGATATGGCTATTGACGAAACATTAGAAAGGATATTAAATAACAAATGATATGATAGAAATAATCCGTGTAAAACAGCTTATTCTAAATCTATTGGAATATATACCCAAAGATTTAGAAAATCATAAAAATGACGAAGAAAATACCTTTCTATATAGATTGTTATATGGAATGAAGGATGGAAATTTTGATTTCTATCAACAAGCAAAATCGTTATTCACTCGTTCATCTGCTAATCCGAGGAAAATAGAAGTAAGACTTGAATTTCCTAAAGATAAGACGGGATTACCTTGTTACGTCATAAGAGAACCAGGTAAAACAAAAGGACCTGCTAATTCAATAGGTAAATTGAATGGTGAAATTTATACTCCTGATGGAGCATGGCAAGTTCGAGATAGTAGAGAGTGCGGTTTTGAAATTATGTGTCTGTCAGATAATATGTTAGAAAGCATTCTGTTATCAGAAGTACTTTATGCATTAATGACTGGAGCGTACAACTGGTTGGCTGCTAATTATTCAACTATCGATATAACAATGACAGAGCTTATGGCAGATACAAACTTGATTCCTCTACCTATATTCGTAAGGTCTGTAAGATTGGAAGTTTCTGTTGAACAAATCATTTCGTCTTTGGTTAATACTGAATTTTTAAATAAATTGTTATTTGAAGATGCAGGAATAGCAGCGATTGATGGAGATAATTATCAAAATCATGGATTGCCAGGTGTAGAATCAGAGATAATTTAATATTTGGTTTGTAGAAAGAAAAAGAATATCTATATTTAGGTGTTAATTATATTCCTGAGAATTATTTAGAAAGAATCGAAGGAATTAAATCATATATCAGTTCGTAAAATTAATGAAAATTAATAAATTTTATGAGTTCAACTTTTTATTTCAATAATCGTCAAATCTCTCTTCCTGGTGTTTACAGCACCATTATAAGTGGAGAAACTGGACCTGCTCGTAATTTAGATTACGGTAAGGTTCTTGTTATTGATACTGGTACATATTCTGCTGGATTTGGTGGTGGTGCTGGTATTAATGGTGAAAATACACAAGGTCAGAATGCTATTTATACATTTGACAATCTTTCAGATTTTCGTGGATTTATGAAAGGTGGTATGTGGTGGAGGGCTGCAGAAGCATTGTTTGCGCCAGATTCATCAAATCCTGACGCAGTAGGTATTTCTGAACTTGAATTTGTTCGTGCAGCAACAACTACAGGAGCAAAAATTACATTTGCAACAGCAGGAGGTACATTCGCAGTTAAAACATTAGATGAAGGTTTAGTAGCCAATGGTTCGTTATTGAACGATAAATTATTGACAAAAGGTTACGGTCTGAGTTTTATCGCAGGACGTGAAGATGCTACTAAATGGATTCTGCAATTCTGGAGAGGTACTTATACTGGTACTTATACAGATGGTTTGCCTTATGGTGACATTACGCAAGAAAATTGTGACCCTGAATTAGTACTCGAATCTCCTGAAATTGATAACATTCAAGAATTGATTGATTGGGCCAATAATGATTCTAATTTTGGTTTGGTATTTGTTCTTGACTCTACTTCTCAGGTTGAAGGTACTGGTGAGATTAAACAGAATGATATTACTACTGCATTGAACGGTAAACCTTATATCCTTGCTACTGGTGGTACTGAGTCGTTTGATGCTGATGATTTGAATGTTGTTCTTGACCAGATTGTAGGTTTGGATTATAGTGCAGTGATTCTTGACCAAGTAGGAGCGAAGGCAAATTCAGCAACTACAAAAGCATATATCACTCATATGACACAAGATGCTAAGTTCCAACACTTCTTGTATGTAGCAGGTTATGATGATTCAGCTAATTTTGCACAAGAAATTACATTGGCTCAAGCATTCGATAGTTGTTACATTCAATTGGTACATGGTGGTGTAGGTATGGTATCTGCATTTGATGCACAAAAGATTCGTTGGTGGCCGGCTATTTATATGACTTGTGCAGTAGTGGGACGTGTAAGTGGAAAACCGCCTTATGTACCTCCTACATTCAAGACAATTGGTGTTGATAGAGTAAAACATATATTGACTGAGACTGAAAAGAAAAAAGCTTTGAAGTATGGTATTCTTTGTGTTGTATTGAACGACTATACTGGAAAGTTCAATATTTTGCAGGGTGTAAATACATTGCAAGATAACGCCAATCTGTTCAATGCAAAAGGTCAATCTTACTCTATTCAGTTCATGCGTGTTGTAGCGCAGATTAATAAAGAATTGATTGTAAATGCAACACTCGACCTTCTTGGTCAAGAAAACGGTGTGAATGCCAATACTCTGTCAGCAGGTGCCGTTAAGGATTGGACAGTAGCATATTTACAATCAAGAACAGCTACAAGTGAACAAGATAATTTGTTATTGTCATTCCAGGATGTTGTAACAACTCGTAAAGATGATGCTTATTTCACTACTTACAAGATTGTTGTAAATAATGAAATTACGAAGTTGTTCTTTACTGGATATTTAATTCGTGGATAATTAAAAACGAAAGAATATGGCAGTTTTTACAGCGCCAAAAGCGTATATAAAGATAGATAATAAGGTTGCAGGTTTTGTAAGAAACCTGCAATTCGCTGAGAATATCAGCCGTGCGAATGTTCAGGGTCTTGGTAGTCTTTTGAAACAAGAAATACCTGCAGTAGGTTATGATTGTACATGGACAGTAGACCAGTTCTTTATCGATTTCAAGCAACCGGTAATGGAAGGTATGATGCATCGTCTTGGTTCAGTGAAGGCTATTGTAGATACATTGGTATTAGGTGAACTTGGATTTGCTATTGCTATTTATAGTAAGACAATTCAAACTCAGGATTCTAATACGAAAATGGTAACGCAAGTTGACCCTACTGGTCAGACGATTTGTTTGCTGAATCCTTGTTTTGTCAACAATCAGGCGTTTAGTCTGGCTGAAGGAGGAATTTCGGGCTACAACTGCAGTGGAACGTATCTTTATCCAATATCAACATTGGAACTCTGATAATCAATTAATTATGGCAATTTTTATTGCCATAATTTTTATATTTTTAAAGGGAATAGATGGTTATAATATATGTGTAAAAATTATGAAAGCAGATTTTGAAAAAGGAACGAAAGTATGTTCAAAATGTAGACGAGAACTTCCTATTGAACAATTTAATAAAGATAGTTCAAAATCAGATGGATTAAATATGCAATGTAAAGATTGTGTAGCTGCATATAGGAAATCTCCTGAAGGCAAAGAAGTTTCAAAAAGGGCAAGGAAGAAATATTTTCAAACAGAAAAAGGAAAAGAATGTTCAAGGAAACAAACTCAAAGACTTCAAAAGACAGAACATGGTAAACTCATTTATAAAAGAGCAGGTTTGAAATATCGAAAATCAGAACATGGAATTCAACATGAGAAGGAGTATCGAAAATCAGAAGCATTTAAAATAAAACAAGAGAAGTATCGAAAATCAGAAAAAGGTAAAGTAGCTTTTAAAAGAGGAAATGAAAAATATGAACAAACAGAAAAAGGAAAAACTGTAAGACATTCTATTTATAGAAAAAGAATTGAAAATGGAAAGATTAATGAATATCAAAATAAGAAATATGAAATAGATAAAAATTATAGAATAGGTAAGATATTAAGAACAAGACTTTGGTGTGCACTTAAAGATAATCAAAAATCAGCACACACTCTCGAACTTCTTGGTTGTTCAATTGATGAACTGAAAGTTCATCTCGAACAACAATTCGAGCCAGGAATGACGTGGGATAATCAGGGAGAATGGCATGTTGACCACATTATCCCATGTTCAAGATTTGATTTATCTAATCCAATTCATCAGCGTATCTGTTTCAATTACAGAAACTTACAACCTCTATGGGCAAGTGAAAATAGTGCAAAGCGTGATGAATTACCTGAAGGATGGGAGGATTTATTAAAAGTTATTATGGACGAATTGGGTATTAGTTCGATTGATTCTTTAAAATAAAGTCAGAACTTTATAACGAATTAAAACAATTGATTATGGAAGATAAAACAGTTAATTTAAGAGGGAAGGAATATACAATCAAATTCCCTAATGTAGGTGAGTATTATCGTATCGAAACTATGAAGCAGAGTCTTGGTAGAGGATTCTACAATACATTACTTGGTAATTCTACTAAGGCAGCTCAGAACGCTTTAGATATTATTGATATCGAAGCAACACTGACGGTATTAATGCCTGAACTTGTTAAAGATTTGAAAGTCGATTCTTTTAATCAATTGGGTCTAAAAGATTTCGCTGAAATTCGTAAGTTTTATGATACTGAAGTTTATCCTTTCTTAAAAGAAATTCATCAGATTTTGAATCAGTAAAAATTAGATAGATATGACCATTGATGAGCTTAAAACATTTATGATTCAATGGAACAATCGATTTCCTTACGATAGATGGTGGAGAAAGAAACATGGGATAGCTTTTATGTCTGAAGAACATAGAAAATGTTCCTTTATAGCTCAAAGGATGGAATTCGAAGAAGATTCAATATATTCAGAGATACGTAAGAAAGAATTGGACAAAAACGACGATGTTTATACTCCTAACATAGGAGAATGGTTGAAGAGAGAAGATTCTGGAATAATCGAAGAATATGATATTGAAGCATTTCGTAGAGAGGCTGCTTTAATGGCAGAAATGGAAGATAAAGAATAATATGGCTGAAGATAAAAGAATACGAGTGACTGCTGACGTCACTCCATTAAGACAATTAAGAGAAGAGGCAGTTTCATTATATCGTGAAATTGACCAAGCTGCTTCGATGAATTCTCAAAGTACTGAGAAACATCTACAGCAACTTCGTGAACAATTATCTCTAATGGAAGATAGGAATCAGTTGGAGAAACTTCTTATTGATTTGAGAAGACAATCTGCTTCGATGCAGACTCCTGAAGTACAACAGCCTATTTCAACTCCACTTCCACAGCAACAAACTCAAAGAGAGTTAAAACCAGTTTATGATGAGAATGCGAATTCTATTACATGGGAAGTAAATAGAGAAACAGAAATTCAACCTGATGATGAAGAAATAACTAAACCTTCAGAAAAACCAAAAAAAAGACGTCCGAAAAGAAAGGTTGAATATCAAGAAGATGTGGAACCAGTTATAGATGAAGAAACTGGTTCTGTCTCTTGGAATCTAAGACAACCAAGACAAGAACCTCCTATTGAAAGAAAACCTACAGAAACAGTCAGAGAGACGATTAAAGAAACTCAGAAAGAGATACTGACTGAGATAAATCGTCATGTTGAGAATATTGATAATTCTGTTACGAATGTCGATAATTCTGAGGAAAACGTCGATAATTCCGTTGTAAATACAGATAATTCTCGAAGGATAGAGGATAGGAGTGAAAACTATCGTCATGTTGAAAATAACCGTGAAAATATAACGGAAAATGTTAAGAACATTGAACGTAATACAGAAACTATTCAAGAGAATACTTCAGTATTAAGAGAGAAGGACCCAGTAGAAACAAAACCTGAATATCAGATAACCCCTACAGAAAGTCCTCGATTAAGAGAAAGAGATGATGAAGTTGTTGAGCGAAGAGAAACGAGAATTATTGAAGGTCAACAACAATTCAATTTTGATGATGAAAACATTATCAAAGCTATAGATGGTGTTTCTGGTACTATTTATCAAACTTCGAGAGAATTAGGTGATGCTATTAGAAATCTTATAAAGAGTGATAATAAAGAGAGAAAAGATAATTCTGGAACAAATCGTTATCTTGAAGCATTGACAGCTTCATTATCTCGAATTGAAGACAATGTAGATGAATTGAGAGAATCTGCTGTTAATCGTAACAATCAAAATATTGATAATACAAGTGGAGGTGGTTCTGGTACAAATATTCCTCCTATATTACCTTCGTCATCAGAAGGTGGTGCAGGTGGATTGAATATTATCGGTGGATTAGGTAAAGGATTATCTGGTCTTCTTGGTGGTATTGGAACTATTGCTTTTCTTAATCAGATAAAGAATATTGCTACAGAAAGATACTTCAGAAATGAAGAATTTGGTTTAAGGTCTGAATATCAGGGTACTGTAGAAACTGCGGCTAATTATAAAAGAGTCCAAGCAGCTAATGAAGCTGATATGTATCGTTGGATACCTATCTTTGGTAATATTATAGCTCGAAGTATTGAAATGCCTGCTAATATTGCTGCAGATAGGATATTGCAGACATTTTCTAAATTTGCAGAAGCTGAAAGTAAGACAATTTCTTATGCTCAGACATTTGGTACATCAGCGAAAGATGCGTTCAGTACTGCAAGAAGAGAAGGAAGATATGCTGCAGATGCTCTTGGTATAGATATTGGTTCTTATCTTCAGAGAAGGACTGAATTGACAAGAGCTGCAGGTGGTCGTGCTCCTGGTGGTACTGAGTTTGATGTAACTGCAGAAAGAGAATCTCAATCTCTAATGGCTGCAGAAAGATTGTATGGAATTGCACCAGGTGCAGTCAATCGTTTGCAGGGAGCATTAAGATTCGGTGATGAAAATACAAGTTACGGTGGTTCTGCTATAATTAGAGCATTTGAAAGGTCAATGCGAGAGTTGAAATTACCTTTCAGTGAAATAGCGTCCACTATGGAAGAGTCACTTGAGACATTCTCAAAGAGGTCTGATGAAATTCTTTCTAAAGCTGGCGAATTTGATGCAGGTAAAGTTGCTGCTGTAATGTCAGGTATAAGGACTGCAACTGGTGCACAAGGAAGACAACTTGAAAGATATCAATCTGCATTTTCAGGAAGTGGTATTTCTCAAGATGAGACGACTCAAGCTCTTTTATTAAGAACATTGACGAGGACAAATCCTAATATAAGGACGTACTCTGAAGCAATGGAGCAACTTGAAAAAGTTCAGAGTGGAAATGCAGACCCTGAATTTATGAGAAGTTTCTTGAGTGAATTACAAGGATTGTCGCAGAACAATGAGCAATTCATTAATTTACTGAAAGGTGTATTTCCTAATTTAAGTTGGATAGATATTAGAAAACAATTTGCTACTGGAGAACCGACTGAAGTAATTAATAGAATTTACAATGAGATTGAAAAATCTTTCAGTGCATTAAAAGAAACTCCAAGAGGTGCATATGAACCTACAGAAGCTCGTCAGACAGTAGGACGTGCAGAGAGAATCACTGCTACAGATGCTAATAAGCAGATTACTCAAGGTGAAAAATCTTTAAAAGACGTGTGTGATTTGCTTGAACAAATTAATAACAAAATACCTGTTTCAGAAGAAATGAAGGAATTGGGAAAACGAATTCTTTCACACTCAGTTGTAGGTGCATCTTCTGTAGTACCAACAGCAGGTTCGATAAGTTTAGGGACTTCTATTGGTATGGAAATTAATAGCGTATTATTGCCACTATGGGAGAAATTGTTTAATAAATTAGGGTTACCTTCTACACCTAATAAGTCAAGTATACCTCAAGAAAGAGATTAATTATGGCAAAGAAACAGTTAAATTATATAGTCTATTCTAAAGAAAAAATTTCTCCTCAATCATTCATTGATTTCTGGCAACCGAAATTGAATGAGAGTGACAAGAAGAAGATAACGATAGAGGAATTCATGGATATTGTTAATGAAGTGAATGGATTGACTAATCTTGAAATAATTTGGTCCAGTTATGATGATTTTGAAAAAGAAACATATAAAAGTGAATATGAGAGTAAGAATCTTCCATATATAAAGCCAGGTTGGTCATTATCATTTCCTTCAGATGGTACTAATGTATTATTGGAACAAATTTTTCAAGATAAACAATATCTTGTACAAGAAGACTTTCCTTCTTATTGGAGTGACAATATGACAAAGTTACTTGCTGATGAAGATTATGTTCCTGATAATGTTGTTGCTTACGATGAAGAATTTAATGTAAATACGAAAGTTCAACCTGTAAATATACGCGTTTGGATTTATTGTAAATCAATTGATTCAGTAATTGATGTAAGTCAATTCATTATGAATTGTAATATAAATAAATCGTTTAAAACAGGTGATTTTAGCTTTACATTAGTCCCATTCAGAGATGCTAAGAAGGAAAATGTTTTTGGGGCAAGTTATCAAGATGTTTTTAATGTAGTGACAAAGGAAGGAAACGATGTTAAATCTTATCTTGAAAAAGTTGTGCAAGCGAATGATATTGTTTTTATAAGATTCGAGAGATTAAAATTAGAAGGCGAAAGTGACAGTGAAGATGCAAACACGATTTTTGTTTCACCTAATAAACTCGCAGAGACTGATGGTTCGTATAATGTATGGGATATGATTGGATTTATTGACGAATCAAGTACACAATATTCGTCAGAAGATAATGCAAAAACGACTACTGTGAGTGGTAGAGATATTTCTAAGTTATTCGAAGAAGATGGTAGTTACTTTATCCCATTAATAGATGTTGAGAATACAAACCAACATTGGGTTTATTTGGGTCGTCCACAAGATTCCTGGTATAAGAGAAATGTTCTTACTGGTAGCTATAATTATATATGGAGTTATAAATACAAGAGAATTAATGAGATAATCTGGTTTGTAATCAATATAATGTCTAATATTGGTGTTTGTAAGAACGAATTGTTCAAATCATGGAAAGACAAGAGAATTCAAAGTTATCAAGTTGAAGGGCTTGAAACTGCAAAGGTGAATGGTATATGGCAGATTGTTAAGACTTATATGAGTCCTGAAGTCCAACAAAGAATTGTTGTTGATTCAAGTATTGGGAATCCTAATGGGACATTAATGGATTATATGAGTAGGTGTTGTCAGTATCCATTTGTAGAATTCTTTTTTGATACATACATAAATACGATTGACTTGATTGTTAGACAACCACCGTTTACAGAGCATGCCATAATGGATGCATTCGAGAAAGGTAGTTATATTACAATAACTCCAGATAATGTTTTGTCATATAATCTAAGTTACGATTCAAGAATATATTCGTGGTTTCAAATTCATGTTCAAAACAACAATATTCTTGGAGATAAGCAACAAGTGAATCTTGCTTTTGTACCTATTGTTTATTTGAATGAATATGCAGAATTATGGGGCAATCGAAAATTGGAAATAAATGATATGTACGCTCAGATGCGAGTGATAAATGGATATGAAGGACCAGAACAATTTGTTACAATGCAAGCAGCGTTGTTGAATGACCTTATTTATATAGTTGAAAGTAATGCTTATCTTCCGTTTACAAGGACTGGAACAATTGTAATAAATGGAGATAGAAGAATAAAAGTTGGTTCATTTGTATTGAATGAAAGTACGAATGAATTCTTCTATGTATTGAGTGTTTCGAATGAAGTGTCGTTTACTGAAGGAGGAATAGATAGAAGAACAACGATTCAAGTTGAAAGAGGAATGTATGTTCCAATTCTTAAAGGAAGTTCGACATTAGGTACGAGTAAGAGACAAGATAATTCTCAAGTTGGAGCAAGTAATGCATCTGTCAATGAAGCAATTTCCCCTACTGGAGGTTCTTTTAAACCGTCGTATTTTAAACTTGTGGATTTGAAAGAACTTAGACAAGCTGCAAAAAGTGCTCAACAAGGAAACCTGACGACAGCAACGAGTCCGATTGTAGACAAATCTCAATTTGAATATTTTTTGAATAGAAAAATGTATGGAGGATTAAAATAATGGCTGGAAATAAACCTAAATTTCAATATAACGATTTGGGACCAGTAACAACTGGTTATATAATGATTCCCACTCAAATAGATAGAGACTCTTATATAGAAACCTGTTATAGAACAAATAAAGTTTGCGTTCTTGTAGAAGGAGGTCTTTTTAAGACTGATGTTTATATTACAAATGAAGCTATACAAAACATTCAATTTCCTGAAGAGCCAGGTGAAAAAGGAACTCAAGTTGTAATAGCATCAGGTGCATTCAGAAACCAACCAATAATAATTGGAACTCTACAAGGTAATGATGAAATTTTTGCTTGGTCAGAAGAAATTCAAAGATTCAGAAAGACATCTGAAGATACAGATATGTTGTTTTGTATGGACCCAATTAACAGAGAGTGGAATTTGAATTTAGTTGGTAAATCTAAGCCGATTAATTTGAACATCACTATGGGTGGGAATGTAGAACATAAAATTCGATTACAATCTTCAGGAGAAATCGAACTTAAAGCATCTGAGAAAGTTAAAGTTACAGGATATAAATCGATTGAAGCTGAAATAGTCAATGTCAAGAAAGAAGTTGAAAGTCCAGGTGAAGAAGTTAGAAAGATAGTCTTTGATATGGAAAAATTTGATTTGTATAGAAGGACAAATCAAAAAGAGACTCATCTATTGATAGATGATAATCAGATAGATATCAATCTACACGATAAGCAGGAACATATAACCATAGATGATAATAATTTGATAATCGGTTTCAATAATGATGAAGAACAAATCCAATTAACTAAAAACCTAATCAAACTCATTACTGGACAGAAAGTAGAAATAAATGGAGCTAAAGAACCGTTGACCTTAGCAAATACACTTATTCAAATGTTGAATAATGTGGAAAATCAGATAATGACGCTAAAGAACGCATGGCAAACAGCACTTGCAGGTTCGGCAGCGATGGATGGAGGTAAAGCCGGATTTGGTGCAGGTGTAGGTGCAGTAGCAGCAGTAAATCCATTACAATTTGATGGTATAAAAAGCACGGTAACTTTTTCAGATTAATGAAATAATTCGTATCTTTAGGCGATAAAGAAAAGTATTATATGGCAAGTTTAGCACAATCAGCAATTCAAAAAGCATCAGGGATTATTGAAACTGCAGGACGAGCAGTGTTAGCATCTCAATTTCCAAATGATTTTGAGGTATATCTTTGTACACTTGAATTAGCTGATTCTCAGAATAACACAATTGACTTTTTCACTTTTCCTATTAATCCAAATAGTATAACTAAAACTGAACCTAAGAGAGAAACGATAAGGAATACTGCAGGTGGAATAACTGTATTGAGTTCACCGACTTTTACTCCTCAACAAATAAACATTAGAGGAGATTTCGGTAGGACTTTTAAAATTTTATTATCGTTAGGAGGAGCTGCGAGTAGTTTGACGGGTGCAGCTTATAGTATGTCGGCAGGTAAATGGTCGTTGACAGATATTTCTGGAAAAAGTACTAATAGCTTAAAATCTGCATCTTTTGATGCTGGTATTAAAACTGGATATGGATGTATAAAAATATTGCAAGCTATAATTTCAAAAAGTAATGGAGTAGACCAATTGGGTTTACCATTGAGATTATACTTCTATAACATGGCTTTAGGTGAAAGTTATTTAGTTGTAGTGCCACCAGCAGGATTATCTTTTTCTCAGAATCTTCAAAGGAATATGATATGGGATTATAATTTATCAATGACTGCAATTGCCCCTTTAGAATCTGTAGCAGGAGCTAAGAAAGCAAAAACAGCTTTGACGAAAATTTGTGCAGCAGGTGCAATCCAAAAAGGAGTCAATGACCTTGCTGCGTCAATTGCTAATATTTTGTAGCTATGGATATGTACGAAAAATTTCTTTCAGTTACAGGATACAACATAAAAGATTTCTTTCAATCCTATGTTGATTTTTGCTCTGAATATTATCCTTATATTGTGGATTATTATCAGGGTGGGGAGATTAATGCAGATTCTTTTTATGAATTGGATAAATTAATTGCACAAATTAACATTATTGAACCATTGTTTCAATTGCATGAGAATAAGTTGGACGATATTTCTATGTGGGAGCTTCTTGAAAGTTTTTCTGAAATTGTTACAAAATTGACAACTATAAAGAATTCTGATAGATGGTTGAGAAGTGCTTCTGTAGGAAGAACGAATACATTACAATTAGAAAAGCAATTAAGAACTGGTGAGACATTTGAAACTGTATCTGAACAACTTGAATTGGAAAATCCTGAAGATGATTGGGTGGATATAGTTGTACCTCAATATATAATTGAAGAAGATTATATTACTGGTCAAGGTAGTAATACTTTTTCTGTGAATTTAAAGAATGTAGGTATTAATTATGTTGATAATGTGGTTGATACATTAGTCGATGAAAATATTCTTGGTAAAGATTTGTCTACTGAATTTGTGTTTGAGAATGAAGATTTGAAGATTATCAAGTTTCAGAAATCTATGGAACAGGCTCTTCAAATTATTCTCGAAGCAGTTAAAGGTTGTATTCCTGAATTTACTGATTACGGCCTTCCATCTGACTTTATCGGTCAGACTACAAATGCGATTCAATATCCGATTATATTTAAATCGTTGATGAATATGTTCCAAAGAGATAATCGTTGGGCAAGTGCTGAGTTGATTGATTTGAAGAAAGTTGAAGATAGTATCTTCATGAAAGTTAGAGCTACTACAGTGACAAAAGAAGATTTTTTAATTAATGTTCCAATATAATATGTTATGATAACAAAAGTAAGTAACACAATCGCAAATCTGAAGAATTTGTGGATTGAAATGTTTTTGAACAAAACCGATAAAGTTTCTAACATAGCAGACGGTTCAGTATTAAATGCAGTTGCATTTGGTACTGCTAAAGTTGCTCAAAAGGCAATTAAAGATATTGCTATTGTAGAAGCACAGATATTTCCTACATCTGCAACTGGTACATATTTGGATAAATCAGCAGCATTGTTTGGTGTGAGTCCTCGAAAACAAGCTCTTGGTTCATCTACTTATATAAGAGTATATGCTGAACCTGGAACATTATATGAAGTAGGGACAACTTTTATTTCTAAGAATGGCATCAGATTTATTGTAGATAAACCGTTTACAGTCGATAATTCTGGCTATGGATATGTAAGTGTAAGAAGTGTAATTACTGGTTCTGCCACAAATGTAGAAGCTAATAGTATTACGCAAGTTTCTCCAAGACCATTGACTCATATAGAATGTACTAACGAATATGCAGCTATTGGTGGACGTGATTACGAAGACGATGAGACGTTCAGAAACAGAATTATAAATTACAACAATAGACTTTCAGAAGAAACAGTAGAATCTTGGACACAGATTTTCCAAGACCTCGATGATAGAATTCTGAAGGTTATGAATGTAGGATTAGGTGAAGACGGAAAGACCCACATCTACCTTGTAACTCAAAACGGTTCTTTCTTTACAGATGATGAACTTGAAGAATTACTTGATAAAGCTACTCCTTATTTTGGTTTGACTGAATTGAATTTATCAGGTGAATCAATCGGCATTGTTCTTGAGAATGCAAAATGGATGTATGTTGGAGGAGAACAAGGTGTTGATTTTCGTGTGGAATTATCTCCTAATACAGATATTGCTGATGCAAGAAAGAATATTCAGATTGCCATGACGAAATATCTTGATTTCCGTTTTTGGGAAGCAGGAAAAGTTGTACAATGGGATGATTTGCTTCAAGTTGTTAAAACTGCAGAAGGTGTGAAGTATGTGCCGGATGAATATTTCTTCCCTTATTTTGATGAAGAGGTACCTTTGAATATGTTACCACGTATTAAAGGTTTTAGAATGAGAGATTTGGAAGGAAATATTTTATATGATTCAGGAAGTAATCTATCTAATATCTTCTATCCGGCTGGAGAAAGCGATATATATAAAGGTACGCAATCTGCAATTCTTTCTCAGAAATACCTTGTTTCATTTATTGTAACTACATTGAAGAATGTTGCAGTTCCTGGTGCGTTTATTACTATTGGAAACAAAGTTATTACGACAGATGAATCTGGCACTGCTAATGTATTACTTGAAAATGGTGAATATACATATACGTTGAATAAAGCAAATTGGATTCAACAGACTGGTGAATTTGTAGTATTGAATGGTCCGATTTTTATAACAATCAATAATTTTGAAGCAACTCCTTATAAAGTGACTTTCACGATATATGAAGGTGAAGCTCCTATGGAAGGTGCTCAGATTAAGGTTGGAATTAATACTCTTGAAACTGATGATACAGGTATAGCTTCTGTAGATTTAGAACCTGGAACATATAGTTACACAGTATCAAAAGCTGGATTCAAGACAATTGAGAGTGTTTTGACTATCGAAAATAAACCAGTAGAGATTTTTGAAAGAATGTTTCTTGAATCTCTAACAGTTAATTTTGCTGTTATCGATAGAAGAAGGAGTATTTATGTACCTCAAGCAGATATTACAGTTACAAATACAACTCAAAAGACAGATGATGAAGGTCAAGCTCAAATGGGACTTCAAGCAGGTCAATATGAGATGCGTGTAATGAAAGAGGGATATCAAGAATACAATGAAACGATTGAGGTAGTAGGAGAAAAACCAAATTGTATTCTTGTTGAACTTGACGCTATTCCTTATGAAGTCAAGTTTACTGTTCTTGATTCGGAAAACGATATGGTTATTCCTAATGCAACAGTTTCAATTAACGAATCTACATATTTGACAGATGAACATGGTGTAGTTATCGTAAGTTTACCTAACGGCACTTTTACTTATACAGTGTTTAGAAGCGGTTATATGTCGTATTCAGACTTTATTGTTGTGGATGATGCACCTATATCTAAGATTATTAAATTAAACAAGGCATTTTATACTTTAAAGCTGATTGTTCGTGATATTGAGAACGGTAATTATATTCAAGGAGCTGAGTTGAATATCAATGAAGAAACAAAAATTACAAATATAAATGGCGTAGCAACTGTAACTCTTGGTAATGGAACTTATGATTATGTAGTTACTCAAAGAAATTATAAAAGATATACTGGACAAATTGTAATTAAAGACCAAGACGTCGTAGAAACTATTTATCTCGAATTGAGAGACACGGTAATAACATACACCGCAACGGACGCGATAACGAAAGCTCCTATTTCCGGTGTATATATCGAATTGATAAACAAGGGGACTGGAATTAAGGTGGATTTTGGCTATACGAATGATATAGGCGTGTTACAGCTTGGAGCGGAAGCAGGGGAATACACTTGGAATGCGACACACAGATATTATGATGCGGTAGAAAACCAGTCGATAACGCTTGAAAAATTGAAGGATATAGACCTTCCCTTTACTATGACAAGAAGGGAAATCGAACCGGAAGTTGACGTAATAGAGAATATTCCTGGTGTGTCCGGTGACGCTACCACGGTAAGGTTCAGTGGTGAAAATACAGCCGAGACGTTATCCAATGACAGTTATTATTACATAGTTCATACACCGGAAAATTTCGTTGTTCCTAACAAAGGGGTGACGTTCGATTTAATGGAACATGTAAAGACTTTCAGACGTGCAGAAATCGGTGGTGAGGACGAGCCATACGATTTTGCAAGTGGAGGTGCTGAATTGAAATTCAATGTATCGAATGATGAAATAGCTTCTTTGGAAGGCACGATGTTGACAGTGCAGCCGAATGTGACACGTGATGCAGAGCCAAGAACTTTCTATGTGGACGTGACGATAACGACCCCGGTAAGCCAGGTGACTGTAAAGATAACTGCTGAACAGAAAGCTGCTTTGAACTTCAATCCGGTTAAGGCCGGAATTGTTATTTCGGTAAAGAACATGTACAACGACAATGTACGGGAATACACGACGAATGCGGCAGGAAAGATATTTCCGGAAGTAATGCCGGGTATTGATTATCAGTTGACAATAAAGGAGAAAGGTTTCTATGAGAATGAAGGTCTGCTAATCAAGAACTGGGGCTTCGGTGCGAGTGTACCTACACTGATGGAAATAACGGCTTCAAAAAGGCTTGAATTGAGAGTAAAACAGCAGAATACCCTAAGACCGCTTGAAAATGCGACTATAAAGGTGTCCGGAATGTCACTGCCTCAAACCGTTACGTCCGGAAGTGATGGTTCGGCAAGAGTGTACATTTCACCTATTGCAATGAGCTATGAGTGTACAGTAACAGACCATACGAAAAAGACTGGAACATTCACACCCCCGTTGTCGGCTGATTATATGGATATAATCATGGGTTATGCTACAATGACATTCAGTCTGACATTGACAGCAAGTAACCCCTATTCCAAGGCGGCAGAAAGTTGTCCGGTAACGGTTACGAGTGCATGGAGCGGAACATCTTCACAATCATATAGTTTTTCTGGAACAACGGATGCAAGCGGACAATTGACATCACAAGGAAATGGAAATTTCAATATACCGCCTGGAAATTATACGATAACCTATGGAGGAGGAAACAGTAATTTCAACAGCAAGACAGAAAACATCTATCTGCCTACGGACAAGACGCATTCAGCAGTATTAACAAGAAGAACGAAATCAGTCACATTCACGGTAAAAGAAATAATACCCTCTATTTCGACTACAGTATCCAATCCGGTAAAAACAGGTCTCGTGCTTGCATGCTATTACAATGACAACGATACATCTTCCGGTGCGAACGTAACGACGAATGCAAGCGGCCAATTTACAAAAACAGTGTATGCAGGGATTGCAGAACGTTTCCAGGTGCAGCCAGTAGGATTCTATTCTGGCAACGGTGCAGCAACTATAATCAATTATAGAGATGCGAATACAAAAAACCTTGTATATACATGTTCAAAGAGAATTCCGGTATATATCACATCCAATCTGTATGGTGAGTTAAGTGGCGCATCAGTGACGTTCAACGGAATGTCTGTGAACCAGACAGGAACGACCAATACGGACGGGATAGTGCAAATGTACATATCTCCGGTAAATATGTCTTACAGTGTAAGCAAGCAACATTACAATACCAAGACCGGGAATTTCAAGCCTACTGGAACAGAAACAAGAATGGATATTGAATTGGAGGCGAAGGAATATCCAGTCACTTTCCATGTATCAACACAGGGAGTTTTACCACCGGATGGAATTTTGGTACGTGTAACAAACAATGTATTGTCGAACATTGTGTTTGAGGGTGAGACGAACGCGGAAGGAACGGTAGTCATGCAGAATGTTCCGGTAGGAGAATATACTTATGAGGTTCTTGCAGGTGAAGTTTCATCCGATACATTTTCACATCCCCAAAGTGAAAGCGGTACAGTGCTGGATGTAGAAGTACAATATGAATTGATTAACGCAGGTATTCAAGTTTCGGAGGTGTACGGTACGGCAGGAAGAGCGTACTTGTCAAATCAGACTATTACAATGACATCCAAGGCAGGAACGATAAAGCTTACTTTGGATGAGAACGGTTATACCAATCAGTTATTGATAAAGGGACTGGAATACACGTTTACGACTGATTCATACCCGGCTTTTTATAGCAACCCGACACAATCCTATACATGGACCGAAGACGGTGTGATATGGCCGTTCGACTTGAATGTGACCTCAAAGATAACGGTCAATGTAAAGGATGTATATGTGAAAAACAATATCCAGGGAGTAACGGTAGCTTACAATGAACAGGTAGTGACAACGGATGTAAGCGGTAACGCTTCATTGTTCCGGTCAGCACTGACAAAGGACTATTCTTTGGATAAAGAGGATTATAGTACAGTAAATGGAACCATTGCACCTACCACGGCTTCACCGCTCAATGTCACGATGTTGAGAAATAAACATGTGGTGACAATAAATCAGTATGAAGTAATACCAGGTGGAAGTAAATTAGATATTAATTATACATTGACTTATACATCGGCAGCAGGAAACGGAACGATACCGAATGATAGTCGAACATTTGAGGCGTATTTAGGTATTCCAATTACATTTATTCTAACGGCAGCGGACAGAAGACCTTTTTATACAAATTACCAACAAACACATACATTTACATCAACAGGCGAAGCATGGGATTTGAATCTCACTTGTGCAAAACAGATAACAATCAATGTAAAGGATAATGTACCTGGAACAAATGTACAAGGAGCTACGATAAACTATTTTGCCCAGACAAAAACAACAGATGCAAGCGGTAATGCAGTTTTCTATTGGAGTGGCGGTGGTAGAAGCATATCGGTAAGTGCTGCAAATCTGGAATCTTATACCGGACAGATAGCTCACAATTCTGCGAATCCGTTCAATATTGTAATGACACGTGCAGCCAATATAGTTACACTTGTAGTAAGAGAAGTAACGCCAGCACAAACAACTTATTATCAGAACTTGCAGATAAAATACACGGCAGGAAGTGCAACCGGAACACTTACAACAGATGCGAACGGTGCAGTGACATTCAATGGATATATAGGTACGGAAATGTCGTTTACGGTAGTGGGACATCCGGAATTTTACAACAACCCGACACAGAAACACACCTATACAGCCGCCAATCAGTCGTGGACTATGGATTTGACGGTAACGGCAAAGATAACTATAAACGTCAAATCAAACGTGCCAAGCGGAACAAATTTGAGTGGTGCTACCGTATCATATTTTCATCAGACAGGCACGACAGATAGTAGCGGTAATGTATCATTGTATAGGAGTTCTGTAACGAGAAACGTAGATATCACAGCCACTTATCACGGTAATTACAGAGGCAGTATAACGTCAGACACCGCGTCTCCGTTCAATGCGGTAATGACACGTTCAACCGCGACAGTAAGTCTTGGAGTGAGCGAAGAAGTGTTATTCAAATCACAGTATGTTTTGGAAATAAAGACTTCTACCGGAGCAACAAGTCCGGGATTAGGAGGTTTTACATTCAATACACCAACAGCAGCTAATAAGGAATTTGTAGTGTTTTTCCATGCAAAAATTCCTACTGGATATAGTCTGGCGTTTCAGAGCAATGCAACCGGAACAGGTGGTAGTGCAACAAGAAAATGGCTTACAGACAATAAAGGAACAAGTGTATGGACTTGGTATGCCCACTATATAAGATGTGGTTCTTCCGGTAATTTTTCAACAACCAATTTCTTTAATCTGGACGGAGGAAGTAAGCCCGTTACATGGCAGATAGATACAGCATCAGTATTTGATATCAGTGGAAGTAATTCGCAGAATAAATCGTATGCAGAAATAACCCAAATATGTACTGTAGACAAAATGGTTTCTGCAAATAAAGATTTCTTATTTAGTAATGGAAGTAATAATATTAACGCATATAATAATAAATCGACTAATGCTGTTACAATAACAAGAAAAGCATTTACGTCTAATACGTTTGGATGGACTGTAGCTCTTTATTCATCCATGAAGATGAATTTCAGTCCGGCAGCTTCTACAAGCCCATTAACGTTAGATACGAACGGCAATGTATCGTTTGTATGTTATTTAGGTACACCAGTAACATTCACACCAGTAACAAGACCTAATTATTACAGTAATCCAAATAATGCGTTGACTTATACGGCAGCAGGACAAGTGCGGACAATACAATTGATTTGTAACCAAAAGATAACCATTAATACAGTAGCGAATATCTACAATATAAGCAATGCACTTGCAGGAACGATAACCTATTTCGGACAGACACTTCCGTCTGGAGGAAGCTTCTATAGAAGTGGATTAGACAGACAAATGACAGCCACGGCACAGTATTTTAACAATTATGTAGGAACAGTAACCGCCACACAGACATCACCCTATACAGTGACGATGAATAGAACGACAAGGACAGTGACACTGACGGTTGTTGAGAAAATTCCTAACATAACCACTACCTATGCTTTAAGGGGTGCGGTGATGGTTAGAAGCGTACCTAATAGTTCTAATGCCCCGGCAGGAGAAATAACGTTGGATGCAAGCGGAAAGAAAACAAATACGGTATATGCAGGTATAAATTACACCTACACACCGAAAAACAACGCAAGTTATTACAGCAATGCAAGCCAGGAATGGACGTGGGTATCTGAAAATCAATCCTGGACTATGACATTGAATGTGACGGCACGTCTTACATTTAACATAAAGAGTTCTAATTATGGGACAAATATAAGTGGTGTGGCTGCGGAATGTTTCTATCAGGCCGGAACAACGGACAGTAGCGGTAACTTCACCATTTACAGAAGTGGTATAAGTAGAAGCTACTCATCCTCCAAAACGAACTATAATGCGTTATCCGGTACGTTATCATCTACACAAGCAAGTCCTCTTAATCTGAAAATGAGTGAGACAAGTTCTTCTATAACATTCACCATAAAGGACTACTATCAAGGAGCAGTAAAAGGAAATGCGAACGGATGTCCGGTCACAATGACGAATTCGCAATTATCGTCAATCAATTTTACAGGAACGACAAACAGTAGCGGACAGGTGACGTTCGGACCAATGATAGCTGGGAATTATAACATAACATGGGGTGGTGGTACGAGCTATTGGGTATCAAGTACGGGAACAATAACAATGCCTCTATCAGCGAATACAAGAAATGCAACGAGATTGACGAAGAGTGTAGCAGTTGCATTCAGAATAAGGGTGCCGTTTTCTACTCCTTTATTAGGATGGTGGAAAGTAGATACATTAGTGAAGCCTATATTTACAACAGCAGGAGTGGCGACGACAGTAACACTCACTCAAAATTCTGCCAAAACGGTATATTATTATGGAACATATACATTCATTGCAGGTATAACGACAAATATAGCTGCATATAAGACGAGTTATTATGTGACTGGTACAACAACGACAGAAACACCATATTCTATTACCCCTACTTATAATTTTAATAATATAGGACATAACAGTGACGCTACAGCATTTTATTCTACTGCAATAAAGAGTATAACAGTGACAGTGGTGCAAAATAGTTATACGAATGCGGCTGTAAGTGGTGCAACGATGAAAGTATATGGTATTAATGGAGATATTTCAGATTCTAATAATTATGCTACGCAGATAGTAACGACGAACAGTTCTGGACAAGCAACTATATATGTGTCCGGCACCACAATGAGATACGTGGTAAGTGCGACAAGATACGTGACACTGAACACGACGAACACGAACACCTCTAATTTTACAATCAAGCTGGTACCAAGTGAGGTGACGATAACGATAACCGTAAAGGACGCGAATATAGGAACAAGCGTAGGAAGTGGATGTATCGTAAAACTGTCAAGTAACAACACCAGCACAGCATATAGCGGCACTACAAATTCGAGTGGACAGGTGGTCTTGAAGATAAAGTCGGGTAACTATTGGTGGGAAGCAGGAGGTACGACAACATGGGGAGGAAACGGAACAGGAGACTGGAATTATCCGAACCGTTCCACTACCTCAATCTCTCTCGTCAAAGACCAGTCCATAACAATAGAGGCTCTAAAGGTAGGGGTGTGGGTGAGTGATGAATGGAGCAGTAGTAATTTTGGAGCAAACGCAACTTCTCGTAAAAATTCGTATACTGGATTATACGTTAAGCCAATTATAGAGGAGAATAAGACATATCCAAGTAGTTCATGTGCTGCTGTATTGACGTATGACCCAACTCAAATGGTTATATCTTCTCAAAAAACGGTTATTTCTCTTTATACAGACTTGGCGTATGTTTGTGCAGCATCAACACTTTTTGATTCTGCGACATCGACAGATTCACAAAGATTATATGGATATGACTATATACAAGGAAGCTTTTATTTAAGTTCTACCTCTGATGGTGATTTCCAGAACTTAAATTATGTACTTTGTGGATTTTCTAATCCAAATAAGTTAACATTTGGACAAATAAATATAAGAAGAGGTTCTTTGAATTATGTAAAGGGAATTAATAATTCTACTTTAGGTTCAGTATTCCAAAATAGTAATAATTATTCTATACGAAATGCCATTTGTACTTTGATAACACAAAAAGAAGCGGATTCAATTAATGATTATATTAATGCACAAGAAATAGTGGCGATACCAGACACACCTGATTCTATTGATAAAATTAGGATAAACATTAGGAGTTCTGAAATTGGTTCTTCTGCTTTTTCTTCTTATATTTTAAATCTTGTTGGACCTTCTGTTGGAAGAAAAATAAATATATTCTTTTATAAAAGAGCGTATGTTAACATTTCTAAACATCAATTGATATTGTTAGTATACGGGCCTCAAAAGACTTTTTCAAAAGAAGATTTGACCTATGATTTTTATATATTGGTATGGAAAGGTTCTTCTACATGGAATTATATACATAGTTATAGTGGTTTTCAATATTGGAATTGTTACAACAACATACCTTCTTCCATTACCAACAATATGGGAGGCAATGTGTGGATGTCAACAGATAGAAGGTTAATGCTTTATGTCGGTAAGGGTCCTTGGGGGTCGTCAAAAGGAATAAATACAGCAAGAGGCGCCTCTAATTTGATTAATGAAAACGGCTGGGCGGAAACGTCAGTAAGTATTAATGATAGCTTTACAGCAGAGTTAAGAAACACTCTTGCAAATTATTATGTCCTTGACATTATATTTAATTCTACGGGTAGTAAAATGATTGTTTTTTGTAATGGGCAAAGAGGAGTGCAAGGAGAAACGACTATTACTAATTCTTATGTAGAAGGTATACATCCAACTAATATATTTTGCTTTGTGATATTAAGTGGTGGTAAATGGAAAAATATACCTTATAGTATACCAGGATTTACTAATTTCTGGAATAAATATAATGCTTCTGGAAGTGGAAAATTGAGACCATTCTTTAGTGTTAATAAAAATTATTTGGGTAATACGTGGGATATGAGCTTCGTTTATCCATCATATAGTGAAAATGCGACAGCTTATTACGCTAAACTGACTTTCGGAGACTAATAAAATAAGTGTTCATATTAATTAAGGCAACCATATACCTAAACATCTTTATTATGAATTGGTATATGGTTGCCGTTTTATTTATTCTCCCCAGGTTAAATTATAACTATAGGAAGTATAAGGGGGTTGCCCTCCTGGATAAACGAAATTAATTATCTCATTATTTATGAAATTAAAGGAAGGTTTGTAAGTATTACCAGAACTTGAAGCGGAAGCTGCATAATTGTTCCATAATGAACTTAATCCTACGTTAGTATGTGACAGTTGTTTCCATTGCTTTTTTGATTTATCTAATATAAAGCACATTATAATATCGGGTTGAATTCCTTCGATATAAGTTGTATCTGTTAAAGTACCATCACCGAAATACCCTTTAGAAGAATTCCCAAGAACCATCATTTTATCAGAATTAGAATTGAATTTGACTTTCAATATGTAATATTCTTTTGTGGCTTGATATACAGAATCTGTATTTGTAGATATTACATACGATTTGTTCGTGAATCCAGTTTCTGTAAATAATACAGAAGTGTCCGCAGTACGTATATAACACAATCCTTTTGTATAAACTGAAGCAGAAGAAGTAGAAATAAAGAACCACCATTTTGAATCGGGCGAAATCCAACAATCTCCTCCGACAACTTTCGTAATTACAGATGGAATATTATAATAACAAGCCCAGTTAGATGCGTCCATTATTTCTATACCCGTTGTATTTCCCATAGTTACAACATAAATCAAATAATCGAATTTATTTGTCACTTGTTCATTAAATAATCTTCCCAACAATATTGCTTTTTTATTAATTTCTCCTATTTTAATAAAACCAATATGATTCCAACTTATTGAATCTGGGTATGGATAATTAGTAAGCTCTCTATAATCAATTCGCTCATTTGATGATGTAGTACCTCCCGTTTTAACTTGAACTCTTCCTACTATGAAAAAATAATTATTATAACCATATACACTGTAGTAATACCAGTTATTTTGGGCAGTAGAAATAACTGTTATTGTAGCAATTGCTTTTAATATAGAATAATTATTGAGCAACTTTAATAAATTATTTGACGAAAGTCCTAAAACATAAGCATTATTACTTCTTTTATAAGTGATTACTGCGTTAGGTGCAGTCGTAAACATATCCACTGAACCTATATAAAGAGAATACTGGAATATACATGCATAATTAATTATATATAATTTACCGTTATCATCATTATATATAGATGCTTCACCATTTAAAATAGGGATAGACGGTGATAAATCATTTATATACACTTTGTTCTCCCAAAGAATATAAGTGTCTTGGGTAAGTTTTATTAAAGAAGTTTCTCGAAGACTTGATGACTGTGTATTTGCACAAGAAAATCCAAAATAAACACCAGATGGTGATTTAAATGCTATTGCAAATGAATTACTGATAGCCAAAACATCATGTGATATATTTCGCATAAGCAAGGTAGTATAATATCCAGATGGTAGAGATTGACTAAAATATGGATTCATTTTTGCTGATTCTACATCACTCACCCACACCCCTACCTTTAGAGCCTCTATTGTTATGGACTGGTCTTTGACGAGAGAGATTGAATAAAATTCATAGTATTTGTTTTAAAAAGGAAAAGTTGTATCTTTACGAAAAGAAATATCGATATTAATCAACATGAAAAGTAAAGAAGAAAAGAATCCATGTGGTGGATTGTTTTTACCACAAGCTTCATCTATATATAATAGTTTAATGTTCAGTCGTTTTTTTGAAGAAAACGATAAAGCTGTTATGGGTTGGGCTGAAAATGTATTGGCGAAATTAGAAGGAAGTCGAATTCTTCCTACATTTCTCAATAAGAAGAATAATCCTGATTTTCAAGCTTTTTGGGGAACTATAACTCATCTATTCGCATTGATAGTTTTATATGCACGTAAATATAAAGAAATAGATACAAATCAGATATTGTTTGAGATGTTTATTCAAAATAGAGGTCTTGTAACAAATATGGTAGATGACCAAGAACAAATGGAATATCTATTTTATAACTATCTGGAAGAATATTCAAAAAGAGGTCGTTTGGATATTATAAACAAAGAAGGTGAGATTCTTGGTGAACTTTTACGATTAATTCGATACAATTCATTAGATGAATTTATTTTTGCTTTACTTAAACCAGAAGCTACTGGATGGTCGATGGGATATAGTTCACCTACATGGAATAGAACTGATACTGTAATGAATGTTTCTAAAGGATATGAATTTACTTCAAGTGTAGAAGATTTGAATAATTATCCTTTATTGATACCTGAAAGTATCAATTTAACACAAGATGAAAATGGAAGCGATGAGATTTTCAATGCTATGACTTTTTTTGGTAATCAAGCTGTAGGCATTGATGGTAGAGTAGATTTAGAAAAACTTATCATTATAGACCCTAATTTAAGTTATGAAATCTCGTTGCAAGTAAAAGTTTCTTCATTGGAAAATCAAAATTTAAAGTTTGGTGTTGCAGGATATGAAACGACAGATGGAGATGCATTACCGATGGGAGTGATTGAAAATGGAGCTATTACTGGAAATTCAATGTGGTTTCATACTGCTGATTATATAGAGTTTCAGAATGATAATATATATTATCATATAAAAGGACTTCTTCTTTCGAATAATGAAAAATTTATAGAAGCACCGAAATTGAACTTTTCAACAGGTAGAGCGTTGTCAATTTTACCTAATATGAAATATATAGCACCTATTTTTATTCAAGAGAGAGAAGTAGGTGTAAGTTCTCCTTATGTGTATGTATATGATTTTAAAGTAAAACCATTATATCTTCCGTTTTCCCAAGGATATTTAGGAGAAAGAGATATTATTGCAGCGTATTATAAGAACAATGCTTATCAAGAGAAATTTTCAATAGAAACCTTTCTTAAGAATTATTTGATAGGATATAAGAATATCTTTGGAAGTGAATTAATCAGACCTTATGAAGGAGAAGAAACTTATAGAATACTTTTTAAAGTGTTTTCTAATAGAAACAAATACATTCCTAATGCCATTATAACAATAAACGGTGAAGAGCTTAAAACAAATGTAAACGGTGAAACTTCGATTATTCTTCCAAGAGGTCATTGGTATTATAGTGTAGAGGCAGAAAACTTTGAAAATGTAGAAAATACTCTATTAGTAGAAAAGGATGCTATAGAATATATTCAATTGATTGGTGCAGCTTACGAGAGAGTTGTTACAATCTTTGTAAGAGATAAAGAGACTAAAGATTTTCTTTCAGGTGTAAAGGTTGTTTTTGCTGGTATTACAAAGTATACAGGAGCGAGTGGGATAGTCACATTTGAAGTTTTCCCAGGTATTTATCAATATTCGGCAGAGCTTGAAGATTATTATCCTATTAGAAGAAGTGCAGAAATTGTCGATTCTACTAATATTGAACTCGAAATGGAAGAAATTCCATATTATAATGTGACATTCAGAGTTCGTACTGGAGTTGACCCTGTTCCAGGAGCTTCTATATTAGTAACTGGAGATGAAATTGAAAATCAAACTGGTTCTACAAATACACAAGGTATTGCTACTGGGTTTGTATTAGCTGCAGGAACATATAGATATAAGGTAGTTAAAGAAGGTTATGTTACAAAAGAGGAAGAATTTACAATATATAGCAATGCAATAATCGATGTTCAGTTTAATCCTATACCTAAGTATACAGTAACATTCGTTGTAAGAAGTAATGCATTGCCAGTTGCTAAAGCTAATGTCACTTTTAATGGAGTAACGCTTCAAACAAATGCGAATGGTCTTGTTTCGTTTATTGATATTGCTGGTACATATAATTGGCAAGTAGAAAAAACTGAATTCTATACACAACAAGGTCAGATAACCATTGTAGATAAAGATATAACAAAAGAGATTGATTTTATTCAAAGAGGTTATTTAGTTGATTTTGAAGTTGTTGATTCGGAAACTAAACTTCCACTTGAAGGTGTTGATATTACAGTTGGTACTGAAGTTATCACTACAACTTCTTCAGGTCAAGCGCAATTTGTTAGAATTTCAGGTGGTTATAACTGGACAGCAAGAAAAGATGGTTATTATTTACAACAAGGTGTTGTAACAGTTAACGGTGCTGACGCAAAAGTGAAAGTCGAATTAAGACTTATTTCGTACAATATTGTATTTACTGTCAGAATAGATAATGTTCCGGTAAAGAATCAGCCTGTCGTATTAGGTGCAGGAGATTCTCTACAGACAGTCAATACAGATGCAAATGGTAACGCTATCTTCAATAAGGTCCCAGGTAATTATCCGTGGAGTGTAACAAAATCAGGATACGAACCGAGAAATGGAACTGCCGTTGTGATAGATAAACCTATTGCAATTACTGTTGACCTTGTAAAACAGACTGGAACTTTGATAGTGACAGTAGTTGACGTTACAACAGAAGCTCCTATACAGAATGCAATAGTGACAATCAATGGTGAGACAAAGTATTCTAATGCTAATGGTATTGCAGGGAATTGGACGCTTGAGTTAGGTGTATGGGAATGGACTGCTTCTCAACCAGATTACAATAATGCAAAAGGAAATGTTAATATTGTAGCTGGAAATAATGAATATACTATAAAGATGGCAGAAAAAGCAGCAGTACCGTTTAATGTGACGTTTGCAGCTACTATAGGAAGTGCACAAGCTTCTGGAGCAACAATCGAGATTGTAGGACAAAGTGAAAAGTTGACAACGAACGAATTAGGTCTCGTATCTACACAATTATTTTCTGGTACATACGATTATGTGGCAAAATATCATTATTGTTACGATGTAGTAAATTCATTCTCTATATACAATTCAGATGTAAGAGTTCCTATTAATTTTACAATTAAGAGAGTTGATGTAACAATAAAGGTTGTAGATAGTTCACAAAGAGCAGTAAGTGGAGCACAAGTATCGTTTCGAGGAATGACACAATATTCAAACAGTCAAGGATACACAACTTTCAATGTAGAGGCAGGTGATTCAGGTACAGCAACAGCAAGTAAATTACCTCAATACAATGAGAATAGTACATTCATATCAGTAGGGGAATATAATACGAGTGCAACGATAGTTCTTGGAGTCAACACTTATAAGGTCATTTTCGATGTAGTAGATGAGAAAGGAATTTCTATAAGAGATGTACGTATTACTCTTGGTAGTTATACGAAAAATACAGATGGTGCAGGACGAGCAGTATTTGGTCCATATGTACCTCCACAGAGTTTTAGTTGGCAAGCATCAAAAGCTGGATATCAAAGTCAGAATGGTTCGGCAAGTATAAGTAACGACGACGTCTATGTGAATGTCGTGATGGTAAGGAATAAGTGTCAAGTTACTTATAACGTACGAACAAAGACTGGTACACCTATTTCAGGAGTAACAGTAGAAGATAATGTAAGTTCTGGTGTAACAAGTTCTTCAGGTACATTATCATGGTTGGTACCTTGTAACGATACTTATGCGTGGGTAGCAACAAGTCAGAATTACTTTACAGAGAGTGGAAGCTATACGGTAGGACCAGAAGAGTTTAGTAAGACGATAAATATAATAATGGAAGATGGTGCAGTACTGGAAGTAAGAGTATCAAATGGCACAAGTCTGATATTGCCAGTGTTAAATACATCTTCAATGGGATTGAATAATCTACGTGTAAAATGGGGAGATGGTGACCAGACATTAGGAACAAGTTCGCATACCTATAGTTCAGGAGGAACGAAGATAATATTGTTTGATTTTAATGGAATGTCAGCTAATTTATCGTGGAGTGCAGATGGATTTTCAAGTTTCCAAAATTGTTTGACAAAAGTAATTAAGTGGTTTACTGAGGATGTGAGAACATCATGGAATAAAGGAGCGTTTAAAAATTGTAGTAGTCTCCAATCTGTTGTAAGCTGGACTACAAGTCTTATGAGCGGTTCGGCAGATTCATTTTTTGAAGGATGTAGCAGTTTGAGAAGTGTCCCGGCAGGATTGTTTGAGTTTATAACAAGCGGCACATTTGTTAGCACATACAAAAATAGCGGACTGAGCGGTTCGGTGAACTTGTCGAGTGTGCTTGGAGGGAACTTGATAAATGATTACTCCTCTTGTTTCTACGGATGTGAGAATATATCTTCAGTAAATGGACAATTGAGGACTTCAAGTAATGGAACGTCTTTGAATTATATGTTTGCCGGATGTAGCAGTATGTCAAGTATAAGTAATGATATTGGAGCGACGAATATAAAAACATGTATATATATGTTTTCCGATTGTTCTAATTTACAATCACCATGCAGAATAACGTTCAGATATGTTTCGGGAGAGACAATAAACGCATACGGTTTTTGTAATGCTTCGGGTGTATCGTCGTTGCCGAGCAACATGTTTTCCGGGACCGTGGGTGAATTGTTTTTGGGACAGGCGTTTTATGAATGTACCAATCTGTCAAGCATAAGCTCTGGTGCATTCAATTACACGACGAATGGAGGTACACAATGTAACGAAATGTTCTACGGCTGTACAAGTTTGTTGAATGTAAGTGGTGTGACAATTCCCGATATTAGAAATGCGTCCGGTATGTTTCGGAATAGTGGTTTGACTACTATAACATCATCCTTGTTTTCTGATTCTTCGCAATGTAGTTCTTACACATATTGCTTCAGTGGTTGCAGGAATCTGAGGACGGCAGGTTCGCAGGGCAATCCTATCACACCGCCCGAACATTCGGTGACTGTGAACATTAACAGCATGTTCGAGAACTGTTCTAATTTGCTAACGGCAGAATATGCTTTCGGTGATGTAACCGTGAATAAATCTGGACCTACGGGAACTGATAATAGTTATATAGAATCGGGGGTACTGAAACATATAGACAGTTGCACAAGTACATTCAGCGGTTGTTCAAATATGACGTCTCAACCGAGATGGGATTGTATAATAGCCGGAGTAAAATTGCCGTCAGCTTATATGCCTCTGTTTTATTATTTTAAGAGAATATTCCAACCATATCAATTCGGTTTCCCGGATGTTGACAGTATATCCAAAAGCGGATGTTTCAGAGGATGTACAAAGATGAATGGTTACGACCAATATATTAGGACTTATCCAGAATGGTTCTAATTTTGTAAATATAAATTTATAGATATTATGTCTCAGATAAATGTTAATAGAAACACTTTTTTAGAAAAGGAAGAAGTGATGAACATGCAGTCTTTCCTACAGAATTCCCTGCTTGGAAAGATTCTAATTGCCGGAAGTTACACATTCGGTATAGTGACAAACAATCCTAAGAAATTTGACCCTGATTTTGTCACAAATGATGATTTTATTGATAATAAAGTTTTTGAAGTTGAAGTAGGAACTCAAGGTGGTACAATCAAGATTCTTCCAGGCATGGCTGTAAATGCGTTAGGTCAAGTTATTAATCTAACAAGTATTTACGATAATCTTACTGTACCATCTGATAGTGTTTATTATTGGTTAAAAGTAGGTTATTCTACTAAAAACTATGAAAATGGACTTGTGAGCATAAATCAAAAAGGAGTTGTAACTGGTACAGTTGATTTTTCTGGTAAAGTAAGAGGTCAATCGGGTAAGACTCCGGTAGCAATCAGATTTATGAAAGATGATGGTTCTCAACCATTGAATAATGGAGTATATGAAATTGTAAACGTGATTGATAATAAAAACTTGGTTTTGACATCTGAATCAGATTTTGTGGCAGAATCAAATCTTCAGGTGATTATTCTTGGTACAATTCCGTTAGGAAAAGTGTTTACAGATAAACAACTTGAAGGTCTCTATACATATGATTATTATACATTCAGTCTTGTTCAAGAAGTGACATTAGAGCAACCACCTACAAAATCTTCGAATGAGTTTTATCTTGCTCGAGTAAGAAACAATGGAGGAACAGTATCAGTTGATAATACAGTCAAATCAGAGTTTTGGTCACTTGCTAATTTTCCGAAATCTAAATCCTAAGAGTTATGCAATTGTTTTACACAGTAAGTTCAGAATATCTCGCAGCTCAATCTAAATCAATGAATTCATTGGGAGGTTATGTATCATCTACAAAGATACCTAATGATGTATTCGATAATTTGTTTGATGAATTGAGTTTGAGAACAGTTAAAGATGCTAAGACAGAGTATCGCGCAATTGTATTGAAAAATGAGAGTAATGAAGTTGCTCAGAATGTTCAATTATGGTTTGTTGTTCCTGAGGATGCATATTGTTCTTGTAAGATAGGTGCAACACTTTTAAATCAGAATGAAGATGGTTCTCAATACATGGAATCAATACCAAGTATATATAGTGCACCATTCAATACTCAATTGTATGATGCTACAGAAGAAGATAAGGTCACAATCGGTAATATGGAACCTGGTCAAATGATTGGTCTATGGATATCGAGAAGTGTTGACAAAGAGAAAGCTATTGAAGATTACAATAACGTTGCTGAACGAGATTTGACGACTCAATCTCGTTATAAGCCGGTAACACATAATAAAGAAGAGACACTAAGTCTTGAAATTTCGTGGGATTGATAATAAATGTTTTGTATCTTTAGGCACGAGAAAGGACGAGAATTCGTCCTTTCTTTTACATGAATAAGATACCAACTTTTTATGACAGAAGAATTTGTTGAAATATTTGAATATTTGATGCAGAAAGTTTATTCACCATATTATCATGTGAAGATGACTTCAAGAAATCTGAATGCGATAAAACGGTTTTTTGAAAATTCAAAAATTGATTCTGTAGATGAAATATGGAAATATTTATTGTTTCAACTTGTTTTATCTATGAATAGATATTCGAGTAGATATTCCGTAACGTTATTGAAATGTATAAGTATAAACGCTATAAAACGATGGAATGAAAGAACTGAAGAAAAGATGTTTCTTGTGTCAAAATTTCAGCGTGTAAGAAGACTTGAAAACCCTCTACAAAATAAAGTTCATCTCTATTCAGAGAGATATCTGAATGAGCAACGAAAAAAGTATTGGAATACACCGAGAGGTTTTATTCATTGTGGAGAATTCAACGGAATATTATATCATAAGATAAGATGTTCTGGATGTAGATACAAAGAATCATGTGAAAAGGTATTAGAATGGCAATTATATAGGACTTGACACTTAAATGTTTACCTTTGTAGATGCAGCGAGTAGAACGACATATAGCAATAGGCAACAAGCGGTTGGATGAACTTTGCTTCCTATCCAAGAACTTGTACAACTACGTAAACTATCTTATTAGACAAGAGTTTACGCAGAACAAGAAGTTTTTGTCCGAATATGAAGTTACCACCATGCTCGCTAAAGATAAACAAGCGGACTATATAGCCTTACCTTCACAGACGAGCCAACAGATTATAAAGATACTTTTCAAGAATTGGAAGGGATTCTTCAAACTCTGCAAGGTGAAGGACAAACTGAAAGCCCGTCCCAAACTTCCCAAGTACAAGCATAAAACGAGAGGACGTAACATTGTGGTATTTACCAACCAGCAGTGTAAATTGAAGAACGGATATATCCATTTCCCGAAACGTGCCGGGATAGAACCAATAAGAACCAAAGTAGATAACTTGTGCCAAGTGAGGATAATCCCACAGTGCAGTTGCCACATAATAGAAGTAGTTTATGAAAAAGAGAAAGAAGAAGCTACCGAACTGGACGATACGGCTTATTTAAGTATTGACTTAGGACTTGACAATCTCGCCACATCATTTGACCCACAACACAACCGTTGTTTTGTCATTAACGGCAGACCGCTAAAGTCCATGAACCAATTCTTTAATAAGCGTAGAGCTTTCCTTATGAGCTTGATAAGTGGTCGGGGAATGAGCATACGTATCGGGCGGTTAACTCTAAAGAGAAACTGTAAAGTACACGACTATATGCACAAAGCTTCAAGATTCATAGTCAACTATTGCAAGGATAACCACATTGGGAATATTGTGATAGGAAACAACAAGGATTGGAAGCAGAACTGTAATATGGGAAAGGTGAACAATCAGAACTTTGTGAGTATTCCCTTTGAGAAGTTAATCTCCATGATACAGTACAAGTGCGAGGAAGTCGGGATTAAGGTTATAGTCACGGAAGAGAGCTATACTTCCAAGACCGACCACTATTCCAACGAAGCCATGTGCCACCACGAGAACTATATGGGAAAGCGCATAAAGAGAGGTCTATTCCGTAGCGCATCGGGCAAACTGATAAACGCTGACCTAAACGGAGCGATAGGAATTTTAAGAAAAGTAGTCGGTGAACGCCTTTGGCAAATAGCCGATAGAGGTGTAGTGGGGACACCATCAAGAATACAATTTTTGTAGACTTGTAAATAAATGCCATGACATATTATAAAAAGATAAGAGAAGAAGTTAGACCGTGTGTTTCTTGTAATGAAAACCATCTGATATACGATAGAAACAAATGGTTGTGTAAAGATTGTTATAACAAGAAAAAACAGGAAAAATTAAACAGAAAAACACTTGAGACAAGAAAGAATGATTTAAATGCACTTTTTGAAGAGATATGGTCAAATCGTCCTCATTATTGTTTTCATTGTGGTAAATATCTTGGGTCAGAACCTAAAGCGATTTATTTCAGTCATATTCTTTCGAGAGGTGCACATCCAGCATTGAGATGTGATGAAGAAAATATTGTATTAGCATGCAAAGATTGTCATTATATCTATGATTTTGGTGATAAGAATAAGTTGCAAAGACAAATTCCTGAAAAGTTGATTGAAAAACTTTTAAAGAAAGAGAAAGATGAGTACAGATAAAGAAGTGATTGAATTGTGTAAGATAGTCCTTGAGAATGTAGGTATAAAGAGAATGGCTAATAAGATTGGTGAATATCTTAAGAATCCTTCTTCAAAAACAATAATACAAGAACTCTATGATGAAGCGTTGAATTGGGATGGTTTCAATGAAAATTTCAAAAAGAGGAATATTGTACTCGGAAATAATCTAAGTATCTTGAAATTTTTTATAATTACATTTCAAAAAGATTTTGATGAAAATGGTGAACCTGTAATAATTATAAACAAACTTGAAGACGAGACGGCTTCATTCAAGGATAACCCTATAAAGAATCTCTATATCATATATAAGAATGAAGAAGATAGAGATATTGATTACGAAAGATTGTTATTAATGAGATGATATGGAAAAGAGGATTTTATTAGAAAATGTAAATGCAGGAGGAATACTTGTATGGTTGAATGAAAATTTCGAAAAAGAGAATGGAAAGAAATTCAATCGTAATGATGTAACCTTCTATATTATAAGAAGAAAATTACCTGCTTATCTTGGTGATATATCAATAGAATTAGTACCAAGAAAACATTGTACGATTAAAATGTATAATGTTGTAACATCAGACCCTAACGTTATTAATATTGAATAATTATGAAAACTTCGTCGAATTACGTGATTGTATATGATTTCGAGACTGGTAATCTATGGAACAGTAAGTGTATTGCATTCGATAATGCACCATTGGTTGAACTTGCGATGGTTTGCGTCGATATGAGTAAACTTGAAATAATTGATGAGGTGGATTTGATTTTTCCATATGGATACAAAGAAGACCTTGTATATTCACAACAAGCACTCGAAACTCACGGTATAACAAAAGAAATTCAGGATGAGAATTCTGTTCCATTGAAAGACATCTATAAGACATGTAAACAATGGTTTACTAAATATAAGAATCCAAGACAATTATGTACACTTGCAGGACATAATATCGTAGGGTTCGATAACCCTTTTATGAAGAATTTTTTTGCCTATATGAAGGATGATATAGACAATTATGTAAAGTATTATATTGATACAATGCAAATTGCTCATATGGCAGCTTTGGAACAAATGAATTATCAACTTGGGACATGTTGTCAATTAGCTGGCATTGACCTCGTAGATGCACATAGAGCATTGAATGATACAAAAGCAAATGCTCAATTGTTTATTTCGTATGTCAAGAAATTGAGAGGTGAAGGCCAGCAATCGAATGTTGAAAAGAAAGAAGAAAGATATAGAGAAAGTTTCCAATTATGCTAACATTAGACGGTAAAGATTTGTTGTCTGGCAATCAATTCAGTCATTTGTGTGAGAATGTTGACAAGATAATAGAAAATCTTCCAGGCAAAGCATTGAATCAGCTTCTTGAAGGATATGAGAATGATGTAGACAAAATGCTACGTGAAATGCTTGTCCAAGCAGAGAGGACGATGTATCTTGGAAGAACGCTTGATTCTGAAAATTTGAATTACGTTGAGAATGTCAAAGCCTCGATGGATACAACACTGAAGATTCTTTCATTTAATTACTTTAAATTGACTATGCTTCCTAAGTTTAGAATGGGATGGAGGAATGTTGAATGGGGCAATTTAACGCAGTTGTATCCGTGGAGCTGTTATTTGTGTGCTCGCGCAGGTGGCAAAAGTTTTGAATGGTCTTATGCATTTGTACTTTGGAGATTATGGAGTTATTGTAAGCCAACTTTATGGAGACCTGATACGATAGATAATGCAAATAGAAAAGAAACTTGTTATATAACTTCAACGATGACATTAGCTAAAGTTCAGATAGCTAAAGTAAGAGAAGAAATCGAAACGAATGACCTTCTGAGAGAAAAACTAAATCCTAATAATAAAGCATCTATTGGTGAAACTGGTATAACGACAGAAACTGGTAGTATTCTTCATGTTCGTGGTAGGGATGGTTTTATTCGTGGATTACACGTAGGTGCAACAGTTTGTGATGATATGCCGGATGAAAGTTCTCTTTATTCTGATGAACAGAGAGAAAAATTAAAAGAACTGATTAAAGGTACTATAGAGCCGATTGTTGAACCTTATGGTTACTTTTTAGTTTGTGGAACTCCTTATTCTTCTGCACCTAATGAGTTATATCAAGTACTGAAAGCAGATAAGCGCTTCTATTGTTTTGAATATCCGATTATATTTCCTGACGGAAGACCACTTGCTCCAGACCGATATACATTTGACCAAATCTTGATGAAGAAAGAAGAACTTGGTACAATTGTATTCAATCGTGAGTACTTGGTAGTACCTATCAGTGATTCTTCGACAATATTCCCATATGAATATCTAATGAGAAGTATCGTCGGAATGGAGAATGTGAGATTTGCAACGTCAATAGATGACTATCCTTTCAAATTAGTGAGAGTTCATATTGGAGTTGATTTTGCTGTATCTGGTAATATTGGTGCTGACTATACTGTTTATAGTGTATGGGGTATCGATACAATGAAGAATTATTATCTACTTTATTATTATAGACAAAGAGGAATGTCTCATAATGAACAGATAGATAAGATTGTTCAACTCGATAGATTATTCAGACCGAATAAAATTAGGTGTGAAGCAAATGGATTCCAGTCCATACTTTCTGGATTAGCACAAGAAAGAGGGTTGAAAAACATAGAGCCTTTTACGACAACAGAAGGAAATAAGAAAGACCTTTACACTGGTTTACCAAGCCTTTCAGCAATGTTCGAAAGAGGACAAATAAAGTGTCCTTATGCACCTGGTGAAACAAAGCAAGCTGTTGATATAATGTTCGGAGAGTTTTCCTCTATTACATTTAAAAGTGATAATGGAAAACTTGAAGCTGCGTCGGGACACGACGATGTGGTACTCAGTAGCTTCCTGAGTATCAATAGTTTACGTGAAGACGAGAAAGAAATTAAAGTTAGTATAGATTTAGTATAAATATGGCGATGAAATTAAGTGCCAACTTTATGGCAGAATTGTTCAAGTTAATCTATCTTGACCCTACACTGACTCAGATAGCATGTACAAACTTGACATATCAATTGATACCTAAAGAGTGGCCAGGATATAAATATCTTCTGAGAGAAGCTATTGAAACATTTACTGATAAAGAAACAGTTCCATCTTTAGGAGCTGTTTCTCAAAAATATATTGATAATGATTTTGTTCAAGAAACAATTCATGAAATTCAAAGTGCTTCAAAAGTTGATAAAGAAATAATCATAGACCAACTCGAATCTTATATTAAGGATGTAGAATTTCAATTACTCTCTAAGAAAGTACATGACCTTTATGAAGAAGGAAAGAAGGAAGAAGCTATACGGGTAAACGCAGAAGAGAGTCAAAGGATACTTTCTCTATCATTAAGACACGACGGAGGTAGTTTTCAGCAAGTCTTCAATGGATTTGATTTACGAATGAGAAAAAGACGTGAATCAATTGATTCGAGTAATATCTCTGAGAAAATAACACTTGGGATTGATAGACTTGATGAATTGTCTTATGGAGGAGCTTCTATTGAAGATACTGTATTATGGATTATGAGGTCAGGTATCGGAAAATCAACTGTTCTTAGACATCACGGAATGCAAGCAGCTTTGGATGGAAATTCTGTTTTACATATACAGCTTGAAGGTGGAATTCAAGCATGCCTCGATAGATACGACCAATATTGGACAAATCAACCCTACAATGATATAAGACAAGGATATCTTAAGACTGAAGACCAGAATAAGATTCAACAGACATGGAAAGCTATGAAAGAGTTTGGTCAAGATATTGACGTCTATGGATTTGAAAAGTTTGGTGAAGCGACGATGGTAGATATAAGGAACTTGATTCTTGATTATCATAAAGAACATCAATATTTCCCAAGAGTACTTATTCTTGATTCATTAGACCTTGTTGCTACAGGAATAAACAAGACTATTGACAATAATCCTTCATTCAAGAAAGACAAGTTGCAAACTTGTGCCCAATTATTCAAGAATATATGTGTAGAATTCAAGATGGTCGGATTCACTGCAACTCAGGCAAGTAACGTTCCTATAGAAATATGGGACAATGCAGATAAGGTTATTGATAGAAGTTATACAGAAGGCGACAAGACTCTTGTAAAACCGTTTTCATTTGTATTTACTGGTAATCAAACAAGAGAAGAGAAGAGACAAGAATTGATGCGTATATATATTGATAAATTACGTGACTATAAAGAGTCTCATGAAATACTGCCTATTGCGACGAATTATGATAAAGGACGATTCTATAGCAGAAGTAGGACAATCGATTTATTTAACAATATACCTAAGAAAACTAAAAAATCAGAATCAAAGCCTGAAAAAGAAAAATTACATAAAGCAAGTAGAGCAAAAACAGTATAACGATGTTTAGAATTGATAAAGATGAAATAATACAAGAATTAAGTCTAACTCCGTTTGGTGCTGCTGGTTGGTATCAAAATAGAGATGAAGTATGTCCTTTTTGTGGGAAAGGTGGAAAATGGGGCATACATTTCAATGATGTTGGTAATAATGGGTTTTTTCATTGTTTTAAATGTGGACAGAAGACTAATCTGAAGAATTTCCTTGAAAAAATAAATAGATTAGATTTAGCGAAGATAAACTATGAAAATAGTGTAAAAATCTCGAAGTTGACTCCTCTTATAAAAGAAAAAGATGAAGGGAATGAAAATCCTATAGAATTAACTGAATGTAAACTTCCTCGAAAGTTAGAATATCTTAAAGAAGATGAATACTTGAATAATCGAGGATTCAACAAAAGATACTATAAAGAATTCAAGCCAGCAATCACAAACTTCTTTCTTGATAAGAAATTACGCGACAAAATCATATTTCAATTTACAATGAACGGAAAGACGACAGCTTGGTTGGCACGTTCAAAGAAAAGTAAAGAATGGCACGAAAAGAACCTTAAAGCATTCAAAGAAGGTAAAGAAAAACTCGTTCTCCGATATGAAAACTCTACAGATGGATTTTCAAGAGTGTTAGGAGGATACGATAATATTACAGACACAACTGATACCATTATAATAGTTGAAGGTCTATTCGATTATATATCTGTAGATGATAAACTTCATCTCTATGAATCAGATGAGATAAAATGTATTTTTACATTTGGTAATAATATGGGTACAGAGCAGATAAAGTTATTGAGATTGAAAGGAAGTGTCAGAAACATTATCTTACTCTATGACCCTGATAAACCTGAGATGATAAAATCCACAGCTTTGACTTTACAGAAGTATTTCAATGTCGGAATTGCTTGTTTGAAAGATAAAAAGAAAGACCCAGGTGATGCATCTCAAGAAGAATTACTTGAAGCGTTGGATGAAATTATAGAGCCTATAAATTTTTACACAAATAATTTGGTCTAATTGTTGGACCGCGTGGTCCAAAGGTGTATCTTTACAGTGTAAAACAAAAGGAGATATAAATCATGAAATCACTTGAAGAACTTAAGAACAACATTTACGAGAAGATAAACGAAATCAGAAATTTCGATACTGACGACTCTAAGGTCTTTAATGAGGATGGAACTTATAATTATGAGGAACTGGATGCTTATCTTGAGAGACACAAGAAAAAGAACTATATGAAAGGTGCTTGTATGAGAATGATTAAGAAGTATATGAATCATGTTTACGGCGATTGGTCTTTCCCAAGAAAGGATTATATAGGTTATGTGCAAGAATTCAGACATTTTGGTTAATTAAAAATTAAGATATGAAGACCTATACAGTATATTTTAGCGAACCCGTGACAATGAAGTATAAGGGTGACAAGTTCAACAAGGAATTGAAAAGATGGGAATATGATGTAGATTGCGAAGAAACAAGTGTAATGTTCACCTTCCATTCTTTGGCATCTGCAAAGAAACTGATTAAGGAGAATATGGACAAGTACATAGATTCTGTCATAACGAAGACCTGGGCAAACGGCGACTGGGAGAACCTGGGTCCGATAAAGCTATCTGGAAACAACAAGACATTCGTTGCCAATACAAGACAAAAGATTACGAATTATTAAGTATACGGAAAGAAGGGGCGAAAACTGGAGTAACCTCTATCTTTCTGATTCCCAATATAGATATTTCACAGAACCTAAAAATAAAAAGATTATGGAAAAGGAAGAATTTCAGAAAAAGTACAACAACAGTATTCTGGTGTGCTGTACAGAAGCCAGTATCAAAAAAGTATTAAATATTTGCTATTTAATGGACTTAACAGCCTCTAAATCAAAACAGATTACTTCTATATTGATAGGAGAACAGACAGCAAAAAGTCCATTGTTCCACGTGGAACAATTCTTGAATGATTTCTACAAGGAGATGGTGAGAAGAGAAGAGAAGGAGACAAAGATGTTTGAACAGAGAATGAACAATGCTATATACAAGCTAAATCAGAAGTATGGAAACACGTATATAATCAAGGGAACCAATATGGACACGGTGATAAAGTGTATAACGGAAATCGGCATGAATGTAAACCTTGAGACAGCAGACGATATGATACGCATAATAGGAGAAGGGAACGTCATACCATGCATGAGGTATTCGGTAAGACAGCTCATTGCTGATGTAATGGCAAACATGATTGAGGTATTAGACTCCTTCATAAACAGGAAGGTAATGATAGATGTTGATAATACATATCAGAAACAGGAAATATTGAATGAGATATGCTTCTATATAAGAAACGTAACAGCAATGCAAATATATCAGGGTAAAGATAAAGATACCCTTACTATAAGTCTTTGTCTGGGAGTAGAGAGGATAAGATTGAATGATGATGAACTGGATGTATTCAGAAAGGCATTTCGTATATTACACGAATGTAATGAATGGATTAAAGAGGATGATGAAAGAAATAAGAAAGAAAGACCTACCTTCAATAAGGGAAGTCGGATAATGTACACTATAGAAGACGAAAATGGAAACACTCATACAGTAACAAGACTATCAAAGAGATGCTACGAATTAAAGGAATGTAAAACTTTGTTTGTAACAGATGATGAAGGAGTGGTGACTGGGATATACAAGGAGAAATAATAGGGTTACAATTAAGTAACCCTTTCTTTCCATATTGAAAGATAGTTTGTAGTTTTGCAAGCAAAAATTCGATATGGAAAAATCACGTAGTTTAACTAATGAAGAGTTTATAAAAATACTACAGTTAGAGTATTTAAGTTGTAAGTTAAGGTCAATTATTTACGATAGACCTGAATTCAAAAAGATGAATGAAGATATAGCAGAGAAAAAGAAATTCAAAATTTTAGACCTTTCAAAGAAATTCTTATTACCAAACATTTTTGAATTAGATGAAGCATTTGAATTTTTCTGGAAAAAAGAATTTATTCAAGAATATGGACTTCCAAATTTTCAGTATAATCCTAAATCAAAAGAATCAATATCTTATTGGGATAAATTTTATCTATTAAAACCAGGAGAAACTGTAATCTGGGAAGGAACTGAATATACCATCAAAGCTAATCATCCTAATGAAAATTCAGTGAGAATCTTGAAAAATGGAGTTTCTTCTTTTGTGCCATATATTTACTTTAAAATTAAATTGCTATATACCCTTCCACTCGAAAAACTGAAGTGAATGTAGTATCTTTAAACATTAATTCTAAGTCGAAGAATTAGTCGAATTTTTAAAACAAGAAATATATGGAAATTAGAAAATTATTTAATGTTGAAGCAGCTCAACATGTAGTTCGTAATGCAACAAGTCACAGATGTTCTCATTCTGTTCATAATCATGGTGCAATTGTAGAAGTATTTTTAACTTCAGATAAACTTGATAATGGAGGTATGATTGTGGATTTTGGAATTCTAAAAGGAACTATTAAACAATGGATTGATTCTTTCGACCATTGTATGTGTTTTTGGAATAAAGATAATGAGGAATATAAATCCGATATGAAAAAATGGAATGACCGTTGGATTGAACTTCCTATTAATCCTACTGCAGAAAATCTTGCTTTATATATGTGTTCTATAATCAATAGAATTATAAAAGCTACAAGATTTAATAACGGAGAAGGTAATGTGATTTGTTGTAAGGTTAGATATCATGAAACTTCAACTGGTTATGCTGAAGCTACGATAGATGACTTACATTTACTTCCTGATGATTTAACTACAGATTATTCTGTAGGAGTAACAAATGATTGGAGTGTAGAATTATTCAATTGGTATCTCGATGGAAGACACCAGAAGAAAAATCCAGAAACAAAATGGTTTGAAAATCCTAAAGTAGAACAGCAAGTTAAATAATGATGAGAAATATTGATTATGAAAAGAAAAGACCAATTATCGAGGTCTTTAATTCTATCGAAGGAGAAGGAAATACAGCAGGCGAAGCAACAATTTTTGTCCGTTTGTCTGGCTGCAATCTTCGTTGTTGTTTTGATAATAGTATATGTGATACCGCTTATTCCAGCTTTGCTCCTGAGAAAGGCAAGTACAACTATCAATCAGTTGTCGATATCATTGAGAAATATCCGATGACAACTGCACTTTCAATAAGTGGGGGTGAAACTTTTTTGTATCCAGATGTTGTTGCTGACTTGATTGAGATAGCTAATGATTACTGTATGGATATTCTTATAGAGACGAACGGAACACTTCTTGTAGATGAATCTATATTGAAAGAAATAGACTTGATTAATATCTCGCCGAAATTATCATCTTCGGAACCTACTGACGAGAAGCTTAAGAAACTCGGAATGAAATGGAGTCCAGCTTTGAAGAAGCATGCTAAAGAAAGATTCAATATTGAAGCATTGTGGAATATGATTGAGCATGCAAAGGATTTCAGTTTGAAATATGTAGTTAGCAGAAAAGAAGATTTTAAAGAAATCGAAAAACAAATCCATGATTTGATGTTGTATGATATCCAGAAGAAGTCTCGTAAAAGATACTCTCAAGAATTCAATGGAACTGAGATATGGTTTGACACAAGATTTATCAATCCTTGGAATATAACACTCATGCCCGCGGGAAGCCGAAATGACGAATTAGACCAGAACAGACAGATGGTCGCTGAATATTGTGCAGAGCATGGATATCGTTATTCAGATAGATTACAGATTATAATTTGGGGAACAAAACGAGGAGTTTAATATATGGAAAAGAAGATTAAAGCTGGACAGAATATAGTTCTGTCTGAAGTAGAGAAAACAAAGATGTTGATTAACGCTGAAGAAGCATTTGGCAAATTTCTCACAGCATTAGGATATGATTGGGAGAATGACCCGAGTATGCAAAAGACACCTTATCGTGTTGCTAAGATGTATGTGAAAGAAGTAACTTCAGGAGCTTATAATGAACCTCCTAAAATTACTGTATTCCCGAATGATTCAAGTTACGATGGAATTGTATTTGAAGGAAATATTAAAGTTCATAGTTTATGTGCACATCATTTTGCAAGTATAGTTGGAGTTTGTCACGTTGCTTATATTCCTAAGAAAGATGGTAATATTATTGGTTTATCGAAATTGAATAGAATTGTTGATTATTTAGCAAAACGTCCACAGACGCAAGAATTTTTAACAAAACAGATTCATGATTATATTTGTAACACCATACCAGATAATCAAGGAGTAATTGTTTTTATTAAAGCTGACCATATGTGCGTTAGATTGAGAGGAGTTGAACAAGATTCTTCAATGCAAACATCATATTGCAGTGGTTATTTTAAAACTAATGAGATTGGTTCGAGAAAAGAATTTTTTGATATGGTTGCTAATATGAAGTAATGAGATTAGAAACAGTTTATCCTAAAGTAGGAGATAAATATGGCAAATGGACCATAATAGAAATAATACAAGGTGGACAAGTTAAGGTTCAATGTGAATGTGGAGAAGTTGTAACAAAAAGATTTTACGATTTAAAAACAGGTTCTTCAAAACAATGTTTGAAATGTAGATACGGAGAAATTGTCGCTCGAAATAAACAGAAACCTAAACATTGGACTGTAGTTGAAACAGGAATGAGATTTGGACATTGGACTATAGTTGATAAAGACGATTTTAAAATATTAGGCAAAATTAAAGAAAGGTCTTATAGAGTAAAATGTGATTGCGGAGAAGAAAGTTATGTTCGAATTTCATTTTTAACAGGAGGAAGAAGTACTCGTTGTGAAAATTGCAGAGTGAGTAAAGGAAGTAAGAAAGTTGGTAAGATAAATCTTTCTGTTATAAGAAGAGCTCGAGAAGGAGCAATAGCAAGAAATATAGAATGGAATTTATCAGACGAATATCTTGCTGAATTACTTGATAAGCAAAATGTGAAATGTGCTTTATCAGGCATAGATTTATGTGTTTCAAATTATAGTATAGGTTCTAAGAGGGGACGATTGGAAACAACTATATCTTTAGATAGAATAGACTCTTCTAAAGGATATATTGAAGGTAATGTTCAATGGGTCCATAAAAGTATAAATATTATGAAATCTACTTTAACGCAAGAACAGTTTATTGAATTTTGTAGATTAGTCACAGAAAATAATTTTAAAGATAAAAGATTATGAATTACAAAGAGTATGAAAACAAGGCTATCACAACTAAAGCCTATCATGAGAAAGTAGCAATTCCTTATGTAGTATTAGGACTATGTGGTGAATTGGGTGAAACTTATGAAAAGCTCGACCAAGTCGATAGTGTAGAAGATGAAAAGAAATTACTTGGAGAAATCTCTAAAGAAATCGGAGACCAATTATGGTACTTGGCAAGTATTCGGGTTGAATTAGACCTTCCTCTTGAAGAAGATTGGAATTGGACAGAAAAAGAACCAGAACTTTCTGCTGCTTCTATTGGAGTTAAACTTCCTTCAGAAGTAGGAAAGATTGCTGAACAAGTAAAGAAGTGGTTGCGTGACGATTGGAAAGATGGTGAAACAAACACTTTCCCTGAAAAGAGAAAAACTGCTGTTCTGAGTGCTTGGAAGAACATTTGGAAGTATCTCAATGGATTGGCTGACAGTCTTGGATTGGATATTGAAGAGATTGCTATCCAGAATAATGAGAAACTTGCATCAAGAAAACAAAGGAATGTTATTAACGGCGAAGGAGACAATCGATGATTAATCACAGAAGAATCAGTTTTTGTGGTGCCCAAGGCACTGGTAAGACGACACTGTTTGAAGCCGTTAAGAATGACGAGATGTTCAAAGGGTGGAACTTCTATTCAGAAGTTGTACGTCAGATGTTAGAAAGAGAAGAAGTTGTAATCAATGAAAATGGTAATTCTGAATCACAGAAGAAGATTTTTGATGCTTATAACGAAATTCTCGATAAGATGTTTGATAATCCTTCAGTAAGTGATAGATGTATTGTTGATGTTGCAGCTTACACTTCAAGATTGTTTGATACATGTAATCCTAAAGATGAAGATTACAACAAACTCAGTAATGAAGATTTCCGTGAAAGAAAAGAAGTTGTCCGTCGTAAGTACGAACTTTCATTGATTGTTTATTTCCCTATTGAATTTCCTCTTGTTGAAGATGGAGTAAGGTCAGTAGATGAACAGTTCCAGAAGGATGTTGACATGAAGATACAACAATTTTTGAAGAATTATGACATTCCTTATATTACAATTACTGGAAGTGTTGAAGAGAGACTCGAACAATTGAAAAAGGTAGTCTTTTCTGAGAAATAAATTCGACCAAGTGTTGCTACATCTTTCAAAAGGTCGTATCTTCACAGTGTCAAAAGAACATTAATACAAAACATTTAAAATTAATCTATTATGGGAACAGTTAAAGAATCGTTACTGGTACTTCGTAAAAAAGCAAATGAGCTTGGTATTCCTAATTACGCAAAGTATTCAAAAGAAGAACTTGCAAAGTTGATTGAACAGAAAGAAGCTGGAATTTCAACTTATACAGACCCTGAAATGATTGCTTCTGATGAAGATGTTGCTGCTGAAGAGCAGATGGTTGCTGAGCATGCAGCAACAGTTGAAGAAGATGCTGAAGAACCTCGTCCTGAAGATGAGAAGAAGCGTAAAGAAGCTAAAAAGGAAGAAAAGAAAGCTGCCAAAAAAGCTCCGAAGGTAAAGAAAGAACCTAAAGAAAAAGCTCCGAAAGCACCAAGAGAACCGAAAGTTAAATTGAATGTAAAACCGAAAGGTGAAAAACCTGAAAAGATGAGTGATATTTCTTCAAAGATTTATGATGAACTTTTGAAGAATGATGGTCGTTCTTTCTATCAGATTTCAAAGGAACTCTCAACATATTACACTGTAGTAAAACATGTATGTGAAAAGTTCTTTGATGTTGTTGAATAAGTAAACCCTTCTTTCTGAATATTTTTATGAAAAGGTTGAGGTACGAGAAATCTATCTCAGCCTTTTCTTTTTAACAGAATATTGTTATGAATGAACTATATGCAGATTTATTACAATATCTCGACGATAATTTTATTTCGTATGAAGAATTAGGTGATTTCGTCTTAAAAATCAATGATAGGACCTACGAGTTGTTTGAACCTATCAAATGGGATAATGACGAAAAAGGCATTCTTTTTGATGAAGAGTTTCATTGGGCATGTGATTTGACAGATTATGACTATTATATCTTCAGATTCGGTAGTATCTGGTATTCATTGGAAAAAGGAAAAGAAAAGAATGTCAAACTTGAAAGAGTGAAATGGATTGGGAAAGCTCGATTAGACGATGAACTTTTCAGAATCTCAACTTATATAGGTATACACGGACCATTCGAATTGATGAATGGTGTAGGATTATACGACGAATGGTGTAAGAAAGCGAAATTCCTTGGTATCACAAGTCTTGGTTTGTGTGAAAAAGGTACACTTGCTGCAGCCATGAAATTCCAGAATGCATGTCAGAAAGCTGGTCTTCGTGCAATACAAGGATTAGAAATTAAAATTCTAAATGAACAGAAGGACCTTAAATATACTGTAAAGGCATTTGTAAAGAATAGTGTTGGTTGGTCCAATTTATTGAAGTTGAATGAAATTATGAATACTGAAGATTCATCATTCGTCTCTGAAGAAGAATTAGAGGAATATTGTGATGGATTGGTTTTCATTTGGGACCCAAAAACAATTGCTTATAAAGATATTCCAAAGAATCTCCAAGAATTAACTTCCTATTACCAGTTAGATACAGTTATATATGAGAAAAACAATCGTGATAGAGAATATCTCGATAATTTGAAGAAATTCTTTAAAAGCGATTTAAAACCAGTTGCAATGTGTGATGCTTATTATATTGAGAAGGAATGGAGTCCTATCAAAGATAAGTTGAACAAACTCGGTAAAGTACCGACGCACGAAAGTCACAATCAATACTTCAAGAATTATCAAGAGTATTTTGAAGAATTGAGTTATCTGTTTTCTGATGACGAGAAATTCTATGAAACATTTGAAAATGCAATAAGTAATCTTGAGGAAATTTCATTTGAATGTAACTTCGTCATTGAGACTCAAGTAAGACACATGCCTGTCTATCGTATGACAGATGAAGAAGCTCAACAATACGATAGTAATGTAGAAATGTTCGAAGACCTTATCTTCAAAGGTCTGGAGGAGCATCCTGAGATATTTGAGAAGTATAGTAACGATGTCATAGGTGAGAGACTTGAAAGAGAGATGAAAGTAATCGAAGATGGAGATGTTGTTGATTATTTCTTGACCCTACGCGATATTACCTCTTGGTGTAGAAAGAATGATATCTTAACTGGAGCGGGAAGGGGGAGCGGTTGTGGGAGTCTTGTTTCTTATTTATTAGGGCTTAATTTTGTCAATCCTCTTGATTATGATTTGTTGTTCGAAAGATTCTTGACAACGGGTCGTCTGATACGTCATGATAAAGTTGAGGAGGTCATCATAAATGAAAATGATGGCAAACCTATAACAATCAAGAGTTCAGATTTTGTGCGGATATTTAGAGGTGATGAGAAAATGATAATTAAAGCTGGTGAATTGCAAGAAGGAGATAAATTAGTTGATTACGAGAGCTGATTTTTTGGTGTAATTGTTGGACCGCGTGGTCCAAAGGTGTATCTTTACAGCATCAAAAGAGATAGAGTATTAACAATTAAAAATCGTAATTATGAAATTCAGCGAATTACCCATCGAAGTTCAAGAAAAGTTAAACGCAGAGCGTCTTGATTTGCGTAACCATCAAATAAATAATAAATACGAGGTTTTGTTATATAATCCATCAGGAACTCGTTATTTTCATGCAAGACGTCGTCAAAATTCGTGGCAAGACAATAAAGGTAATTATTTGCCGTTTGGAGGCGGTTCTGAATGGGAAGTGAAATATGGATTTACAGGTTTCATTCGTGAAAAGCAAATAATAGGTTACGATTATCGAATTGCTAAAGGAAAGACTTATTCGAAGTCTGCAAACGGAACAATTATTCCTTCTACTGTAAAGACTAAGAAAGAGGTAATTCTTCTTGCACATAAAATTGGTAATTTGATTTTTTGAATAATATGATAACGGTTAAAAATTTAAGAAAAGATATCCGGGAGATTACTACTTTAGGTAGTCTTCCAGATATTGATACTGACTTTTGCGGTCGAGAACGGCCTCGTGTTAAAGAGTATATGGAACAAAGATTCGGAGCATCTCAAGTTGTATCTCTTGGAACATATACTACAATGCAGCTCAAAGCAGCAATTACAGATTTAGCAAGATGTGAAGGTGTACCTATCCAGATAGTGAGAAGAATCACAGCTAAACTTCGGGACGAAGAAGGTATGAAAAGTGTTGAGGATTTTTTCGTATCAATATGTAAAGATACTGAATTGAGAGAATTCGTGAAATCTCATACCGAACTTATAAACGACATGATGATTTGTCTCAATACACCTAAAGCTGCTTCGATACATGCATGTGGTACTGTGATATTTCCTGATGAAAAGACGTCAGCACAATGGGTACCAATCAAAGAACAGAAAGGACTTAGTGTAACTGAATGGGAAGGTAGTGAAATAGAAGAAACGGGTTTCTTGAAAGAAGATATCCTTGGAATTGCTCAACTTGATAAGTTAGCTGATATGCTAAAGCTGATAGAGCAGAATCATGGAATCAAGTTAGACCTCTATAAAGATATTCCGTTGGACGACCCTATGGTTTTTGAATATATCAAGAAGGGATTTTTGAATGACGTTTTTCATTTCGGTGCAAAAGGATTATCGTCTTATTGTGTACAGATGCAACCTGAGAGTCTTGATGAGATGGGTATCTGTGCAGCACTTTATCGTCCAGGACCGATTGAGAATAATATTCATAACGAGTTTGTTTTAGCTAAGAGAGGTGAAATTGAGCATGAAGCTCCTATAGGTGGTGAAAAGGTTTTATCTAAGTCAAAAAATTTTCTTGTGTACCAAGAAGATATTATGAGACTTTGTCAGGAACTTGCTGATTTTGACTTAGAAACCACTGATAGTGTACGAAAATGTATTGGTAAAAAATTATTACAAAAAATCAAAACATTCGGTGATAAGTTCGTTGAAGGATACGTAAAGAAGTTTGGTGATAAAGGTGTAACTGAAGAATATGCAAGAGACCTCTGGAAACAGATGGAAGAGTTTGGTAAATATTCGTTTAATAAATGTATTAGTGGAAGAGAAAGGTTTTATAGACATAGTAATAATACAACTTTCAAACCTACTATTGAAGAAATGTATTTAATCAAAACCGATAAGAGTTATGCTATTGCAACTGGACATAAAGAACTTCATTCTAAATATAAGAATAAAGGATATGGTTCAGTTTGGGTTCTTGATAAAGATAAGAGGATTAGACTTACAAGAATCAAAGATATAACTTTTGCAGGTACTCGTCAGACTTACAAGATAACATTAGAAAATGGTGCAACTATTTCTACTACTGACAATCACAAATTTCCTACACAAAGAGGAAAAGTTTTACTAAGAGATTTGATTGTAAATGAAGATTCTCTTTATTTTAAAGAAGGTTATATTCAAGAAGATTGTTTCTTTAATTTTACTGATAAAGGAAAAATAAATAATAGAGTTGAAGGTACTCGTTATCATTACGAATTAAATTCAGAAAAAGGTAAAGAAGGATTTCAAAAGAAAGAAACTTCCTATACTAAGTTTAGAGATAATCAAAATTATCTTCGTGAAAATATAACTAAATGTCAGATATGTGGAAAAGAATGTGATAGATTAGAAGTTCATCATCTTGACGGTGACCATGGGAATAATGAACTTGATAATTTAAGTTTAATTTGTCCTTCATGTCATAAGAAAGAACATTATAGAAATCACAATCGTAATAAAATAGGTGAAAAAGGATTATTTAGCTCATTGCAGAAAATTGTGTCTATTGAACCAGATTGCATTGAAAATGTTTATGATGTTGAAATAGACCATCCGGAACATAATTTTGTTACAGATAAAGGTATTGTTACTTGTAATTCTCATGCAATTGCTTATTCAAGAAACGGTTATAATTGTATATGGCTCAAAGTACATTATCCTATCGAGTTTTGGTCTGTGACATTTAGTTATGCTGAATTGAAAGATTATCCATATTATATCAATGAAATTCAAGAGTCAGGAGAAATCGAAATCCGACCAGTAGATATAAATAAGTCTGGTATCAATATTGTTTCAGATATCAAGACAAACAGTATGTATTGGGCATTGAATTCAGTGAAACAATGTGGTGAGAAAGCTCAACAATTCATTGCAGAAGAAAGAGAGAAAAACGGCGAATTCTTCTCGTTGGATGAATTTATTGATAGATGTATAATAAAGAATTCACCAGTCAATAAATCTGTGATTGAAAATCTCATTTATAGTGGTGCATTTGATAAACTCGAAAGGATAGAACATCCTGCAGAGAGATTGAGACTGATTGAATCCTATAGGGAAAACAAGAGGGTTAAAGTACTTGAAGATAAGGACTTATTGACAAGTATAATCAAAGCACGTAAAGAGAAAGAAGATTGGTGGTGGACATTACAACAGAAAAAGTTGTCAGGTTTTGCTACATTCGATTATGAAGAACTTATTAATAGATATCATGAACAATTCTATGAAGCTGTCTATTATGATGTGAGACAAGTCAAGTATCTCGAAGGTGACAATCACGATATCTGTGCAATTATTGGCGGTTATGTTCTTGATATTGTTGAGAGGAAATCGAAGAAAGGCAAGTTCTGCATTCTTACATTAGAAAGTAACTATGAATTCATCAATGTGATTGTCTTTTCAGAATTATATTCTGAATATGAAGAATTCCTACAATCCAGTAAAGGGAACCTTCTTCTTGTTGATGGTTACATTCAATGGGATAAATGGAAAGAAGAGTATTGCCTTATGACTAATTTGAACACTTCATTTACTGTTTTATCATAGGTCCATTCTTTCATCTGATGAAGTTCATATTAAGAGTATAATAAGTTGGATAAAACAAGAATAAACAGTAATTTTACCAATGTTAAAGAATTAAAGATATGAAGATAATACTTGAACAAGGAGATAAGACAATAGTTTTAATTGAGACAGAAGGTGATGAAGAGATTTTTTTAGATGATATAACTAAGATTGATTATTCTAATTTATACGGTGAAGCAACAACAATTTCAGCACTATTGAACAAAGTAGGAATGTGGAAAGCGAATTGTGAGAAAGAGGCTAAAGAAGCTAAGTTGAACTGTGATGTATATGTTTCAGAATTGAAAAGAAAGTATAGAAGAGAAGCTGCAACGAATGAAGGTAGAGTAAGAGTTGATGGCGAATCATTTAAATTAACAGAAAAAGGTCTTGACGAGATTATCCAGTTAGATACTGAATATCAGGATTTACAACTTGAATTGATTGAACTCGAATGTAAGAGAGATAAACTCGATACATTGTTTTGGGCAATCAGTTCCAAGGATAAAAAGCTGAACAATATCTTGCCGAAAGTCACTCCTAACGAATTTGTTCAAGAATTGGTAGAAGGTAAAGTAAATACATATATGATAAAGAAACCAAGTTTATAAATTATGAAAATTAAATTGACTGATAAGTTCTATATTGAACAATGTCTACACGCTCCATTTTGTTGGGACTTAATTAAAGTTACTTACGGTAATCGTGCAGGTAAAGAAAATGTTGAGGTGAATACTCCAGTTGCATACGGACTCACTCTTGAATTATTGGCTAAGAAAGTAGTTGATTATGAGATATTTGAAAGTGAAAAAGAATGGATGGAATTCAAAGAGTATATCAAACAATATAAAGAGATTGGTAATGAGATAGTTAACAAATTAAATAAACGTATTAAATAATTAAGTATTATGGCATTTGATAGAGAAAAATACAAAAAGCAGGTAAGTGTCGAAGATATCGATAGTAATTTGAAGAAAGCTCAAGACACAATGAAAAACCCTATGTTTAGTGGTCAAGGTGGCAGAGCAAGTTTCTTTTCAGTAGCAAAAGAAGGACGTTATGTCCTGAGAGTATTACCTTCTAAAACAGGTAGACCTTATATTCCACGTAAAACAGTCAAACTTCCTGTTGAGTGTCCCGTCTATAATAGTAATGGTGAAGACACTGGTAAAAAAGAAGTTAAGATGAAAGATATTTTCACTTCTGATGTCCATAGTGAAAGAATGGGTGGCAAAGATGCTGTTCTTACATATATTGATTATGTGTACGAATTGGCAAGTGAAATCCAGGATGCAGATGAAAGAAAGAAGTTCTTGGCACCAATCAATGGTTATCGTAATAAACAGAAACAATGGGTGTGGGGTATTTCTGCTCAATTGAATTATGTTTGTTATGTGTATGCTGAAAATGAAATTCACAGATTCGATATACGTCCACAGTGGTGGAAAGAATTGAAGAAGATTTCAATTGAAAGATGCGATGATGATGTCCTCAGTATCGATATTTTCTCAGATTACGAGAAAGGTTATCCTTTGATTGTAAACACAAGCCTTAACGATAAGAATAAACTTGAATTCGCACTTTCTTGTGACTTACCTAAAGTTGGCGAAAATTGGGATGAATTCTTTGAAAAGAATATTGTGTCAGATGAAGTACTTGAAGGTCTTGAAGAACTTCCTAAACTTGAAGATATGTATGTAGATGTATTTTCACGCAAGGATTGGAATCTTCAGATTGAAGGTCTTGAAAGAATTGATGAGCAATACAAATTCGGAATTTTCCAGAACGACCAATTCTTGGATGAACTTGAAGAAATTGAAAAACTTGTACCTGAAGACGATGAAGTGAAAGAAGCTGCTCAAATCCCTACAAAGAAAGAGCAACAGGTAAAGTCTAAACCAGAACCAGTAAAGACTAAGAAAAAAGAAGAATCAACCTCAGCATATCCTCCTTTGATTAAGATGAAACTTGAATTGAAGGAATATATTGAAAGAGAATATGAAGATACAGAAGAATTACCATCTGACCTTTCAGTTACAGAGCTTCGTAAATGGTATGATTTAATGAAAGAAGGTAAAATGTTGCCTTTTGATGATTATAGAGAAGAACCATCTGACAATGGTTATCTTTCTGATGACGAACCTCAAGAAGACGATGAGCCTGCACCTATCGACGAATCTAAGACTACGAAAATTTCTTCAAAGTCAAGTGTCTCTTCGAAACTTCAAGCCTTACGTAACAGAACAAAAAGAAAATGATAAAATAAAGGGAGGGAGAAATCTCTCCCATAATTCGCTTTCGTATGAAGAATTATAAACTTATCAATATAGTTGTAACAATTGTAATATTAAGCTCATTGATTGTTTGTTACAAAAATTACAAGTATCAGAAGAAAGTTGAATCTCTTACAAAAGATATTGAGTTTTATACCGATTCTTTAAACACTTACATTAAATTATATCCTTCTACAGAATTTTCAAAGCTCAAGAAAGAAAATAAGGAACTCTACAACAAATTGAAAGAAAAAGAGTCACTTGTTGAAGCAATTGAATTTGAGTGGAAGTATAAATATGAAGGTCTTGAGCAACAAGTTGATAAGTTGCAAAAGAACGATTCGTTATATCGATTCAATATACAATCTGATACTGTTGGTTACGATTTGAAAGTCTGGGCTAATCATTTAGCAAAGTATAAACTTGATTTCAATATCTCAAACAAGTTCCTATTGTCACATCAACAAGTAGGAAACGATAATAGGTTTGAAATTACATCTAATCTTCCAGGAAAGATACAAGATGTAACAATTTGGACAAAACCTAAGAAGAAATCTCGTTTTGGTGCAGGCATTTCGATTGGTGCCGGATATGGGATGTTCAATAAGGATTTTGATGTGTTTGTAGGATTAAGTGGAACTTATTTAATTTGGTAAGATTATGTTTGTACAGATAAATAACAAGAGGATAAAGATTGCTTCTATTAGCAGATATAATGACGAGGGATATTCACAGTCAACCAAGAAGTTCAGAATAGCTTTAAAAATTTCCAATGTCTGGGAAAGCTTCTATTTTGACAAGGAAGTAGAGAAAGATAATGTTTTGAAAAATCTTGACAATACATTAAAGGTAACTGCGTTATAAGCGAATAATTGAAATTTCTGACAATAAGATTGATTGAGAAATGAGACTGGTTGAGAGACATATTATCAAGGATAACCGATTTGAGGAAGTTTGCCACAAGTCCGGATTATTGTACAATTATGTTTTGTATAATGTCCGTCAAGGCATCTTCTCAAATAGTTATTTGAAAGAATATGAATTTTCAACTAAATTAAACAGAGAAAACCAGTTTGATTTCAGAAATTTGCCTTCTTCTATTTCTCAACAAGTGATAGCACAAGTGTTTTCAACTATAAAAGGATGGATGAGGAGTGTTAAGGAATTTGAGAAAAGTCCTTCAAAGTTTCACTCAAAACCCAAATTACCGAAATACAAAAGCAGCAAGAAGCAAAATATGATTGTTTTCACTACTGCTTCTTGTAGAGTAAAACAAGATGGATATATTCATTTTATTAAAAACATTATACAACCAATAAAAACCAATGTAAAGAAAGAAGAACTTAAACAAGTAAGAATTGTGCCGCAAGCAACATGTTATGTTGTGGAAGTGATTTATGAAAGAAAGGAACAAAATCTTGATTTACAGAAAGATAATTTCCTTTCGATTGATTTAGGATTGAACAATCTATGTACATGTACCAACAATGTAAACCAGAAGTTTTTCATTGTAAACGGGAAAGTTGTCAAATCTTTTAATCAATGGTTCAACAAAACAAAAGCAAGACAAATGTCTTTTATGGGAGATAAAGGTACTTCAAAAAGATTAAAGAGGTTAGTTTGTTACCGTAACTTATGGATTAATGACAAGATGCATAAAATCAGCAAGTTTATCATTGATTTTTGCAAGAAAAACGATATAGGTACGATAGTAATAGGTCTTAATAAGAATTGGAAGAACAATATCAATCTTGGAAAGAAGAACAATCAGAATTTTGTTGAAATTCCTTTTTCAAGTCTTGTTGACAAAATCTCCTACAAGGCAAAGTTAGTCGGCATTGATGTAAAGATAACGGAAGAAAGTTATACATCCAAAGTAGACCATTTTGCTTTTGAAACTCTCGAAAAACATGATATTTACCTTGGAAACAGAAAGAAACGCGGATTGTTCCAATCATCTGTAAATCAACTGATTAATGCAGATATAAACGGTTCAATAGGAATAGCAAGAAAAGTATTCGGTGATTCTGCCGTACGGCAGATAATCGGTAGTGGGTTGGCGTTTAACCCTATCAGAGTAAATATTTTGTGATATAAATACGAATTTGATGAATAAACTTAAAAATTTTAATAACGTGACAGGAAAGATAATAATAAGCACTGATTGGCATTTGAAACCGTCGAATCTTGAAGAGATTTATAAACTTCAAGAACAAGAAATTCGTGAAGCAAATAATCTCGGAATAACAAGTCACGTTTGGCTTGGAGATATTTTTGATTCAAGAATAAGTCAAAGAGAAGAAACTTTAAATGCACTTACTCGTATAATTGATTTATATAGTGCAATGGGACATAAAATTTATTGTGTGCCAGGCAATCATGATAAGAGTAACTATGAAAGTGAGAATTCGTTTCTTGATGCATATAAGTATCATCCTAACTTTAAATTGATTACAACTTTAGATTTTTTCTTGATTAATGACATTCCTTGTTATTTTATTCCATTTTTTGTTAATGAAATATGGCTCGATGAATTTAGTTCAGTGAGTGGAGAAAAGAATCATTCTAATCATGTATTATTTACTCATATTGCATTTGATGGAAGTATGAATAATGATGGTAGTTCTGTAGAAAGTTCTATAAGACCATCATTGTTTAAGGATTGGGGATTAGTATTAAGCGGTCATTATCATGATTATCAAGAATTATCAGATAATGTTATTCATCTTGGTTCATTGACTCAGAATAATTTTGGTGAAGATGAAAATAAAGGATTTTGGGTCCTTTATGATGATTTGACTTATGATTTGATTCCATCTGAAGGAAAGAAATTCAGAAAGATTACTATTGATTTAAATTCGACAACTCTCAAGCAGGTAGATAAGATTGTCAAGATGTTCAAAGATGAGAATCCTGACAATCTTCTAAGAGTCGAATTCAAAGGTAATAAAGATGAACTCTCTTCTATTGATAAGAAAACCTATCAAGAATTAGGTATAGATGTAAAAACAAAACTTGACGAAGTTGAGATAATTGATGTAGAAACATCTGAAGAAGTGAAAGCATTATCATCTAATGATATAGTCAAGCGATTCAAAACTTTTTGTGACGAGAATGATTACAATTATAACGAAGGAGTAGAAATTTTAGAAAAAGCATTATAATTATGGGAAGATTAGACGATTTATCTGGACGAATAACAAAACGATTCGGTAAAGAAGCAATAGTAGGTTCTAATGTAGAAGTACAAACTGTTTCATCAGGTTCTTTTGCATTAGATGATGTATTAGGAGGAGGATGGGCATTAGGTCGAATTCACGAGTGTTACGGAAATGAGGGGTCCGGGAAAACGTCTTCTGCTTTACATCTTTGTGCTTCTATCCAAAAAAATTTAGGAAAAGCAGTTGGTTATGTAGACGTTGAACAGTCGTTAGATTTGGATTATGTAAAGAAAATAGGCGCAGATTTAAGTGAAGATAATTGGATTTTATCTCAACCTAATTCAGCAGAAGAAGCAATGGAGATTGTAAGGGAAATGTTGGAATGTCCTGAAATTGGATTAGTTGTTCTTGATTCAGTTGCAGGTCTTGTACCTCAAGCAACTCTACAAGGTGAGTCAGGTGAACAAAAGGTTGCTCTCGTTGCTCGTCTATTATCAACTCAATTAAGTATATTGAAGAATATTTGTAAGAAAAATAATAATATTCTATTTTGCATCAATCAATTGCGGGATAAAGTTGGTGGAGGTTTTGGATTCGGAGGAGCAACTACAATGACTCCAGGAGGTAAAGCACTTAAGTTTTATGCTACACAAAGAGCAGAATTTGCAAGAATTGGTACAGATAAAAATGGTGATGTTGCGGTAGCAAATAAAACTAAGATTAAAATAACGAAGAATAAAATTGCTCCTCCATTTAGAAGTTGTGAAGTGATGTTGCGATTCGGTGTTGGATTTGATATCGTTCAAGAAGTAGTAGAGATAGCCGTTAAAAATGGAATCTGTCAGAAAAAGGGTTCTTGGTTCTATTATGGAGATGATTATCGTTTGGGTCAAGGTATGGATTCTGTTAGAGATGAATTACTTCAAGATGCTGAATTATTCAATGAAATTAGAGAACAAGTAAAACAATCGTTATGCAACCGAGAAGATTAATATTAAGAAATTTTGGTCCTTTTTCTTCGTTAAAATACGATTTCGTCAACGAATCAATAGCTATCATAGGTGAGAATAGGACCCAGGATGACCAACTCTCAAATGGTAGTGGTAAGTCAAGCATTTCTCAAGGTCTATTCTATGGTATATATGGAGTTAATCTAAGAGGTGTTCTCGATAAAAAACTTATCAGAGAAGGTGAAGATTCTGCATATATCTGTGTTCAAATTCATTGTCCTATTCGTAAGCAGATTCTTTCTATTGAAAGAGAAATCAAGACAAAAGGTTCGTCAACTCTCAAATTAGAGTTGATTGATGAAGACGAAATTAAACTTGTTCCAGTGACATGTGCAACTGTCAATGATGGTAACAAGTTTATTGCTAACTGGATTGAAATATCTGCAGAAGATGCTAAGTCTTATTATATTGTAAGTAAAGGAAACTATAAATCATTCTTCAATTCTTCAAATACAGAGAAATTAGCTCTTATAAGTCGTTTTATTAACTTTGCGAGTATTGATAAAACAAAGGATATCATTACTGAAAGATTAGATGAATTAAACGAGGTTAAACGAGGTTATGAGAATGAAAAGTCTTCATTTGAAGGAAAACTTTCAGCTTACGAGGAGCAACTTAATTTCATTCTTGAAGAGGATTTGGAAAAGAAAAGAAATGATGAAATCTCTGGATTGACTTATATTATCAACGTTTACGATGACAATATTAAAGAGAAACAGAATTCTATATCGAATTTCGAAAAGTCTAAGATTGCAAAGGAGCGACAAAAAGAAGATATTGCTAAGTTGAGGAAATCTGTTGAAAAAGAATTGGAGGAACTTGAGGATAATTCATTTCAAGATACTTACAAAGAAATCGATGAAGACCTTTCTCTCTATAAAAAACAGAAAGAAGATGAAGAGAGTAAACTTAATAAATCTACTCAAAGAGTCAGGTCAATCAAAAAGACTATTGATTCGATAGAGATGAAACTTGCAGGTGTTATAACTTGTCCTAATTGTCATCATGAGTTTCTTCTAAAGAATGATGAAAGTGTAGATGATTTGAAAACTGAGAAGAAACTTTCTGAAAGTGCATTGAAAGAAGAAACTCAAAAGAAAGGTCTTATTGATAAATCAATTGAAGAACTCGATTCAATAATTGACGAATATCTCTCTCTAAAGAAAGAGACTCAAGCTGAAGAAAAAAAAATTATTGACCAGCAGATAAGTATTCGGAATAAACTTAAGACACTTTCGTCGCAATATTACGAAATTGATGAGAGTATTGTGAAAATTGAAAGTAATATCAATAAACTTAAGGAACAGATTGCAGACAATGAACAATTGAAAGTCCATAAGTTGAAATTGATAGACGAACTCAAGACAACCCCATTGAAGAAAAAGGATACATCACATCTGGAAGAAAATATCAAGAATCTTGAAAACGAAATTGAAAGTAAAGATAAAGAGATACTTCAGGTGAATGATAGGATATTTAAAGTTCAACAATGGACGACTCGATTCAAGGACTTCAAAATGTATCTTGCACTTGAACAATTGAAGAATATTCAATTCTCAGCGAACGATATATTGAAGAGGATGGGAAGTGATTTGAGAATAATGATAGAAGGATTCAAGAAAGGAGCGAATGGCAAGGTGAAAGATGAAATCACTCCTTATGTATTCAGAAATGAAATGGAATCATTCTTCTATTATTCAGGTGGTGAACAAGCTCGTTGTGAAATAGCTTTGATATTGGCATTACAAACGATGATAAATACTACCAAACAATATGGAGGTATGAACTTTTTATTTATCGACGAAGTATTAGAAAGTGCTGATTCGTTAGGTATTGAAAATATCATTTCGTCAATTTCGTTTCTCAAACAACCTATTCTTGTTGTTACTCATGTACCTAAATTAAATGAAGAGATTCGTCAATTGAAAGTTATTAAAGAGAATGGTATAAGTAGATTGGAGGTGTAAAAATGAAATATTATATAGGAATCGACCCTGGAAAATTTGGTTTTGTATCAATAATAGACCAAGATGGGAAATTTGTTTCTGCATTTCCATTGTTGAAGAATAATAAAGTTGTAGACGTCAATGAAATAGTGAACAATCTTTTTGATTTGAGTATCTATGAAGATAATTGTCATATCATTCTTGAAGACGTTCATTCAATTTTTGGCAGCTCAGCAAAATCAAATTTTCATTTTGGTTGGATTGTAGGATTGATAGAAGGTGTAATTTCTTCGTTAGGGATATCGTACACGAAAATAGCACCAAAGACTTGGCAGAAACAGATGCATCAAGGTATTCCTAAGAACGATAATAAAAAGGTAATGAGTTTTATGGCTTGTCATAGAATCTTTCCTACAGTAGATTTACGAAGAACTGAGAAGTGTAAGAACGAAGATGATAATTTTGCAGATTCGTTACTAATGGCAGAATATGGTAGAAGAAATAATTATTAATTATGGCTATATATTGGAAATGTAAAAACAAAGATTGTAAGCAGTTTGGTAAAGAAGTGTTAGCTGCTTCATATAGAATGGGATATAATAAAGAGATGAAACTTGTACCTATCGAAGTGCCATCTTGTCCCGAGTGTGGTGAAGAATATGATTATCGTGAAGTCATTCCTGAGCAGGAAGGAGATATCAATATCAATTACTCATCATTCAATTCCAAGAGTAATGAAGAAAAGGCTTCAGTCTTGAAAAAGAGATATAAAGATGGTATCAAGAACACTATTGACGAGACTATCCGACAGAAGAGAAATCAAGTCACAAAATCATTTTTTAAAGAGATATAGTGTTGCAACATAGATAAAAAGTTGGTATCTTTAGGCAAATAAAATAGATATGGAAATAAATAACACTTTTTATGACAATTTGTGGGCAATTGTGTATAATACACAAAAGCAAATTTTAGTGGTTTCATTTCTTGGTGAAATAAGAGCGTATATTGTTGAGAGTTTTTCACCAAAAACTCGAGATGTTTATTTCAATGAAGTTCGTGGAGCACAAGAGATTACTGATTTTGCAGTTCATCTTACATTTCAAGCATCTACTACGAATCCGGTGACTCTTGAGGATAGAATTCAAAGTCGGCCAAAGAAAGACTTTAAATTTGGACATGACGACTATATGTGGATGATTAGTAACAAAGAAAATATATTTTAATTATGGCAAGCGAAAGATTAACAATCAGTGATAAAGATAGGATTGCAAGAAGCATAATCAAGCCTATCATAGAACAAGCAAGAAAAGAATCTGAAAAATTCGGGAAATTTGCGGATGAATATTTCAAGAAAATTCTGCCAAAAGATGTTATTGAATTTATGGATAAATACCCTAACACGGTAAATATCAGAGAAGAAATTTATTTATCAAGTCTTACAAATGAACGATTTCGTCATCTAAAGACATATGTTGAGGTTAATTATTTTGTGTATCAACTTATAACCAATGAAAAATTCAATGAATTGAAAAATTCAACAGAGACGAAAATTTTTGTTCAAAAAATGGTTGAACTGGAAAAGAAAGCGTCCAGTATCATGAATCGGACGAAATGTGCACTCGAAGATATCAATACAACAAAACAGCTTAAAGACAATTTCCCGGAAGCATACAATATTCTTATGGGATTCCCTAAAGAAAACGTTAAAGGGAACAAATGTGACGATATAGAGAAATTACGTGCAGAACTTTCAAAACTATAAGAATATGGTAAAATCGAATTTAGACCCTAAAGTATTAGAAAAACAGATACGTGATTATAATGCATTGTATCGTTTGGGCGAACCAAAAGTCACTGATGCAGAGTTTGATGAATTAGTAGAATTACTACACAATATCAATCCTGATGCTGATTGGTTCAAGAAAGGTATTCAAGATGAAGTGAATGATAGGAAAGAGAGACTCCCTATTCCTATGTACAGTTTAGAGAAGGTTAAAACCTATGATGAGATTTTGAAGTGGATTTCTTCTTGTAATCTTGAATATTATGATAAACTTGTTATAACACCTAAATATGATGGAATATCGTTATGTGTAAATGAGATTGTTGGAGATGCTTGGACAAGAGGTGATGGTGAATATGGTCAAAATTGTAAGGATAAGTTTGAAAAACTTATAAATTCCGAATGGAGGTTTTACGATAAAGTGACTTATTCTTTTGGTGAAGCAATCTTTCCTACAATCAATTTTTTGAAATTGAAAGAGACAACTCAATATAAGTCAGCGAGAAATGCTGTAGCTGGACTTATGAATTCACCTATAGTTTCTGATAATGTAGGATTAATCGCTTACGTTAGATATGGCTGCGATAGGTTTGATTGGGATAAAGAAAAACAACTCGATTTTCTTAACGAGAACAATAAATGGATAAAGACTTTTTATGCAACTGTTTCAGTAGGTAGTCTTATGCAGAATGAAGATTCGTTTACAACTTTGATGAACAATCTTTTTGAGAATCTGACCAGTGGATTCAAATGCGATGGACTTGTAATTGATATTAATGATGCTTCAAAGAGAAATGAACTTGGTCGACTTGCAAATAATAATCCTAAATATGCAATTGCATATAAGAATCCTGATTGGTCAGAGAGAGAAGAAACGGTTGTAAAAAGTGTCGATTGGCAGATTTCTAAAGATGGACGTCTTGCTCCTGTAGTTAATATTGAACCAATAGAGTTGTGTGGAGCTACAGTTTCTCGTTGTACAGCTTATAATGCAAGATATGTCAGAGAAAATCTTATTGATAAAGGAGCAAGAGTAGTAATTGCACGTTCTGGAGATGTGATACCTAAACATTTAAAGACAGTTAAGTCTTCAGGTGATTTTAATCAAATATTACCTTCTATCTGTCCTGTTTGTGGTAAAAAGGTCGATTGGGATAATAATAATGTCGATTTGATTTGTTGCAATAAAGAATGTAGTGGTATAATGCTGGCAAGATGTGTCTATTTCTTTTCAGTATTAGATTTCAAAGAATTCAGGGAGCCAACAATAAAGAAGCTATTCAATGCCGGGTACAAAACACCGGACAGTATTCTCTTATTGTCAGAAGAAGACTTAAAAAAAATTGAAGGTATAGGAAATGTAGCAGCAAAAGTACTTTCAAGACAGTTTGAAGAGTTGAAAAAGAAAGGCACCAATTTTGCAAAATTATTGACAGCTTATAATAAATTTGGAGGTGTAATAGCCGAAAAGACATGTCAAAAAATTCTTGACGGATTAAAGTTATATACTTGTAAAGATGTAGCCGATTTTGCAAAAGAATGTGATGAAAGTTGGGCGGCTGACATTGAAGACAAAGTTGAAGGTGTCGGATTTAATACAGCTTTAGCATTTGTTTTAGGTATTGAAGATTGGTGGGTGAACGACGATGACTCTGCACATATTCCTATAACTTATTACGGTCTTGAGGAAAAATCTTTTGAAGGACAAATGACGGTTGTATTTACCGGTTTCAGGAATAAAGATTGGGAGAATAAATTGAAAGAGCAAGGTCATAAGATTGGTTCTTCAGTTAGTAAGAAGACTACTTGTTTAGTCGTAAAAGAAAGAGGTAGTGGTTCGACTAAAGAACAAAAGGCTGAATCATTAGGAGTACCTATTTTTACGATGCAAGAATTTAAAGAAAAGTTTTTAAGTTGAGTTTTGAGTGCTTTTAGTTAATATAAATCGATTAAGAGGAATTTTGTTGTGAAACACGATTCCTCTATTTTAGTTTAAAGAAAAATGAGATATTATTATAGAGATAAAGATTGGTTGTGGATAGGTTTTGAATATCGTCCATATTTAGTTGCTGAAATGAAAAAGTTCAAATGTCATTATAATCCAGCGACTAAAGAATGGTATACACAGTTGAATTTAGAGAATTCTTCGAAGTTCAAGGGATTTCTTGAAGATAATGGATTTGTGAATAAAAAGGTGATTCAACCTCGTGATATAGAGCTTAAACCTATTCATAAGATGATTGACGAGGAGCTTCTTAAAGAGATGGTTGAATATTTGAATTTTCCAATGACACCAAGACCATATCAAATAGAAGGTATAACATATATGATAAATCACGGTAATTGTATCAATGGTTGCCAGATGGGACTCGGGAAGTCAGCTCAGAGCCTTTTATGTATCGAAACTCTTGATTTATTTCCGTGTCTTATCATATGTCCATCTACAGTCAAATCAAGTTGGTTGAAAGAATGGAATAGATGGAATCCTAAAAGAAGTGTTCATATCATAGATTCTAAGGATAGTGAAAACACAGATTGGAAGGCTGATGTGACTGTGATAAATTACGATTATCTCTATAAAAGAGGAAAATCTAAGAACGATATACAATTAAGGTATACAAGGTCACTTTCAAAGAAATGGGGAGCTGTGATATTAGACGAAGTTCATTTGTGTAAAAATCCTAAATCATTACGTTCAAAAGCAGTGATGAAGATAGTTGAAAAAGCCAATAAGGTATATGCTTTAAGTGGTACTGTTATAATGAACCGTCCTCAAGAAATAATCAATATCCTGAAAATAATAGGTAGATTCGATATATTTCCTGACTTGAAGTATTTCCTCTATAGATATTGTAATGCAAGGATGACGAGGTTTGGACTTGATTCTACTGGTGCATCATATACTTCTGAATTGTATGAGATAATAAATCATTATTGCTATTTCAGGAAGAATAAGAATGAAGTATTGACTGAACTTCCTGAAGTGATAGAGCAAGTGATAGATAGTCCAATCACCAATACAAAAGAATATAAAAAGGCAGAAGATGACCTTATCGCCTATCTTGAAGAGTTCGATATTGAGGCAGCAGAAAGAGCTAAAAGAGCAGAACATCTTGTGAGGATTGCTAATTTGAAGAAGTTGTCCTTAAAAGGCAAGTTGAAATTCATAATCCAATTCTTGAAAGATTGGAAAGAGGCTGATGAAGAATTGAAAGTGTTGATTTTTGGAACACTTACAGAACCATTGGAACACTTACATAAAGAATTTAAAAAGGATAGTGAACTTATCATTGGTCAGACATCTACAGAAGAAAAGATGGCGAGAGTCGAGAGATGGAAGAAAAGCAAACAATTCTTGTTTGCAAACATTGCTACATTATCAACTGGAGTAGATGGACTCCAGCAAGTATGTAGCAACATGATATTCATTGAATATCCTAATGGACCTTCTCATCTTGAGCAAGCAATAGCGCGGTTAGATAGAATGGGACAAAAGAATAGTACCAATGTGTATTACATAATGTCACAAGATACTATCGATGTAAGGATAAAGGAAATCTTGGATGAGAAGACGATTATAACCAATGCTGTGAACAAAGGTATTGAGAATGTATCTTCGAGTGAAAACGTGTCTCTTGATATAGCTTTATTGAAGAAATATAAAGCATCTATTGGTCAATAACAGATAAAAAGTTGGTATCTTTAAGTATGGAAAGAAGGAATATAATCATCTTCACAGATGGTAGTTGCTACTGGAAAATTCGTAAAGGTGGCATTGGTGTTTATATCCAATGTGACGGTAAGGAATATTTCATATCAAAAGGATATAGTAACACCACTATAAGTAGATGTGAATTAAGGGCTTTTCTTTCTGCATTAGAAGCTGTAAACAAATCTGAACCATCAAATGTGACTATATGGAGTGATAGTGAATATGTTGTGAATGGTACTAAGAAATTATTCACCTATATTCAAAACAATTGGGAAGGTTGTGCTAATGTCGATTTATGGAAAAAAGTGGCGGATATAATTTATAAAAGTAAGAAGATGAGAGTAAGATTAAAATGGACAAGAGGACATGGAACTAACTTATCTGACCCTATTGTATATGGAAATGCAGTTGCTGATGCTTTAGCTGATTATAAGAATTTTGAATATTACGAACTTGATAAAATTGAAGAATTATGAATGAGGATTTTGTTTTTACTAAAGAAGAGAAAGTTAATAAATTGTTTAAAGTTTTTAACGTATTAAGGAACAGTTTGCAGTGTAAACGTATGGTTGTTGGTGGAAGCATGGCAATGTATGTACACGGATTTTGTGTTGAACCGCACGACCTGGATATAGAGATAGAGGGGATAAGTGACGATTCTCTGCGTGCTCTAAGTACGATGGCAAGGATAAACAAGGACATGAAAAGCGACACCCTTTCCGAATATCCGGAAACAAGCCCTCTATATCGTATAAAAATAGAAGATGTGGATGTAGACATATGGGTAGTAAACAAAATAGACTACAACAGGACTGTTTTCTACAATAATACAGAATTCGGTGACGTTCTGAGCGTAATTAAGAAGAAAATGGACATGAAACGCGAAAAGGACTATAAATCATTAGTTGATTATATTAACCAGTTAACCTACTTTACAAAATGAAATGGAGTGACAGACAGTTAGCCATTTTCGATACATACGAACAGACAAGAAAGAATATTGCTATAAGTGCCACAGCCGGTTCAGGAAAGTCACATACTATTATTGAATGCTGCAAAAGGACATCTCCAGGAAAGAAAGTCTTGTTTATGGCATTCAATAAGAGTATCGCTGAAGAACTCAAATTGAAAGTTCCTGAAAGGATTGAAGTCAATACTTTTCATGCAAAAGGATTGAAAGTATTATTCTACAATTTCTCATTTAAGATGAAATTGAACGAGAATAAATGTTTTCAATTAGCAAGGAAAATATTAGATGTTAAAGATATACCTCAGAAACAACAGATGAGATATCTATTTGAACTTCAGGATATATGGAACACAATTAGAATGAACTTATTGGTTGACTACGAAAGAGATATTCCTTTGTTATGTATTGAGAAAGATATTGAATTTCGTGACAGGATGATTGAAGATATTCAAAAGATTGAATACGAATGGAGTAAGAGTGCGTTAAAAATCAATGGTAATAAAGAATTCCAGATGGATTTCACTGATATGTTGTGGTTACCATATACATTGCTTGATGACAAAGATTTTCCTAAATACGACGTCGTATTTTTAGATGAAGTCCAAGACCAGAATGTATTGCAAAGAGAATTGACTCAGCAATTTATCAAGCCAAAATTTGGTAGATTAATTTCTGTGGGCGACGAAAAACAGTGTATTTACCAATTTTCTGGGTCCAGCGTATCGAATTTTAGACTTTTGCAAAATCTGCCGAATACAGCAGTATTGCCGTTAGATGTAACATATCGTTGTGCTAAGAAAATTGTTGAGGAGGCTAAGAAGGTATTCTCGTTAGGAATCGAAGCTGCACCTAATGCAATTGATGGTATCGTAAGAAATGGTGAATATCAAGAAGCTCAAGTAGGTGACTTTGTATTATGCAGGAATAATCTCCCTCTAATTGAAGTGTTTATTGGACTTCTTAAAGAAGGTAAGAAGGCTACGATTAAAGGGAGAGACTTTGGTAACGCATTATGTGCTTTGACTGATAAGATAAACTGTATTGACGACCTTGAAAGGCTTAAAGAAGAAAAAATTGAAAGTCTGAAAGAAAAAGGTTTATCTTATTCTGCAGCAATTAATAATCCTTCATATTTGAACCTCGTTGAAAAGTGTTTAATCCTACAAAGATTATATTGCGTATGGAATAATATGGAAAGTCTTGAAAACAATATCAAACGAATCTATACAGATGAAACTGAAGGTATTGTATTAAGTACTATCCATAAGTCAAAAGGACTTGAGGCTGATAGAGTGTTCTTCTTGAACCAGGGTCTTATTCCAAGTACACATGCTATAACTGAAGAAGCGATTTATAGTGAATATTGTTTAAAGTTCGTTGCTATTACAAGAGCACGGAAAGAATTAGTTTATTGTTCAATATGAGAGAAGATAGATTAGACAACATTTATACAGTAGTAGATGCTGCTAATAAATTGATGAAGAATGAGGAATCTGGTATTATCAAGAGAAACGAATTAGTTAGAAAAATCAATAATATGAACAAGTTTCAACCTGGCACTATTAGAGCAGGAGTTGACCATTGGTTTCAATCTCTAATTAAAGAAGGTAAGTTGGAAAGAATTGATAAAGGAATCTATAAAATTTTATAATCATGAAGAAAATCAAATTATACATTCAGGTCATAAAACCTGGAAAATCTTTTTCTGCGATTTGTGCAAATAAGATAAAAGAACTTGTACCGTATCTTCCAGATGAAGAAATATTACAGACACATCTTGCAATCGAAAAGATACAATTACAAAAAGATGAAAAGTATAAACCCAAACCTCTATATCTTTATATAGAAAGAAGTATTTTTAACGAAATAATCGGCAAGATACAATCAAAGGATAAAGATGCATCAATGGACAATATACCATTGATGTTTCAAGTCCCTTCTATCCCTGTTTGTATACTTCTACCTGCAGATGCAGAAGAAATTCGTGAAAAATCAAATGAATAAAAAATGAGTAATGAACGTATAGATAGTCGAGATATAATCTCAGACTATATATTCTACAGTAAGTATTCGAGAGTAAAGCCTGATGGTAAGAAAGAGACATGGCCGGAATCTGTCAGTCGAGTTATGGAAATGCATTATGAGTTTTTCAATGGAAAAATCAAAGATGAAAATAAAGATGCTTTCAATAAAGTATTTCAAGAGGCTTGGTCAGCATATTATAATCAAGAAGTACTTGGCTCTCAAAGGTCTTTACAATATGGTGGTCCTCAATTGTTGAAAAATAATTTTAGGTCCTTCAATTGTTCTGGAAGTTACTGTAATAGAATTGAGTTTTTCCAAGAATTGATGGAACTTTTGTTGTCTGGATGTGGTACTGGAATGTCAGTTCAAAAAGTACATACCAGACAATTACCTATTGTTAAAGGAATTGATAGTTCGAAAAAGGTTAGTACAGTCATAGAAGATTCGATTGAAGGTTGGGCTTTGTCTACTGGTCTATTGATTGAATCATATTATAAAGGATTGAGTGATATCGAATTTGACTATTCACACATTAGACCAGAAGGTGCTTTTGTAAGTGGTGGATTCAAAGCACCTGGGCCAGAACCATTGAAAGTTTGCCATGATAAATTACGTAAGATTCTAAGTAAAGCAAAAGGTAGGAAATTGAGACCATTCGAACTTCATCTCATGTCATGTATCATTGCTGATGCTGTAATAAGTGGTGGTATAAGAAGAAGTGCAATGATTTCTATCTTTGATATTGATGATGAAGAAATGTTACAGTGTAAGACTGGAGATTGGTTCTTAGCCCATCCGGAATTATGTAGATGTAACAATTCTGTGGCAATTTATGAAGATACCCCTAAAGAAAAGTACGACAAGATATTTGAATATATTAAACAATATGGAGAACCAGGATTATTGTTCATGCCTGATACTGAAATGGTGGTAAATCCATGTTGCTTTGCTGGAGATACATTAATTGCAGTTGCTGACGGTAGAAATGCTGTTTCTATTAAAGAATTATCAGAAATTGGTAAAGAGTTTCCTGTTTATTATAAGACTGATAAAAATTCTGTTAAAATTACCAATGCTAAAGCTTTTTGGACAGGTAAGAAAGAATTAATTGAAATCGTTTTATCTAACGGCTCTTCTTTTAGATGCACAAAAGACCATTTTTTAAGATTAAAAGACGGAGATTATGTTTTAGCAGAACAATCATTGAATAAAACATTATCAAAATTTTATAGTGTAAAATCTGTTAAATATAGAACAATCAATAATCTATCGAATGGTTATGCAAGACAATATCGAATGCTTTGGGAGTTTTATAATGGACCGAAACCTAAAGGATTTGAAATAGACCATATTGAAGATGATAAAGGTGATTTTATAGACAATCTTGAATTATTGACAAGAGAAAAACATTTAGAAAAAACATCTGAACGTAGAAAAGGTAAAGGTAATCCTAAAAACATTTATTCTTATTCTCAAGAAGAATTAGATAGAATGACTCATAATTGTTCTATTAAAAGTACTTTAAGTGGTAATGGTAGATATAAAGGATTATCTAATCTTGAATTGATTGAAGTAGGTAGGAAAACTTTAGAACTTTATGGTAAAATTTCATATAAACTTTGCAATAAAGTAGATGAAAGATTTCCTTTAGGATTTTCTAAAAATAGATTTAATAAAGATTTTTCTTTGTTTAAAAAATATGTTAAAGGTGAATTAGAATATCAAGAAATAAAAGATGAACGTGTAATTATTGAAAAATCTAAAAAGAATTACTCTTCATATTGCGAAGATGTTTACGTTTCAGAAATAAAGAGACTTAATATAACGGAAGATGTATACGATATTGAAGTTGAAGTGAATGAACATAATTTTGCTATAATAACAAAAGGTCAAGATGATTATATGTTTAGCGAAGGTATATTTGTTCATAATTGCGAAGCAGCTCTTTATCCCCAATATAAAAATGAAGATGGTACTGTTGAATATGGATGGTCTTTTTGCAACCTTACGGAAATCAATGGAAAGAAAGTCAAGACCGAAGAAGACTTCTATAAAGCATGTCGTGCAGCGGCTATATTAGGTACATTTCAAGCGGCTTACACTGAAAATCTACCATTAATCTCAGAAGCTACACGTAAGATAATGAAGCGTGATGCGTTACTTGGTGTTGGTATTACTGGTATGGCAGACAATCCTAATATTCTCTTTAATGAAAGAATACAAAGAAAAGGTGCCAGAATCATAAAAGAAATGAATAAAGAAGTCGCTGCAATCATTGGAATTAATACTGCAGCAAGGACGACTGTAATTAAACCTTCAGGAAACGCGTCACAATTGCTTGGATGTGGCTCTGGTATTCACGCTTATCATTTCCGTAAGTATATTCGTAATATTCAGGCGAATAACAATGAGCAGGCATTGAAAGAAGTTATCAAATTAAATCCAGATATTGCGAATCCTTCATTCTGGAATAAGAAAGGTGAAACTGTATTGTCTTTCCCTATCGAACTTGATGATGAAACAATGGTTCGTACAGATTTCAGTACTCTTGATTTCCTTTATAGAATCTATACCACTGAGAAAGGTTGGATTATGGAAGGTACTAATATAGAACATCCATCTTCAATTGCAAAACCTAAATATCATCACAATGTAAGTTGTACAGTTTCAGTCAAAGAAGATGAATGGAGTGAAATTGCAGATTGGATATGGGAGCATAAAGATGGGTTCTGTGGATTGAGTTTCCTGCCTGAAACTGGCGACCTTGATTATCCGCAAGCTCCTTACACTTCTTATCTTGATGAAAAAGAGCTTGCTGATACATATGGACAAGGTGCAATTCTTTCTTCAGGTCTTATTGTAGATGGATTACAAGTCTTTGGTGATATATGGACAGCTTGTAATGCAGCGACTGGTAAGGCTAATGATTTATTGGTCTATACTGACGATTATCTACTTTCATTCATCAAAAAACACATTAAAGATGGTAAACTTCTTGTGACTATAGATGGATTGTGTATCAGTGACGTTAATGCAATTTCTTCTTATTTGCAACACAAAATTGAAATGAGGAATGATTGGGTCCGTAGATTCAAGAAATTCTCTAAGAATTATTTTGAGGGTGATGATGAAAAATGCTCACGTTGCTTGAAACATGTGAATATATTCCATCAATGGCAGAAGATTAAAAATCAAAAACCAATTGACTGGGAGAATGTTGAATGGGAACAAGAATATAAGAATGTAGGTGAGAATGTAGCGACTGCTTGTGCAGGTGGTTCATGTGAATTGAGATAAATCCATTAAGGCTAATTTGTGTACTAAAACGCTGGTGAACGCACAAATTAGCCTTATCTTTAAATAAGAAAATGAAGTATGGACGAACAATTAAAATCATTTATCTATCATAAAAATGGTTGGACTGATAAAGTTTCTCCTGAGGTAATAAAACAAGCCTCAAGAAACAAAAACATTAATGGTGAAAAGATTATGAGACTTTTTCTTGACGGTAAATGCATCTATAGAGGTCCAGTTCAATTTTGTCAGAAGAAAAAGAAAGATTACTGTTTAGTTTATGGTATTGCAGATAAAGAAACAATTAAAAGACGTTTTAAAATAACTTATTAGATTATGAACAAATTACAAACATCTATTGGAATTCGTTTTGAAGTAGAAGGATTTCATAATTATCCTGATGCATCAAAAAATCATGGTGAGTTGGTAAAGTTCTTAGAACAATCTCACAGACATATCTTTAAATTCAATTGTAAAAAACGGGTTAATCACGATAATCGTGATGAAGAGTTTATATTGCTAAGGAGAAAAGTAAAACAATATATAAACCGAAAATTCCCAGTATTTGAATCAGGTTGCGAATGTTATGATTTTGGCTCCATGTCATGTGAAATGATTGCAAAAAATATCTTGAAGCAATTTGATTTTGACTCAGTCGAGGTCAGTGAAGATGGTGAAAATTATGCTATAGTTGAGAAAGTGGAAGTGAAAGATGACTCTACTGAAGAAAAACCTAAAAACTTCAATGAAGCATTTAAAAAGCTAATAGTAGAACTCCCTAAGATTGAGTTTGTAGTAGGTGAAGCTTTCTCAGGTAAGACCACATATGTGAATAAAGTGAAGCAAAAGAATGATGGTGTTATTGAAGTTGGTGATATAGTCCGTAAATTGACCTATTCTGAAATGAGGACATTCGACTCAGGTCTCAGTGAGGTACTTTGTGAAAGAATATGCTCAAAGATTTTATTTGAATGGAACTTGAAATCTATTGACAAGATATATATTGTAGGTTGTAGACAAAAAAGTCTATTCAATAAGATTATAGAGACGTTAGTTCAAAATTCTTCTAAAGTTGACTTTACAGTTACTGTATTATCTGTGAAAGAGGAAACAAGAAGAAAACGTTTTGAGAAAGTATCAAAGGAAATTAAGAATACGAATTATTCTTTTGAGGATATTGAAAAAGGTGATGCTGAAATAGGTCTTAAAGACTTTATTATTCATCTTGTAACAGCACCAGAATTAAAAGATAAAGTAGAAATTAAATTTAATTAAAAGACTATGAAAATATTTGTTACTCCTCCTATGAATCATTTGGAATTGAGTGAATTAGGAGATAAGAACTTCTATATACTTGGACAACTTTACAAAAGAGATGAAAAGTATCGTGAATATACGAAGAATGCCGTTAAACAAGGTCGTTTCACTATACTTGACTCAGGTGTGGGAGATGAAGGTGAAATATTGACCAACAAAGAACTATTCAAATTGACACTCGAAATCCAACCCAATGAAGTAATACCTCTCGATGTTCTTTATAACAAAGAAGAAACGTTGAACAACTTCAATCAATTTCTTAATTGGATGAAGGATGCAAGAAGAAAAGGTTTCCTCTACAAAAGGACCAGTATACTTGCATGTCCACAAGGTGATACTTATGAAGATTGGATAGAATGTTACAAGTATTTCTTGAATAACGACTTTGTTTCTTGCATTGGTATGAGTAAGAAGGCAATTCCTCACATTATGAAAAATCCGGACATTGCAGAAGCAAGAACCTTGTTGGTTACAAAACTCGAAGAGCAAGACCTGCTACGTAAACCGCTACATTTTTTAGGACAAGGAAATCCAATGGAATTCAGGTGTTATAATACCAATCATCATGCAATAAGGTCAACTGATAGTTGTTATCCTATCTTGTCAGCACTGCACGGTGTGGAGATTGAGAAGGAAGGTGTATTCAAAAGAATACCTACACCTCCAGATTACTTTGAGAAAGAGGTGAAAGAAGAAGATATCGAATTAATCAAAAAGAATGTTGATTATCTAAGAAGATGTTGCACAAGTACTTTGAAATAACAATTTCTTATTGGGCAGAAGATGAAAATTCTGCAAGTAGGAGAATGAAAAAGTGTCAGAATGTGATTGCTTGTTCAGCAATTAATTATACTGATGCAGAAGCAATTGCTACTAAGTGGGGCAATGAGAATATCGATGTTGAGTTTGATATTAGTCCTATCAAAGAAATGAATATTTCTGGTACTCATTCAGGAAAAGGATTATGGTTCTTATGTAAAGGATTATGGTTCGAGACTGATATGAGAGGTAAAGTGAAAGAAAATAAGATACAATATCTCATACAATCTGAAAGTTCTACGAAAGCAAGTGAAATGATGAGTAAGATTCTAAATCAAGATTTTTTCAGCGAGACACGTGTTGTTGATATTAAAGAAACTAAGATTGAAGAGTTTATTACGTGTTAGCCATGTTTGTATATTAGAGTTTTGAAGGGGCTTTGTTGTGAAACAAGGTCCTTTCTTAATATATTAATTTGATACACAATTTGGACATAAACTTTTGGTATCTCATAGAAAAGTAGTATCTTTAGACATCCAAAAGAACAATGATTAAATACGAGAAAATATGAAATCAAAAATCAGTACATTTATTATCGAGTGTCTTAGGACAGATGTGACAGACAATCTCGATACATTATTGTGGGAATACGGTAAATTCATGAAAGGAGTTTATGAGATAATTCCTAATTCTAATCTCATAGTATTGACTGTTAATAGTCTCACATCAGGTTTTCAATTGAATTTAAATAAGGTTGAAAGTTATTTAGTAAATTCAGGTAGAGTTATTAAAACATTAACATTGTAATAATTATGGAAAACGAAGTAAAGACTAAAGTGTGTAAGAAGTGTGGTCAAGAATTACCATTAGACCAATTTTATACTTCTGTAAATTGTAAGGATGGACATCTTAATGTATGCAAAAAATGTAAAAATTCACATAATAAATTACGAAATCAAATTAAAAAAGAATCACAATCAGGTATTCATAAAGTTTTTGTAAATCCTGATTTGGCAAAATTTACTCCAAGACAACTCATAGAAGAGTTACGTGGCAGAGGATATACAGGTGAATTAAAATATGTCCAAGTCATTAAAATTTAATTGAAAATTGTTGGACCGCGTGGTCCAAAGGTGTATCTTTAAGCATTCAAAAAAAGAAATATTATGGATAGAAAGATAATCGAAAAAGCTAAGAAACTTCAAGCTCTTGTAGAAAGAGGTGAGATGGGTGAAGCATTAGCAGCTAAAAGAGCTTTAGATGCATTATGTTTGGCTAATGGATTGGATATCGAAACTCTATTTAATGAAAAGAAAGAAAGGAAATATTTCAAATTGCCATATTATAATGAATACGCTCGGAAACTTCTATTTCAATGTTTACATAAAGTTTTAAATGTAGGTTCTATCGAGTATCGTTCTAATAAATATAAAACTGTTGTTTCTATTGAACTCACTGATGCTGAATATATTGAAACTAAAGAAATGTATGAATTCTATTTTAAACAATGGAAGAAAGAGGTTAAGTCGATGATGAACGATTTATACGAAGCATTTCTGAATAAATACGATATTTTTAGTGAAGATGCAGAATCAGATGATACAGAAATGACTCCTGAAAAATGGGAGAAGATTCTTCGAATAATGCGGATGAGTGAGCAGCTTGAAGATGTCTCTTTTTTAAAAGGAATCGAGTAACTTCAAATCATTTAATTGATAACAAAATTGTATTTTTATCAAATAAGGAAAACTGTTTCAAGTTGTTTATTTTGTTCAATCCAACTTATTTGTTAATTTACTGCAAACTTGAACAGTTTTCCTTTTAAACAATTATAAACGATGGCAAAATCAAAGAATCAAAACTTTGGAGTAGGAGATAGAGTGAAAATCCTACATTGTTCAAACTTGATGTTGGTAGGTAAGGTGAGTAGAATAGCAAGTATATGTGGGACTGGAAGTATGAAGTATTATCATCTTGAGATAGATGGTGAATTAAGGACATTCCTTCCACAGAATCTCCAACTTGTTGAAAAATGTGATAATAATCCTAAAAAGTGAGATGTTATGACAGAGAAAATCATTAAAAAAGAGAATGTAGAATACAAGCTGACATGTAGTTTGTTTATAGAATGGAACCGTCCGGCAAAGTATAGATTTAAACTACAGCAAAGAGAGTGCGGAAAAAGGAAATGGTTGGATTTAAAAGGAAAGGAATACTTGGTATATACAGAGAAAGATATTGTTTTGCAGCATATAAGTGAAGAAGATATGTTAGAGCTTGCTTTTGAGGAATACAAGAAGTATAATCCTTCTAATAGTAATATGTTTTAATGAGAAAGGAGATTGAAAATATGAAAGGAAATATATTTGACAAAATAAGAAAAGCATCTAATAAATACATAGAGTATATGATTGTTTGTGACTGTGTAGCCAAAGAAGCACAAAAACATATAGATTGGGACAATAATGTTTCGTGTGAATATTATCCCGGTGATGGAATATGTATAATGATAGACGAGCATGTTTGTTATGCTAATACATTCTTTGACTTGGTAGAAGAATCAGAAAACGGTATGCTTGATAGGGGAACTTTTATGAGAAATTGTATTTGACATGGAAAGATATAGGATTGTGAAAGAAATAGGGTATAGCGGCTGTATTCCGATAGTCGTGTATTGCGTACAAGTCAGAAAAGACAAACGTCTTTCGTCTGAATGGGTGAATGTAAAGGGCTTTGATACCTATAAGAGAGCGAAAAAGTTGTTGGATGTTTTAAACGGTGATTGATATGGAAATAGTTCCGGATTTGACAAAAAGTAATTTGTCTAAAAATCAGATAGAATACATTCAAAAGAAGCAGCATGAATATAAATTGATAGATAAGAAGAGAAAGATTCCAGGTCATACTCTGTTTTCGTTTAATCTGAAAACGAAAGAGATAAAGAGAGCTTCTATTATCAACGAAGTTTCAATTGGATTAAACGGGAAACCTATAATGAAAACTAAAACAGTTATTGAGCCGGATTGCTATTACGAACAAGCTTTGAATGAAAAGAATTTTAGAAAAAGATTAAAGAGGATTGGGTTAATATGAAAACAGTTAAGATTTCAAATTTGCAAGAAGGGGATTTGTTCATATATAAAGACGTAATGTATGAAATTGTACATAAGGACAAATGGGAAACCTATTGTAAATATGTTAATGATAAACATCAATTAAGATGGTTTTCAAGCGAATATCTTTATTGTAAATTTAGTAATTATACAAAAGTGGAGGTTTAAGCATTATGAGTAAATATAGATATAGAGAAGTGAAGAATTATATCCACAACGAACTAAAGTTGACTAAAGAGGATATAAAGGAAATTATGGTTCCAATTGTGAAAGAGGAGGTTAAACGTATCTTTCAAAACACATATGGAAACGACGTTGATATAGAGAGGTGGGTTCGTTGTATGGTTTCCAACGAGATACAAAAACATGGTGATTACTCTATGATAAGGAATTTGTGCAGGGAGATAATTAAGGAAGAAATTGCCGATAGGTTGTCAATTGATATAAGTCTTAAAAAGAAAGAGGGGTAAAATATGCAGGACGAAATTTCTTGGAACGATAATACTCGTTATGATATTTATAATCCATATGTTGATATTTCTCCTTTAGAACCATGTGATGCACCTAAAATGAGAAAATATCGTCCAAAAGATGATAGATGTACAAACAAGCAGATTGCGAAACGCAGGAAGAGAAACAAGAACCGTAAAACACATAGGAAATGAGTAGGTTTGAGAAAGAGATACTTCCTTTCATGGAAGAGGAAATTATGCGAAAACTCCGTACATACAACGTGTACAGTATAAAGGAGTATGAAGACATACGGAAGGCAGTGAGGTATTCAATCAGATTTTGTAAGAAAAATAAAATTATTCGATATTGTATTTGATTATGGAAGTAAAGAACGGAATAATAATAGACGGAGTGTTGCATGAAGCTGAGAATTATCCAAATGACCATGAATGCAAGAGATGTTCTCTTCACAAGGAATGTAATGAATTAGAGAATCGTTGTGATGAATGGATTTGCAGGCTTATTGATTGTAGGTATTTCGTCAATCGTGGCAAAGTAACGGATATTAAGATAGATAAGGAGGAATAAATGATGCACCAGTGTGACTATTGTTGTTGGTATAACGAAAGATACGGGAATTGCGATTGTCCGTATGTAATGAAGAAGTCGGCTTGTGATAAAGCTAAAAAGGAGAAAGAAAGGAGTGAGAAATGAAATTAAAACATCCATTAGATTGGTATAACGAAAACACACCATCGGAAGATGAAGAATACGAAAAGGGATGTCTATCTATCGCCTTGATAGTAGCAATCATTTTCATTGCATTAACGGTTGTAATTTTATCTTACGAATTATGAAATCAAAACAAGTATTATCAATAGAACAAATGAAGCACTTACAGGAGCTTGGATTGAATACAAGTGATGCAAGTATGTACTGGAAAAGGGTATCACATGGAAGTCGTATTGACGATAAATCAAAAGGTAAATGGTTTTTGAGTTTACAGAAGGAGTTTCAAACTTGCGGGTTTATGTCGTATGAAACACTTCCTGCTTATACCTTGCAGGACATTCTCGACAAGCTGCCGACACTTATAATTATAAGTTCCGATTTTTTATAAGATTTGCATTGAACCGTCTTGTGGATATTGGGATATATATTACTATAAATCTGATGCTACAGAACTTATCTCGAAAAAGTCTGAAAATATTATTGATGTGGCTTACGATATGTTGTGTTGGTGTATTGAAAATGGATATATTAAAAAGGAGGGTGAATAATGGAAGCACATGTAATGCAACTTGAAAACAACTATGTGATTGTTGACAAGGAATATTTTAACGAGATAAAGAAGAAGGCAGAATCCAACCAAGAAAGGATAAACGAGATTGCCGAGGAAAAAGTTTTTAAATACGTGAGAGATAGCGGTATCAAACTTTCCTACGAAGGGAACGGAATACCTTATATATTTCATCATGATTTGTTGAGTGAATTGAACTATGAGGAAAGAGGTTATCCGGAATCCGTGTCAGAAAGGGTGAAGCATACTATCGCAGACGATATAGCCGAGGCTTTGAATGATAAGCTTAAGGGATTGAAAGACGAGGTTTTGAATTATGCGTTAAGCGAGTTTGACAAACAGAAGCACGGTTTAGAGGCTACTGTAAAAATATGGAAACATTTTGCATTAATCTTTATCATTACGACTATTATTCTAACAATTAGGTTATTTATACAGCTATGACAGAAGAACTTGTGACATTAGAGACAGCGAAGCTGCTGAAAGAGAAAGAGTTTGATGAATATTGCAAAGATATTATTAATCATAAGGGTATAATGATGGAAACCATATTTAGGACCAGTAAGGATTTACCTCAATTATTTTATCCTTGTCCTACACAATCTATTGCCCAAAAGTGGCTTCGTGAAATCAAGAAGCTGCATATCACTATATATAATAGTGCTTCCGGCTACACATACGATATATCTAAAGCGGATATGGGAACGGTACTTTATTGTTTCCCCGAAGGTCCGAATGATGGAGGTAATTGGGACACCTACGAGGAAGCATTAGAAGCTGGAATTATAAAAGCATTAAAATTGATATAATAAAGAAGATGATACAAAAGCTACTCGCACATCTCTATCAAAAGAGAGTGACAAAAACATACAATGATAACAATGATGGTTTCATATGTAACTTCGTACTTACTTATAAAGATGAGAACGAGAACTATCATAATGTAAGTTGCTACAGTGTAAATTTCGAACCAATTGTGATTGGTAAAGAAAACCTCTACTATGTGGAGCTTGATGTACATTCAATACAGAATGTAAAGTACAATAATAAGAGAGATTATTTGAATCAAGCAAAAGTGTTGAAAATGGACCTTCTAATCAATCCTTGGGAGATTGATATAATGAAGAAAGAAATTGAAAAGTACTATAACAAACAAAATTCGTAAACTATGTATTATCTATTAGAACAAGAAAATGAAGAAGACCTTACATTCGAACAATTCATAATGTCTCAAGAAGACAATGAAGAAATCATTGAAGAGACACAATTAACGAATGATGTTTGGTATTGAATCACAAAACCCATAGCATAGAAAGAATGTTTTATATATCTTTACCGATAATTACAATAAGTAACATAAGAAATGACACAGGTAAGTAGAGAAGATATAATTAAGGAGGCTCCTGACTTTGTTCAGATAGCCTCTAAACATATGCAAGATGCTTATGTGGAATATGAAAGAATTCGTATCAAATTAGACGAATGTCCTGATAGATTTGTCACATATGAAGGTCATAACGGTGTGTTGCATTCAATCGACCTTAAATACGTGAATCTCAAGGGAGTAATGAAAAATCGTGGTGCAAAAGAAGAAGATATCAAAGATGCACTTGAAATTCGTGCAAAAGTCATTGTACCACTACTTGCTCAATACAATAGAGCACGGTCAAAATATATGCATACATTCGACCTGTATAACGATAGGAGCAAGGCGCTTGCAAAGCTAACGCCAATGCTCCTCGACCTATTTGGCTCTATGTACTCAATAAAGGATGTCAAGAAGACAATCAAGAAGAGAGAAGGATATGACTTGGAAGATGGAGAATTGACAAAATTCTATAATGAAAATAAGTCAATAATTGAAAATAGACAAAATAAATACGTAGTAAAGAGTGATAAGTATCGTGTAGCAACAGAAGCGGGACGATTAGAAATCCTTAATGATATACTCACGGACCTACAACTCAAATACGAAGACTATATCGACAGAGGTCAAGAGACGAAAGCATTGATTATATCACGAGAAATAAGAGCAATCCTGGAGCAAGCAAGAAAGGAAGTAAAAGGGAATGAACTCAAACTTACAGTTGACGGAAAAATAGATATAAACGCAACAATACATGGAGGAGAGAACATAAGTAGAGTAATGCGTGATATACCTATAAACAGTATAATCATTGGACTCGTAAGTGCCAAGTCAGGAATAAGACCTGAGATAATGATAAACCAACTCGCAAGCTCCTGGTATAAAGACTTCAACGGATTCAATAAGAATATCCTTGGACAAGAGAAGATAATGCTACCTGGAGACCTCATAAAACAATATGATTGGAACGACTTGGAAAAGAAGAATGAACAATTCATAAACGAAATGAAACCTATCGAATACACTGAAGCAGAGATAATTCAAGAGGAAGAAGGAACAAGCAAGAAAGACTTGATAAGACAGCGTCTAAGACAGATGAAAACTAACAATACACACTGACTTCGTTGTTCATAATTAGTGAAATTTTCTCGTAATTGTAGGCCTTAGGAGTCGCGATGATTGCTAAGGCCTTTCTATTTTTATGGAAATAGAATGAGATGAATAAAATAAGGTATTTTGTGCAGCGAGATTGATATCTGACGCGTGTATCGACTAATTCTTAATTATATGATTCTATAAATAAGAATGGAAGGACATGAAGAAAAAGTACACAATTTGGACAACATTTTATGGTCGACCTGTTGTGTGGTCGAAGAATAAGGTGTATCTTTACAATATCAAAAGAAGAGACATGTGTAACAATTTAAAACAAAAAGATTATGAACGAAGTATTTAGACCATTGAGTGTAGGAGACCAAGTAAAGTTCTTATTGTTCAGCGAGGACGAAGTAGTAACATTAACATGTACTGGTATAGGTGAAGACACAGCATCATTCATAGATAAGAGTAACAAAGAGTTCTACATGGACGAATGTGAAGTGCTCTATGCAAAGAATGGTGACGGTGACGAGATTGGAACAAGGTTCTACGAAGACAGTGAACGAGAGTATCTCTACGTGGATATCATTGATTATATGGGCGAGTTGTCATATGAGCAATTGCATAAAATAAAGATGTTCATCAAGACATTATGACAAAGAAGCTCACAATGAAGAGAATCAGGGAGATTATTCGGGAAGAAGAATACTCTCCCACCAAGATACTCCTGTCACTTGAGAAGGATAAAGAGTACATCTACCTAAGACCAAGATGGATGTTCAGGAATGCAATAGCTGAGGAGCTTGAGGCAGCAGGTATCAAGTTTGAGAAGATAGTTGACAATGGACTTGTGTATAGAATAGAATCTCTAATTGATGTTGAAGTAGACGAGATATATTGAGACTATGAAGAATATATACTACACAAAAGGGAACTTGAAGAAGCCATGGAGAGTAACCTTCTATCATCATGGCAAGACCTATAATGTAGGCTACTTTGCTACATATGGAGAAGCACAGTCAGCACTCAAGAAAGAGAAAGACAAACTCAATATAAGTTATACAACAAGGACTGGTCAGACGAAGCTCAAATCAAGTATCCCTACAATACTCAAGATTGTTGATAGTATACTGAATATAAGTGACGAATTGACTACAAGAGACAAGAAGGATATTGAGAGTGCCAAAACATTACTTGAAAGAGTACTTGACAGGTACAAAAGATGAACGAGAAGTAGTATCTTTACACAGTGAGATGAGAAGTACGTCAAACCCTATTATTAATCCATGTTATACATTTGTTATAGTATTGCTCATCTCACATCTATAAACAATAATTAAACAATTAAAAACATGAAAAGAGAAAAAGAATTCGTAGAGCTATTGAAGGGTAATGAAGTAGACCTCCTTAGCTGCAAGAAGAAGTATCCAGACGACTGGAGATTACGTTGTGCTGAAGTGATTGATATCATTGATGAGCTTAAGATTGATTCAATAGTCGGTACAGAAGTGAAAGATGGTAAACTTGTACGTTACATGATATCATTTCCTACTGAAAAAGACCATGAAGCAACGACGTTCACTTATGATGAATTCACTTCACTCTACCAGAAGTATGATAAGGATGAAGAAGCCACTTATAAGATTTTACATTATGTCGTAAAAGATGGTGAAAATCATGGATATCCTATTACATTCGAAAGTGTGAATATCAATAAAGAAGGTGAGATATGTTTTGTCTGGAAAGACAGTAAAGGGGATACTTATCTTGAGAAGTATTGATTGACCTATGACAGAAGAGACGTTAAGTCAACTCATAGAATCAACATATAAACAACTCCCTAATAAATTGATGTTCCAAGAAGGGACAAAGTGGTCTGCAATGGTAGAAAGTAACACCTGGAGAAAGAAAGGTATCGATGAAGAAATCATTGCAGGCCATAAGACAATCAATTGTATCTATGAGATGATGGATGGAGATTGGGAGATGGTGACAATTAACGATGTACCAATTGAAGAATGTATTGACTAAATAAAGAAGATTATGGAAAAAGACCTAAGAAACAATGTGAAGTACATTTTGTTCTGCATAGAATGCCTACAAGCAGGCGTGATAATGACACCGAAAGAATACGAGGTAGCATTCATGGCGGCAGAAAAGTTTGAAGGATTCGATGAAAAGAGCTTCGAGAACATGAAGCCGGAACAGTTCGCTTCACGTATGAATGCTATGCTCAATGCAATGTCAAAGAGAAAACAAATCATTGAAGGACTTACATTCAACCTACTGACAAAGAAAAGTCTGGGTGAACTGATAGAAAGCAACCTTGTGGAAGAGGTAATGAAGGCAAAGCATATAGCCGCAGCAATGGCAGACGAACTGTTGGAACCGGACGAGAAACTGGAAAAGGTTGTGACTGACGGAAGACGTGTAATCGAACACTTCATAGACCAGTGGAAGAAAGCTCCTATTGAAGAAGAGAGGAAAGAATACGAGCCGGAAAGTGATGCGGAAATTGTAGAATAATATGAAAGAAGATGTATTCCAAACAGCAATTTTCCTAAAGAAGAATATCGATAGATATAGACAAACTCTACAGGAATTGGAAAAAATGAAAGAAGATGAACGTATTCGTATTGCATCTAACACAATGAATATCTATATAGATAAAGAATTGACCAGAAAAGTAATTGAACTTATACAAGATGAGCTCAATAAAGAAATCATACACAATCAAAAAAGATTTGAAAATCTTTGAAAAGGTTGGTTAATATGAATTAATCTTGTACTTTTACGATTGGAAATTTTCTTTCAAGTTTGACATATATTTAAAGGTTAGGAGGAGGAATGAATTCGGTGACGATGAAGTTCTTCCTCCTTTTTAATTTAAAACAATTTATAAAGTTATGTATCCTAATAAGATTAGAATTAGTAATGGTGAAGGACAAGTAAGCATTACTGCAATAAGTAGAGCATTTGAAGTTGGCCAGGTTGCTTGAGAATGAGATTATGAATAGTAATGAATGGACTAAAAATGAAGAATTATGAAAAGAGATGAATTAATCAAAAAACTAAAACAATACTTCAAAATCGAGGAACTCGTCTGTCCACATGTATACAATAAGTACAGAGAGGAACAGATGTGGAGTTTCTTCTCTATGGCAGCACTTGAGACATTGTTGGTGCTACGTGAATATATTATCCAGAAGCCTTTTATCATCAACAATTGGAAGAGTGGTGGTAGTTATTCACAACGTGGCCTTAGATGTAACATTTGTGCAATTCCTAAAGAAAAGACCAATCTTGAGAAGGTTTATATTTCCGGACATTGCACAGGCGAAGCATATGATATTACTGTACAAGGGATGAGTGCTGAAGAGGCACGTCAGCTCATTATAAAGAATAAGGATAACCTTCCTTATCCTATAAGACTCGAGGATGGAGTGAATTGGCTGCATGTCGATGCTTACGATATGGGTAATGGTAAGAAGATAACTCTTTTCAGGGTATAAATTGAACTTTTGTTTGCCAAGTTAGAATGCTCGTTATTTCTTGTTTAATTGCAAGTTTGACGAGCATTCTTTATATTCCTACATCTCATGTATTAAAATATGTTTAGACCTGTGGTCGAACTTTAAAGAATCTTAATTTCGACCACTTTATTGGTGAAAGTGTTGCTACACGTGTCACAAAGGTGTATCTTTAGGTATCCAAAAAGGAGATAATAAGTCAAACGATTAAAAGATATATGATTATGGTAACATCAGTAATTAAACAAAGAACAATAGAGAAGTTCATCATGTCAGAGTTTGTACAAGGCAATTTGAACACAAAAGAACAAGTAAACTATATGCTCATTTTGATTCAAAAGAAGCTGAGTATGTCAGTAGAGCAAGCAAGTGACTTTATGAGAAACGCAATTGGTATTAACGCTTAAATATACAATCATGGCAACAAAGAATATCCTCAGAGAAGTAAGTTAAAAAGTTGTCAGGTACATAAACTTTTGGTATCTTTAGGCATTCAAAAGAGATAAAATAATAACAATTAAAATATACGATTATGAAAGCAATGATTCTTACTCCTGAAAGCAAACAAGAACTTAAATCAGCTCTTACAAGTCGATTTGGTGGATATAGTTTATTTGCTGGTAATATTCAAAAAGAAGACAAGTATGTTAATGTAAGCTATTCTTTCAATAGAAGTAAAATTTCAATTGAAATTACTTATTGGAAAGATGGGGAAAATATTGCTGTAGAACCTGCTTCGTTTTGTTCCACTTCTACAGGAGCTATTAACAAGATTGCAAAATTCTTAAACTTAAAATAATAATTAAAAACGAGAAAATATGAAAACAACAGTTATGACAGTCGAGCAATTGAGAAAAAGAGCAAGTGAACTTGGTATCAAGAATATCAAAAAGTATAAGAAAGACGAACTTATCGCTCTTATCGAAGAGGCAGAAAAAGAGGTAGGACTTGAAGGCCAGACTCCTGAACAAAAGCAAGCGCTCAACGACTTCATCAAAACCTACAATGGTACTACTAAATGTAACAACGAACAAATCATAATTACTTTCGACGAAGCACATTTTGATGATGCAAAGAAGAATTATAAAGCCAAATCCTATGGCCTTACAATATTGAAAGCTGACGACACTCTTCGTACAATTTCTTTTACTATAAGTAAGAAGAGAAAATCTTCTACCAAAAGAGCAAGTTATCGCCAAGAAAAGCCTCGTGGTAAGCAATCGTTGGAAATCTATAACATGATATTGGAACATCCTAATTGGTCACATTACAAAATCCGTACAATCATGAATTGTACCTATACGAATGTACGTCGTGTATGGTTGCTCTATGTAAAGGATAAATTCGAGGACAAAAGAGTTATCAAACCAACAAAGAAAAACAAGTAATTTGTTGTCCAATTGGCGATAAATGCGTACCTTTACAATGTCAAACAAATAAAGATATAATTATGAAAAAGCAGCTTATAAATTTCTTCAACGGTCGATTCGGCAAAAAAGTATTAAAGACAAAATATCGTGAATGGTGGGTACGTTTCTGGTACGTAACCGGAGCAATCGCCTTTTGCTTCTTATTTTTCGGAATGATACAGTTCTTGTCCTGGCTTTCTGATTTGATTAATTATGTATCTAAATAAAAATATTTTTATAATTATGGAAACATTTAAAAGAAAAAATATCACTGTTGAATGTGACTATGCTAAGAAAGGTGAATCATTTACATCTATAGTAGTAAAAATGAAAACTTTTGATAGTGGTACTATTATTGCAGAGAAAAGACTTATTGATTCATCTTTCTCTAAGGAAAGAATCGATAAGATAGCTATCGAATTACTTAACCGTTATGTTACTGAATAAATTATGACAGAATTGTATATTATAATCGTATTACTTGCAATGCTCGTACTTCTATTTGTCATTTGGTTTCGATATGATGCACGTCACAAAAACGAAATGCAAAGGTCTATTGATTCAATAGCTATCGACTTGATGTTGATGGGTAAAAGGGATTGGAACAGATATATCAATTCTATGATAAGTCATAAGTTGAGACTTATTGAAGAAGAGAAGTATGAAGAAATTGAGAATATCAATAGAATGATAGATAAAGAAATTCGTGACTTTAAAGAATATTACGATGAATAAAATTCATTTTACCTACAAGAATGGCAATTGTCCTTATATTGACTGGCTTTGTGAGTCAAATAAATTGATACTCTTGTCTGATACAGAAATGTATAATCCTGAAACAGTTTCTCTTATCGAGGACATGCTTCAGATACCTGCACAGGATGTCCTTATTCTTCAAGCGAACAAGAACATCTCTACATTTGGATTAAGAAAGGTTATGGATGTACTTGGTGAGATTTCATTCGAGAATAAGAGAAAGACTAATGAATTGTGTACTATTTATTTCTTTGAAAATAAGAATGCCCTCTATTGTGTTCCTCATGTAATTATACCTTGGTGGGAGCTTTGTGAGACGATGAGTGAAATCAAGATATCTTTACCATATTTCAAACCTTCTGTACAATAGCTTGAAATGCATGTTAATTCTTGTTTAATTCGAGTTTTGACATGTATTGAATGGAATGATATTATTAACAATTTAAAACTTTTAGATTATGACTGAATTGATTTTTATTTTTGGTTTAATATGTGTAGTAATTTACTTTTATCTTTGCTTTGAAGTAGCAGCGACAGCAGAAAGACTTAAGAGAAGTGTTACTTTCTGGTTTTTCATGTCACTTTTCATAACACCTTTCTTTGCTGCTATAATGGTACATTGTTTAGGTAAGAATGAATGAATATCAAGACACTGTAAGATTTGTATTTAAGAAAGAACTTGTAATTTTACAATCGAATTGAGTATACATTACAATTTATCCGTTTTAATTACATTATTCATGAAAAGAAGGCGTTGTGAAACGCCTTTTCTTTTTAATAATACTTGAAGAAAGAAAGGAACTCATAATTCACAATTCCATCCTCTACAGCATTAGCTTCTTGTTCGAACACAATCTTATGATAAGATTCATGACCAATTTCCTGGAACCCTTTGAGCCATTTCTTGAACCCGAATTTCATAATAGGAGGTGTTTTCACTACTCCAATGATGAATCTTATCACATATTCAATACAGTACCAGATGTAGAATGTGAATGGAATAAGTAGCAATAACCAGAGTGTATCAAATACTAATGAGAATGCAAGCCAGATGAACACTCCTAAGAACATACAACACTTCCATTGGAAGGAGTGAGTTTCTTCGTGCTTGATGAACTTTTCTGAATAATATTCAGGACCTTTCTTACATAAGAGCCAAAGCATGAGAAGAATTGCTTTGAAATTAGGCAACAATAATTGTGCCAATTTTGAATTGTAAATAATTTTCATACACAAATATATTTAGATTGAACAAACTGTCTAAAGATACAAACTTTTTCTTTGGTCGTACATTGAAAAATTCTCATATTTTAACAGTGCTGAGAATCAAGTAGATACAACAATTCTAATCGTATAATCATATAACCAGGAGGTTATAAGCATTTTCTTCTATATATATAGAAATAGAGAAAGATAATTATAACCAGCAGGTTATGTGATTATAAAGAGGATAAGGTCGTAACTTTCTAAGAATCAGTATAGATACGATTCGGAGTACCTATTCATTGTTAAGCAAGGCAAGTAGTGGTATCTTTACAGCATCAACAGAAGCCTCTGTGAAGAGTTTGTCTGTTTGAGTGTTGCATATTATAAAGTCTAAGCGTAGACTCATATCACATTAACACAGTTTTAATGTATAGACGATTTTTTGTTTTAAGGAATTATAAGAGTACCCAGGTACTCTTATTTTTTTATATATGTTTGATATTAGAAATATTCTTTCTACTTTTACAACACTTAAAACGAAAAATTATGAATAAAAATAGCTTATATATTAAACTCAGAAAAACCAATCGTTACAATATTATATACGCTTTACTCAAAGCCGAAGGTAGAACATCTGCTGCAAAACAGCTCAGTGAAAGAACTGGAGATACTGGTAAAATCCTATTTACAAGTGAAGGTAAACTCAAGAAATGGATTGTGAATGAAACCAATCTTGGCATAGTTGGCGTTTCAAGAAATCTATTGAGTTTGAAGCTGGATGATGTCTATACCTTCAATAAAGAGACTGGTGAAGTGCATGTAGAAATAATCCCAGAGGATTTACTGCAATACTGTACGATTATCCCTAATTATATGAAGAAAGATTTTATTAAAGACAATAAGAAATATACTTGGACTGCTAATTGCCAATTGGTGTTTGATTATTTGAATAGATTTAGAAATTGTTTAGAAGCTGGAGTTGAAAATAATTCATTTACAAGAGATTATAGAGAAATAAGAGAGATAAAGAAACAATCTATTGAGAACAAAATAACTAAAGAAGAAGCTGAAACTAAGATTGAGAAGATTTTATCAAGGACGAAATTATGTTACGATTCAATTAATCCTATTGCACAATTATACCTAAGGTCAAGGACTATAGCTAAGAACATTGGACTTACAGTTGATGAAGTGAGAAAAGTATTGAGACAATTCAGAGTATTTTTTGGCAGCAAAGCCTGGAGAAGACCTACAGAAACAGAAGTATTGACGCGCGTTGATTATTGTTCAAAGAGTTATACGATAGATATTCCTAAGAGAAGTATGTTACGTGAAATGATTGAGAAGTTTGAGAAGAAATGTGATAAAGTGATATCGAGAATGATTGAATTACACCATTCATATGTTTATATTTGACAATTGATTAATTTGACGGGATAAGTTGTAGAGGTCAATTAAAATTGTTATTTTTACGCATTAAAACAATATTCCGTTTAAATTAATACAAATTACAATATGAATAATCCTAAAGAATTTACGCAAGATGAATTCAATAGATTTGTTGAGAAAAACAATCTTGAAGTATTCACTAAGGCGCAAGTAGATGCATTTTCAAAGGATGTTATCGAAAAATCAAAGAATAAAGAAATTGATGAATTTGAGATAGCTTGTTGTACTGCTGATTATATGTCTTTGAAGCCTGTGTTTGTACGTAGCAATGATTTAATGAAGAGTTTGATGTTCTACAGAGAAGCGCAGAGAGAACCGGTTGAAATTCCTGATGGTATCTTCAAGTCTATAGATGATAGAATGTGTTTTTGCTACAAAGAGACTCCTTTGAATATCTTGAAAGGGATTGCAGGTATCAATTGTGCAGATGATGTTGCAATTGAGAAAGCAAAAGCTCTTCCGCTTGGAACAGAAAAGATGTATGGTGGTAAAATGTATGTCAAGACTGAGAAGGGTTGGAGACTCAAAAAGAAAGGAACAACAGGTACTGGTAAAGAATCTGAAGATAAAAAATTGAAAGGCAATGTGGTGAGACTGAGAGAGATAATTGATACTTGGAATATGCTTGATAAATATGATATTGAGTTCGAAAATAGAGATGGTTCAATTTTTATATCTGAAGTAGATTATGAAAAGATGTTAGATTTGGCTAAGAATAAAAACTACATTAAGAATCTGAAAAAATGAAACATATAAGTAAATTTAAGAATTACATCTACAGTTTCTATTTTCCGGTACTTTTAAGTATTCCTATATCGTTTTCGAACACAGCATCATTTATTGAGCAATATGTGTTTCGTGATTGGGAGTTCCTAAAATATCTAATGATATTAGTTGTAGTCGATACATTAGTAAGTTGGGTTTTTCATTTGAAGAATAAAGATTTTTCAAGTAAAGGGTTCGGAATGATTGCAATGAAGTTAATTATTTATAGTGCTTTGTTGATTGTTTCACATGTATTAGGTAATTTTACAGTTGAAGGAGGAAGTATAGAATCATATACTTGGTTTAAATCGGTTGTATGTAATGCGTTGATTATACGCGAATCAATTTCAATTGTAGAAAATACTTCTAAATTGTATCCGAATTTAGTTCCAAGTCGAATTAAGAAGTACTTGGCTGATTTCGATGAAAACGGTTCTCCTAAAGAAAAATGATAATTCGTTTGAATAAATAATTAGATATTATGAGACTATATAGATTTATCGATACAGATAAGAAAATTGATACAGTAGTTGTAACTGATGGTAGTTGTGACCAAAAAAGAGTATTTATCACAGAAATCAGAGGAATTGTTACTCCTGGTGATGTAAGTGTAACAGAAGATGAAGTAAGTGGAAGCGATGCTCTATTAAAACTTGGATTTCCTTGGAAAGTAGGTGAATCTGTAATGCACGAAGAACTCGTTGCCTTTGCTGAAAATAAAGCACTTACTCTCGAATTGAATCCTCAGGGATTAAATGAGGTCGTTGCAGTGACAGCAGAATGGAATGATGAAAATGCGTGTGTAATTACAATCAAAACGACTATTCCTGCCCCTAAAGATGTAGATATTTACTTCCCTAATGATGTAAATCTTAACGAGAGTGCCGGAAGATTTGGTGTGATTCGTGGTGATAGAAAAACACTTACTGCAAAGATAATGTCAGGCAAGCCGATGGAATTCACACTTGAAGACCTTGGTTTAGATGCAAAAGAAGATTTGAATGTAGTTATAATGGCTAACGATAATACATGGCGTAAGGAATTGACGGCAGAAAATGCATAAGGATTATGTTACGATTATTGTTTACAACAGAAGATAATTCCAAACAACTGACTGTCATAACTGATGGTTTAGACAGTCAGTTGAATGTTTTTGTAACTGAAAACGTTGTTGGAGCAATTGAATATTATAAGTCTATCGGTATCACGATTGAACCCGGTCACACTTATAATATTGGGCAATTCAAGGAATGGTGTTACGACGCTTTTATCAAACTTATAGCTTATCCGGAAGGATTTGGAGAAGAAGCGGTTGTCTTGACAGACATAAAGGAGGAGTATGTATATAAGTTGACGACTGACGAACCCGTATTGAATTTTACGGGAGCAGGTGGACAGGATATGTGCGTGGTTACTTCTACTAAGCAATTGATGAAGAATGGTAAGCCAGAAGGTGTAGAAGAAGGTGTTCCGGTTACATTCGCAACATCAAGTGCCGGATTTACAGTAAATACAGATGGACAGGTAGTGGCGACTGTCAACCCTACAGACCAGGAAAGGAATGGAGTAGTGACAGTTACACAAGCAGAAAGTGGAAAGACACTTGAAATACAACTTGTACAAGCTGGGTCTGTCATAACATATGAAGAAGTCTTGACGGTATCGCCACAATCATTGGAATTTACCGCAATGGGAGGTACAAAGGACATAAATGTCGTTTCGCGCAGGAACAAGCTTGTGAACGGTAATCCGTCCGGCGAATATGAAGAACTACCTACTGATATAGAATTAGTTGAAGCAGGATTTAGTTATTCACCTAATGGCACTACTATTTATGAAATAATAGCGGAAGAGAATACAGCAGAAACACAGAGAACTGCCACGGCGACTATCTCACAAACAAAGGAGAATGGAAAGTCCGTAACGGTGAATATCACGCAAGCCGCAGCCGATGTGACTTATGAGTATACATGCACTGTAGACCCAACCACACTTTCTTTTGCGGCAGCAGGAGAGACTAAAATATTCGGAGTAACGGCTACTAAACAGAAGAAGGTTAATGGAAGTAATAGCGGCATTCCTTCTGCGGTAACTTATACTACGACAGTCCAGGGTGAAGGATTTACAAAAGGTTCTTCGGAATATTCAGTAGTGGCAGCAGCAAATACTGGAGCACAGAGAACTGGAACAGCAGTGGTTACTATAACAGAAGGAAATAAGACAGCGACTGTTACTTTAACACAATTAGCTGGAGCTTAAAATTATCTGACAATGGGAAAAAGAAATAAACGAAATTCTCAAATTAAGTCAAAGCCAGACTTTTTATCGAGTCTGGCTGGACTTTCTTTAGAAGAACTTGATTCGATACAGAAAGCAGCCCCTATGGCATTTCAAAGTAAACTTCAATCAGCTCTTAGTTCTAATGACACAGAAGAGTTATTGAAAGCTAATTTGTATTTAGGTGAAATCAATAAGACGAGTCCACATATACAATCTGTTTTCTTTGACCCTAATGATTTAGCGGGGAATGGTAAAGGATTCAAAGATTCAAAGGGAGTTCTATCATTTTCTACTCTTCGAAGAATGGGAGATATTTATATCATTCGTGCAATAGTTAATACACGTATTGAGCAAGTCCAAAATTTTCTGCATTTTTCTGAAGATGAACAAAAAGAAGGATATACTATCCGAAGAAAGAAAAGTCTATTCAAAGAAGAGAAAGAAGATGAACTTTCTAACGAAGATAAAAGAAAGATAGAGAACATTGTGAAATTCCTTGAGAATGGAGGATGGAATGAGAAGTGGGATAATCTGGATAGTTTTCAAGAATTCGTTCGTAAGATAACATTCGATAGTCTTACATTGGACCAACTGGCATTTGAAGTTGTCAGGAGTCGTGATTGGGAATTGAAAAAATTCAGAGCTATTGATGCATCACTTATTCGATTTCTTGATACTGTTGACCCAAGACAAAGAGAAGCTTTTGAAGGATACAGGTTCAAAGGTTATTTACCAAGATATTGTATGGTATGGGATGATATGATTATTCGTAATCCTATGACAAAAGAACCAATTTTATATTATCCATGGGAGCTTGGATTTGGTATTAGAAACAAAACTTCTAATATCCGTAAGAATGGATATGGTACAAGTGAACTTGAAACTCTTGTAGAGATTATTACATGGATATTATGGGGAATGAGTTATAATGGATTATTTTTCAAACAAGGTTCTCAACCAAAAGGTTTTATTAATGTAAAGAATGCGAATATTTCACCATCAACATTGAATGAATTTCGTCAGGCATGGATGCAGACGATGAGGGGAGTTGAGAATTCTCACAGAGTACCGGTTATCAATGGTATCGATTTGGAATGGATTGACCTCCAGAAAGGAAACCGTGATATGGAATTCAATGATTGGTTGAAATTCTTGGTTATAATGAGTTGTTCTGTCTATAGAATAGACCCTACGGAATTAGGATTCCAATTCAAAGACCAAGCTCAAATCTTTGGACAAGATGGTCAAAAAGCCAGATTGCAACATAGTAGAGAGAAAGGTTTGAAACCTATTCTTGTGTTTCTTGAAAATGTGATTACCAAATATATCGTAAGTGAACTTGATGAAGATTTTGAATTTTCATTTACTGGTATTGAAGTTGAAGATGAAGAAGCTCAAGTAAAACTTGATGCTGAGAAGCTTGAAAAAGGTATGGTTGCAATGCAAGATATATTCCAGAAGTATTCAGGAAGACCACTTGACCCAGAAAACGATATCATTATCAATCAAGTTTATCAGACTGCAAAGCAAGCTGAACAACAGCAGCAGATGTATGGAGCGTCTGTTCCTGGAGAATCAGAAGAAGCAGGAGTTCCAAATGACGAAGAATCATTCAGTGAAAACCCGTTTGATAAGTATAAATCATTTGACAATAATCCTATACTTGCAGAAGCGATAAATTATTATAAAACTAATTTATACAAGTAATGCCGCCGATTAAAAAAGTTGATGGAGTTGATATCAAACAGATGGCTAAAAAGTCGAATGTTATATATCATACAAAGGACCCTATTCGTTATCCGAAAGTCCAATGTGGATATGAAGGATTGGCACAAGTTATGTTTTCAACTCAGGTCAATAATATGATGATAGATTTGACCAAGGAAATGACTAAAATTGCAAAACAATGATTTTCACTCCTGATGAAATACAGAGGTTATTCGATATTATAGATTATCGACTTGCAAGAATTGTTGCAGATGTTCTTGGTGAGAGTAAATTATCTTCTGAAGACAAGGAGTTATTAAAAAGGTATGGTTATAAATGGAAGGATGAATTGAAGAAATTACCTCCATATTATCAATCATACCTTTTCGGTAGGCTTTCAGGTCAATTGACTCCAAGTCAATTAAAGACATTAGATTACAATGACCTTTTGTCTTATATAGATAAGAAGCAATATAAAGTACTGACAACTTCAGAAAAAGCAATGTATAATGCTGCAGCAACTCGAACTTACTCCTATATAAAGACGATGGGGAAAAGAATGCGAGATATTCTTTCAAATTCTATATCTGAAGAAGAGGTTAAGCTAATAGCAGAAACTCAAAGACAACTTGAATTAACTACCATTAAGAAGGAAATAATTGAAGGAACTTTGAAAAAGAAATCAATCCAATCTATTATCAGTAGTATAGGACATTCGTTGGACGATTGGAATAGAGATTGGGGCAGAATAGTCGAGACTGAAATGCAATACATCTATCAAATAGGTGTAGCGCAACAGATAATGAATGAACATGGTGCAGAAGCATTAGTATATAAACAAGTCTATCCCCAAGCGTGCAAGTATTGTCAACAACTCTATACAACTGGAGGTATAGGTACAAAGCCAAGAGTATTTAAGTTGATTGATTTAATAGCAAATGGTGATAATATAGGTTTAAAGTCAAAAGATTGGAAACCAACTCTTGGACCAATTCACCCGTATTGTCGTTGTAACATGCGTTATATCCCGAAATCATACGTTTGGAATGACGAAACACAATCATTTGAACCAGTCAAACATTTTGATAGAAAAGTTGAGAGAAGAAGTAAAGTTAAAATAACAGTCGGTAATAAAGAGTTTATAGTATGATAGGATACAAAGGAGATACATTAGTACAAGTCTTGAGAAAGAAGGTTGAAACTTATGAAGATGATAAACTCAAAGAAGAAAGATTTGAAGACGAATTCATCAAAATCAGTGACCTTAATAAGGATGGGATTGATTTCGTCAAGATGCTTCATATTCCTACCTTTAGTTTTAGATATATACCAGCAAGAATCAATATAGGAGATTATAATGGTAAGATATTTACTTTAACCTTCGAAAGTGAAGCTGGAGAGATTTCAATTTGTGAAGGTCAAAAATTATTTATTGGTAAATATTCTCAAGAATGTTGTTTACCTATTTTAGATGAAAAACTTTTAAGTGAGATGATTGAATATGAGTGTTTGAATAGAATATCAGGTTCATCTTTAAGGTCAGATAGTGAGGAACGAAAATTATCGATTGAGGAGTATGCAAAAAGTTTTGAAGATGTATCTAAAAGTCATTTTGGTGTAAGAAAACTTATTGTTAAAGATATTAAAGAAACTGTATACAAAGGAACTCTTTATAATCTGATAGCACCTATAGAATATGTTATCCAAGATTTTGGTGGAGTATTAAAAACAATAATACATGAATAAATATGAAAGGTGGTTTTAATTCAAGTTTCGTCGAAGTAAGAACATTTGAAGGAACTAAATTCATCAAAGATTTAAAGATTGGTGAATTGATTATGAATAAAAATGGATTTACAAAATTAGAAGGTCTTTATAAAAGAGCTGCTCGTTTTAACGAATCTGTTTATAATGTATATTGTCATGCTGATGAAGAAGTAGTTTTAGATAGAATATCAGGAGAACAGTTACTTTATGTTATAGATTCAAATAAAAAGACTTGTTCATTTACAAAAGCTTCTAAATTAAAACCAGGAATGATACTCGAGGGTAGAAAGAATAGTTATATAGTCGACCGTATTGAAAAATTAGAAACTGTAAACAGATTCTTTTATAACATCTATATAGGTGAACATGATTTTTATTACGTTGAAGATATTCGTATCAAAAGTGATATATCATAAATAAGAATTCGTATATTTAGGACAAAAATTATAAAGCTATGAATATAAAGAAATTATTTGATTTTCGCTCAAAAGAAGAAAAAATCAATCAGTACAGAAAACTTCTTCAAAAATCTCAAAATGTTAATAAAGAGATAGATAATCTTGCAGATGAATTTGCACAACAAAATAGTATTGTTAAAAGTATCTCTACTTTGGATACGGAAGAGAAGGAAGATGCTTTGAAAAGATACGACTCTTTTTTGAAGGAACATGCAAAACACATAGCAAGTGTTCAGAAGGAAAAGGCTTCTATAGAAAAATCTATAAAATCATTAGAAGACGATACTGAGATTGCAGAAGCACTTGTAGATATGAAAGACCTCTTTGAAGCTAAGGGATTGTATAAGTCTGGCATAATTTCAAAGTCTATCTATAACGATATCATTAAAGCGAAGATTGGTAAAGTGAAATATGCAGATGTGCTTTTATTTAGAGGTGACAAACTTCTTATCCTACAGAGAGTTGGTGATATGGGTGAAAGTACTACTGAATGGTGTATTCCTGGAGGTCATGTAGATGCAGGAGAAGAATGGCGTGAAGCAGCTCATAGAGAATTATTTGAAGAGACTGGATTAGATGTTCCTGAAGATTTGCTTTATCCAGTTGGAATCGCGACAGGTAAAGATTTTGAAATTCATTATTTTATAGGTCATATTGATAGTGAAGCTCCAGCTTCATTGTTGCTTGATAGTGAAGAAGAAATTGGTTCTGCTTGGATTAATCCGTCTACAGAGTTAGATGATTATGATTTCATTTTCGATATGAAAGATAATATCAAACGAATTTTAGGACTCGAAGTATCTGAAAATAAAGTCTTGAAGATTATGAAGTCATTTTTGAATGGTGATATTTCAGAAAAAGTCTTTGGTGATGTTTGTAAATCGTATCCAGAGGATATCAAAAAAGCAAATAATAAAACCTATTTTTCACATACAGAAAGAAAAGACCTTGCAAAGAAAGGTGAAGCAATGCCGAATGGAAAATATCCTATAAGGAATAGTCAGGACTTGAAAGATGCTATCAAATTGGTAGGAGCTTCTAATATGCCAGAATCAAAAGTGAAAGCGTGGATTAAGAAACGTGCAAAGGAACTTGGTCTTGAAAATGAACTTCCTGATGATTGGAAAGAAAAAGAGAATGTTGAAAAGACTATGGATTGCGATAGTGTCAATGCTTTATGTAAAGAAGATTTAGATAAGGAGACAAAAGAACCTGAAGGTGATGGTATAGAAAAATCTACTGAGATTGAAACTGAAGAACCGACAGGTTTTAGAATGTTGATTGACTTCAATGACCTTGACCAAGCTGATATGTTTAAATCTCTATTGAATGAGATGAAAAACGAAGGAAAACTCGATATAAACAAGATTCTTGTTTCTGATGAAGAAATAGAGAAATCTTGGGGTATAGATGACATTCGTAAAGAGATGAATAGTAATATTTCTTTAGATGATGGTTCTGAGATTCTAAAAGCAAAAGATGAGATGTATAAAGTGTTTGCTGATTTTGCTAATTTTATTGAAGGTGTGAAAACGAGGTCAAAGAATATCCATTGGAGTGAAGAAGATAACGCTAAACATCAATATCTCGATGATTTGATAGAGGAGCTTTCAGATTATGAAGATAAGATAATGGAAGCAGGCCAGTCAGAATTCGGACGATTCAAAGAAGGTGAGATTAGTGGTGAAGAAATTGAAGTTGATGACCCGATAGGACTTATCAATCTGATTATTGATAGGACAAAAGAATTCTATTCTAAACTCGAAGACAAGCAAAATTATGCAGGTGAAAAGTCTTGGGTTGAAGATTTTATGGCAACACTCAAACAGACGAAGTATCGTTTGCAGTTACATTAAGAATTCGTTTTAATAACAATGGAGGGAAATTAAAAAGTCCCTCTATTGCCTATAGAATTAGATATGATTGATATAAATTCTTTTAATGAAATAATGAAAGCTAAGAAAGCGTCTCCTGTTGGTACAGAAAAGACGTGGGGCGGTAAAGTGTATATAAAAACTGCTAATGGTTGGAAACCTAAAGGAAAAGGAAAATCTTCGAAAAAAGACGAGCAACCTGAAGTAAAAACTGCAAAAGTTGATTATTCTCAACATGCATCTAAAGCGAGTGATGAGCAGTTACAAGCTGCAATTAATGATAAAGATGCTTCTCCTGAAGTCAAGCAGGCAGCCCAAAAGGAAATCGAAAATCGTAAGGGTAAAGTATCAGATGATAAATCTGCAAAAGAACTTGGTATTACATCAGCACTCCAACGCATTCTTGATGCTCAAGAAAAAGGTGAACTTGATTTAGATTCGTCTGTACTTGATAAAATTAAAGAAAAGTTAGCTAAGAATAAAGAGGCGAAAGAAACTAAACCTATAGACGAAAAGACACTTGATTCTAAGTTGGATAAATTGAAACAAGATATTTCTGATAGTATCGATAAGAAACTTAATGAAATGAATGGTTTCAAGAAAATCACTCAAACCTACGTTAAGGTTAATGGTCAGACGATTGTTCTCAATATGAAGGGAGAAGATAAATATAAAGCTAAGAAAGGTTCTTTCTATATGGAATCCAAACCAAACGAACCTCTCAATGAATTCAAGAAACGGGTGAAGGAGGAATTTGAAAAGACTCTTAAAAAAGAAGAATCTAAACCAGAACCTACAGCAGAATCTAAGAAAATAGAATCAACAAAAGTTGAAGAGAAGAAAGATAAAATTGATAAACCAGTAGTCAAAATGGATTCTATAAAGTCACAAGCTGGTATAATAATGTATGGCAAGATTCTACAGCAGTTAGATGAAGGTAAGGCTGTCGAATTTACTGAAAATGGTGTAGATTATAGATTTTCTCGAGACGAAGATGAGGGAGAATATGTATTAGAAGATTTGAGTAATAATAAATCTATGTCTTGGCCGAAACATCAAGGTGCTTTTGTTTTGAAAGATAATATGAAAAAATTAGATACTAAAGAAGAAAAGAACGATGTGAAGTTTGAAGCTGAGAAAGAATTCAAAGAATTCTTGAAGAAAAGGAATTCTCAAAACGATACTTTAGATAAAGAACAAAAAGAAAGATTTGGGAAAGTACTTGATTCAGTTACTATCGATGAAAATATTGAGAAAAGGTTTAAAAATTATATTGAAGATGAAGATTTTGAAGAAATCCTTAGTAAATATCCTTATTTAGAATCAACACAAAGAGCTGAAGTAAACAAAGTACTTATTGATTCAGGTTATCTTCCAGTAGCTAATGGTGTTTTATATTCAGAATGGAATGGTGTGAAGTATAAACATTTTACAGGTCATACTTTCGAAGATGAAGGTGAAATGATAGATTATTATGAAAAACAAGGTAAAAAGTTAAAAGTTACTAAGACTCAATATAAAGCTTTAAAAAGATATATGGGTACTGATTATGAAGCTATTCGAGATTATAATTACGGTAAAGGTGGTGGAACAGGAATTGCTTTAATGGCTCAATTAATTGCTGAAGCAATAGATAAAAATCCTTGCAAAGAAAATTTAGTTCTGTATAGAAGATTAGAAGCAAGAGATATGAATAGCCTAAATGAATTATTGAACGCTGAAGTTGGTTCTGTTATAGAAGATAAGAGTTTTAGTTCGTTTTCATTAAAACAACTATCTTCGTTTGGAAATGACTTCCAAATAACACTATTGGCTAAGAAAGGAGATAAAGTTGCGAATATCAATAATACAGTTGCTGAATATGAATACTTGACACAGAGATTCAGTAAATTCAAAGTTCTTGCTAAAGGACTTAATTCAATTGTTGTCGAAATGGTGTAACTTTTTATTAGAATTGTTGGACCACATTAATAAAAGGTGTATCTTTAGATACTAAAAAGAAAAAGCTAATGGAAACAAAGAAAGTATCAAGATGGAATGATTGCAGTACAATGAGTATTATTCATACTCCTACTGAAGAAGAGAGGAAAAAAGCAA
>OLNM01000043.1_pt1 | contig 108899 bp, 80 predicted proteins | sample 1672391 | NCBI WGS metagenome assembly OLNM01 (sample SAMEA3136680, study PRJEB25190) | human gut metagenome | reverse complement strand
GGAGTTGAGTTTCAAACTATCTTATCTGCCTCTCGTTTATCCGACATTTTTTTTAATGCGTCTTTCTGTCGCATCGGTCGTTTTCGTTTCGGGTGCTTAAAAAGGTAGGGATTAGGGAATGCAAGGTTTTTCGGGAAAATACTACCCGAAGGGCTGGAGATTTTTCCAGAAAACAGGAGGCTTGACCTTGCTTTCCCGTACAATCCCGGAGTTACCTTTGCACCCAGCACGAAAATGACTGCCTGATGCGGCTCACTGAAAGGCGCGAAAATGGAGGTAAACGGAAGTAGAGGCAGATTAGACAGGAAAACTTCAAAAGAGAAATCCGTGAAAAAGACATCCCCAACAGAAAAGAACATAGCCGGTAGCGTGAAACCGGGCAAACCATCGGCAAGGAAGTATGTTTTTATCTGTTTGGCCAAACGTGTTTGGTCGGATGGATAAAATCATTCTTCCCGGTTTGTCTGCCGTGAGTGACGGCTTGTTCCATTTATGGAATGTGCGGTCATACACGGCTTTCCGCTTCCGGCTCAAAAGGACAACGAAAAAAGAAAAATCGTCAAAACCCCGTAAAAGCACCTCTTTGGCATAAGCACAAAAGAAAGGGGCCTTGTCTCATCAGTCTAAACTATTGTTTAGGCGTGAGGCAAAGCCCTTTTCTCCGCTTATGCGGCAGTCGGCACACGTTCGTTCAAAATCTTTTTGGGCGATGGTGTGCTGACGGATAAAATCGCTTTTACGGAAAAACTTGTGTGAGAAGAAAAAATCAGGAGATTCATTTCTAAATCTCCCGTTTTATTGTTACTTTTGCATACGAAGAGTTCTTTGAAGGTTACGCAACGCACAGAAGAATAATGCAGTAGATAACTAACTAATTCGTAACCTATTACTATTATGAGCGATTACCCAATGCTCATTTCCAATAAATTACACTCTTTTCGTAACTTCTCTATGCAAATATATAAAAAAATTGAAGTACGGCTACAATAAAAGCGAATTAATTTTGCCATTCAACCTTTTTCATATACTTTTGCAGACAAAACCGATAATCATGAAACAGAAAAAGAACAGACGATACGTGTATGGAGCGGCCGCTTGCCTCGTGGCCATTATCGCCTTGGCCGGCCTTTACTTCTTCACGCCCTTCAACAACCAAGACGACACATATTATATATATATAGACCGAGATGACACCATGGATTCCATATACCACAAATTGGAGCCCATCGCCTCGTCCCACGCCTTGCACGCGATGAAGACGCTGATGCGGCACGGCTCATACAAAGATCACGTGCGCACAGGACGCTATGCCATCCGCCCTGGCGAAACCACCTTCACCATCTTCCGCAGAATAAAAAACGGCCTGCAAGAACCAGTCAATCTCACGATTCCCAGCGTTCGGACGCTGGACAGATTGGCCGCTGAGGTATCTAAGCGGTTGATGATGGACAGCACGGAACTCTACAAGGCACTCACCGACAACAAGATTTGCGCCAAGTATGGTTATGACACGGCCACCATAGCGGCCATGTTCATCCCCAACACGTATGACATCTACTGGAACACCACGGTGGATAATTTCCTGGACAGGATGAAAAAAGAGAACGGGAAATTCTGGAACGCCGAAAGACGGCAAAAAGCGAAGGCCATGAACCTTACCCCTATCGAGGTAACCACGCTGGCCAGCATCATAGACGAAGAGACCGCCAACAACGCAGAGAAACCCATGGTGGCAGGCATGTACTACAACCGGCTAATGCTGCGCGACAAAGAGTATCCTCAAGGAATGCCGCTGCAGGCCGATCCAACTATCAAGTTCGCTTGGAAAGACTTTGGCTTGCGCCGCATCTACCACAAGTTGCTCACCATAGACAGCCCCTACAACACCTACAAGTATCCAGGGTTGCCCCCTGGCCCCATCCGCATTCCAAGCATAGCGGGTATAGACGCTGTACTCAACCACGAGAAGCACAATTACCTGTATATGTGCGCCAAGGAGGATTTCAGCGGCACGCACAACTTCGCCCGCACTTATCAAGAACACCTGAGAAACGCGGCACGCTACGCGAAAGCGCTCAACGAGAGGGGTATCAAATAAGAGATACCCCTTTACTTCACGATACCACGCTCCAGATACTCGGCCAAGTTGGTGCGCACTTGCTCACTGGCGCGTTCCACGGCTACCTTCGCCATATCCGCTTCCACCATCAACTTCACCAGTTCCTCAAAAGTAGTCTTGGTGGGATTCCATCCAAGTTCAGCCCTGGCTTTCGTGGGGTCACCCCACAAGTTGACGACATCGGTAGGACGATAGAAATCAGGCGACACCTCCACGAGCACCTTGCCCGTAGCCTTGTCAATACCTTTCTCGTTGGCTCCCTCACCCTCGAAACGCAATTCTATGCCCGCATAATGGAAAGCCAACTGGCAAAACTCCCTGACGGAGTGCTGCACACCCGTGGCAATCACGAAGTCCTCAGGTTTGTCGTGTTGTAATATAAGCCACATGCACTCCACGTAATCCTTGGCATACCCCCAGTCCCTGAGTGAAGAAAGGTTGCCAAGATAAAGTTTGTCTTGCTTTCCTTGGGCGATGCGGGAAGCCGCCAAAGTTATCTTGCGCGTAACGAAAGTCTCCCCCCTGCGCTCACTCTCATGATTGAACAGGATGCCCGAGCAGCAGAACATGCCATAAGCCTCCCTGTACTCCCTTACAATCCAGTAACCATATTGCTTGGCCACGGCATAGGGGCTATAGGGATGGAAGGGCGTGTTCTCGTTCTGCGGCACCTCTTCCACTTTGCCATACAACTCGGAAGTGCTGGCCTGGTAGATGCGGCACGTGGAGGAAAGTCCACACTGCCTTACCGCCTCTAACACCCTGAGCACGCCCACCGCGTCTACGTTGGCGGTATACTCAGGCGTATCAAAAGACACCTGCACATGGCTTTGCGCCGCCAGATTGTATATCTCATCGGGCCTTATCTTGCCTATCACCTGCATAACGCTCATGGAATCCCCTAGGTCGGCATAGTGCAAATGGAAATGGGGCATACCCTCCAAATGGGCTATACGCTCACGGAAGTCCACCGAGGAGCGGCGTATCGTGCCATGCACCTCGTATCCTTTTTCCAGCAAGAACTCCGCCAAGTAAGAACCATCTTGTCCTGTAACGCCTGTAATCAATGCTGTTTTCCTATCCATTGTATTCGATTTCGTTGTTAGCATATTGATTTATTACGCGAAGATAAGCATTCTTTCTGAAATATCGTCTCCCCAGCTTCTATAATTTCCCCAGAACCAGTGCCTGCCCAAAAAACATACCGCCTTCCCGTGGCAATCTAACTGTGTGCTCGATGGTACTTTGTCAGAATGCGCCACATAATAGTGTTGTGAACGACGTGCATGGGAAAGGGGGAGGAATGAGTGAATAAATCTTGACAAAGCCAGGTTGGGGCTGGAGGCGGTTCGGGTGCGAGGGAAAACGCAACTAGTTGCGTAGCCCCATGCAACTAGTTGCGATGGCCGATGAAACTAGTTTCGTGACCCTTCACAACTAGTTTCGTTTCCCGCCGCCTGTACATGGGCTGTCTGGGGCTTTCGCTCCCGCAAGAGCGTGGAAGTAGGATTTCTTGACATTCTCCTGCGTACCCAAAGATATTTCCACTGAGTCCAATTATCCGCGGCCACGATATGCATCCTAAAAACAAAGAAGCGTTCCCTTTCATCAAGGGAACGCTTCTCTATATATGAAATGAAATAAATGGCTTACTTCACCTTGTCAACGATAGCCTTGAAAGCGGCGGGATTGTTGACAGCGAGGTCTGCGAGAACCTTGCGGTTAATCTCTACACCAGCCTTGTGCAACGCACCCATCAACTGGCTGTAGCTCATGTTCTCCAGGCGAGCGGCAGCGTTGATACGCTGAATCCACAACGCACGGAAGTTGCGCTTCTTGTTGCGGCGGTCACGATAAGCATAGGTAAGACCCTTCTCCCAAGTGTTCTTGGCAACGGTCCACACGTTCTTCCTTGCACCAAAGTAACCCTTGGTAAGCTTCAGTATTCTTTTTCTCCTTGCTCTAGACGCTACGTGATTTACTGATCTTGGCATAATTTTTTCTCTTTAAAGGTTCGACTAAAAAGTTAATACTAACGCAAGCAGAGCAAGTCGCGTACCTGCTTCATGTTGTCGTGGTCTACGAGCGTGTCGTGTACCAAGTTTCTCTTCTGCTTCTTGGTCTTCTTAGTCAAGATGTGACTGTGGTAAGCGTGATGTCTCTTGATCTTACCGGAACCTGTCAGGCGAAATCTCTTCTTAGCGCCTGAATTAGTCTTTACTTTTGGCATTTTTTTACTTTTTAAAGTTGTTGTTATATACGAGTGGCAACGCATATACCGGGCGTTACGCACATCTTTCTCATCACTTCACTGGGTGCTTACTCCTCATTGAGCAACTTCCCCAAGGCCTCCGCACCCTTGGCGTTAGCCATCAGGCTGCTCTTCTCGGCCAAAGCCTCGCGCTCAGCCCGCTCGCTTTCCCTGGCTTCAGCCTCCCTTCGCTCACGATCCATTTTCTGTTGACTCTTCTTTGCAACGCCCGCTTTCTTGGGTGCCAGGTAAAGGAACATTTTCTTGCCTTCCAATTTAGGCATCTGCTCCACCTTGCCGTATTCCTCCAGGTCGTTGGCGAAGCGCAGCAACAAGACCTCGCCTTGTTCCTTGAACAGGATGCTTCTGCCACGGAAGAACACGTAAGCTCTCACCTTATTGCCATCCTCCAGGAAACCCTTGGCGTGCTTCAGCTTGAACTGGTAATCGTGCTCGTCGGTCTGCGGACCAAACCTTATCTCCTTCACTTCCACCTTCACCTGCTTCTGCTTCATCTCCTTCTGATGCTTCTTCTGCTGGTAGAGGAACTTGGAGTAGTCGATGAGACGACAAACGGGAGGCTGCGCGTTGGGAGATATCTCCACCAAGTCTACGCCTTGGTCACGAGCCATGTCTAGAGCCTGACGGGTAGGCATCACCTCGGCGGTACCATCTCCAACCACTCTCACTTCACGCACGCGTATCTGCTCATTGATACGGTACTGATTTTTCATTTTGTCATTCTTCATCAACTGGTTTTATCTGCGAATTTTTGCTAAACGGCTGCAAATTTAGGAATATTTCCCGAAAGTACCAAATTTTCATGCGCAATATTTCAACAATTTGCCCATAGCTCCGGCCATACGACACCTGAATGACACCTTATAACCCAAATGGGCACGATCCGCCTTACCGCTAACGAAGTAATACCTTATTTATCAGCCTTGCGTCTGTTGCACTCGCGGCAGAGCATCTGGCAGTTCTCCATCACCGTGCGCCCGCCCTCTTTCCAAGGCGATGAAAGCCTGCCATATAACAAACCCAGCTTGCGGCTTACCTCCTCGAGGATCACCGTAAGCACGGAAGTGTCCCATTTGAACTCCGTCCAGTTATCTCTCTCGTGTATGTACATGGTCCATTAAATTGGGTGGACGCGGTATTCTGGCTCAGATAACGCCGCGAAATACGCGGCAAATATATCACTTTTTTGCCGCATGACCAAATAGAAACCAAGAATGTCTCTATATTCACGGCATGATTTGGCCATCAAGCCCAATCGCAAGGGATTTTCACGCAAGGCGCCGAGACGCGTACAATCATTGAACCCAAAGTCTAACACGCTTCACGACAAAAGTTAATATACTTTAATTCTCAATTTTTTGTAACGCGACGAGACCCATATCTCTATATTTCTATGTATATTTGCAGGTGGATGGGCATTGCTCCGTCCATGACATATTGGTAAAGAAGAAGAAGCGTTATGCTTATCTTGTGAATTGGAAACCTAGGAAATTTCACAATTACGCACAAGGAGAGCATAGTGGTTCTCACGCTATAAGCGTGAGCTGCTGTACTATATCCGTGCGTAAGGTTTTCCTAGGACCTCCAATTCAGGATGTAGCGTCGCAGCCTACGCTTTTTTCATGTTTATCTTAATTTGGCTTTTGGGGACTGCAAGCCACGGAGGACAAGACTATGGCAACATCTCGCCTATGGAAAGTTACTTGCAAGAGAAGGGCATCCAAAGTGCCCGTAGGACTGACAGTGGAAATCGTGAAGAGCGGCACCAACGCGGCTCCGTCACCCAAGGAAATCAGGGCGGCCATCATACAGAGGTATGGCATAGACATATCGGAGACGTATTGCAGCCGCAGTTATTTCACGGCAGAGGAAGTTAAATGACAAAACAAATGACCATGAAGACGAAGTTTTACATTTTGCTGCTGCTCATCACCATGCCACTGTTCGTGGCATGCAGCAGCGATGATGACAAAAACGGCGACGACAGCGACATCGCCACGCAGTTTACTCCATCCGAAGAGTCAACAACGTATTTCATTACTGGCATCGACTTCGATGCGAACAGCGGAGAACAAACCATTACATTTACAACCAACAAGCAATGGACGGCCTCGTCAACCGAAAGCTGGTGTTTAGTAACTCCCTACGGTTCATCCAGCGATGGAACAATGACTATCAAAGTATCCGAAAACGTTTCATATAAGAACCGCGAAGCTGTTGTAACGCTGAAAACAGGCGAGCTAAGCAACAATATCACCGTGCGACAAAGCGGCTCAGGCACGGCAAAAATTCACCTTGACAGCCCCGGAACATTGGAACAACAACTCTGTGGTGATGATTGCTCGAACCCCTGGGTCGCCATGTTGAACATCAAAGAACTGACAATTTCGGGCGAGCTGAACGGCACCGACTTCAAGTTTTTACGTGAGCATATGCTCGACCTTGAAGGCTTGGACTTGAGCGAGGCACGCATCGTTTCAGGCGGAGACAGCTATTATTTTTATGAGCTTTACACGGAGACGGACAAAGTTACAGATTGGCTGTTAGCTGGCTTTATGAAAGCTGAAAGCATTAAACTTCCTACTTCAATAACTTCCATAGGTGAGGGAGCATTTGCTGGTTGTGGGGAATTAACATCAATAGATATTCCACAAGGCGTAACGTCTATCGGTGAATATGCATTCCAAGCATGTACAAATCTAAGTTCAATAAACATACCTGAAACCGTAACGGAAATAGGCCGACAGGCATTTCAAAGCTGCTCGCACCTTGAAAAAATCCAGTTGCCTGAAAGTGTAACAAAACTTTCATACGGTCTGTTCTTGTACTGTTCAAACCTGAAAGACATTACTTATTCTTCTAAATTAGACTCCATTGAAGAAAACGTCTTTTCACATTGCAGCAGCCTTGAAAAGATAACAATACAAAAATCCGTAAAATATATGGAGAATGCGTGGTGGTCTGGATGTACAAACCTGAAAACAATAGAATACCATTCAGAGAAAATATGGGATGCCTTTAATCTTGATTGCCATAACGTTTCCAATATAATTATAGGTGATGAAGTTCAAGAAATAGAAAAATGGGCGTTCAATGGTTATGAAGCCTTGCGGACATTAACTATCCCTGCGAACGTCAAGAAACTTGAAAATGGGATTATTTACGACTGCAATATGGAAACGCTTTACATGAAAGCAATAACACCACCAGAGACAGATGGTTGTCTGATTTATGTCCCTGGAGACCGCTTAAACAGTGGTGTAGATGCAATGGACAAGTGTACGCTTTACGTGCCGAAAGGCGCCAAGACGGCATACGAGGCGGTGGGCTATCCATGGACTGGTTTTAAGGAAATAGTGGAATACTAACCAATAATTAAAAACATGAAATACGAAAACGTAAAGATGGTGGGCGATAACGACAAGGCTCGTTACGTCCTTCGGAAAGACGGCGAGAGACCACTAATAGTAGTAGGGTTGAACCCAAGCACGGCGAACGAGGCCAAGGCAGACGCCACGATGGCTCGCGTAATGGGGATAGCTGAGCGCAATGGTTTTGACAGTTTCATCATGCTGAACCTTTATCCGCAACGAACCACCAATCCGGCAGGGCTTGACCGCGAGCTAAACGACGACATACACCAAGAAAACCTGCGGCAAATAAAGGAGGCACTGAAGGACATCGACAAGCCTACCGTGCTGTTGGCGTTCGGCAACAACATAGGCCTGCGCCCATACCTGAGAACCTGCCTGCGTGATATCGTGACCGCAATAAGCGACAAAAGTCCGCGTTACGTACAGGCGGGTACTACCAAATGGGGTAATCCACGCCATCCACTATACGCAGGTTATCCTGAGCTGGCAGATTTCGACATTGACACATACCTTACTTCCATCAGAAGTTAGAAAAATCAAAGGAGTTAAAGGAGATTTAAGGACAAAAGCCTTGCTATAAAAACTCCTTTAACTCCTGATAAATGGGAGCTTTGCTGACATTCATAAAGACAACATAACAGACAACAAAAACTAATGAACATAATATGAAGCGATTATTACTCACTTTAACATGCACCACGGAACGATCACTTTCAAGGGTACGGACAAGATCATTGATGGTTGCGCACGGGGCATTTACATCGTAAAGACAAGCGGCAAAGTTTATAAGGTAGCAGTAAAATAAATAAAACAAAAGAATAACATTATGAAAGTATTTAAGATTTTAACATCAGGCCTTATGGCCGTAGCTTTATGTGTAGGCTTCACGTCATGCAGTGACGACGGTGAAAACGTAGGTGACACCATCGATACGGAGGCAGTGTTCACCAACGGATGGCCGAAAAGTGCCCCAGGCATTTACTCGATTACACGTAACGCCGAGGGACTTGTCACGGAGATGGAGACAAGCGATGGCGACGTGACTTTTGAATACCACAACATCAAGACGCGCGCCGAGGGCGAGGCATATGTACTGATGACATTGAGACATAGAGGCGAAACAACTTACGAAGCGAAGTTGTCACTCGGCAGCAATGGTTTTGTGAAGAGTGCTGAAGGCACGGAATATGAAGAAGGCTACACCGAGCATGACAACTGGGGGTTTGGCTATAACTCCGATGGGCAGTTGAATTACATGAGCTTCAGATCAACCAACAGCCCCGATGAGGAGACACGCATCACCTACTCCAATGGTGACATCACACAGGTGACAAAGACCGACACCGAGGACGATGGTTTCACGTGCGGCTTCGGCTATACGTCTGATGAGGTGACAACACCCATCAACAACATCGGTAGTGTCATGCTTTATGATGAGATGCTCAATGTAGACCTTGACCAAATGGAGGTAGTTTACTACGCTGGGCTTCTCGGAAGGGCTACAAGGCATCTGCCCGTAAGCCTCTATTATGATAACATGACGTACTACTTCGAGTGGGGAATCAACGACAGCGGCCTGCCAGAATGGGTCACCATCGACGGATACCGAGAGTATTTTGAGTGGTAACAAAAAGCGCGAATAGTCGTGAGAACCCGCACGACCTATCGTAAAGGACAACGCGATTAGTCGCGCTGAAAAACGATATTAGTCTCGATGGTCGATGAAACTAGTCTCAATAGCCAATGAAACTAGTTTCGATGGCCTTCGAGACTAGTTTCATTGTTCCACGCTGTTCCACACATCCCCTACTCCACGTAGAGCACCAAGCCCTTGAGGTATTCGCCCTCGGGGTGGTAGATGTTGATGGGATGGTCGGCGGGCTGGTGCAGCTGGTGCAAGATGCGCACCTTGCGCTTGGCTTGTGCCGCAGCCGTGAAGACAGCCGCACGGAACTGGTCCTTGGTGACCACTTGCGAGCAACTGAAGGTGAAGAGAATGCCACCGGGCTTGATGCGTTGCAGTCCTTTCACGTTAAGCCGTGTATATCCCTTCAGGGCATTACGCAAGGCCGAGCGATGCTTGGCGAAGGCGGGCGGGTCGAGCACGATAAGGTCATACTGCTGGTCATGATTGTCCAGATAGCGGAAAGCGTCGTCGCAGAAGGCCTCGTGACGGGTATCTCCGGGGAAGTTAAGCGCCACGTTCTCCTTGGTCAACTCTATGGCCTTGGCGCTGCTGTCCACGGAATGCACCAGCACGGCCTGCCCCCTGAGGGCGTAGACCGAGAAGCCTCCCGTGTAACAGAACATGTTGAGCACGGACTTTCCCTTGGCGTAACGCTCCAGCAAGGAACGGTTGTCCCGCTGGTCTACGAAGAAACCTGTCTTTTGCCCCTTCAGCCAGTCTATGTGGAAACGCAGACCGTTCTCCATGGCGATATCACTAGCGCCATCGCCACCAAAAATGAAACCGTTCTCTTGCCCCAAATCGGCCTTGAAGGGAAGAGTGGTCTCGCTCTTATAATAAATATGGTGTAAACGGGAACCCATCACGCTCAACAAGGCATCCTTGATGGCAAAGCGGTCACGATGCATGCCCACACTATGTGCCTGCATCACGGCGGTATCGCCATAGCAGTCTATCACCAAGCCTGGCAAATGGTCTCCTTCTCCATGTACCAACCGATAGGTGTCATTGGCGGGATTGTCTGCCACGCCAATTGCCAGACGGGCCTTCAAGGCAGAACCGAGCCGCCCTTGCCAATAGCGGTCATCTATCACGATGTCTTGGAAAGAGAGCACCCTGACAGCGATGGAACCTATCTGGTAATGTCCTAACGCAATAAAATCACCCTGAGCGGTGATGACTTTTACCACGTCGCCTTCCTCTATGCCATCGTCCATATGGTCGATAGCTCCTGAAAAGACCCAGGGATGGAAACGAGAGAGGGACTCCTCTTTATTCTTCTTGAGGTATACTTGCTTGTATTGGTTCATCTGGAATAGTGATGAGTTGGAAATCACGAGACGCCTTTAGCCGGCATATCTCTTCATATAGGTTGATGCATGCCCATGCGTCGGTGGCCGCATAGAGCTTTTGAGGATCCTTGAGTATGGGGGCGTCCCAGTTGGAGAGACGTTGAGTCTTGCTTATCTTCTGATGGAAGAGGTTAGCGTAAAGCTTCTGCAAACTAAGGTCTTGTATGCCCAGCTCTCCCACCTCGTCTTGTATATCGACAAAATAACCTGGGACAAAGTCGGCCCGCTTGCGGAGCATGGCGATATCATCACGCAACGAAAGACCGGTCTTCATTATGGTCTTATCCTCCAAGAGGCGTATGATAGCGGGAGTCATACCACAATGATTGAGCCTAAAGAGAAAGCAAGTGTCACGGGTGGAAACTTGCAGGAGGGCGACTTTGTTTTGCTTTCCCCTGGTGAAAGAGGGGCGGGTCTCGGTGTCTACGCCCAATATGTCACTGTCCAGCAGGTAATCCACTGCCTTGCGGGTCTCTCCTTCGGTATTGATGGTGATGATGCGACCTTGGAACAAAGCTCGCGGCAGGTCGTTGATGGCGTGCTTATCGTATTTGTTGAATATGGTCTTCATCTTGCTTATCTTGCAACAAGGTGCAAAATTAGAAAAAAAAAGGGAAATAGTTCCGCTAATTGGGAGAAAATAGCTAATTTTGCATACAATTACTATAACAGCGCAAAAAATGGCCAAAAGAAAAACGGCACGTAAAACCAACAACAAGACTACGTTTGGGGACGCCATCGGACTCAACTATATATTTGACAACACCATCACCGACTTTTTCCTGGGACTGCTCACTGTAGCGATAGCCGTGGTAATGATTATCGCCATGTGCTCCTACCTGTCGACTGGAGCGACGGACCAAAGCATGCTGGAAAACCTGAGAGCGGGAGAATGGGTCAATACGGGACAGGAATTCCGCAATTATTGTGGCTCGCTGGGAGCGATAGTCTCGTACTACCTCATCACGGTAAATTTCGGCTTGCCGGCATTCCTTGTGCCCGCCTTCCTTATCCTCTGCGGCCTCAGGTTGATGCGGGTGTACATGGTAAACCTATGGAAGTGGTTTTTCGGCACTATGCTGGTGATGATATGGTTCTCGGTGACATTCGCCAAGTTCCTAGCGCCTTTCACGGGCTCATTGGTATTCAATCCTGGCGGTAAGCATGGGGAGTATGTCGTGCAGACATTGGAAAATGTGATTGGGCCTCCAGGACTAACCGCCATTCTTTGCATTGTGGCCGTAGCGTTCCTTACCTACTTGAGTTCCGAGACCATCAATGTGATACGTAAAGCCATGAATCCCATAGGGTATATCACCAGCAAGGTGAAGTTTGAGATTACCAACCGCCGAAATGAGGAGGATGCCGTAATAGCACAGCCCACCACGGCAGGGAGTCCTGAGAAAAAGACGGAATCTGAAAAAGAGGAAAATGAACCAGCATCTGTGGCTGTCCCCGCAGAGAAAACAGAGGAAAAAATTCCTGACAACAACAGGGACGGGCAAGACACGCCCATAAAAATAGATGTTGTCATTGGCAAGGAAGACGAGAAGGCGGATGGCAATACCGTGGCAGGCGAGGGCATCAATACGCCCATCAATCCGAAGGAACCATTCACCCGCTACAAGTATCCCACGCTCAACTTGCTGAAGAAATACGAGGACGACGGAAAGCCTTACATAGACGAGGCTGAGCAAATAGAGAACAAGAATCGCATCATCGAGGTGTTGGGCAACTTCGGCGTGACCATCAAGAGTATCAAGGCCACGGTGGGTCCCACCATTACGCTCTACGAGATACAACCTTCGGAAGGCATCCGCATCTCCAAAATCAAGAATTTGGAGGATGATATCGCCTTGAGCCTTGCCGCTTTGGGCATCCGTATCATCGCACCCATCCCCGGAAAGGGCACGATAGGAATAGAAGTGCCAAACACCAAGCCCAACATCGTCTCGATGGAGAGCATCCTCAATAGCAGGAAATTCCAGGAGACGAAGATGGACTTGCCATTGGCTCTGGGAAAGACCATCACCAACGAGGTGTTCATGGTAGACCTGGCCAAGATACCCCACTTGCTAGTAGCGGGCGCTACGGGACAGGGCAAGTCCGTGGGACTGAACGCCATCATCACTTCCCTGCTCTACAAGAAACATCCCAACGAACTGAAATTCGTGCTCATTGACCCCAAAAAGGTGGAGTTCAGCGTCTACGCACCCATAGCCAACCACTTCATGGCCTCTGTGGACGAGGACGAGGAGCCTATCATCACTGACGTGAGCAAGGTGGTGCGCACCCTGAAAAGCCTCTGCGTACTCATGGATCATCGTTACGACATGCTGAAGATAGCGGGAGCGCGCCATATCAAGGAATATAACCAGAAATTCCTGAACCGCAAACTGGATCCCACCAAGGGCCATGAGTATATGCCCTATATCGTCGTGGTAATAGATGAGTTCGGAGACCTTATCATGACCGCGGGAAAAGAAATAGAGCTGCCTATCGCCCGTATCGCGCAGTTGGCCCGCGCTGTGGGCATCCACATGGTGATAGCCACGCAACGTCCTACCACCACGATTATCACGGGTAATATCAAGGCAAATTTCCCTGGACGCATCGCCTTCAAAGTAAGTGCGGGAATCGACAGCAAAACCATCCTGGATCGCTCTGGTGCCCAACAATTGATAGGAAGAGGCGATATGCTTTATCTCAATGGCAATGAGCCTGTCAGAGTGCAATGCGCCTTCGTGGACACGCCCGAGGTGGAGCAAATCACCAATTACGTAGCCAACCAGCCTGGGCCTATCGCCCCGATGGAATTGCCAGAGCCTGCGTCTGAAGACGGCGGCATCGCTGGAGGAGGCGGACTGGACACCCACAACCTTGACCCCTTCTTCGAGGAGGCTGCCCACCATGTGGTGCTGACCCAACAAGGCAGCACAAGCATGATACAACGCCGCTTCTCGATAGGCTATAATCGTGCGGGCAGGCTAATGGACCAATTGGAAAGCGCGGGCATCGTGGGGGAAGCACAAGGCAGCAAACCCCGTGAAGTATTGATTCAAGACGAGAATCAGCTAAATACATTGTTGGCCTCACTAAGAGGTTCATGACAAACAAATAACCAAAACGCATATGAAAAAGATTCTTATAATAATACTGACCGCGCTGTTCACACTGAGTGGACAAGCGCAAACCGCCAAGCAAGTGTTGGACAAGACCGCCGCCGTGATAGGCCGCAAGGGAGGGGCGCAAGCCAACTTTAAGATGACAAGCGGCCAGTATGGCTCGGCTAGCGGAACCATCCATATCAAGGGCAACAAGTTCCATGCCCGTACCAACAATGGTGTCATTGTATGGTTCAACGGCAAGACACAGTGGAGCTACATGAAGTCCACGCAGGAGGTGAACATCAGCACACCAACCCAGGCACAACAAATGTCCATGAACCCCTATACCTTTATTAATATATACAAAACAGGCTATACCGCTACCATAAAGAGCAGTGGCAATAACTACGTAGTGCGCCTGGTGGCGCAAAACAAGCAGCGCACCGTGCAGGAGATGTACATTACCATCAACAAGAAGACATACGTGCCCAGCCAGGTGAAAATGCGGCAAGGCAACAGTTGGATGACCATCAACATCAGTGGCTTCCAAGCCAAGAACCAATCTAACTCAACCTTTGTGTTCAACAGTAAAGACTTCCCACAAGCAGAAATCATTGACCTGAGATGAAGACCCTAGAAATATTCAGAATCTTGCGCCAACACCGCAAATTGGCGATAAAAAGAAGCATTGGCCACGAAAACCAAACCAAAGCCAAGGTACTGGGCTATATCGGCTTTTCAATCATGATCATCTACATGTTGTTCTTGGCGATTATGTTCGCCCTGATACTCAATGACTCCACGGCCATCTCCCCATCAGCGGTATTCTGGGCCTTCACTCCTTTCATCTTGGCCATAGACGTGTCTTTCCGTTTCTTGGGTCAACAGACACCCGCACAAATGGTAAAGCCCTACCTTCTTTTGCCGATACCGAAATACACCTGCGTAGACTATTTTCTGTTTCGCTCAATATTCAACTGGGGGAACACCTTGTGGCATATCATGCTAGTCCCTTTGGCCATCATGAGTATCGCCTTCCGCGAAAGTTGGGGCACCGCTTTGCTATTTCTCCTTTCGTTTCAGTTGGTATTCTTCATCTCCTCGCAAATCTACTTGCTGATACGCACTTTCCTTAAAGACTCCTTGCTTTGGTTTCCTTTGCCCTTAGGCATAGCCGCCCTGTTGGCATTGCCAGGCCTCTATCCCGATCTGGACATTGAGAACATGCTGGACTTCTACGTAGAATTCGGCGAAGCTCTCTTCTATCCCTACCCCTGGTCCTGGTTGGTCTTGATAGGCATTCTGGCGATAACCATCCTCATCAACAGGAAAGTGCAATACACACATGTAATGGGTGAGGTATCCCGTTCCACGGCCACGAAACTGCGCCACGTAAGCCAATACCGTTTCCTGGACAAGTTTGGAGACATTGGACAATACATCAAGTTGGAAATCAAGCTTATCTCCCGCAACAAGCATCCCCGCACGCAATATCTCACCATGTTGGTTTGCTGTGTATGTATGTGGGCTATTTATGGACTGGGATGGTTGGATGAACTTGACAGCTACACGATGTCCTACTTCTGGTGCCTGTATGTGTTCCTAGTGCTGGGCACCATCAACATGCAACGCATCATGAACTACGAAGGGAACTACATAGAGTGCCTCATGGTAAGACGTGACAATATCCTCCATTTGCTCACGGCAAAGTATTATTTCTATAGTGCCATGCTGGTGATTCCGCTCATACTATCGCTCATTAGCGTATACAAGGGCGCATGGACATTGCCAATGGTGATGGCTAACATGCTCTACGTGATGGGACCCATCTATTTTGGAGTAATGCACTTGGCCATTTACAACAAGGACACCATGCCGCTGGATGCCAATTTCACGACACATACCCATACGGACACCAATTGGGTAATGATTATCGTGTCAATGCTTACCCTTGGATTGCCCATCCTGATCGTATGGATACTCAATAGCACTCTGAGCGGAGATATCGCCAGCTATGTCATCATCGTCCTGAGCCTGCCTTTTGTCATCGCCCATCCTCTTTGGCTTCGCCGTATCTACACACGCATGATGGCACGCAGATATATCAATATGGAGAGTTTCAGAAGTAAACGATAAGCTTGCCAAAAGTCTTCCTCCAGGCAGTGCGCTCCTTGTCATTTAGGCATACAATCAAAACAAAATAAAATAAAATGCTTATCAATTGGCGGAATTTCAGGCATACTTTCTTTAAATTGGAAGAAAATCCGTATCTTCGCGGATGTATAGACAAGTGAACGCCCGTAATCCATGGCGTGACCGTATAAACCAAGAGAAATGAAACCAACAGCGATACTACTGCTCTATTGCCCCGACCAACCTGGTATTATATCCGAGGTGACCAAGTTCATCACGGACAACAAGGGTAACATTGTATATCTAGACCAATACGTGGATCACGAGGACGAAATGTTTTTCATGCGACTGGAATGGGAACTGGAAACTTTCGCCATCCCCCGCGAGAAGATAGAGGAATACATCGAGACGCTCTACGCCCAACGTTACCAGATAAATTTCCATCTGTATTTCAGCGATATCAAGCCCCGCATGGCCATTTTCGTCAGCAAGATGAGCCATTGCCTCTATGACTTATTAGCTCGATACAAGGCTGGAGAATGGAACGTGGACATCCCTTGTATCGTGAGCAATCACGAGGACTTGCGTTACGTCGCCGAGCAGTTTGACATACCTTATTATGTATGGTCCATCAAGAAAGATCACTCCAACAAGGCGGAGGTGGAAGCCGAGGAGATGGCCATGCTCAGCAAGGAAAAAGTGGACTTCATCGTATTGGCTCGCTATATGCAAATCATCAGCGATGAGATGATCAAGGCCTATCCCAATCACATCATCAATATACACCACTCCTTCCTGCCTGCGTTCATAGGGGCAAAACCCTATCATCAGGCATGGGAAAGAGGAGTGAAAATCATCGGCGCCACCAGCCACTACGTGACCGCAGAACTAGACGCAGGTCCCATTATAGAGCAAGACGTGACCCGCATCACCCATAAGGACACGCCAGAGTCATTGGTGCTAAAAGGCAAAGACCTAGAAAAAATAGTACTCAGCCGCGCGGTAACAAAACACATAGAGCGGAAAATTCTCACATACCACAATAAAACCGTGATATTCAGCTAATGGAAGTAGCTATAGTGAAGTATGACGCCGGCAATATCTACTCTGTGGTGAACGCCATGAAGAGGCTGGGTATAGAACCTATATTGACCGATAATCCAGAAAAACTGGCTAAAGCCGACAAGGTGCTTTTTCCAGGACAGGGACAAGCCAAGGTCGCCATGCGGTATCTGCAGGCACGGGGACTTGACGAGGTGATACGCCACCTGAAACAACCCGTCTTGGGCATCTGCGTGGGACAACAGCTGCTCTGCAAACACTCCGAAGAGGGGAATGTGGACTGCCTAGGTGTCTTCAACGCCAACGTGCTACGTTTCCAACCCCAGCGACATGAAGACAAAATTCCCGCCATGGGATGGAATGAAATCTACGACCTGCATACGAAACTATATGAAGGATTGGGGACTCATCCATATACCTATTTCGTGCATAGCTACTATGTGCCCATCTGCGAGCACACCATCGCCACGGCAGATTATATTATACCCTACAGTGCCTCCATGCGTAAAGACAATTTTTACGCCTGCCAATTCCATCCGGAAAAAAGCGGAAAAGTCGGTGAGGCAATACTCAAGAACTTCTTGGAGCTATGAACATAGAACTGATACCCGCCATAGACCTCATAGAGGGACAATGCGTGAGACTGACACAAGGAGATTATAACCGCAAAAAGGTGTACGCTGAAAGTCCAGCGGATGTAGCCCGGCAATTCGTTGACATGGGCTTCCGCCGCTTGCATGTGGTAGACCTTGACGGCGCAAAATCCAAACACGTTGTGAACATAGCCGCGTTGGAAGCAATTACCAAAGTCTGTCCCACGCTTGAAATCGATTTTGGCGGAGGGATCAAAAGTGAAGGCGACATACGGCTGGCCTTTGAGCATGGAGCCTCCATGGTGACTATTGGCAGTGTCGCAGTCACTCAACCTGAGCTTTTCATCTCCTGGCTTAAAACCTATGGAGCGGACAGGCTGATACTAGGAGCGGACGTGAGGAACGGCATGGTATCGATTAACGGATGGAAAGAAGATTCCAACCTGGATTTGCTTACTTTCCTGAAAGCATACATAGAGAAAGGTGTCAGGAACGTGCTCTGCACAGACATCAGCAAGGATGGCATGATGCAAGGTCCTGCTATTGAACTGTATAAAAAGGTAATGCACTCCTACCCTGCCCTGCACCTCATCGCCAGTGGAGGCGTATCCTGCAATGAAGACATAGCGCGACTGGATGCCGCGGGGATACCTGCCGTTGTATTCGGCAAGGCCTTCTATGAGGGCAAGATAGACATAACTCAATTAACGAGAACAAACCATGGGCAAAGGCTTGGCTAAAAGAATCATTCCCTGCCTTGACGTGAAGAATGGCGAGACAGTGAAGGGGACCAACTTCGTAAACTTGCGAAGCGCGGGAGACCCCGTGGAACTGGGCAAGGCCTATAGCGACGCGGGAGCTGACGAGTTGGTGTTCTTGGATATCACAGCCAGCTACGAGGAACGCAAGACCTTTACCGACATGGTGACCCACGTGGCCAGGGGAATCAACATCCCATTCACTGTTGGCGGCGGCATCAATGCATTGGAAGACGTAGACAGATTGCTCAACGCTGGCGCGGACAAGGTAAGCGTAAATAGCGCGGCTATACGCAATCCGGAGCTAATTGACCAGATAGCGGGACACTATGGTTCGCAAGTATGCGTATGCGCCATAGACGCCCGACTAGACGAGGACGGGTGGCATTGCTATGTGAAAGGGGGAAGGGAACGTACTTCATTGTCCCTTTTTGACTGGGCGAGACAAGTGGCGGACAGGGGCGCGGGGGAGATACTCTTCACGTCCATGAACCATGACGGCGTGAAAGAAGGATTTGCCAACGAAGCTTTATCCCGCTTGGCGGAAGAGGTAAACATCCCTATCATCGCCAGTGGAGGCGCAGGCAAGATGGAGCATTTCCGTGACGCTTTCATACAGGGAAAAGCGGATGCCGCACTGGCGGCCAGCGTGTTCCATTTCGGCGAGATAAGCATACCCGCCTTAAAGCGATACCTCCATGATGAGGGAATTAACATTAGAATGACATAATCAACAACAGACACAATGGAAATTGACTTCGAAAAATGCGGTGGGCTTGTTCCCGCCATCATACAGGACGCTCAAACCAAAAACGTGCTTATGATGGGCTACATGAACCCCGAGGCGTACCAAAAGACTTTGGAAACGGGAAAGGTTACCTTCTGGAGCCGTTCGCGCCAATGCCTTTGGACCAAGGGGGACACATCGGGCAACTTCTTGTGGCTGGTGAATATCAAGGTGGACTGCGACAAAGATACACTTTTGGTGACCGCACACCCAGAAGGCCCTACCTGCCACACGGGCACTGACACCTGCTGGGGAGAAAAGAACGAGCTCAACCCTCTGCTCTTCCTCTCTGAATTACAAGATTTCATAGAGAAACGTCACCGAGAGATGCCTGAAGGCAGCTATACCACAAGCCTTTTCAAGAAGGGCGTAAACCGCATGGCGCAGAAAGTAGGTGAAGAGGCATTGGAGACCGTGATAGAAGCCACCAACGGCAGTGACGAAAAGATGGTGTATGAAGCCGCTGACATGCTTTATCACCTTGTGGTGCTGCTCACAAGCAAGGGGCTCCGCATTGAGGACATAGCCAGGGAATTGGCCACACGCCACGACCCTAATTGGGACAAGCAACGCCGCTTGGCCAAAAGTAAGGAGACTGAAACTGACAAAAATAAAAAGTAAGGCAATGCTGATAGACTACCAACACGTAAACGTATATCAAGAGAACACCTGCGTATTGAAAGACGTAGCCTTCCATGTAGACGAAGGAGAGTTCGTATATATAATAGGTAAGGTGGGCTCTGGAAAAAGCTCGTTGCTGAAGACGTTCTACTGCGAATTGGATCTTTACAAAGAAAAAGAAAAGGAGACCAAAGCGGAAGTACTGGACAGGGATCTATACAAGATCAAAAGGAAAGAAGTGCCTTCTCTCAGAAAGGAGATGGGCATCATATTCCAAGATTTCCAACTCTTGCACGACCGCACCATCCGCAAGAATCTTGAGTTCGTGTTACGGGCTACGGGCTGGAAAAACAAAAAGGAAATCACCCAGCGCATAGAGGAAGTGCTGGGTGAAGTAGGGCTCATGGAGAAGCTGGACAAGATGCCCCACGAGCTTTCTGGCGGCGAGCAGCAGCGCATTGCCATCGCCCGCGCCTTGCTCAACCAGCCCAAAATAATCATAGCGGACGAGCCTACAGGCAACTTGGATATAGAAACCGCCCATCATATCGTGCAGTTGCTGAAAGATATCACCCAAACAGGCACCGCCGTGGTGATGACTACCCACAACCGCGGCTTGCTCGACCAATTCCCTGGTATCGTCTACCTGTGCAAGGAAAACGAGATTTCCGACGTGACCAAGGATTACAACCACGTTGACCTCTGCGACAGCGAGGAGGAAACGGAAGAGGAACAGCAACTCTCCACGGAAGAGGCAGAAGCTTAAGGAGGCAAAAGGTGACACGAGACCACCCCCACCCCCCAAAGCCCAAAAGTCCCGAGCATGGGCTCTCGCTCCTTGCGTAATTGACCACACCCCGCTGAAGGGATTTGGTCTAGGTTCGCAAAAACATCAACAGAAACATAAATAATTAAAATACATCGAAGCATGAAAGTCATGAAATTTGGAGGAACCTCTGTAGGGTCTCCGGAAAGAATCAAGAACGTGGCCGCCCTCATCACCGAGAGCGGTGAACCCACCTTCGTGGTGCTCTCTGCCATGAGCGGAACGACAAACTCCCTGGTCGAGATATCTGATTACCTTTACAAGAAGAATCCCGAAAGTGCCAACGAGGTCATCAACCAGTTGGAGAAAAAATACCTGCAACACGTGGAAGACCTTTACCAAAAGGAGGAAACCAAGCAGGCTACACGTGAGTTCCTGGCAGGCATCTTCAAATACCTGCGCTCTTTCACCAAAGAGCTCTTCACCAGCTACGAGGAGAAGAGTATCGTGGCGCAAGGAGAGATCATCAGCACCAACTTGATGGTCAACTACCTGAAAGAGATAGGCGTAAAGGCCACTCTCATCAATGCGCTCGACTTCATGCGCACTGACAAGAACGCCGAGCCTGACCCTCAATATATAAAGGAGAAGCTCGCCGCTATCATGGAGAAAAACCAAGGATATCATATATATATAACGCAAGGATTCATCTGCCGCAACGCTTATGGCGAGATAGACAACTTGCAACGCGGCGGTTCAGACTATACCGCCTCGCTCATCGGCGCGGTATTGCCCGCCGAGGAGATACAAATATGGACCGACATAGATGGCATGCACAACAATGACCCACGCGTGGTGGACAACACTGAGGCCGTAAGGCAGCTCAACTTCGAGGAGGCCGCCGAGCTGGCTTACTTCGGCGCCAAGATACTCCACCCCACTTGCGTGCAGCCAGCCAAGTACGCTGGCATCCCCGTGAGGTTAAAAAACACCATGGATCCAAAAGCTGACGGCACCATCATAGACAACGTGATCGTAAAAGGAAAAATCAAAGCAGTAGCCGCCAAGGACAATATCACGGCCATCAAAATCAAGAGCAGCCGCATGCTCTTGGCCACAGGCTTCTTGCGCAAGATATTCGAGATATTCGAGAGCTACCAGACTCCCATCGATATGATTGCCACCTCTGAGGTGGGCGTATCTATGAGTATCGATAATCCTGCCCACCTCAATGAAATCGTGGACGAGCTGAAGAAATATGGTACTGTGACCGTGGACTCCGATATGTGTATCATTTGCGTAGTGGGCGATTTGGACTGGAGCAATGTCGGTTTCGAGACCTTGGCCACAGATGCAATGAAGAACATTCCTGTCCGCATGATCTCCTATGGCGGTTCCAATTACAACATCTCTTTCCTCATCAAGGAGTCTGACAAGCAGCGGGCGTTGCAGAACCTGAGTGACGTATTGTTTAACAAGCACTAAACGATGAAAGGTATATTTCCCACGGACAAGTTCCAGGCGATACAGACACCCTTCTACTACTACGACACCACCCTGCTGAGAGAGACCTTGGCGGCTATCAGGCACGAGGCGGACAAGCACGAGGGCTTCAACGTGCACTACGCCGTGAAAGCCAACGCCAATCCCAAAGTGCTCAACATCATCGCCCAAGCGGGATTGGGTGCCGATTGCGTGAGCGGCGGAGAGATAAAGGCCGCCTTAGCCGCTGGCGTTCCCGCCAGCAAGATAGTCTACGCTGGTGTAGGCAAAAGCGATTGGGAGATAGAGCTGGGACTGGAGAAAGACATATTCTGCTTCAACGTGGAAAGCATTCCCGAGCTGGAAATCATCAATGGGCTGGCCGCCCGCGTGAACAAGATGGCCAATGTTTGCCTGCGCATCAACCCCGATGTGGGAGCGCACACCCATGCCAATATCACTACGGGACTGGCGGAGAACAAGTTCGGCATCAGTTTGGAAGACATGGACAAGGTGATTGCCGAAACCAACAAACTGATGCACATCAACTTCATCGGGCTTCATTTCCATATCGGTTCACAGATATTGGACATGGGGGATTTCATCGCGCTTTGCAACCGTATCAACGAGTTGCAGGCCAAGTTGGAACAGCAATATGTCCAAGTGGGCCACATCAACGTAGGCGGCGGACTTGGCATTGACTACTTGCATCCCAATCGCGTACCCATACCTGGTTTCAAGGAATATTTTGACACCTACGCCCGCCATCTCAAACTGAGAGACGGGCAGCAAGTGCATTTCGAGCTGGGCAGGTCTGTGGTGGGACAGATGGGCAGCTTGATTACCCGTGTACTCTATGTGAAGCAAGGCACGGCCAAGCAGTTCGCCATCGTAGACGGAGGCATGAGCGACTTAATACGGCCAGCCCTCTACCAGGCCTACCACAAAATAGAGAACATCACCAGCGACGAGGCTCCGCAGACATACGATGTTGTTGGCCCCATCTGCGAGTCCAGCGATGTCTTCGGAAAGGCTGTAGACCTTAACGCTACCCGCAGAGGAGACCTGATAGCTATCCGAAGCGCGGGAGCTTACGGGGAAATCATGGCCAGCCAATACAACTGCCGTCCCTTGCCCAGGGGTTATATCACCGAGGAACTTTAGCGAAAAAGAGGAGAATCACAGCGCATGACCACTTTCACGGTAGACATCTTCACCTTATGCTGGGGCATCGCCATCGTTTTGCTGGCAGTGGCGGGCTGTCTTGCCAATCCTTTCTTCCGCCGTCTTCGATGGACGGAAGAGGAAAGCGAACAGGAAATGAGTGACGACAAGACTGTTTCCGACCAAGAATTGGAGAAGCGGACTGTACCGGTCAGCGTACTATTGCCCCTCCATGAGGCCTATGAGCATCTGGAATCACATCTCGAGGCTTTCCTCTCGCAAGACTATCCCTGCTACCAGGTAGTGGCCGTGGGACAAAAAGGTGACCATGCCGTGGAAGACGTGCTAAAGCGGCTCCAAGGCAAGTATAGCCACCTATACTATACAATGATACCCACCAGCTCACGCTATATGAGCAGGGAGAAACTGCAAGTTACACTCGGCGTAAAAGCCTCCGCTCATGAGTGGATTGTGCTCTCCTCGCCCACGTGCCTGCCTGGCAAGGAATGGCTAAGGGGTATGGCGAAACACCTCACCGAGGAAAACCACATGGCGTTGGGAGTCGTCCTGCTGGATGAAGAGGCCAAAGGATATTGGCGTTTCCGCCATATCCGCACCTTATATTACCTATTAAGGAAAGCGCAAAGGGGCACCGCCTTGCGTACCCACATGGCCAACGTGGCATTCCGGAAGAGCGATTTTATCGCAGGAAAGGGATATCAAGGCAACCTCCAACTAGTGAGGGGAGAGTTGGACTTCTTGGTCAACAAATACGCGGAAGGCGTAAATTGCGCCGTGGAGCTATCCCTCCAGACCTGGCTTGTCGAGGAAGGGCTCACCCGCAAGACGCTGCGCAACCGCAGGTTATACTTAAGAGCATCCTCTAAACACCTGCGCCATGCGGCATCGATGAAGGCGTTGCGCTTTTTCGACACCCTCCTACCCTATGCGTCGCTGTTCGCCTCACTGGGCACCATAGCCTATTCCGCTTACCAGAAGGACGTACCGCTGTTGATTTTCGCCGTGATAGCCCTACTGACGCTATTCATCGCCAGGGCTGTGATGGCCGCCAAGGCCGTACATCGTTTTGACCCCAGTGTATCCGCTTGGCTCATGCCATTCTATGAGCTAGCTCTTTTCTGGAGTGATTTAGCGGACAGATGGCATTATATGCGTTCAGACAAAAACGACTTCACCAGCCATAAGTTATGAGAATCTACGTGAGCGTATCTTCCACCAAGAGCCAAGGACTGCTTTACCAAGCCTACAAAGAAACCGTGGAGCATCGATTGGAGAAGGCCAACAATCTATATCAAGCCGATGTCGCCCTGCTCCTGGGAGGCTGGGACTACAAGCTCTCACGCACGGCACATAAGGCCAAGCGCATTGGCGTACCCTACGTGATAGTGCCACTGGGAGACTTGTCACCTTGGAACCTCAAGCATCCCTCGTCACGCTGGTGGTTGAAGAAAGGCTGTTACCAAAAAACGCTCGTGCGCGATGCCGCTTGCCTTATCGCCACCACCCCCATGGAGAAAGAGCAACTGCTCAAGTTGGGTTGGCAAGGAGACGTAAGACTGGTGCGTTACCCTGTCTACACGAAGATGGCCACAGCCCAAACCATGGCCGAAGGGATTGATATCATCTGCCGTTCCGCGTTGGCCGAACATGAGCGGCGATTGCAAGCGCAGATAGCGGACATGAGCGACGACCCCATTTGCCGCCAATTGCTCACCATCTACGCCCGCATACCCCATCGCGACATACCCAGGGAGGCGATAGACAAGCTACACCAATTGCTGATGGCCGACAACTACGACGAAGACCTCTTGGCCAAGGAAATCGGCCAACTGCGCCTTACCGGTTTCTCCGCCTCCCTCTTCCAGTCCATGCAGGACATTACCCAACTCACGGAAGGCTTCATGCCACTGCCACCCAAAGAAGGGAAATTGGCCAAACGCATTTCCCGATACGTAAGAGACTAAAGATAAAGACTGAACAACATAACACACTATAAAACAAGAAGATATGGAAAAAAGACTAAAGCCAGCCACCCTTTGCGTAAGAGCTGGATACCAGCCCAAGAACGGAGAACCCGTGGAGCCTCCCATCGTGCAGAGCACAACCTTCAAATATGACGACTCAGAGGAGATGGGAATGCTCTTTGACTTGAAAAAAGAAGGATATTTCTACACCCGACTGCAAAACCCCACCAACGATGCCGTGGCCAACAAGATAGCCGCCTTGGAGGGCGGCGTGGCCGCTGTGCTTACCTCAAGCGGACAAGCGGCCAATTTCTACGCGGTCTTCAACATCTGCGAGGCAGGCGACCACATCGTGGCATCCAACGAGATATACGGGGGCACCTTCAATCTGTTTGGCGTCACGCTCAAGAAGCTTGGCATAGATTGCACTTTCGTCAATCCCGAGAGCACCGAGGCTGAGATAGAGGCAGCTTTCCGCCCCAACACAAAAGCCTTGTTTGGCGAAACCATCTCCAATCCTGGTTGCAAAGTGCTGGACATAGAGAAATTTGCCACCATAGCCCATCGTCACGGCGTACCCTTGATAGTGGACAACACTTTCGCCACGCCCATCAACTGCCGGCCTTTTGAGTGGGGAGCAGACATCGTTACCCACTCCACCACCAAGTACATGGATGGTTTCGCCACGCAGGTAGGCGGATGCGTGGTGGACAGCGGCAATTTCGACTGGAGTGCGCACGCCGAGAAGTTTCCCGGACTCTGCCAGCCCGACGACTCATATCATGGCCTCACCTACACGCAGGCCTTCGGCAAGATGGCCTACATCACCAAGATTGTCTCACAGCTGATGCGAGACCTGGGGTCAGTTCCCGCCCCCATGAACTCCTTCCTGCTCAACGTGGGTTTGCAGACGCTCCATCTGCGCATGCAACGCCACTGCGAGAACGCGCAACGCATAGCGGAATTCCTGAGAGACGACCCCCGCGTGGCATGGATAGACTATCCCGGACTGCCAGGCGACAAGTGCCACGAGCTGGCCAAGAAGTATCTTCCCAATGGCTCCTGCGGCGTGATAGCGTTCGGGCTGAAAGGTGACAGGGCCACGGCTATCCGCTTCATGGACGCACTGAAATTGGCGCACATCGCCACTCACGTGGCAGATGCCCGCACGTGCGTACTGCATCCCGCGAGCCATACACACCGTCAACTCTCCGACGAGCAGTTGCGCGAGGCTGGCATCGCTCCCGATTTCATCCGCCTGTCTGTAGGAATAGAGGACTGTGAAGACATACTCGACGACATCAAGCAGGCCCTTGACCAGATTTGACACATCGTTACCGCCCATGAGGCTATCTCCGGGAAACCTGGATTAGCCTCATGGGGTTCTAAACACAGTAGTACTGACTTTTGATTTCAGTACTACTGATTTTTTTGCAACGTATCGTGACCTGGCGGCAACCAGCACAACAGCCCAACCAAGTGGCTAAGCCGCGGAAAACCACCGTTCTTTCCTGACTATCCAGACTATTCTCTCCGCATATAAAAAACAGGGCATTTGAAAACAACTTGTTTTGCCCACGAAAACAACTTATTTTGCTGACGAAAATAACTTGTTTTGTTCACGGAAATAACTTGTTTTGCCGAGCAAAATAACTTGTTTCGTAAATGCCCCAAAATATAGAGATGTGGCGTGCCGCGTCTCCCTCTAGCGGGAACTCATGGAATTACCACCTTCGCTTGGATGAGATATGCGGCACGGCAACTTGACAGGAGACGCGGCAAGCCACGTCTCTACAATATGTCTGCTACGCTTGCGGCAAACCAAAGAGGAATTTGGGTTAAACAGGAAGTTTACGCCGTTCCGTGAAAAGGAACGGGACAAGATGAAGAAATATTTCGAGAAAAGTTTTGATGTTTGCGGAAAAAAGAGTAACTTCGCGGGCAAAATCAGGAAACAAGGAAGATTGGCAGAGTGACCGAATGCGCTGGACTCGAAATCCGGTATACCCATTTACGGGTATCGGGGGTTTGAATCCCTCATCTTCCGCACTTATCGATTGCATGCAATACATTGTGCCCCTGCGCTTTACCTATAGGACTCTGCGCACGGAAATGCATAAAAGATGTTAACAAAACTAACAACGTGTGGATATTTTTCATATCTTAGCCTAGTTTTATGAGATATTCACACGGATGCCTGCGTTTCAGGGGTTCACAGATGAAAGGGGAAAAGGAATAAGATGAGACAACTCAAGATTCAGAAGAGTATCACCAATCGTTCCAGCGAGGCTTTAGACAAGTACTTGGTGGAGATTGGCCGTGCGCCTATGATTTCGATTGATGAGGAAATTGAATTGGCGCAGAAAATCAGGAAAGGCGGCCCGGAAGGCGAACGGGCTAAAAACAAACTTGTGGAAGCCAACTTGCGCTTCGTGGTATCCGTGGCCAAACAATACCAACACCAGGGCCTCACGCTGACAGACTTGATAGACGAGGGTAACATCGGATTGATAAGGGCTGCCGAGAAGTTTGATGAAACCCGCGGCTTCAAGTTTATCTCCTATGCCGTATGGTGGATAAGGCAAAGCATATTGCAGGCCATAGCCGAGCAGAGCCGCATTGTGCGGTTGCCCCTAAACCAAGTGGGATCACTCAACAAAGTGAACCAGGAAATCAATCGCTTTGAACAAGAACACCAGCGCAGGCCGAGCGTGGAGGAATTGGCGCAGCTGACAGGCGTGGAAGAAGAGAAAATCACGCAAAGCATGGCCGCCAGCGGCCATCACGTAAGTATAGACGCCCCCTTTGGAGACGATGGCGACAATGCCATGGTAGACGTGATGCCTGGCGGAGACGATTCCCGCACCGACCGAAAAGTAGACCATGACAGCATGGCGCAGGAGCTGAACGCCGTGCTGGAACAAGTGCTCAAGGAGCGAGAGGCCATCATCGTGAGAGAATGTTTCGGCATAGGATGCCACGAGATGGGATTGGAAGAGATAGGCGACCACTTAGGTCTTACCCGGGAACGAGTAAGGCAAATCAGGGAAAAGAGCATCGCCAAGTTGCGCGAATCGGGCAACATCAAGGTGCTGATGAAATATCTGGGATGACAAGTCCCCAAGTCAAAAACTCATTTCCGCTGTGAAATGAGTTTTTTGTGCCCATATTGTCTTCGATTTGCACACTTTTCTCCTTCGGAGAGAAGATAGGCTGCATCTCAACAATAAAAATAAAAGAGGCTTTTATTTTGTATTGTCTTCGATTTGCACTATCTTTGCAAATCGTGAAGACCCGTTTCTGCCTATTCATCCTGTTCGCGTTACTATTGCCTGTCTATAAGGCAAAAGCTGCCATACCGCCCGACACGCTCCGCAAGGAAGTGATGAGGCGCGTGTTCAGCTATGTCGCCACCGTAGACACGGCGGGACTTAACGGGCACAGCTTCCACACATACACCAAATACATGTTGCGCACCAATCATCGCAACATTCTGCTTTGCTTGGTTCCCTCCATGTACACCGTGTCAAGAGATGACGAAAGAGACTTCTTCTATGAACAATTCTCCAAGGTTACCCTGCTGGGAAAGAAACAATATCAGTCTGAGCCCATCGTGGAACTCACCACCATACCCCGCAGGAAGCGGGCCATGCAACACGTCATGGCCTACACCATACCCAGGGTCTACTCGTCTACCCTTTTCGGTGAGCATATACTTTCACCTTTCAACAAGGAAAACCAACTGTTCTATAAATATCGCCTAAAGCAACTATCCCCTGACAAGGCGAAGATAACCGTGAAGCCCATCAACGACAACACGCAACTGGTGAAAGGGACGGCCATCGTGGAGATGAACACGGGGCGCATACTCTCCGTCCACCTAGACGGGGAATACGATATGGTGCGCTATCAACTGGAAGCGAATATGGGAGAGACTGGCATCCCCAGCCTCTATCCAAAAGACTGCAAGTTAGACTATAGTTTCAGCCTACTGAACAACAAAATAGGAGGCATATTCCACGCGTGGTTTGAGTTGCCCAATCCCCTGCCCGACAGCATAAGAAACAGCCAGGATACGGCCATGATGACAAAGGTGAGGCCCGTGCCATTGGACTACGTGGAACGGAAAACCATCGAGCGATACCTGGAGAAGCGGCAAGCCAGCGATTCCACGAGACAGCGGAAAAAGCCCAACAAAGCCAAGGAAATACTTTGGGACATGATTGGCGAAAACCTCCTGGACGACATCAAAAGCAACTTCGGCAAGAAGCAGCAAGGGTATTTCCGCATAAAACCCATCCTCAATCCCCTCTACATGGGATACAGTAACAGCAAGGGCTTTTACTACAAGTTCGACGCGCGGGGCAGCTACGTATTCGACGAGAACTGGCAACTGTCATTGCGACTCAAGGCAAGCTATATCTTCCGCTGGCACCAGCTCAACTATCGGATACCCATGACGCTCAATTTCAACAAAAAACACAACGGATTCCTACAGGTGGAAATAGGTAATGGCAACCGCATCACCAACAACAGGGTACTGGACGCCATTAAGCAACAAAGTCCCGACAGCATCAACTGGGCGGGCTTGAACTTGGAATACTTCAAGGACTACAGCTATACCGCATACGTTCATTATGACTTCTCGTCCCGCTTCGGCATGGAAGCAGGCTTCAGCTACCACAGGCGCTCGGCTGTCAACAAGCAAGCTCATACGGAAGTGGGCAAGCCGACAGTATATCGCTCCGCGGCTCCTACGCTAAGGCTCATCTATCGCCCATGGGGGTACAACGGCATGATTATCTCCGCGGATTATGAGAGGAGCTTCCACAACTTGTTAAACTCCAACATGGCCTTTGAGCGATTTGAGTTCGACGCTCAGTATCTACTTCGCCTCAAGAGGCTCAACGCACTGAAGATGAGGCTGGGAACAGGCTTCTACACGTCAAAAAGCGGAGAGGAATATTTCCTGGACTACACCAACTTCAGGGACAACAACATTCCTGGCGGATGGGAAGACGACTGGAGCGGAGACTTTGAGCTGCTAGACCGCAACTGGTACAATGCCTCGGAATATTACGTCAGGGGCAACCTCACCTTCGAGACACCTATGCTCGCGGTGGCCTGGATACCGCTGATAGGCAGATTCATCGAGAGGGAACGAGTCTACGTAAACGCTCTCTGCGTAGAAAAGCTCCACCCCTATGCCGAATGGGGATATGGTTTCACTACCCGCCTCTTCTCCACGGCCATGTTCGTGGCCTTCAACCAGAAAAAGTTCGAGGGCTTTGGCGTGAAATTCGGCTTTGAGCTGTTCAGAAATTGGTAAACCTTGACATGGAATATGACACTATCTACCCATAAACCCCTTACCGTATATAAAGCTAGCGCAGGTTCCGGCAAGACCTTCACGCTGGCCACGGAATACATGAAACTGGTCATCGCTAACCCGGAAGCCTACCGCTCCATATTGGCGGTGACCTTCACCAACAAGGCCACAGAGGAGATGAAGCTCCGCATCATTAGCCAGCTCTATGGCCTCTCAAAGTTATTACCCGAGTCGGAGACCTATCTCAAGGTCATACAAGACAGCCTGGGGATGGACCGCGAGCAAATTGCCAAACGAGCCCACGAGGCTCTCTATAACCTATTGCATCACTATAGCTACTTCCGAGTGGAGACTATAGACAGCTTCTTCCAACGAGTAATGCGCAATCTGGCGAAAGAACTGGAATTGAGCGCTAACCTAAAACTGGAACTCAACGACAGGGAAATAGAGCACCAAGCGGTTGACGAGCTGATAGAAGGTCTTTCCATAGGGGACAAATTGCTCACCTGGATACTCGACTACATCAAAGGCAATATCGGGGAAGACAAAAACTGGAACGTAATAGGAAAAATAAAACGGTTTGGCGAGAATCTCTCAAAAGACTTCTACAAGGCCAACGAGAAACAACTGAGACAGAAACTTGAGGAAGAAGGCTTTTTCGAAAGGTATTCGCGACAGTTGGAAGAAGTGAAACGCCAGGCCATGGAGCAAGTGGAACAGATTGCCGCTACTTTCTTCGACGCGCTGGACGAGAACGGACTCACCATGGATGACTTCAGCCGCAAGAAGCAAGGGCCATGGGGATATTTCGAGAAACTGAGAACAGGGGCTTGCTATGAAGAGTATGGAGTGAATAGCTACCAAGCCAACGCGGTAGATTCCGTGGACGCGTGGTTTACCAAAGCCAAGGCCACGCCCCAGAATCCCGCCTATCACGTGGTAGAAGAGATGTTGAGACCTCTGCTGGAGTTCGCCGTGGAAAAGATGCCGCAGTTGCTAGGAGTCTATCGCAGCGTAGAAGTGACCAAAAGCAACCTGAGCCAATTGCGTCTGTTGGGCAGCATAGACCAAAAGATAAAAGAGATGAATCAAGACGCCAACCGTTTCCTGTTGAGCGACACGCAGCCATTGCTCCACGCTCTCATGAAAAGCGGAGCGGGTGACAGCTCATTCATCTTCGAGAAGATAGGCACTCAACTGGAACATATCATGATAGACGAGTTCCAAGACACCAGTGTCACGCAATGGAAAAACTTCAAGGTATTGCTAGACGAGACAATGAGCCACAAAGAGAGCAATAACCTGATAGTTGGCGACGTGAAACAGAGCATTTACCGATGGAGAGCCGGTGACTGGCGATTGCTGAACGACATAGAACGGGAATTTCCCAGGCCTAGCGACCAATTGCGCCTGCGCTCACTGGCCACCAACTACCGCTCTGACAGAAACGTCATAGAGTTCAACAACCAGTTCTTTGTCTATGCCGCCGACAAGGAATACCAAGCGCAAAAGGAAACGGACGAGAGCGGGGCCGAGACGCTGAGGCAAGCCTACGCCGACGTGATACAGCAAGTGCCCGAGAGCAAACCCAGGCAAGGATACGTCAGGATTAAGTTGCTGCCTAAAGAGGAGTACCGTGAGGCGATGTTGGCACTTACCGCGGAAACCGTCGACGAGCTTATCAGTCAAGGAGCCTGTGAAGGAGACATCGCCATCTTGATAAGGAGCAACGAGATTATCAGGGATGTGGCCAACTACTTCCTGGCCAATCGGCCACAATATAAACTGGTAAGCGACGAGGCTTTCCGGCTAGACACTTCCACGGCGGTAAACACCTTGGTAATGGCACTTAGACTGCTTTGCCACCAAGACGACATCGTGGAAGCTACCCTTTCTGGGTATTACCATCGTCTCATCATGGGGGAAGAGACTGAAGAGTCGCTGCCTTTGCCCCTTGAATACACCGACCATAAAGAAGAACTCATGAGCATGCCTCTTTACGACTTGGTGGAAAAGCTAGCCACTATTTTCCGCGTTCACGAGTTGAAAGACCAAAGTGCCTATGTTTGCGCTTTCTATGACCAACTGGACAACTACATGGAGGACGGAACGGGAACGGTGGAAGACTTCTTAGACGCATGGGACAACAACCTGCACGGCAAGACCATACAAAGTGATGAAGTGGCCGGCATCAGGCTGATGACCATACACAAGAGCAAGGGTCTGGAGTTTGCCCATGTCATCATGCCATTTTGCGATTGGCCCATTACTAAAAGCCACGTGATATGGTGCACGCCCCAGGCAAGTCCCTTCAATGAATTGCCGCTAGTGCCAGTGGATTGCAGTAAAAGTCGATTACAGGACACTATCTACGAGAAAGACTATCACTATGAACGGCTGCAAGAGACGGTGGACAACCTCAACTTGCTCTACGTGGCTTTTACCCGAGCCAGGCAAAACCTCTTTGTTTATGGCAAGCGGGATATCAGCAACATCAGGAGCAGATTGATACAAGACTGCCTTCCTGATGTGGCGAGAACATTGGAAGGGTGTAAACTTGCCAGCATGGATGAAGAAAAAACGGAACCCATTGTCATGGAATATGGCGAATTGGACATCAACCGCCAAAGAAAAGCCGAGAAAGAAAGCGATAACGTATTCCTAAAACCCGTAAACCGACTCACTATCCACCCCGACACCTATCCATTGAAAGCGCGATTCCGACAAAGCAACAAGAGCCGTGACTTCATCAAGGGGGATGACGAGCAATCAACGCGAGGGGAATATATACAGCTAGGAGTCATATTGCACCAAGTGTTCTCTACCATACAAACAGCGGACGACGTGGAAGGCGCGCTCTCCCAATTGCGTATAGACGGCGTGCTGAACGCTGCGCCCGATGAGGAAAAACTGCGGGAGATGCTTCAGCGACGCCTGCAAACGCCCAAGGTAAAGGAATGGTTCTCTGGCCAATGGGAAGTATACAATGAGCGAGACATACTGACCGTGGATGAGCAAAGCGGCGAGGTGAAAACCTATAGACCCGACAGGGTGATGGTCAACGGAACGGAAATGATAGTGGTAGACTTTAAGTTCGCGGCCCAGCGGCCTGAACATGTCAGCCAAGTGAAAGGCTACATGGAATTGCTCAAGCGAATGAGTCACCTAACGGTGAAAGGTTACCTATGGTATGTTTACCCCAATAAAATAGTTACGGTATGAAGACTTTCCTGGAAATAGTAGCCCAAGACATCATCCAAAAACATGGTGCCAACTTGTCCAAGGTCGCCATCGTGTTTCCCAACAAACGTGCCTCGTTGTTCCTCAACGAACATTTGGCCCGCATGGCTGGTCAACCATTATGGAGTCCTGCCTATATCACCATCAGTGACTTGTTTCGCAAGCATAGCGGCTTGATGATAGGCGACCCTATTAAGCTCACCAGCGACCTATACCATATATATATAAGGCACACGGGAAGCGCAGAAACCTTAGACAGGTTTTATGGCTGGGGGCAACTCTTGTTGGGCGACTTTGACGATATTGACAAAAACATGGCAGACGCGAGCAAAGTGTTCGCCAACCTGAAAGACTTGCATGAACTGGACAGCGTGGACTATCTCAATGAGGAACAGAAATCACTGCTCAGGAGATTCTTCGGCAACTTCGGCCCAGACCATGAATCTGAGTTAAAGAAAAGGTTCCTCAATCTCTGGAGCCACCTCTACGACATATACGTAGACTACAACCAGTTATTGGAAAGTCAAGGATTGGCTTACGAAGGCTCCCTCTATCGCAAGGTGGCTACCGACGAGAATATCCAGTTCAAGTATGATACCTATTTCTTCGTGGGCTTCAACATGATGCAGAAAGCAGAGCGACAACTCTGCCTGCGGCTCAAGAAGGAAGGCAAGGCCCATTTCTATTGGGATTTCGACCATTACTATATCAATGGGCACGAGGCAGGTCACTACATTAAGCAATACCTCTCCGACTTCCCCAATGAACTGGACAATAGATCTCCGGCCATCTATGACAACATGGGGAAAGCGAAAGATATCACCTATATCAGTGCCACCACAGAGAATATACAGGCCAGGTATGTGGCGGAATGGCTAAGGGAAGGTGAACGACACAAGGACGGGAAAAGAACCGCCATCGTGTTGGCTGACGAAACATTGCTCAAGAGTGTTATACATAACCTGCCCCCAGAGGTGGAAAAGGTAAACATCACCACAGGGTATCCCCTCACGGCCACGCCTTTCTATAGTCTGTTGCGCTTGCTCTTGCAATTGCAGCTATACGCTAAGGGGAGGAAAGACGGGAAATATAGGATGAGGGAAGTGGAGCGAGTGTTGCGTCATCCATACGCCAAGTATATCTCTCCCAAATGCCAGGTTGTACTTCAAGAATTATTTGAGCGAAAAGCGTTCTACCCTGCTCGCCTTTCACTCTCGATAGACGAAGGCACTACGTTGTTGTTCAGCGACTTAGAGAAGGGGACGGATAGTGTCGCTTCATACAATACCAAATTACTAAACTATCTGATAGCCGTCTTGCGCATTATCGGTTCCAACTCCCATGAGGAAAGCGACCCTCTCTATCAGGAATCTCTATTCCGTTGCTACACAATGCTCAACAGGCTACTTGACCTCATGCACGATGGAGACCTGGACGTAGACACCGCTACGTTAGAAAGGCTCATCATCCAACTGGCACAATCCACTGCCATTCCCTTCCATGGAGAACCTGCTGAAGGCGTTCAAATCATGGGCGTATTGGAGACCCGCGGTTTGGACTTCGAGCATCTGTTGGTTCTTTCATGCAATGAGGGCAACTTGCCACGTGGCGTAAACGACGCCTCTTTCATCCCCTATGCCATCCGAAAAGCTTATGGGTTGACTACCATTGACAACAAGGTAGCCATCTACTCTTATTATTTCCACCGCATGATACAACGATCCCATGACATAACCTTGACTTACAACATATCTACCGAGGACGGCAGCAAGGGACAGATGAGCCAATTTATGCTGCAACTGATGGTAGAGAGCGGACACCCTATCCACCAAAGCACGCTCACGGCCAATATCCTGCCCATACTGGCAAGACCCAAGAGCGTGGAAAAGACCGCTGCCATAATGGAAGAACTGGACAAGACAAGAAGCCTCTCCCCCACCGCCATCAACATGTACTTGCGCTGCCCCGTGAGTTTCTTTTTTCGTTATGTCAAGCATCTAAAAGAGGCTGACACCATAGAGCAAGAGGAAATGGACAACCGCGTGTTCGGTAACATCTTCCATCGCTCGGCGCAGGAATTATATCTGCGTTATGCCGATAAAGATGGCATACGGAGGAACGAGGACGGCAGCGCGACCCTGCTGCATCCCATCCGCGTGGAGAAAGAAATGCTCGAAGACCTTTTGAGGCATCCCGAAGTGTTTGAGATGACCGTGGACGACGCTTTCCGCCAAGAACTATTCCAGGCGAAAAAAGAAGGATACCACCCAGAGTACGATGGCCTGCAACTCATCAACCGAGCCGTGATACTGCAATACCTGAAACGGCTCATCACCATCGATTGCCAACTGGCCCCCTTCCACATCTTGGGACTGGAGAAGCATGTGGAAGGAAATGTGAGCATCACTACCTCCCAAGGCGAGAAACAGCTCACGCTTGGCGGCGACATAGACCGCCTGGACTGCGTGGAGACCGCCGCGGGCAAGCTCGTCAGGGTAATAGATTACAAGACAGGGCGCCCCGACTCCGCCCCGCTTGCCACGTTGGAAGACATATTCACCCATGAGACGCTCACGGGCAAACACCCCAACTATTACCTACAGACCATGCTCTACGCCCTGCTGGTAAGAAACCATCCCGAGCACAACCCTGGCCGATATCCCGTAAGTCCCGCCTTGCTTTACATCCAGCAAACGGCGAAAGATGATTACGACCCCATTCTTTCAATAGGCAAGACACCTATCACCGACGCGCAAGACTACCACGAGGAATACATGGAACAACTGAAAGCGGTCATCACCGAAATGCTTGACCCTTCGCGGCCATTCCTGCCCACAGAGGACAGCCGTCGCTGTGACAGTTGCCCTTACGCGGCTCTATGTGGTCTATAAGGCTGAGACACCTCGTCATGCTCTTCATTCTGCAAACTCGGCTTGCCATAAAGAGAAAGAATATAAAGTATTTTACAAAAATGTAAGCCAGCATGGTGATTTATTCAGAAAAAAGCACTACCTTTGCGTGCGAAAGTGAACCACAGAACTAAACTCATAATACAATGAAAATCGAAAACTTTAACTTTGCCGGTCATAAGGCAATTGTCCGTGTGGACTTCAATGTGCCCCTGGACGAGAATGGTAACGTAACAGACGACACCCGCATCCGCGGCGCGCTTCCCACGTTGAAGAAAGTGCTGAACGATGGTGGAGCGTTGATTATGATGAGCCACATGGGCAAGCCCAAAGGCAAGGTAAAGCCCGAGTTGTCTCTCTCCCAGATTGTAAAGAACGTGAGCGACGCATTGGGCGTAGAAGTGAAGTTCGCCAAGGATTGCGGCAACGCTGACGCTGAAGCCGCTGCGCTGAAGCCCGGAGAGGCTCTGCTGCTGGAGAACTTGCGCTACTATCCAGAGGAGGAAGGCAAGCCCGTAGGCGTAGAGAAAGGTACGCCCGAGTATGATGCCGCCAAGGAGGAGATGAAAGGTCGCCAAAAAGACTTTGCCAAGAAGTTGGCATCCTACGCAGACGTATACGTGATGGACGCTTTCGGCACCGCTCACCGCAAGCACGCTTCCACCGCTGTCATCGCCGACTATTTCGACAAGGAACACAAGATGCTGGGCTACTTGATGGAAAAGGAAGTCAACGCCGTTGATGCCGTATTGGGCAACATCAAGCGCCCCTTCACCGCTATCATGGGCGGCAGCAAGGTTTCCACGAAGATTGGCATCATCGAGAACCTGCTCACCAAGGTGGACAACCTCATCCTCTGTGGCGGAATGACCTACACCTTCGCCAAGGCCATGGGCGGCAAGATAGGCAAGAGCATCTGCGAGGACGACAAGCTCGACGTGGCTCTCGACGTGATGAAGAAGGCCAAAGAGAACGGTGTGAACCTGGTGCTCGGCACAGACTCTATCATCGCTGATGATTTCAAGAATGATGCCAACCAGAAAGTAGCTCCCTCCAACGATATCCCCGATGGATGGGAAGGCATGGACGCGGGACCTGAGACCCGCAAGGCATTCGCCGCCGCCATCAAGGGCGCCAAGACCATCCTCTGGAACGGTCCCGCAGGCGTGTTCGAGTTCGACAACTTCACGGGAGGCTCCAAGGCCATCGCCGAGGCCGTGGCCGAGGCTACCAAGGAGGGAGCGTTCTCTCTGATAGGTGGTGGCGACTCCGTGGCTTGTATCAACAAGTTCGGCTTGGCTGACCAGGTGTCTTACATCTCTACAGGCGGTGGTGCGCTGCTCGAGGCCATCGAGGGCAAGGTGTTGCCAGGCGTAGCCGCTATCGAGAAATAAACCACAGGAAACGAAAAGATGCACTTGGCACTTTTGCTCGGTGCATCTTTTTTGTTTTCCCGTGCTTAACCATTACCTAATATCAGGTCATGGATTGGATTGTTAATTTGTTTACCGACACGGACTCGGTGGCGCATATCGCCTTGCTCTACGCTTTCGTCATCTCTTTTGGCGTATTCCTCGGCAAGGTCAAGATAGGAGGTATCGCGCTGGGAGCCACCTTCGTGCTCTTCGTCGGCATCCTGGCCGGACACGTGGGCTTTACGGCGCCCGCCGATATCCTTTCGTTCATACAAGACTTCGGCCTGATACTCTTTGTCTTCATGATAGGTCTGCAGGTGGGTCCTGGCTTCTTCGAGAGCTTCCGCAAGGGCGGCTTCAGCCTCAACTTGATGGCCATGCTGATGATATTCCTCAACGTCCTGGTGATGTTTGGGTGCTATTACCTGTTCTTCGACACAAGCAACCCCGTCAACCTGCCCATGATGGTAGGCACCATGTACGGCGCCGTCACCAACACCCCCGGTCTTGGAGCCGCCAACGAGGCGTTGCAGAGCGTGTTCCCTAATGGGGCTCCCAGCATAGCCAACGGTTATGCCTGCGCCTATCCCCTGGGTGTGCTTGGCATCATCGGCACCACCATCTTGCTGAGGTACATCTGCAAGGTGAAACTGGAGGACGAGGAGAAGAAGCTGGACGAGGCCGAGGCTGCCAACCCCCACGCGAAACCCCACCTGATGCACTTGCGCATAGACAACGACTATATCACGGGGCGCACGCTGAAGCAGATCTCCGAGTTCCTCAACCGCGACCTGGTATGCTCCCGCTTCATGCATAACGGAGAGGTGAGCACGCCCAACAGGGACACCATATTCGAGAAGGGCGACGAGGTGCTCGTCGTCTGCGCCGAGGACGACGCGGAGGCCATCAAGGCCTTCATCGGCCCCGAGATAGACGCTGACTGGGATCGCAAGAGCGACGAGCGCAAGGTGCACATGATATCAAAGCGTATCCTGGTGACCCGCCCCGAGATGAACGGCAAGACGCTGGGCAAGATGCACTTCTCCAGCGTATACGGCGTGAACATCACCCGCATCACCCGCCAGGGCATAGACCTCTTCGCCAGCCGCAACCACCACTTCCACGTGGGTGACCGCGTGATGGTGATAGGCCCCGAGGAGAACGTCAACCGCGTGGCCGAGATGATGGGCAACTCCGTCAAGAGGCTCGACGCGCCCAACATCGCCACCATCTTTATCGGCATACTGGTGGGTATCCTTTTCGGAAGCCTGCCCATCATGGTGCCGGGCATGCCCGTGCCCTTGAAGCTGGGCATCGCCGGCGGCCCGCTGATAATAGCCATCCTGGTAGGCCGCTTCGGCCACCTCATCAAGCTGGTGACCTATACCACCACCTCCGCCAACATGATGCTGCGCGAGATAGGACTGGTGCTCTTCCTGGCCAGCGTCGGCATCAAGGCAGGCGCGGGCTTCTGGGAGACCGTGGTGGCAGGCGACGGACTGAAATACGTGGGATGCGGCTTCCTCATCACCATCATTCCCATCCTCATCGTGGGCACCATCGCCCGCCTGAAGTACAAGTTCAACTACTTCACCATCATGGGTATGATAGCCGGCTCCTATACCGACCCGCCCGCCTTGGCCTACGCCAACTCCACCTGCTCCAAGGAAGCTCCCGCCGTGGGCTACTCCACGGTTTACCCGCTGAGCATGTTCCTTAGGATAGTGGTGGCGCAGATAGTCGTGCTCTTCTTCTGCGCGGGATAGCAAGCCATTACGCTTCGCTTGTATAAATAAAAAAGCGGCGCACGCGGGCAAGAGCCCGTCAGTGCGCCGCTTTTACATAAATCAACTTATTTCGCCCATCAAAATAACTTATTTCGCTCATCAAAATAACTTGTTTTGTCCACCAAAACAACTTATTTTCATTGCAAAACAAGTTGCTTTCCGAGATGGTATCAACACAAGGCTTTTAGCCAAATGTATCATCATGACTCAATGGAGTCTCGTGGATATAGCGTGCGCTTAACGAATACCACGCGGCCTTATTCAAACGCAATTTCAACAAATTAAAGTTAAGAATAGCCATTATACCGAAAGATATTCGTATCTTTGTGGCCAAATAATCCATAAACAACGAAAATAATGATCAATAGGACTGAAAACGCCAACGAGGAAAAGAAAAGCACCAGCTTCGTGGAGCAACTAGTAGAGGATGACCTGGCAGCGGGCAAGAACGGGGGACGCATACAGACGCGCTTCCCGCCAGAGCCTAACGGATACTTGCACATAGGCCATGCGAAAGCTATCTGCATGGATTTCGGCGTGGCGGAGAAATATAATGGTGTCTGCAACCTGCGCTTCGACGACACCAACCCCAGCAAGGAGAACACCGAGTACGTGGAGAACATACTGGAAGACATCAAATGGCTGGGCTTCCATTGGGAGAACGTATACTATGCCTCCGACTACTTCCAGAAGCTGTGGGACTTCGCCATCTGGATGATAAAGAACGGGCACGCCTACGTGGATGAGCAGACCAGCGAACAGATAGCCGAGCAGAAGGGAACGCCCACCACGCCGGGCAAGCCCAGCCCCTACCGCGACCGCCCCGTGGAGGAAAACCTGCGCCTCTTCGAGCAGATGAACACGCCCGAGGCGGTGGAAGGCAGCATGGTGCTGAGGGCCAAGCTGGACATGGCCAACCCGAACATGCACTTCCGTGACCCGGTCATCTACCGCATCATACAGACACCCCACCATCGCACGGGTACACAATGGCACTGCTATCCAATGTATGACTTCGCCCACGGGCAAAGCGACTACTTCGAGGGGGTCACCCACTCCATCTGTACCCTGGAGTTCGTGCCCCACAGGCCGCTCTACGACAAGTTCGTTGACTTCCTGAAAGAAATGGACGGCACTGACGACAACCTCACGGACAACAGGCCGAGGCAGATAGAGTTCAACCGACTCAACCTGACCTATACCGTGATGAGCAAGCGCAAACTCCACCAGCTGGTGGACGAGCACCTGGTGAACGGATGGGACGACCCCCGCATGCCTACCCTATGCGGCATGAGGCGCAGAGGGTACTCCCCCGAGAGCGTCAGGAACTTCATCGACTCCATAGGCTACACCAAGTTTGACGCGCTCAACGACATGGCCTTGCTGGAAGCGGCCGTCAGGGACGACTTGAACAAGCGGGCACGCAGGGTAAGCGCCGTAATAGACCCCGTGAAACTGGTCATCACCAACTATCCCGACGGGCAAAGCGAGGAGATGACCACGCAAAACAACCCCGAAAACGAGGCGGACGGCACGCATACCATCACCTTCTCGAAGAACCTCTATATCGAGCGAGCCGACTTCATGGAAGACGCTCCCAAGAAGTTCTTCCGCATGACCCCTGGAAAGGAAGTGAGACTGAAGAGCGCCTATATCGTGAAATGTACGGGATGCGACAAAGACGCCGATGGTAACGTGACCACCATCTATGCCGAGTATGACCCCTTGAGCAAGACAGGCATGGAGGGAGCCAACCGAAAAGTGAAAGGCACGCTCCACTGGGTATCCCAAGACCACTGCGTGAAGGCAGAGGTGAGGGAGTATGACCGCCTCTTCAGCGTGGAGAATCCTTCCGCGGAGGAAGGTGACTTCCGAGACCTGCTCAATCCCGAGAGCCTCAAGGTGAACAAGGAGTGTTACGTGGAAAAGGATGCCGCCGAGCGCAAGCCAGGAGAATACCTGCAGTTCCAGCGCATCGGATACTTCATGGCCGACCCCGACTCCACGCCTGAGCATCCCGTGTTCAACAAGACCGTAGGCCTGAAGGACACCTGGGCCAAACAAAACAAGTAATTTCCCACAGCCTATTAAGACCGATATGGAAATCATCACCGACCTGCTAGACCATCTCAACTATTTCTATGTGTTTTTCCTGATGCTGCTGGAGAGCACCGTCATACCCGTTCCCTCGGAACTGGTGGTGGCTCCAGCCGCCTTCAGGGCCGCCGCGGGCGAGCTGGACATTTGGCTCGTCATCCTGCTAGCCACCCTCGGAGCCGACTGCGGAGCCTCCATCAACTACGCCGCGGGCTACTACCTGGGCAGGCCCATCATCTATCGCTTCGCCAACAGCCGACTGGGACATCTCTGCCTACTCAACCAACACAAGGTGGAGAAGAGCGAGAAGTATTTCTACGACCACGGCATGGTGGCCACCATCACGGGAAGGCTGCTGCCTGGCATTCGCCACCTCATTTCCATCCCCGCCGGACTGGCGAAGATGCACTACTGGAAGTTCCTGCTCTACACCACGATAGGCGCCGGGGCATGGAACTGCATCCTGGCCGCCTTGGGGTGGTATCTGCACTCCATCGTGCCCAAGGAACAACTCCACGACAAAATCATGGAGTATAGCGAGTATATCAAGCTCGTGCTCGTGGCCGCAGTGCTCGTGGCCATCGTCTACTTCCTGGCCAAGCGGTATCTCAAGAAGCGCAAGTCCGCGTAAAGACCCGCCACCAGTCCTCTTTCACCTAACGACATCCTTACCTCTATGGAAGATTCCACATCACGCATGAGGCTGCTTATCGACCGCCTCAACCAAGCCTCGGAAGCCTATTACAACGGGCAACGGGAATTGATGAGCGACTATGAGTGGGACGCGCTCTTCGACCAACTGAAAACGCTGGAAGAAGAGACTGGCATCGTCCTGCCTGGTTCCCCCACCCATAAAGTATCGGAAGACAGCATCGCGGGACAGAAAGAGGCCCACGAGTTTCCCGCCCTCTCACTGGCCAAGACCAAGAGCGTGGCGGAGCTGGCCAGCTGGGCAGGCGCACGTCCCGTCTGGCTCTCATGGAAGCTGGACGGCCTGACGCTGGTGGTGACCTATGACAACGGGAAATTGACCAAGGTGGTGACACGCGGTGACGGACACATAGGCACCAACATCACCCACCTGGCTCCCGCCATAGAGGGCATCCTGCCACGGGTAACAGCGGAAGGCCACATGGTGATACGCGGAGAGGCCGTCATCTCCTATGAGGACTTCGAGCGCTTCTTGCTGGAAAGCGGAGGCGACTACGCCAATCCCCGCAACCTGGCCTCGGGCACCCTGGCTTTGAAAGACATCGAGGAGGTGAGAAGGCGGCACGTACACTGGGTGCCCTTCACCTTAGTATACACCGACAAAGACATCAACTCCTGGGGAGAGCGCATGCGCTACCTGGAGCAGTTGGGGTTCCAGCCCGTGGAACGGGAACAGATAGCCCAACCAGACAACCCCAACCTGCAAGCCTGCATCGACCGATGGACGGAGAAGGTGACCAGCGGGAAGAATCCTTACTCGGTGGACGGATTGGTCATCACCTACGACGACACCGCCTACGCCCAGACAGGTTCCGTCACCGGCCATCACGCCACCCGTGGAGGCATGGCCTTCAAATGGCAAGACGAGGCGGCCGAGACCACGCTAGACCATATCGAGTGGTCATGTGCGGCGGGCAGCATCTCCCCAGTGGCGGTGTTCACCCCCGTGGAGCTGGAAGGCACCACCGTGAGGCGTGCCTCGCTGTGCAATATCAGTGAGTGCCGTCGTCTCGGCATAGGTGGCAAGGGTACCGCCCTTTCCGTTATCAAGGCCAACAAGATTATCCCGAAGGTCATCCAGGTAAGGGAGAAAGTGGGCGAGCTGGAAATACCCACCCAATGCCCCGTATGTGGTGCCCCCACCCAAATAACCGAAAACGAAACGAGCCTGATAGAGCGTCTGCAATGCACCAATCCCGATTGCGCCGCCAAGCAACTCAGCAAGTTCACCCGCTTCGTCTCCAAGGAGGGGTTGGACATAGACGGCATCTCGGAGCAGACACTGGCCAAGCTTATCAACGAGGGACTGGTTCACGAGTTTCCCGACCTCTTCCACCTGCGAGACCACACTGGGCGCATAGAGCGATTTGGGGGCTGGGGACCCAAGTCTACCGCCAAGCTGATGGCTTCCATAGAGAAAGCCCGCGATACCGACAGCCGCCACCTGCTCTATGCCTTGAGCATTCCCTTCTGTGGCGTGGAGGTTGCCAAGCGACTGGTTGCCTCCTTCACCATGGAACAACTGCTGGAGATTTCCTTGCGAAATGATGGTGTCGAGATGTTGGCCAGCATGGACGGCATTGGCCCCGAGAAATCATCACAGGTGGTGAACTGGATGCGCGACGAGCGCAACCGTGCCATGTTCCTCAGGTTGCTGGGAGAGCTAAGGGTCAAGGAGGAAGAGAAACGGGAACTGGGCACTCGCTGCGCGGGCAAGACGTTCGTAATCACGGGAGACGTTCACCACTACAAGAACCGCGCCGAACTGAAAGCCTACATCGAGAGCCAAGGCGGCAAGGTGACGGGCAGCGTGAGCAAGTCCACCCACTACCTCATCAACAACGACGCACTCTCCACCTCCACCAAGAACCGGAAGGCCCACGAGCTCAACATCCCCATCATCACCGAGGAGGAGTTCATCAACAGGTTCGCGAGCCCTGAGACCCCCTAAGCGCCAGTTATCAAAGAAAGAAGAATTTACTGAAACACTTTTTTCACGTGGCAAGCGTTGGCTATATGGGAAAAAATTCGTATCTTCGCCCAAGATACAGCAAATGACCTAACATGAGACACTACGACTTCAAGCAAGACACCCGCTACTTGACCTTGCTCTCGCAACTATTCCCCACGGTGGCCGATGCCAGCACCGAGATCATCAACCTGCAGGCCATACTCAACCTGCCCAAGGGCACGGAGCACTTCCTGGCGGACATACATGGAGAGCACGAGGCGTTCATACACGTGTTGAAAAACGCATCGGGCAACATCAAGCGCAAGGTGAACGAGCTGTTCGGCAACACGTTAAGGGAATCAGAGACCAGGGAGTTGTGCTCGCTCATCTACTATCCCGAGCAGAAACTGGAGCTGGTGAAGATGACTGAGGAGGACATCGATGACTGGTACCACATCACGTTGCACCAACTGGTGGCCGTGTGCCGAGACGTGTCGAGCAAGTACACCCGCTCGAAGGTGAGGAAATCGCTGCCCGCCGACTTCTCCTATATCATCCAGGAATTGCTCCATGAGCACACGGAGGACAGAGACAAGACGGCCTACGTGAACGTCATCGTGGACACTATCATCTCCACGGGCAGAGCCGACGACTTCATCGTGGCCATAGCCAAGGTGATACAACGGCTGGCCATCGACCAGCTGCACATCTTGGGCGACATCTACGACCGAGGCCCCGGTGCGCACATCATCATGGACACGCTGCGTGACTACCACAGTTGGGACATCCAATGGGGCAACCACGACATCCTGTGGATGGGCGCGGCCGCTGGCAACGACGCTTGCATCTGCAACGTGATAAGAATGAGCCTGCGCTACGCCAACCTCCCCACCCTGGAAGACGGCTACGGCATCAACCTCGTGCCACTGGCCACCTTCGCCATGGAGACTTATGCCGATGACCCCTGCCAGGAGTTCCAGCCCACCACGAGCGGTGGAGCCACCGACATAGACGAGAAAACCACCCGGCTGACAGCGCAAATGCATAAGGCCATCTCCGTGATACAATTCAAGATAGAGGGGCAAATCGTGCAGAGCCACCCCGGATGGGGCATGAAAGACCGCTGCCTCTTCGAGCGCATAGACTACCAGCGGGGCACCATCAACCTGGATGGCAAGACTTACAAGCTGACCTCCTGCCACTTCCCTACCGTGGACGCCAGCAACCCCTATACGCTGACAGACGAGGAAAAACAGCTGATGCGCAAGCTGCACCACTCCTTCATGGTGAGCGAGAAACTGCAAAAGCATGTGCGCGAGCTGTTGCAACACGGCGGCATGTATGCCGTGGTCAATAACAACCTGCTCTTCCACGCCTCTTGCCCGCTCAACGATGACGGCACGCTGAAGCCCGTCACCATTTACCCCGGCAGGGTATATCGCGGCCGGGAGCTGATGCATCACATAGGCATGATGGTGCGCACGGCTTTCCAGGCAGACTCCGACCCCGAGGAGCGGCAATATGCCATAGACTACTTCCTTTACTTATGGTGCGGCCCCAACAGCCCCTTGTTTGACAAAAGCAAGATGGCCACCTTCGAGCGTTACTTCATAGCCGACAAGGAAACCCACCGCGAGGAGAAAGGCAACTACTTCAAGTTGCGCGACAATGAGGAGATAGTAGACTCCATCATGGATGCCTTTGGCGTGAAGGGACCCAACCGGCATATCATCAACGGCCACGTGCCCGTGCATGCCTCCAAGGGAGAGAACCCCATCAAGGCCAACGGAAAGCTGATGGTGATAGATGGTGGTTTCTCGAAAGCCTATCACAACGAGACGGGCATTGCCGGCTATACCCTGGTCTATCACTCCAGGGGATTCCAGCTGGTGCAGCACGAACCTTTCACCAGCGCGGAGGAAGCCATACGCGAGGGCACCGACATCGTGGGCACCATCCAGATAGTGGAGATGTCCAACCGCCGCATGCTAGTGGCCGACACCGACAAGGGCGAGGAACTGCGCCAGCAGATAGCCGACTTGGAGGAGCTGCTCTACGCCTATCGCCACGGCTACATCAAGGAGACACAATAAAAGGCCCTCGTCTTGCGTTATCATCTCATGATGAAACTCCGCGAAACTATCCTGCTTATATCTCTGCTCATGCTGGCTTTCAGCCTGCAGGCATGCATGGACGACGACTCTTTCACCACGTCGCCGCAAAACAGGCTCACGTTCTCCATCGACACGCTCAGCCTGGACACCACCTTCGCCAACGTTCCCACCACTACCCACTCCTTCTGGGCCTACAACCGCTCGGGAGACGGTTTGCGCTGCGCCAGCGTGCGGTTGGCCAGTGGCAACCAGACAGGCTTCAGGGTCAACGTGAACGGCACCTACCTGGGACCCAACGTGGGTTACCAAGCGCAAGACGTGGAAATCAGGGACGAGGACAGCATCAGGATATTCGTGGAGCTGACCGCTCCCGCCACGGGCAAAACCGACCCGCAACTGGTGGCAGACGACTTGGTGTTCACCCTGGAAAGCGGCGTGGAGCAAAAAGTGAATCTCAAGGCTTACGCCTGGGATGCCAACTTGCTGACCGCCCCCACCATCACGGAGGACGCCTCTTGGACGGGAGAAAAGCCCATCGTCATCCGTGGGCAGATGACCATCAGCGAGGGAGCGACGCTCACCCTCACGCCTGGCACGACGCTTTATTTCCATGAAAACACCGGGGTGGACGTATATGGCCGCCTCGTCTCACAAGGAATGCCCGGGCAAGAAGTGGTATTGAGGGGCGACCGGCTTGACCGCATGTTCGACTACCTGCCCTATGATCTTACCCCCGGACTCTGGCAAGGCATCCACTTCCACGAGGAATCCTACGACAACCTGTTGGAGTTCACCGACCTGCACAGTGCCTTCACAGGCATCAGCTGCGATTCCGCCGACGTGTCCCGCCAAAAACTCACCCTGCGCCAATCCACCATCCATAATTGCCAAGGCGAAGGACTGCGAGCCACCCATTGCAAGGTGACGCTGGAAAACTGCCAGCTTTCCAACACGCTCTCCCATTGCGCCGCCTTCCTGGGAGGAGACATAGACATCAACGGCTGCACCCTGGCGCAGTTCTATCCTTTCGACATCGACCGCAGGGCAGCCCTGTTCTTCTCCTCCGCCGAACATCCTCTCCTCTCCCTGCTTTGCCGCAACTCACTGGTGACAGGCTATGGCGAGGATGTGATGAAAGGCACTCGCGGGACGGAAGAGAACGCCTTCAACTACCGCTTCGAGAACTGCGTCATCCGCACGCCCCAGGTAGCTGAAGAGGAAGCCTCCCACTTCACGGACGTGGAGTTTGAGGACGTGACGGACACCACCCGATATGGCGAGAAACAATTCCTGCGCATAGACACCGAACTGTTGAGATATGACTTCCACCTGAGCGAAGTGTCTACCGCCATCGGCAAGGCCAATCCCGCCACCGCCCCCCTCACGGACAGGGACGGAAAAGCCAGGGACGGCGCACCCGACATTGGCTGTTACGAACGAGAAGAATAAGACTGCCCTATGAAAGACCTAGACCTCACCATCCACTACCAGTTCGCCGACATGGACGAACTGCCCCAAGAAGAACAGGAACTCATCATGGCCGCCATACAGGCCACCCATAACTCCTATGCCAACTACAGCCACTTCCACGTGGGAGCGGCACTCAGGTTGGCCGACGGCTCCATCATGATAGGGGCCAACCAGGAGAACGCGGCATTCCCCAGCAGCCTATGCGCGGAACGGTCGGCCATCTTCGCCGCCCAATCCCAAAAGCCAGAGCAAGCCATTCTCACCTTGGCCATTGCCGCCCGCAATGACCAAGGCATGCTCAGACAACCAGTCACCCCCTGTGGCGGATGCAGGCAAGTCATCATGGAGATGGAAGACCGATACCGGCGACCCGTCTCCATCCTGCTCTATGGCACGGAGGGCATCTATCGCTTCAAGAGCGTAAAAGACTTGCTGCCCTTTTCCTTCGTGGACGCGAACATGAAATAGGAGACTTCGAGGTGTCATGCGATAAAATATCATGACAAAAGGATTATCCATGAAAAAACGAGCCTGTCGCGCCTGAAAACGCAACTAGTTGCGTTGCCCCTCGAAACTAGTTGCGAAGGGCGATGAAACTAGTTGCGACGGCCAACGCAACTAGTATCGTTTTTCCCGCCCGCCAATAGCGGTTTACGCTGGCCTTACGCCCTTCGTGACGAATCCATAAAATATCCTTACAACATTATCCGTCTCTCCCCTGGTTTTAAACTTGCGCCAGCCAGAAAGGGCAGGACATCTCACCGTCTCTTTATCCGGTGTTGCTTCCGGCTGGAACTGTTGCCGTTTATTGGTACAACTCAGACAAACGACACTTGATAACATTGCGAATAAGATTATCGTTTTCATTGTATAAGTTCTCCTTTCTTGTTTATATATTGCCATTTATCGCTTACCCACTCACGGTGTTCTCCGTCAGGTATTGCTTTTTGTTCTCCTGTCAATGTAACCTTAGCCCTGTTTCCTTTAAAAGGAAACGCGAACTTGAATTGAGGTTTAATGACGACATCGCCTTGTTCATTCAAATAGCAGACAGGAACGCCGACCTCAAGATGCTTTTCTGTTGTATGGGCAATCAGGCTCCCGCTCCTCTTAAAAAATATAGGTATAGTCCATACGGATTTCCGAAATTCTCCCTTTCCATAGTAATTTAACGCGAGTTCGACGAATTCCACTTTATGTGCGCAGCCCTGTTATCACCAAACTGTAGAGACGCATTCTTGCGTCTCAGCCAGCTGCCAAGTCTTCGCGATTGGCGATTTTATTCGGCAATCTTGCTTGCCGAGACGCAAGAATGCGTCTCTACAACTTTTCGTCGAACTCACGTTAACGTATTTAGAGCAGCTACTTTCATCCAACACAAAAATAGGACTTTTTTGTGATTACCCGCATTGTTTGACCTAAAATTTGCTCACGGAAGTTGGTTTTATACTCTATTTGTACCATTACTGGTTCTTAAATCACAAAAAATGCTGATTCTGTAACAAATGCTCTATAGATTACTTGTCATGGTTTCTGCAGGCAACTTCCTCTCATTTCCATAGAGCACTTCATTTCTATAAATCACTTGGGAAGGCTGCAGCAGGGCATCCAGACTGCTTTCCAAACCAAGTTATTTCGCTGTTGGATTTAACTTATTTTGCTTGGGAAAACAAGTTAAATCGCGGAGCAAATCAACTTGTTTTCATGAGCAAAACAAGTTGTTTTGGGAAGTCCGCGCAGAGGGGCGAAAAACGCAGTAGTACTGAAACGGAATATCAGTAGTACTGAAAATGAAAGTCAGTACTACTAATCAATCTCACGTGGCCATGGGGCTAGAGGTCTTTCAAGTCGAAGGAGTCCTCGTAAAGAACGATAGCGCTGTCTGACGCGGAACGATAGACGAAGCGCACGCGGAAACCCGCCTCCTTGTAAAGCTTGATCGACGTGTTGCGGGAGAGTCCCTCACGAAGCACTTCGTGCAACTTGGCCTTGTTGGCCTCTATGGCAGGCTGGTTGTCTGCGTCTCCCCGCAACGTGCGGTAATAGGTCACGGTCTTGGTGTCACGGTAAAACACCTGGCTGTCCGTGCGCTCGTTGTTCACGTAAGGCGTGGGGCAAAACTTGCGGGTAAACTCCTGGCATTCACGCTCCGCCTTGTCTTCCATGCTCTCCGCGCAAGCCATGAGCATGGCGCAAAGGGCAAAGCCACACAATAATCTTTTCATCGTATTTTAATCAATAAAAACGCGTAATTTGTTGCAAAGATACTAAAAAATCACTATCTTTGCACACCTAGCAAGATTTTATTCAAGAATGAATCCTATAAACAAGATAAGAAACTTCTGTATCATCGCCCACATCGACCACGGCAAGAGCACCATCGCCGACCGATTGTTGGAGAAGACGCAAACCATACAAATCACCGAAGGGCAAATGCTCGACGACATGGATTTGGAGCGTGAGAGAGGCATCACCATCAAAAGCCATGCCATACAGATGGAGTATACCGCCCATGACGGAGAGAAATACACCCTCAACCTGATAGACACGCCGGGACACGTAGACTTCTCATACGAGGTGTCTCGTAGCATTGCGGCATGCGAAGGAGCCATATTGGTGGTGGACGCCACGCAGGGCGTACAGGCGCAGACCATATCCAATCTGTACATGGCCATAGACCACGACCTGGAAATCATACCCGTTATCAACAAGATAGACATGCCCTCCGCCATGCCAGACGAGGTGGAGGACGAAATCATCGACCTGATAGGCTGCGAGCGTGAGGAAATCATCAGGGCCTCGGGCAGAACAGGTGAAGGCGTGGAAGACATATTGGAAGCCGTGGTGAAACGCGTTCCCCACCCTTCTGGCGACAGCGAAAAGCCTCTGCAGGCACTGATATTCGACTCTGTGTTCAATTCTTTTCGCGGCATCATCGCCTACTTCAAAATAGAGAATGGCACTATCCGCAAGGGGGATAAAGTGAAGTTCTTCAATACGGGCATGGAGTATACCGCCGACGAAGTGGGCGTGTTGAAAATGGACATGATACCCAAACCAGAGCTCACCGCGGGAGAGGTGGGCTATATCATCAGCGGCATCAAGGTGGCATCGGAAGTGAAAGTGGGTGACACGATTACCCATGTACAACGCCCCTGTGAGGAAGCGATAGCGGGTTTCCAGGAGGTAAAGCCGATGGTGTTCGCGGGAGTCTACCCCATAGACCCTGCCGACTACGAGAACCTGAGAGCCTCGCTGGAGAAGTTGCAGCTCAACGACGCATCGCTCACGTTTTCCCCAGAAAGTTCCGTGGCATTGGGCTTCGGTTTCCGTTGCGGCTTCCTGGGACTGCTCCACATGGAGATAGTGCAGGAGCGACTGGACAGGGAGTTCAACATGGACGTAATCACTACCGTGCCCAACGTGAGCTACATGGTATACGACAAGCAAGGAGGCCATAAAGAGGTGCATAACCCCTCTGGCTTGCCCGACGCGACCATGATAGACCACATAGAGGAGCCTTACATCAAGGCCACTATCATCACCGACGCCAACTTCATAGGCCCTATCATGAAACTCTGCCTGGACAAGCGCGGAGAACTGGTCAAGCAAGAATACGTAAGCGGAAACCGCGTGGAACTGCATTTCATGCTTCCCTTGGGAGAAATCGTGATAGACTTCTACGACAAGCTAAAGAGCATTTCCAAGGGTTACGCTTCCTTTGACTACCACATAGACTCTTTCCGTCCCTCGCACCTGGCCAAGCTGGATATTTTGCTGAACGGGGAGCCCGTGGACGCGCTCAGCACTCTGACCCATCATGACAACGCCGTAGCCTTTGGCCGCAGGATGTGCGAGAAACTGAAAGACCTGATACCTCGCCAACAGTTTGACATAGCCATACAAGCCGCCATAGGTGCGAAGATCATCGCGCGAGAGACCGTGAAGCAGGTGCGCAAGGACGTGACCGCCAAATGCTATGGTGGTGACGTGAGCCGTAAACGCAAACTATTGGAGAAACAAAAGCGAGGAAAGAAGCGCATGAAGCAAATAGGAAACGTGGAGGTACCCCAGAAAGCATTCCTGGCGGTATTGAAACTAGACTCATAATAACTTAATCCATAAAAAAGGAGGACTCAGCCCATGAAAGAAACGATGCCAAGGACAAGGGACATTGCCAGGGAACTATCGCGCAAGTACAGTACGATGACCTTTGACGAGTTGGACATATTGACCGACTTGCTGGTGCCCCTCAAATACGCCAAAGGAGAGATGATACTCTCAGAGGGCGAGATTTGCAAAAGCATCTACTATATAGAAAAGGGCCTGGTAAGGCAGTTTTACTATAAATATGACAAAGAACTGACCGAGCACTTAGGCGTGGACCACACCATCTGCATGTGCATAGAAAGCCTCTTCAAGGAAGAGCCCACCCACTTGCAGATGGAAGCGTTGGAGCCTACATTGCTTTACGCCTTGCCCAAGAACAGGCTGGAAGCGGCTGCCATGAGAAACGTCAACATACAGATGCTCTACCGAAAGATACTGGAGGAAAGCCTCATCATCTCGCAGATACACGCCGACATGGTGCGCTTTGAAAGCGCACAGAACCGCTATCTGCGCATGTGCAAGGAAAATCCGCTCATCGTTCAAAGAGCACCGCTCAATTATATAGCCAACTACTTGCAGATGACACCCGAAACCCTATCCAGGGTACGCGCCGCCACGTTATAGAGCCTCCCTAAGCACCAACATATGTTTCTCAATCCCAAACACCGCGGCGGCGGAACCTGAGAAACCAAGTCTCAATCCATGAAAACCAACGGAAAGATACAACTCTACCCTTGCCTTCGACTTGCCATCATGCTGATGGCGGGCATCATGATAGGCAAGGCCGCGTGGCCTGTCATAGGATGGCAGGCATGGTGCGCTGGTTGCGCTTTCGTGACGGCATTGGCTTTTCTGTTGAGAGAAAAGATATGCCAAACCGCCTTGAGTTTCCTTGCCACTATCCTCCTAGGCTCCATGGTGACAAGCCACCACTTAAGCGAACTGCAAGTGGCACTGCCCCAAGGGAAAGCGGAATATCAGGCTATCGTGATGAGCCAACCCGTGGAGAAACGAAAAACACTGGTTTACGACCTGCTAGTGACCCACGGCATAGGCACACGTCCCACGCTCATCAAGGCCTCCATCATGAAAGACACGCTCACGCATGATTACCTTTCCCTCCGTCCAGGCGACGGAATATGGGCTTACGGCAGTATCGAAAGTCCCAAGCCTTTCCACGAAAAAAGCAACTTCAACTATCCGCTATGGCTGCAGGCGCATGGCTACGTGGCCCATTCATTCATCTACCAAGAAGACTGGGCACGAATCGCGCCAGACCTCACGCCATTGAACGCATGGCAACGAACGCAAGTAAAGGCCATCAGGCTCAGGGAAAAGTTGTTGAGCGGACTTAGGCAGAAGGGCGTCGAAGGACAAGAGATGGCCATCGTGGCCGCCATGGCACTGGGAGAGAAATCCATGCTCAGCCAAGACACCAAGTCGCATTATTCCGCCACGGGAGTATCTCACGTGCTATCACTTAGTGGACTCCATCTGGGCATCATCTTCCAAATCATCGTCTTGCTTACGGGCAAGGGAAGAAGAAAACCCTTAAAAACCTTTTGCTCCTTGCTTGCCATATGGGTATACACCGTATTGGTAGGCATGTCCGCCAGCGTAATCCGCTCCGCCGTGATGATATCCATTTACGCTTTCGCCTGTCTTTTGCGCAGAGACTCCATGAGCGTCAACAGCCTCTCGCTGGCGGCCATCATCATGCTGCTGGCCAATCCGCTATGCCTTTATGACATCAGCTTCCAGCTCTCATTCCTAGCGGTATTGTCCATCTTGGTATACCAACCCATGCTTTACAAGTTGGTTTCCGCGCAATGGTTGATGGAACATAGAACATGGAAATGGCTTTGGGCTCTCATCACGGTATCGCTTTCCGCGCAAATAGCCACCCAACCCTTGGTAACCTATTATTTTGGGCAAATCGCCTGCTATTCGTTGTTAGCCAACCTCGTCGCCGTACCATTGGCCACGGTCATACTCTACCTGGCCGTAACTACGCTGATAGCCTATCCCATTGGCATCCTTTGCAAGGCGATGATCTATCTGCTTACACAATGCGCAAGCATACTCAACAACATCTTGGCGACTATCGCCTCACTCCCTGGAGCCACCTTGGAGAACATCCATCTATCTGGCTTCCAGTTGGCGCTAACCTATGTAGCGATAGCCGCCCTTACCCTACTCTACTCGAAAACATCATCAATCATGAGGTCATCCACCATTGACGTGGAATCCTTGGCGCAAGGGTCATATCCTTCCGGCAAGTCAAACTTGGCATCTGGGTCGTAGCCTAAATCTGGATGGGCGTATAAGCTTTTCATATAAAGAGCCCAAATGGGCAGACTCACGGTAGCGCCCTGGCCCATGGCCATAGACCCGAAGTGAATGTCACGATCCTCACCACCTACCCAGACACCTGTCACCAGGTCGGGCGTGAAGCCTATAAACCATCCATCACTATTCAAGTTGGTGGTTCCTGTCTTGGCTCCTATCTGTCCCGTGAGATTGTAGCGGAAACGCAATCGGCCCGCCGTGCCTCCATCTACGACACCCATCATCATTACCAGCATCTTTTGCGCGGTCTCGGCACTGACGACCTCATTCATGCGAGGCTGGAACTCCGTAATGACATTGCCCTCATTGTCTTCTATACGACTCACGAAAAGAGGCGCGCAACGAATGCCATGGTTAGCGAAAGCGGTGTAAGCGCTCACCATCTCGGCCACGCTTACGTCACAAGGCCCAAGGCAAAGGCTCATCGAAGGATAGATATCGGGATTGTTGATGCCGAAGTCGTGGAGCAACTGCACCAATTGATAAGGATTCAAACGACTCATCAAATAAGCGGATATCCAGTTGTTACTCTGCGCCAATCCCCATTTCAGGGTAACCATTTGCCCATACCTGGAGCGACTGCCGTTACGAGGAGTCCATGGTTTTCCCGCCACCATATAGGTTCTCTGCACGTTAGGAGCCACGTCGCAAGGTGAGTAACCGTTTTCCATAGCCAGGCTATAGAGAAACGGCTTAATGGTAGAACCTACCTGGCGGCGGCCACTCATCACCATGTCATACATGAAATGCTCATAGTTCAATCCTCCCACGTAGGCTTTCACCGCGCCCGTCTTGGGATCCATGCTCATCATGCCGCTACGCAAGAATTTCTTGTAATACCGAATGCTGTCCATGGGAGACATCAGCGTATCCACGTCCCCGTGGTAAGTGAATACGGTCATCTGCATCTTCGTGTTGAAAGCCTCGTCAATTTCCTCATCGCTGCAACCAGCTTGTTTCATCACGCGATAACGCTCGCTTTGGGTCTTGCTGCGATTAAGAATCGAAGCCACTTGCTTTGCCGACAGATTGCTGTAGGGAGCGTTGGGTTTCCCCCTGTTTTCCTTCTCAAACTGAGGTTGCAGATAATGAGCCACGTGGTCATACATGGCCTTCTCGGCAAACTCCTGCATGCGGCTATCGATAGTAGTATATACTTTCAGGCCGTCAGCATAGAGATTATAGGGCTCGCCATCCTTATTCCGGTTTTTGTTGCACCATCCATACAGGGGGTCTGTCTCCCAAGCGATGCTGTCATAGACATATTGATTCTTGTTCCAGCTGGGATAGCGAGACTCGTCATTCCTGTCAGGTCGCTTGGCCATCATGTAGAGACGCAAGAATTCCCTGAAATAGGTAGCCGTTCCATCTTTGTGGTCAACGCGATGGAAATCCAACTTCAACGGTTTCACCCTTTCCTTTTCATATTGCGCCTGGGTAAAATATCCCACTTTCAACATCTGGGCCAACACCACGTTACGCCGCTGGCGGGCACGCTCCGGATAGCGCACGGGATTAAAAAGGGAAGGATTCTTGCAAAGTCCCACCAGCGTGGCGCTCTCGCAGACGTCAAGTTGGGACGGCTCCTTGTTGAAATAAGTATTGGCAGCCGTCTTGATGCCATCGGCACCGTGCAAGAAGTTAAAATAGTTGAGATACAGGGTGATAATCTCCTGCTTTGTGTAGTTGCGTTCCAACTTGATGGCGATGACCCACTCTATGGGTTTCTGCATCAATCGCTCCAAGGTGCTATGAGCCTTCTTGCTATAAAGCTGCTTGGCAAGCTGCTGGGTAATGGTGGAGCCTCCTCCCGCCTCAACTTGCCCCAAGATGCCGCGCTTGACGATAGCACGACCCAAAGCCCAAAAGTCTATGCCCGAGTGCTCGTAGAATCGCTCATCTTCGGTAGCCACCAAAGCGTTGACCACGTAAGGGGATATCTTCTCATAAGGCACCACCACGCGGTTTTCCTTGTCCAAGTGCCACGTACCCAGCACTTTTCCGTCGGAACTGTATACCTGTGTGGCATAACGGTTGATGGGGTTTTGCAGGTCTTCCAACTCGGGAAGGTAACCTATCCAACCATTCCAAATGGCGATAAAGCCTCCCGTGGCAGCCAAGACAAAAACCGCCAACATTGTCCACAAGAAGAAAACAAATTTGCGTCTCATAGGAAAGTGTCGTTGCTATAATTTCGGCAAAAATACAACATTTCTTTGGAATTATCCCACCTGTTTGGGAAATAATACGTAACTTTGCAATCAAAATACACTTCAATCCACCCAAACAATGAAAGACAAGCACAATTTCGTTACCATTGAAGACCTATCGAAAGACACCATTTTGTACCTGTTGGAGATGGCGCAAGAGTTCGAGAAGCACCCTAATAGAGAACTGTTGAAAGGCAAGGTGGTAGCCACACTGTTCTTTGAGCCTTCCACGAGAACACAGCTCAGTTTCCAAACCGCCGCCAACAGGCTGGGAGCAAGAGTAATTGGCTTCAGCGACGCCAAGACCTCGAGCACCACAAAGGGAGAGACCCTGAAAGACACCATACTCATGGTAAGCAACTACGCCGACATCATCGTGATGAGACACTATATAGAGGGAGCCGCCCAATACGCCAGCGAAGTAGCCCCCGTGCCCATTGTCAACGCGGGAGACGGTGCTCACTTCCATCCTTCGCAGTGCCTGCTCGACCTCTATTCCATCTATAAAACGCAAGGCACGCTGGAAAACCTGAACATCTACTTGGTGGGGGACCTGAAATATGGCCGCACGGTCCACTCCCTTCTCACGGCCATGAGACATTTCAACCCCACTTTCCATTTCATCGCCCCCAAGGAACTGGCCATGCCACAGGAATACAAGCTGTACTGCCAAGAGCATGGCATCAGGTTCGAGGAGCACACGGAGTTCAACGAGGACGTGATAGCCGATGCGGACATCCTCTATATGACCCGCGTGCAGAAGGAACGGTTCAGCGACCTGATGGAATACGAAAGGGTGAAGAACGTATACATACTGAAAAGCAGCATGCTGGGAAAGGCCAGGGACAACATGAAAATACTCCACCCCCTACCCAGGGTAAACGAGATAGCCTACGACGTGGACGACAATCCCCATGCCTACTACATACAACAGGCCAAGAACGGGCTCTTCGCCCGCCAAGCCATCTTCTGCCACTGCCTGGGCATTTCGCTCGAGGAAGTAAGAAACGACAATACCATCATCGGATAAAAGGGACTAAAGACATGACAAAAAACAAGGAAATGCAGGTTGCCGCCATAGAGAACGGCACCGTTATTGACCATATACCCGCCGAGAAAACCTATCAAGTGGCACAGCTGCTCAACCTGAAAGAGATGAGTACACCTGTCACCATAGGCTACAACCTCCCCTCGAAGAAAATCGGAAAGAAAGGCATCATCAAGGTGGCCGACAAGTTTTTCACGGACGAGGAGATCAACCGCCTTAGCGTAGTGGCCCCCAAAATTGTGCTCAGCGTCATCCGCGACTATGAGGTGGTAGAGAAAAAAACCGTGGAGACACCCGACGAGCTGCGGGGCATCGTGAAGTGCAACAACCCGAAGTGCATCACCAACAATGAGCCTATGGCCACCGTGTTCAACGTGGTGGACAAAGAAAAGGGCACCTTGAAGTGCCACTACTGCGACAAGGAGCAAGACATCAATGAGGTAAAACTTTGCTGATTTCTTGCCGCAACCAACTATTTTGAGTATATTCGCGCTTTCTAAACGGAAATCAACATTAATCGCAAGAACAGACAATGAAAAGAGACCAAGAGATTTTCGACCTCATCGAGCTGGAGCACCAGCGCCAATTGAAAGGCATGGAACTGATCGCCTCCGAGAACTTCGTCAGCGACGAGGTGATGCAGGCCATGGGTTCGTATCTTACCAACAAATACGCCGAGGGTTTGCCTGGCAAGCGTTATTATGGCGGTTGCGGAGTGGTAGACCAAGTAGAGGATTTAGCGCGTGAACGCGTGAAGAAGCTTTTCGGCGCGGAGTTCGCCAACGTGCAACCCCACTCGGGAGCGCAAGCCAATGCGGCCGTATTACTGGCCGTATTGAAACCTGGCGATACCTTCATGGGACTGAACCTCGATCATGGCGGCCACCTTTCACATGGCTCCGCGGTCAACACCTCTGGCATACTCTACCACCCAGTGGGTTACAACCTGAACAAGGAAACTGGCCGCGTGGACTACGACGAAATGGAGAAGCTGGCCTTGGAGCACAAGCCCAAACTGATTATCGGTGGAGGTTCCGCCTACAGCCGTGAGTGGGACTATGCCCGCATGCGCCAGATTGCCGACGAGGTAGGCGCGTTGCTGATGATAGACATGGCTCACCCCGCCGGCCTGATAGCCGCAGGTCTCTTGGATAACCCCGTGAAGTATGCCCATATCGTCACTTCCACCACCCACAAGACCTTGAGAGGTCCTCGTGGTGGTATCATCTTGATGGGCAAGGACTTCGAGAACCCTTGGGGCGAGCGCACCAAGAAGGGCGAGCTGAAGATGATGAGCCAAATACTCAACTCCGCCGTGTTCCCCGGAACGCAAGGAGGCCCCTTGGAGCATGTAATCGCCGCCAAGGCCGTAGGCTTTGCCGAGAACCTGCAACCCAGCTGGAAGGAATACGCCGCGCAAGTGAAAAAGAACGCCGCCGTATTGGCGGAAGACCTCATGGGACGTGGCTTCACCATCGTGAGCGGTGGCACCGACAACCACTCCATGTTGGTAGACCTGCGTTCCAAGTATCCTGACCTGACAGGAAAGGTTGCCGAGAACGCCTTGGTATCCGCTGATATCACGGTGAACAAGAACATGGTGCCCTTCGACAGCCGTAGTGCGTTCCAGACTTCTGGTATCCGCCTCGGCACGCCTGCCATGACCACTCGTGGCGCGAAGGAGGACATGATGCACTTAATAGCCGACTTGATAGAGACCGTGCTCAACGCTCCCGAGGACGAGAAGGTGATAGCCAGCGTGCGCGAGAAGGTGAACGCCACGATGAAAGACTATCCCCTCTTCGCCTACTAATAACGACACCCAACTAAAGTTTTCATACATCGCCGCGGCCAAGGAACCCCAGTGTCCCTTGGCCGCGGTTTTTGTGGGGCAGCCATTTTTTGTTTCCCGCAGTTCAAACCTGCGTGAGTCCGATGAAATCGTGATTTACGTAAACGTTCTGCGCGCTATTGTGTTCGGCCATCCATTTGACACCTATTGAAAACAAGTTATTTTGGCCAGGAAAACAACTTGTTTTAAGAAGGAAAACAACTTATTTTGTCAAGCAAAATAACTTAAATTGATGAGCGAAACAAGTTATTTTCATTGGCAATGAAAAACCTCACGAAAACCCCACGCCATTTCGCCATCCCGCACGAGGGACATGTCCCGTCCGATTCGCTAATTCAGAACCCCAAAAAGGCATCGGGCCATAATTGCGTTAAATAAGCACAAAATCAGGTCGACTTAACCCAATAATTGGGAAAAATAGTGTATTTTTGAACAGATAAACCCAAACAGGCCAAAGGCAATGGACTTCGAGCAGAAGTGGCCATGAAGACCCGCTCTCATGGGAGCCGTCCTGTGGATACATTAACCTATTCTTTATTATGGAAGAAATACTCGACATGCACTTTTTCGGCGTATCAGTGCGCTGGCTCATTGTGTTCGCCATCAAGGGCGTCATCATCTACCTGTTCATCCGCCTGCTGACGGGAGTCACCAAATACCTGTTTCGCCGCTCCATGCGAAAGCAAGGAAAAATCACGCTCGACGAAACAAAAGTCAGCTTCATCCGCCGCATTATCGTCACCGCCATATATATAATAGGTATAGCGGCGTTCCTCTCGCTCATCCCGGGCATGGAGAAAGTGAGCAACTCTATACTGGCCAGTGCCGGCATCATGGCCGCCGCCGTGGGCTTGGCCTCGCAGGAAGCCCTCTCGAACGTCATCGGCGGACTGTTCATCATCTTCTCCCAGCCCTTCAAGCTGGGTGATTTCATCGAGCTTGACAGCGGTGTGAAAGGCACGGTAGTTGAAATCACGCTGCGCCATACCGCCATACGGGATGCGGAAAACCGCATGATACTGGTGCCCAACAACCAAATCAACTCCACCACCATCATCAATTCCTCTTACGGAGACACTTCCACTTGCGCCTTCGTGGAAGTGGGCGTGTCCTACACGGCAGACCTAGACCAGGCCATCAGCGTAATGAGAGAGGAAGTAATGAAGCACCCTTTGCTGACAGACCACCGCACGGAGGAGGACAAGCGCAACGGCGTGCCGCAAGTGATTATCCGCGTAATCAACCTGGGCGACTCAGCCATCACGCTGCGGGCATGGGCTTGGGCGGCAAGCGCGGGCAACGCCTTCGTCATGAAGTGCGAACTATTGAAAGCCATTAAGGAACGTTTCGACGCAGAGAAGATAGAGATTCCCTACCCCTACGTCAACGTGGTGAAGGCGTGAAGGCGAAAACTGGCGGCGGCAAAAAGTGAATCTTTAAACATCATACAGTCATTATGAGCATTGAAGAGTTTATCGTGAAATACAGGGAGGCTTTCGGGGAAAGCGTTCCCTTGCCCATCGCCTTTGGCTACAGCGACAAAGCGGTGGAAGAAGCAAGGAAAATACCCCGCTGCATGATAGGTGCCATACGTAAGGTATGCGACGGAAAGCCATTGACATTGTCGGCCGAGAACGTGCTGTGCGGCGGAGGCAGCCTTTACACCGCTTTTGCCCCCATGCCCGAACGTGTGCCGGTGTTCGTCTCGGAAGTGGAGCACTACAAGCAAACCCCAGGGCAAGTAAGGGAATATGTAGACCGACTGGACATCCAGCTGACCGAGAAGCCCTACCTTAACTTCACGCGACTGGACCAATTGGATAGCCTGGAGGGCGTGGAGGGCATTCTTTTCTTCGCCACGCCCGACGTATTGTCCGGTCTCTGCTCGTGGGCGTTCTACGACAACAATGCCGATGATGCCGTTTGCGCCAAGTTCGGCTCGGGCTGTTGTAGTATCGTGACCTTCGCCAGCAAGGAGAACGCCCAGGGAGGCCGCCGCTGCTTCCTCGGCATGCTGGACCCCTCGGCACGTCCATTGGTGCCCAAAGACGAGCTGACATTCACCATACCAGCCTGCCGCTTCAAGGAAATGATGGATACCATGGAACAGTCGGCACTGTTCCAAAAGGCGTATTCCATCGTGCGGAAACGTATCAACGGGGAGATACAAAATGCCTGAAAAGATGGAGCACTATATAGGACATCCTGCCTGTACGGGAAAGGAAAGCGAGGCGGAAAGGAACACCTACCGTTTCCTCGACGCTCATGGCATCAGCTATAAGACGTTCCGCCACGAAGCGGTCTTCACCATGGAAGACTGCGCCCAAATGGAAAAGGCCATCGGCGCGCCTATATGCAAGAACTTGTTTCTCTGCAATCGGCAGCAGACCCAATTCTACCTGCTCATGCTTCCAGGGGACAAGACGTTCAAGACCAAGCTCCTCTCGTCGGAGTTGGGTTGCGCACGGCTTTCCTTTGCCGATGAAAGCCACATGACCGGAATGCTCGGCATACATCCGGGGGCAGTCTCCCCCATGGGACTCATCAACGAAAAACAAGGAAACGTGTCACTGGTGATAGACCGGGAACTGTTGTCTTCCGAGTGGTTCGGATGCCATCCCTGCGTGAATACGGCCACGCTAAAATTGAGGATGGACGACTTGCTGGGAAAAATCGTTCCCGCAACCGGCCATTCCTATAAAATTGTCACATTAAAAACCGAATGAACAAATGGAAACTTTCAACGACGTGATCTCAGCGGACCGACTGGTGCTGGTGGATTTCTTCGCCACCTGGTGCCAGCCCTGCAAGATGATGCATCCCGTATTGGAGCAAGTGAAGGAAGCGTTGGGCGACAAGGTGCGCGTCATCAAGGTGGACGTGGACAAGCACGGACAGACAGCCGCCCAATATGGCATACAGGGCGTGCCCACCCTGATGCTCTTCCGCCAGGGTGAGATACTTTGGCGGCAAAGCGGCTTAATGGCGAGAGCCGACCTACTGGCAGCCGTCAACCCTTTCCTGCGATAGACGAAAAACAACTCTTCCTCGTCATCATGAAAGTAACATCACTCGTGGAGAACACCAGCCGGAGAGGACTGCCCGTGGAGCACGGGCTGAGCCTGCACATCCAGCTGGACAACGGACGGCAAGTACTCTTTGACATGGGGCAACGCAGGCTCTTCGCCGAAAATGCCGAGCGGCTGGGCATTCGGTTGGCGGACGTGGACGCGGCCATCGTTTCTCACGGCCATTACGACCATGGCGGCGGGCTGCGCGCCTTCCTGGAACTGAACGAAAAAGCCAAGGTCTATGTCCACCGCCACGCCTTCCAGCCGCATTACTCCCTGCGCGAGAACGGACTGAGATATATCGGCATCGACCACGACTTGGCTACCCACGAGCGGGTGGTGCTTTGCGGGGACGAGACCCAGATAGGCGAAGACATGGTATTGTTTGCCGGCGTAGACAGCCAGTACCTCAAGCCCGCGGGAAACCGGTTGCTGTTTGGTCCCGAGAAAGACGTGAACGATGACTTCCGCCATGAACAGAGCCTCATCGTCAAAGAAAAGGAGAAAACGGTACTCTTTGCCGGATGCGCCCACAGCGGCATCGTGAACATTATCCGTAAAGGTATCCGCGTGGCAGGCCGCCCCTTCACCCACGTATTCGCCGGCATGCACCTGGTGAAAAACGGCCTTTCCGAGGAAGGGGAAGCCGCGTTTATCCACTCCCTGGCGCAAGAGCTGACCGCCCAAGCCCACTGCCATTACTTCACCATGCACTGCACGGGAACCACCCAGTACGGCCTGCTAAGCAAGGAAATGGGCGAGGCCATCAGCTACATGGCGTGCGGAGACCGCGTGAAGATATAATAAAGGAAAGGAGACTGCCACGATGAAAACGATTATCTTGCTCGCCATGTTGTCAAACACCATTTTCCAGGATACCACGGTCTATGACACGCCTGAGTGCTGGCTTTGGTATGTGCGGGACTTACCCATCGAATACCGGGACAAGCCGGTCGCCATGTGGACGGAACACGCCGTGTACCAAGAAGGCGTGCAGGCCATTAACGTGTTCGTATCCAACCCTAAGAGCGTTCCACTATCGTTTGGGCGGTATTGGGAGCTGCGTGTATGGAATGGCAGCGAATGGGTTCCCCCGAGAGCGAGGTTCTCTCCCTTCATCTGGAGGGATGACGAATTTGTCATGCCCAAGGGAATGTTGCTGCATTGTTTCCGTTTCCCTGTTGGCAGCTATTACCATCTCCCCAAGGGAAAGTACCGCGTCAGCAAATCATTTTACGCGAGAAAGGAGGAAATGGAACTGAGCGCGGAGTTTGAAATCAAGTAACCACTAAACACCATCCATCATTCATATATATGAGAAACAAGTTACTCCCCCTGGCTGCGCTCGCGATCATCGCGGCGATGGCATTCAAGACCTTCCCCACCCACTCCCAGTCTGTCAAGCACCGGGAAAACGGTTGGTATCGCATCATGGACGGACAAAAAGACAGCATCGCTTCCCGGCCAATCGTCACCGTAAAGGAATTCGCCAGCTTACGGTTGGAGAAAGACCCTTTCGGGAAAGCGATGATAACAGGAAGCGTGAGCAAGCATAAATCGCGGGCTTGGGCAGACTCAACGGAACAGCTTATCGGCCAGCGAATGGGATTCGTGTTCAATGACTCCGTCATCACCGCGCCACGTGTAAACATGAGATTGGAAAGCGGCATGTTTCAAATCGCGACACCCGGCGATTACGATATATCCTCCTTGTACCGAAACCTGCTGAAAGAAAAGAAAGATTCGTTGGACGCGTTGTTCAAAGCCAACGGATGGGAAAACGACACGCTCTTTTTCAATCAATCAGACCACGACAAACAGGACTCCATCATAAATGCCCTGGATTACATCGAGGCCTGCTCCCTGGTAAAAGGACTTGAAGACAAGTAAAACCCAAAGATCATGAAATCAAGATTACTCACACTCGCTATCAGCTTGCTGGCCATTCTTTCGTCGCAAGCGCAAACCAACGAACGGTATATCGAAGTGACGGGAACAGCCGAGGTTGAGATCGTGCCCGACAGGATTCACTACCTGATAGAAATCCGCGAATACTTCGAGGAAGAGTTTGACGGGAAGTCGAAGCCCGAGGAATACCGCACCAAGGTGCCTCTTTCGGAGATAGAACAAGGGCTAAGGGAAGCCCTGGACAAGGCGGGCATTCCCCGAAACGCCATCCGCACGCAGGAAATAGGCGACTACTGGCGACAGCAAGGGCAGGACTTCCTGGTCTCCAAACGGTTTGATATCACGTTGACCGACTTCAACCAGATCAATGAGATTGTCAAGCGCATTGACACGAAAGGCATCCATACCATGCGCATAGGGGAGCTGGAAAACCAAGACATGCTGGCCTATCACAAAAAAGGGAAGATAGAGGCCCTGAAAGCCGCCCAGCAGAAAGCGACCTATCTGGTGGAGGCCTTGGGCAAGAGGCTGGGCGATGTCATACGCGTCGTGGAAAAGGACAGCGGCAATGCCTATCCGTTCGCGCAAAGCAACGTCTTGTCATCCGACGCCGCCTCGTTCGACAACTTCCGCACCATCAAGAAGCATTATTCCATACTCGCCCGTTTCGAGATCGTGGATTGAGCGTAAACGAAGGCCCATGCCGCGCCTACGTCATTATCATATCATTGACATGAGTGAGGGCGACGCGAATATGCGTCGTACCACTTTTCGGCGAGCTATCGTTAGCTTTAAACCTTTAAACAGCTAGCGGGAAAACCGGTTTCATATAATAAACTACCCCGTTCCACGTCGTGAAATAGCCATTCCACGTCGTGGAATACGTATTTCACGTCGTGGAATGGCTATTTCACGACGTGGAACAGACTTGTCTAGTAGCTTCCTTCAACTTATATAGGCACTAAAAGGAATTTATCTGCTATGTTTTCAAGACCTCTATCACGTTGGGACGCGAAGGGGTCAGCACTACCGCTCCAGGAAGTTAGCACCACAGACACGGCGGAACTACTCCGCTGGGGTCATTTCCGTCTTCAAGACACGCGTCAAATGCTCGCTCAACGGAGGAATTTCCAAGGCACCTACGCTTGCCTCGCTATCGGCGGACTCCAGGTCTGAAACAAGTTCTTTCATCCTGTCTGCCGATACGCACTCCCCCTTCAATACATACAGCTCGTCCACTACCTCTATCATCTGTTCCTTGGCATCTTTCTTGTGCTTATAAAAGAGCTTCCTGTAACCCCTCTTGCAGATTAAGTCGACATATGATTTATAGGCATCACCCGCGTCCTTGTAGACTTCCGTCTGGTAATTATCCACCAACCTTGTCGTGTAACCAAACAGTGTCCCCTTTTTCTCTCCCTTGTTTTCCAACGCGTCATAAGCCACGGTGCATACGCCGTTGGCCGTGTCCCTTTTCACCACACCGACTCGCGTTTCATCACGGCATAAATAAGCCAACACCGAGTCCGATGGATAGCCACATCCTTCCCTCTTCAGTCTTTCCAGCAACGTGTATTTCTCCAGGTAAGGAGTGGTAATATATTTGTCCACCAACATATTCGCCCGCTTCTTGTCCTCCGACATCAACCGCTCATTCTCCAAGACGCGGGACTGGGAAACCACCCTCTTGACCTTCTTTCCTTTCAACTTGATGAAGAAATCCGCGAACCCGTCCTTGAAATACTTCAAGCAAGAGTCGTTGAGCTGGTAGCTGCGAAAGTAAGTGCGCAAATGGATATAGTCATTGTCTTGAGACGTGACGCTCACCTCGTCCAGGAAATACTTCCTGGGAGTAAGACGTATGCATGTGTCATTGGCCAATTTCGAGCGTTCCACCTCTTTTGGCAAATAAGACAGATGCTGGACGGTCACCTTCCCCTCGCTTATGTTTTCCGGCAATACGCCCTGCTCATCCGTGAAGCCCACCGTGACCCCCTTTTCGTTGGTGACCTGCGCATAAGCCACGGCCTTGCCGTCAACGTCATCAATCACATACACATTCCTTGACACGTGCTGCGGGAAAGCCGTCGCGCCAGAAAGCAAAAAAATCATGAGCAGCGTGAATAATGTCTTCGTCATAATCTAAACAACCCAGTCAGGGTATGGATAAAAATTGTCAACTAGAGGGAAAATGGAGACCCCTTCTCCCCCATTATGCGATCGCGAAGATAAACAAAATACGTTTTGCCGCCAAACATTTGAGGCAAATTCATACTCCATCGTCAATTACACCCAGGCGAATGGCGCACAGGCTTCCCGCTTTTTCAAGAATCCATAAAAAATGGAAACTTGTAGGTATAACCAAGAAAAAATGCTATCTTTGCAAAACTAACAGAAAACAGAATTGTTCAACCCGTATGAAATGGCAAGTGTGCATATAGCTGCGCTTAACGGATAGCATTTCAGTCATAGCTATTCAGCACCGGACAGACTTATAACAGGTTTGTCCTTTCTTGCTTTGCCATTATTCCAAATTCATAATCATGCGATGTGTCATGCCGCTTTGTGCAGCAGGACTTGTTGCATCATATCAAGTTGAACAATGAACTATACATATAAGAATATTTGGCTCATCAATTTCCCTGTGATGATGAGCATCCTTATCGAGCAACTTATCAATATCACCGATGCCATTTTCTTGGGGCATGTAGGGGAAATAGAATTGGGCGCATCTGCCCTTGCCGGGATTTGGTATCTGGCTATCTACATGCTTGGCTTCGGTTTCAGTTTAGGATTACAAGTCGTTATCGCACGGCGCAACGGTGAACGGCATTATTATGAAACAGGAAAGACATTCTTTCAAGGATTGTTTTTCCTGTTGGGACTTGCTGTCTTTTTGTGTCTGCTCTCCAAACTGTTTTCTCCGATTATTCTAAATAGGCTGATTACTTCTGCGGAAGTCTATCATGCCGTGATTGATTATTTGGATGGGCGAATTTGGGGACTATTGTTCTCCTTTCCATTCCTTGCCTTGCGCTCGTTCTTGGTCGGCATTACCCATACAAAAGCCTTGAATATGGCGGCTCTGACAGCCGTACTGATAAACATTCCGGGTAACTGGCTGCTCATATTCCATTGGGATATGGGGATAACAGGTGCAGCCATTGCATCCTCTTTTGCCGAAGCCTGTTCTTTGGTGGTATTGATAATCCATGCCTTGCGGAAAATGGATAAACAACTTTATGGTTTGCGTTTGAGCTTCGACAAAAATGTATTACTCCATGTTTGTCGTGTGTCCGTTTGGAGTATGTTCCATTCGTTCATCAGCGTAGCCCCTTGGTTTCTATTCTTCGTGGCAATAGAACATTTGGGAGAACTGCAACTGGCGGTGGCAAACATTCTTCGAAGTATTTCTACTCTGTTCTTTGTTATCGTCAATTCATTTGCCGCCACAACAAGCTCGTTGGTAAGCAATCTGATTGGAGCGGACGAAAAAGGACAAGTATTTCCGCTATGCAGCAGAGTAATCCGATTAGGCTATGCCATCGGCTTTCCGCTGATTGCACTTGCTCTGATATTCCATCAGGTTGTTATCTGTGCCTATACAGATAACCTGGTTATCGTGCAAACCGCATGGTTGCCGTTTGTGGTCATGCTGTTAAACTATGTCTTTGCTTTGCCCGGCTATGTCTATATGAACGCCGTCACGGGAACAGGAGCCACACGGACGGCTTTCATCTTTCAGACAACGACCATTGCTGCCTACCTGCTCTATCTGTGGGGATTGAGCCATTGGGATGTACCCCTTGCCGTCTATTGGACAGTGGAATACCTGTTCGTGCTTGGGCTTGGGGGGCAGTCTGTCATTTATCTTAAATATAAACACTATTAAAAACTGAATCTATGATGAAAAAGATATATCCTCGCACAGGCGACACGCAGACCGTGTACCTGAATGCCGTTATAAAAGACCCGTCTATCGAAGTGGGCGACTATACCATCTACAATGATTTCGTGTCCGACCCGTTGCTTTTCGAGCGGAACAATGTGCTTTACCATTATCCTATCAACCACGAGCGGCTGATAATCGGCAAATTCTGCTCCATCGCCTGTGGCGTGAAGTTTCTGTTCAACTGTGCCAACCATACCTTGAAATCCTTATCCTCCTATACCTTCCCACTCTTTTATGAGGATTGGGACTTAGAAAAATCAGACGTGGCAACAGCTTGGGACAACAAAGGCGACATCGTGATAGGCAATGATGTATGGATAGGTTATGAAGCGGTGATAATGGCGGGCGTTCACATCGGAAACGGGGCGATCATAGCCGCCCGTGCCGTTGTTACGAAAGATGTGCCGCCTTATACGATAGTCGGCGGTGTCCCAGCCCGACCGATAAGGAAGCGTTTCGAAGAAGAAACGATACGGAAACTCGAAACGCTGAAATGGTGGGACTGGCCTGCCAAGAAGATACGACGATGCTTGCCTTATATCGGGGAAGGCGATATAAACAGGTTGCTACAAGTAGCCGAGAATGACACCTTTAGATAAATCCGTTACATGAACGCGATGGGAAGTCAGCGCCACTGAGACGAAAAATTCATGGTGCTGACTTCCCTACAAACGAAAACGCTATCGGATAGACAGGGCGCGGATAGGCTGGCTCTTCACCTCATCCAGGGGAACGGCTTGGTAGGCGACTTTCGAGAAATCGATGTCGGAAAGGCGAATGCTGCGTATCTCGCTGTTGTACATCGTGCGGAAATAAATGACGCGGTGCTTCATGTCCGTAGCCGAAGTCCATTGGGTGGCACTGGGAATGTCCGCGGGAATCTTCCCCGCCTCAAACTCGACGCCTACTGGTATGTCGAAATTGTTCAATATCTGGAATGCCTGGAGCACGGTCTTCTCCGCGGTGGCTTGACGGGGTGCCGTGGCCTGATAGAAAGCGGCCCTGACAAAACGGGAGGGAGGAGTGACATCACCCGGTATGCCCAAGAATCCGCTTCCCGCGCCAAAAGAAGCCAACTTCGCGGAACCAAGTTTCTGCGCCGGGGCAGAACCGGGAAAGAGGTTGACATAGTTGTTCAGGTTGGTCAACTGCCATTCCAGTCCGGGAGAATTGGTCAGCACGCCCAACGGGTTTTCATAGAAATTCGCTTTACCACCAACAATCTCCAGCACCAGTTGCTTCCCCTCAGCGTCGGTAAAACGCCAGTGTACGGTAGAGGCACGCGGGTCTATGGCGATGACGTGCGTCTCTTCCACCTTCTCTTTCACTTCGTCCAAGGTAGCGCACTCGCCCAATATCAACGACACCAGTTGCAAATCGGCGATACTGGAGTTCTTCCGCCGCTCATCGTATGCTTCATATTGCCCATAATTGGGGAAATAGAAAAGCCCGGCGGACAGCCCCGCCTCGTTGACACCTTCGGCTACAAAGTCTTTTTGCTCTACGGCAAACCCCACGTAGCCGTAACGCGCGGTGAACGCCATGCCCTTGCCGCCGCCTGGAATATAGGACTGTTGGGTATATCCGCGCGGAACAATCACGTATTGGCTGTTAAGGTCGCTCCCACCCCATTCTATGGTGCGCGCCACGATAGTGGTGCTGTCTTGGCTGGCCAGGGTGATTCCCGTGCAAGCATGAGCGGGCTGGAATGTCGACAGCGCTCCCGCTAAGGCCAAGACAAAAAAAGCAGATGATGTTCTCATGTTTTCAGTTTTTTGAGTTCATGTATTCTAATCTCTGTGAAAATATAGTATTCCCGGCATGCCGGTCATTGGCTGTCAAGACAAGCGTAGCTCAGGTTTTGCGTCAACAAAGAATATACCACCGCCGACGCGCGGGCGATATACCGCGAGGCCTGCGCCTCATTGCCCTTGAAATCCTTGACGAATACCGCCAAGGCGTAACTGATGTTGTTGTGGGGCAGGCATATATAGGCCACGTCATTATGCGCCACGAGCACGCCGTTTTCATCTACATAGCCAGAGCCCGTCTTGTGGGCAATGACCGCGTCCGGCTCTTCGAGCAGCGGAGCGACTATCCTGTCCGTGCCCGTCTCGCATTCCTTCAGCGTGTTCTTGATGAAATCTTGCTTCCCGTCGCTCACGAGCTTGTCCGTAAACAGGCGGTTCATCAGCATCGCCGCGCCAAGGGGTGAGGTGTAATTGGAATAAGCCCTGTCGTGGTCGACGGCCATCTCCTCCTCCGTATAGGCGATACGGAAACTCGGCCGGGGAATAATCGTGGCCACGAAACTATCAGTTTTGGCGACATCGACCAGTCTTTTGAATAGCAGATTGCTCGCGTTGTTGTCGCTTTGGGTTAGCGTATAGTGCAACAAGTCCCTGACGGTCAGTGACAGGATCCTTTCGGGATGGTCTTTCATCATGGGGCTCCAGGTTTTCGGGTCAAGTTCACTCCTGTTTATCCTTATCAAGGTATCCAGCGAAAGCCCTCTCCTGTCGAAGTCGTCGCAAAGGGCCAATGCCTGGTGAACCTTGAATACGCTCATCATGGGGTAAATGCTCTGGTTGTTGACCGCGACCGTCTCTGCGTCGTTGACAATTACCGCCACTCCCATTTCGCCAGGACAAGCGGACGCTATCCGTGACAGGCTATCCGTCAGGATTGTAGCCAAGGATGATTGCGCCTTGCCTTTTGGGGCTGAATTGGGAAATATCCAAAACGCCAAGACCACGGCGCAAGCCGCGACCACACACAAAACCAGCAAGCGCGTTTTACTTCTCGTCATATATTCCAGTTTTTTTGTATCACGTTGTTGCTATCAATGAGGACTCTCCATCATCATCCATGTGCAAAGATAGGGAATATTACTGAAAAAACACCCGGAAATCCATTAAAAAACAAGTTGTTTTCATGCATACGGGTAGCTTCTCTATATTTCCATTTGGACAACAATTTAAAAATCAGACATCATGGCAACATTCAAACTGAAATTCCGCCCTTCCATCGCTGAAGGCAAGCCCGGCACTTTGTATTTCCAAGTGACTCACCGCAGAAGCACGAGAACAGTTTACACCGATTATCATATCACACCGGAGGAATGGGACGGGCGGACTTCGTTCATCCGCATCACCGGCACGCCGGAACGGCAGGCGGAACTGCGACTGATTACCTCCAAGCTGCGGTGGGACTGCAAGCAAATCACCTCGCTGATTGCGGAAAAGGAACAGGCAATGGTGGAATACACGGCAGACGACATCGTATCGGCCTTTCGGCTGCTCCCGCCTTGCCCGACGTGGTTCGGCTTCATCCATGGCATGGTGGCGGAAAAGCTACGCATCGGCAGGTTGGGAACCGCCAAGACCTATCGTGATGCCTTGGCGAGCTTCTCCCGTTTCCGTAATGGTGAGGACATCGCCATCGACGCATTGGACGCGGAACTGATGAACCAATACGAAGCCTGGCTGAAGGCCCAAGGCGTGAAGCGCAATTCCTCGTCTTGTTACCTGCGCACCTTGCGCACTCTTTACCGCAAGGCGGTGGAAAAGGGGCTGGCAACCGACAAGGACATCTTCCGCCACGTCTTCACGGGCTTTGCCTCTACTGTGAAGCGTGCCCTCCCGTTAGATACCATACGGACCATCAGAAGGCTCAGCCTGCCAGACGGCTCCGACCTTGCCTTCTCAAGGGATATGTTCATGCTCTGCATTTACCTGCAAGGCATCTCGTTCGTGGACATGGCGTACCTGAAGAAGAATGACATCAAGAACGGGCTGCTGCAGTACAGCCGCAAGAAGACCGGGCAGAGCGTTTCCATCGGATGGGAACTGGTCATGCAGGAAATAGTGGACACCTACGCCCACCTGACTGTCGGAAGTCCTTATCTGCTGCCCATCATCACCAAGCAGGACGGCACGGAACGCCGGCAATACGAGCGGATGGAACATAAGGTGAACCGATTGCTGAAGAAGATTGGCGCTCTGGTGGGGCTGCAGATTCCGCTCACGACGTATGTCGGAAGACATTGCTGGGCCAGCACGATGAGGGACATGGGAGTCAGTTTGTCCATTGTCAGCAAGGGCTTGGGGCACGAAAGCCTGAGAACCACGCAAATCTACCTTTCGTCCATTGACACGGAGGGTGTCGTGAAAGCCAACCGTCAACTGATTGGCAAGATTTTTCGCAAATAAAATGGCTGGAATATGTTTGACAAAACCTGCCGCTGTATATTATGAAGCGGCAGAACACGCTGCAAATGTAATAAAAAGATTTAATACAAAGGAATTTACGGCCAATTTTTTTTCAGAATTAGTGATTAAAAATTTCCTAAAAGCCGCATTTGTTCGACTAATCAAGAAAAATCAAGGCTTGCTATTCTCTGAATATCAGTGTATTATAAAATCCTGCCGCTTCATAATATAAAACTATGGTAAAGCGGCGGGATTGGAAAGACTTAATTAGTTGAAAACTAAAGGCTTGTGATATGGAAGCAAAAATGTTAAAGCGCACTGCGCTTTGCTCTTCTCATCACATAACAACGGCAGGCCATTGTTGCTGAGTTTTTACTCCGGAATGCTGCCGCTAAACCTAAAGAATATTGTAAACAACGCACGGAAACTTCATGAATAAGTTTGCAAAGCGTGGTGATTCATGTTCGGAAAGGTATCAGTTAACCATCATGCGATTGTCATGGGGGTAGCGTAAGGAACGCTTTTTTCAGAATATGCCCGACAAACTCAACAGTGTAGATTACCATTGGTTTCTTGTCTGCACCAAACCTGGACATGAACTGGAACTGCGCGCACTCATTGAGCGAGAAAAGGGCAAGATACGGAATATATTGGAAGTCTATTGCCCTACGCATACCAAGGTCTATGTGCGCCGTGGCGACAACGAGCAGCGGCTGCCCTTTTTCGACGGTTATGTGTTCGTGCTTGCCACCCAAGGCGCATTGGCTGAGTTTCTCCGTGACAACGATTCCGACGCTTATATATGGTACAACCGCAAGCGCACGCCAGACGAAAAAGCGATGGCTTGCACCATACCCGAATCGCAGATCCGTGCTTTCCGCGACTACAACGAGAACTATGCCGACAAGGTGATCGTGTTGGAGCGTCCTTATACGGATTATGCGTTCAATGCGAAAACAGACGAGCCGAACGAGATAGTCCGTGTGGTTGATGGCCCGCTTGCCGGGTGTGAAGGCTACATCTGCCGCTTCCACAAGAAAAAGGGACTGGTATTCCGTGTTCAGGGCATGATGCCAGGCTGCTGGCTGACCGTCACCTACCCTAATGCTTCCGACCTCCATGTAGTCCGCCTTCACAATGCCGAGGGAGACCGGTTATCTATCGGTACGGAGAAAGGGCGCGCCGCTGACCTGCTTGTCGGCATTCTGCAAGGCTGTGGTTACGGAGAACGTACACAGTCCCTGTTTTATGAACTGATGGAGCGCCTTGCCGCCGACCTGTCGTTGGAGGCTCTTTGCAAGCATCTTCAGAAACAAGGGGAAAAGGTTTTGGCTGACCGTCTTGCCAAACTGACCACCAAAGAGGCCGAACTCCTGATAAACCTTGCCCGCTACGAGCATGACACGCCCGGATATGTGAGGGAAAACTGGCCACGGATTATCCTCCGCCCGTTCCTTACGCCCACATCCGGAATAGAGATGGAAGAAGACAAGAACGAGGCAGAGTTGCCGCATCAGGATTTTACGGAAGTCATCCGTAAGTTGGACATCACCGAAGAGGTTTATTACCCCAGCCGACAGGAGGACGGAAAAATCACCACTGCGTATTATGCACATATAGGCCGAATGGAAGATAAGAGCGGCTTTATATATTTCGCCAACTGGGACGATTTTCTCCGCGAGTATTTCCTCACGGCAGGAAAAGCCAACGAGAAGTTGGTCTCCGGCAAGGTGCGGAAAGTACGCAACGAGATTACCCTTACGGAAACGGAAAAGCTCATTGAGTCTTTTCGCAATTACGCGCCTACTTTATATAAGGTATTGACGGAGCCTGATTCGGCCGTAAAAGCCGTACCGAATTTCAAGATTGGCGAAGATTTGCTGAACGTATTTGCCATCCAATCTTCAGCGCAAGACAAAGAGGCGGCAAAGGATCAATTGATAAAAACCTGTGTCCGCGTCTGCAAGGAAATCAATACCACCAACCATCTTGCCGTATGGCGCAGGTATCTGCGGACGGTGTGGCTGCATATATAAAAATCCCCAAAATGTACACGATAGCCGAATTTACATCCCGGTGGAAACGGCTTCATCACCCCGCCATGAACGTGGACGGTGACGTGGCTTTCTACTACCAGCTATACGGCAGGTTGCATCATCTTATCGGGCAGGAAGCGAGGTGCTTCGACAGCCATAAAATCCTTCCTTTCCTGCTCTACATAGAGAATACCATCGCTATCGGACTTGACGGCGTTTACGAATACAGGTACCGCAGCGTAGGCAATGTGAAGAGCCGCTGGTGCGACGGGTTGGAAATGAGCGCCAATGCCGCCTCCGATGTCCACAACCTTGTGGGCAAGGCAGTGGCTGATGCCAAATATAGTGCTTTGCGGCAATGGATGGCGGAATGCGTACTTTCAGGAGATTTCACCCACCTGAACGAAATGCTGACATGGTTTGTGCGTGAAGACAAAGTTCTGCGGTCTGTTTTTCCAGACCTGCGTTACCGCAAGGCGATGTTCATGCGGCTTGCGGGGAACAGGCAAGCAGCCAGGCGGATGCTGTGGGCAGACCTTGCCTTCAACTGGCGTGACAAGCGCGGTGATTCCTTGGCGGTTACCATTGCCAAGCAGTTCCGTCATGAAACTTCTTTCGTGGAAGCGGAGGAAAAAGCGTTGCTGAAGGAAGCGGCAGAAATACTCCATGCTGTCCGTTCCGAACGGATAGACACGTATACGGTCATGGAGAGAACTGACGATTGCACACTCACGTTGCGTCATCGGGATGGTCGTGTGTTCCGTGAAGTGAATTTCCCAATGTCCGTTCCACAGAACGTACAAGGCCGTCACCTTGCCGCCCAACTTGTCACTTATGCTGACAAAACATACATAAGCGGTTCTGCCGTATGGCTCAACGAGGAAGCCCTGCCCGTATGGAACGATGAAACCATTTGGAACGACATCGTGAAGAAAGAACAGGATGCGGCCAAGCTCACTTATTTCACCACCACTTTTGGCAAGCGGATATGCTTATATGACGACCTTTACACCGTACCGAAAGACCCGGAGGAAGCCTATTATGCCGATATGGGCATCTATTTTGACGAACCGAACATCTTTGATTTCCTAGGAAGTCGGCCGAATGGTGAGGTGATTTATCTTGGCGGCTGACGGGAAAATAAAATTACGTGAGTTCGACGGATTCCACTTTATGTGCGCAGCCCTGTTATTGCCAAACTGTAGAGACGCATTCTTGCGTCTCAGCCAGCTGCCAAGTCTTCGCGACAGGCGATTTTATTCGGCAATCTTGCTTGCCGAGACGCAAGAATGCGTCTCTACAAGTTTTCGTCGAACTCACGTTAAATTAGTAGGTAATTGAGGCTGACGAAGGCACTGCAATAACCGCTCCATAACAGGGGGAACCTTGTGGACACTCACGAAAGCATCCTGAAATCTGCACTTCAAGTGATTAACTGACGGCTTGTCGAGTGAACTACTGATCACTTCTCGTCATATCAGTTATTCACTTCAGCTCATCTCTATAGATTACTTGGGAAGTGACTTGCAATCCGATGGACAAGAGAAATACGGAAGAAGCCACGAAGGGCTTTTAAGGCTCATTCGTGGCTTCCACAGTTATAATTAGTTAGCGGGAGTTACTCTACGGCACCTGCGTCGGAACCATCACCAGGTACAGGCGAGGGCTCTACGATAACCTTGCCTGCCAAGCCATTGGCGAAACCACCATACATAGGCGTGCGGTTGTAGTTCGAATCCCACAAACCACAAGGTTCACCTGGCCTCCAGCCAGAATCAGCGGGACTATAGGTGCAGCACCACTGGGTGATGCCATACTGCTGAGACTGAGGTATGATCTCGAAGTACTTCTCGATGATGAACTTATAGAAGTCCGCCATCTTCAGCTTCTCCTCATAGGTAACATCCTCACTCTTCTTGGCATCCTCAAATTGATTCTCCACGATACCCATATCCAACTCGGATATCTTGACGAGCTTGCCAGTAGCAGCCATCAACTGGAACATCCTGACGATAGCGTCCTCCTGAGCCTTCTGTTGCGTCGGATTGAGGATGTAGCTGACGTGCATCTGTGTACCGATACCATCAATCTTGGCACCCTTAGCCTCCCAAACACTTATCCAGTGGATCAAACTCTCCAACTTCTTATTGTTGTCCCAAGTAGCCTCCAAGTTGTAGTCATTAATGAAGAGTTTCAATTGCGAGGGGTCGCCACCAGCTTCCTCGAAGCGTTGCGTAGCCAACTTGGTCACGATGGGCACGTAGTCCTCGGGCGTAAGGTAGTCTTGCCAGTAGAAGCTATTAGCGTCATCAGCATTATTTGGATCAGCCGTTTGCAACTCATACCAGCCATCACCATCCTTGTCAGCGCCGCCGACAGCCTCGTTCACGGCTTCCCAAGTGGTGACATAACCACCCGTAGCGTTCATGATACCCGTAATCCACTGGTCCATTGCCCAAGTCAAGGTGTCCTTCTTCTCCTCAGGAGTCAAAGGCTCCATATTGGCAGGCTTCTGAATATAGAACTGCAAATCATCAATATAGATGTCACCTACAAAGTCTCCAAAGCTAAAAATCAAGCGTGTAGCATCATCTCTAGAACATGTGCAAGACAGGGTAACCTGCTTCCATTCCGTATTGAAGGCAGCATTACCAAACTCACCTGCAGAAGCATAACCAGCATTTGGCGCTTGCAGCCCATTACCAAGGTTTCCACTGCCAGAACCCTTAATCCAATAAGAGACGAAATACTTCTCACCATTCGTGAGTGGCGTATCGAAATCTACTGCGAATTGACCCTGATATGAGGCCATCGCTGTGGGATTAGTAATCTTGTAAGCGGCAGTGCCATCAGGGCCAGCTCCCTGTTCAATCGTAAAGCTCGGGCCTGTATCACCCCATCCACCAGGCATTTCCGTTCCTGAGAAATCATTCTGATAGAGATACTCATTGACAAATTGCTCTTCCTCTTCAGAATGGGTCACTCTTGTCCATCTCAATTGAACCTCACCATCAAAAGTTCCAGGCTGCAGTACGACAAAACTCATCTCACTTTGGCAATTAGTATAGTCAACTGTTATTTCCTCCCAAACGCCACCTGATGTATTAATCGTCTTGTCCGTAAGAGCATCCCAGTTTCCAAACTGCAGATTCATAGAAGCAGGAGCAGAAGTCTTAATACTCAAAGTAACTGTATAATTCTGTCCTATTTCAGTCGGGATTTGGTCAGCGATGAAGTATTGATACCATTCGCCAGGATATGTACTTACCATGCATCCATCCTCAATTTCAGGAGTATATCCCATAGGATGATAAGGAAAACTCTCGAACGTAGAATAGTCCACATAAGCATCTTCCGTCTCAACCACTTCACCAGACTCCCCAGAATCAAAAACCTTATCCGCAATCAAGCTGTTAAGATACTTAACATTCTGCTGGGAATGCCAAGCCAAGGTATGACCATAAATAGTCAAGTTGGCAGCCTTGGCATCCTCAATCATGTTGGCTACCGTAGAGAAATTCATGGAACCATCATCACCAACGATGGAGGCATATTTCATCTCGTTGCCAGGAGTCACCTCATTGAAGTTGGTGGCGGCAATTTGGTATTGTGCGTTACCTGCATCAAAAGAGCCTGCGTCCACGCCCAGTCCCAACTTGAAGTTGGGATTGGCGTTGGGATTGATATAGTTCTTCAATACGTCATACTCATTCAGGTAAGCATACTGCGCATTCGTGCCAGGATCTGTTACCCCGAAGAACGGCATGTCGTTGTCAGCGCATGAGGTCAGCAGTGCTAACCCCATGGCCATTGGTATTAACTTATCAAGATGTTTCATAACTATTGTGCATTATAAATGTAAGAGAATTCCTCTGCCGTACCACTCACGGCACGGTCACGAGCCACCAAAGTATCTTTAGTAGCTACGGTCTTGCCTGCGGTAGTCACGGTATAGTCGAGATAAATCACGTCACGAGGCTTCTCGCTCCAAACCTCATCGGGAACCTTCTCCACAAACTTACCCGTACCTGTTACGGTATAGGCATTATTGTCTGTTCTGAGCGTACACTCCTTAGTCTCTTCATTGAAGGTCAACAAGAGATTACAGTTGTTATCGAACTTGTAGCTGACGGTGTTCAGCGCGGTCGTAGCCAAATTGAATACCTCATCGTACTCAATATACTGCTCATGACGCACGTTGGTCGTAGTAGTACCATTCTCTTCGATCTTATCTATGCCACGGCGCAAGTAGTTGCCAGACCACGGAGAGATGAACTTCACGAGATAGAGCACATAGTCCTTGGGGGCAATACTCCAGTCAGAAGATTGCAAACGCCAGGGGTTCTCCACCAAAGGCTTACCGCGCAGGATAGAATCCACACCAGCATACTCATCTGTCAAGCGCAAAGGAATGACATAGGTGTTCTTGATGGCCTTGAGGTCATTGAAGAACGCATCGTTCAGTTGCACTTCTACATAGCCATTCAGGCCATTGATAGGAATTTGGTCTCCCTGTATTGTATACCAGTCCGAAGGCATGGGTAACACGGGTGTGCCATCGCTGAATTCGAGATTGTTACACAGGTTCTCATCCACCACAAAGCCCAGCGTGGCCTTTATGCCGTTGCGGGTACCTCCCGCAACAGCATAAATACGAACCTTGTGCTCATTGTCTATCGAGTTGTTCGTACGCTCATCATTACCCAGCACCAAGGTACGGATAGGGGTCTGATAGGCGAAGTAACCCGTTTGGTAGTCAAAGTCGGGGAAGTCGGTATCCTGATTTTCGCAAGACACCATGGCCATAGCGGCTACTCCCACTGCTAATAAAGATAGTATCTTTCTCATGTCTGTCATTTTTGTCTATTTCATAAATTCCAATTACATGATTACCAGCCCTTGTTCTGCTGCAAGTTAGAGAACTTCAAGCACTCACTGTAGGGAACAGGACCCCAGTACATATAGTCCTTGAAAGCGCGGTTCTCCACCGTAATGCGCTCGTAGACGAGGCCATCGGAGCCCTCCGTAATCCGCATACCCATGGCAGTGGCGTTGAGTTGCTCCAAAGGCACTTGCCAGCGGCGCAGGTCGTAGAAGCGCTTGTTCTCGAAGCAAAGCTCCAGGCGACGCTCGTTGCGGATGAGCTCACGCATGGTCTCCTTGTGCCCGGCCATATCCTCCAGGTAGCGGTCGTCCTCACCACCTACACCGGCACGCTTGCGGAGTGCCTTGATGATATCGTAAGCGCTGTAACCATGGGTACCCGTTCCCTTAGGTCCCCAAACCTCATTGGCGGCCTCGGCATAGTCCAGGAACATCTCCGTGGCACGGATATAGGCATTGTAGTGCTTCTGCCCCGTGGGACTGGTGGGATTGAGGTTGACATCCTGACGCAGGTGCTTCTTCATGTAGTAGCCCGTACGAGTGGAGCGACCATTCTCGCGGTTGAGCTGGTCGTTGGTCGTCGTACCATAGTTACCCGTGATGATTACCGAGTTGGAGGGACCTGCCGTGCCGCCATTGTAAAGGATGTAAGCGGAGAGGCGAGGGTCACGTCCCGTGTAGGGATCATTGGGCTTATAACCACTCTTAGGGTGATCGATGGGGTAGCCGTTAGCCATAGGGAACGCATCCACCAAGTTCTGCGTGGGGTTGGCGCGTCCATTACCATAGAGCGTGGGAGGGTAGTTGTTGGTCGCCAGCGACGATTCGTTGTTGTTGGCCCCACCACGCCAGATGACCTCAGGAGGATTGACACCAGCCTCCAAGGCATTGATCTCGGCAGTGTTGCAATACCAAGTATAACCATCCTGATCAACACCAAGAGCATCCACACCATCAGCGTCTTTAGGCATATGATCAATCACTACTGCAGCATACTCAGCAGCCTCCTCCCAAGTGCAACCAGAGCCTGCGCTGAAGGCAGGGCTGGCTGCCATCAAGACGGCCATGGCACGAATGCACTCAGCGACACGACCACTCAAACGTCCACCGAACTTCTGTCCGAAGACACGGTTGTAATCATCGATGTTGGAGAAACCGATGGCTTTATACTTGGCTGGGATTGTTCCACCCTGGCCTAAGTTCACGTAATCCTGAGGCAAGTACTCGATGGCACGATTGCAATCGGCTTTCAAGGAGTCCATGCAGTCCTCGAAAGTGTCACGGGGCACGTTGAAGTCCGAGCCAGCACCCTCGGGAGTGGTAATGATAGGCACACCATAGAGCTGGCCGTCATCAGCCCATCCGCCATGGGCCCGCAAGAGGTTGAACATATTGAGCGCACGCAAACCATAGGCCTCTCCCTTCAGGCGCATCTTGAACCCTTCATTGATCACTTCATCTGCTGACCACACCGTATTGTCCACCACGGAGAGGAAGTTGTTGATATACATAATGGTGTGGCGACAAGTCTGCCACTGCGAAGTGGGGTCGTCATTAGAAGTCCAGGAACCCGTGGCCATGCGCAACCAGGAGCTGGAGTTTTCGTTGGTCACGCAGTCGTCGGTGGCCATATCGGAAACAGGACCATCTGAGAAGCCTAGCAAGATATAGGCGTTCGCCAATATGCCATCTACATATTTGGGCCATTCCTTATTCCCTTCGAGGCCCTGAATGTTCTCCTTGGCAGGGGTGAACAGGTCGTCACACGCCGTGAAGAAAGGGAGGAACGCTAATAATATAATGAACTTTTTCATTTCAATATCCGATTTATAAGTTTACATATACACCCAGGTTAAAGTTGCGGTATTGAGGTGCGGAACCAATGTTCATCTCCATCAACTCCCTCTCACCAGAGAAGGTCAGCAAGCTATTGCCACTTACATATACCTGCAAGCCGCGCACTACCGTGTTCTTGAAGAGCGAGCTGGGCAGGTCGTAGGTAATCTGGATCTTGGCCAGGTCGAAACGATCGGTGCTGTAGAGCCAGAAATCAGAATTACGGAAGTTATGGGTACCAGACTGCGTAGTCAGACGGGGATAGGTTGCCGTGTCAGCGGTTTCCTTGGTCCAGCGGCCACGCACAATCTCGGAATACTTGCCGTCACCAGATACCCAGTAGTAAGAGCTGCTCTTGAAGGCTTTCGCACCCCAACCACCTGTAGCGAGGGCGAAGAAGGTAAAGCCCTTCCACTTGGCGGTGAAATTGATACCCAAGGTGTAGGGAGAGCCATACCAGCCACCCTTACCCAGGTATACCTCATCCTTGATGTCAATGACGCCATCGTTATTCTGGTCAACATACTTCAAGTCACCAGGCTTCACCTCGCCAAACTGAGGCGTGGGAGAGCTCTCGATATCTGCGTTGTCCTTGTAGAAGCCATCGGTAATGAGGCCCCACAGGCCATCCACAGGCTTGCCTGTACGGTTCTGGTAAGCGTCAGCATTCTTCTCGTCACGCCGTGTGGCCTTGGTGGTATAATAAGTCATGTTGGCGCCGAGTGACAAATCAACCTCGCCAAAAGTCTTGTTCACCTTCAAGCCCAAATCAAATCCCGTGCGACGATCCTTGTTGTAGTTAATGTAAGGAATGAATGAAGATTGAATCCAATTAGGTACCTTGTAGGTGAAATAGTTAGGATATACAGTTTGTGGTTCGATGATGCCACCATCCATGATGTTGTACCAGTAAGAGGCATCCACCTCCAACAAGTGATCAAAGAAAGAAGCATGTACCGAAGCAGACACTTCTTTGCGCTTTACGAAGGTCAAGTCTGTGTTACCACCACGCAAGCTCTCGGTTGCCTGCACGGATATACCATCAGCCCAACCCCACCACTGGCCGGTAGCCGTGTAGCTAGGAGAGTACATATAATAGTCAGTAATGTCGACATCGGTATTCAATTCGCTCACGGATGCACTGATAGTCAGCTCGTCAATTGCGTCAACGTCACGCAACCAAGGCTCTTGCTTCATCTTCCAACCCAAAGTAAGGGAGGGAGAGAAGGCGGTACGATGACCAGGAGCCAATTTGGCGGAGTGAACCACAGCCCCATCGAACTGAGCATAGTAACGATGCGCATAGTTGTAAGCGGCCTCGATTCCCAGGTTCACATTGCTAGCCTTATGATAAGTACCGGCTGTCTTCACCTGATAACCATTGGCTATCACCATGGCACTGATGTTGTGCAGGTCGGCAATCTTAGTCTGGTAATTGAACTGCGCATTGAAGAGGATGGTCTGCTTGCTGGCACTGTTTGCAACATTCTGTACACCGGAATGCTTATCGTTATTGTACTGCTTCAAACCCGTGATGACATCCTGGCCATTGTAGTTTGCCCAGGTAGGCTCAAAGGTGGCGTAAGTATTGCTGTAATTGGTGTTATAGGATGTAGCGTAATCCACCGCAAACTGTGCTTGGAACGACAAGCCTTTCACAAACCTATCCAGATTCATGTTCAAGCCCACGTCAAACTGGAACTGACGAGCCGTATAGGTGTTCTTGCCAGCGGCGTAGAAGTCAGCGAAGGCATTGGTCTGATCCAGCTGTGTACCAGCGAGGAAATACTTGCCATCAATAATATTGGCAGAAGCAGCCAACAAGGCCTGTGCACCCGTAGCGTTTTGAGCCACGTAACTGATGGGGATGAGCGGAGCCACACGGTTAGGACGGAGCGTAGCGGCCGTTCCCCAATAGTCAGCACCCATAGTTCCCTTTCCGCTATAGAAAGTAACCTGAGAATGCACGTAAGCGGAAATCCAATCATTGATGTCCAGATCCACGTTACCACGGAAGGAGAGCTGGTCTGTATAGTTCTTCTTGCCCTCTCCAAACTTGAAGACATCACTGTTGCGATAGTAATTGATGTTGGCGTAGAAGCGTGCGTTCTTGCCGCCGCCTGTAATATCCACGTTAGCGTTTACACCCGAATAGGCCTTCTTGATATAGTCGCTGGAATAGAAATCCACGTTCGGATAGCGATAGGGATTCAAGCCAGAACCATAGTTATAGATGTCCTGCGCACTATACAGCGGATCCAAGCCATCGTTGACACGTGCCTCATTGTAGAGGGTCATATATTCAGCAGAGCCCAAATACTTGGGGTAACGCTTAGCGGTGTTGATACCATAGTTCACACGGCCATTGATGCGCAAGGGGCCTTCCTTACCTTTCTTGGTGGTAATCAGGATGGCACCCTTGGCAGCGGTACTACCATAGAGAGCCACAGCGGCGCCAGACTTCAGGAACGTAATCTTATCAATATCCGTAGGCAATACGGTCGTGGCTTCACGGGGCACACCGTCCACCAAAACCAAGTATGAGCCAGAAGCCCAAGGCGAATTGCCATTGAAACCATTGATGTAAGCTTGCATGTTGTCCAAGCTATAGGTGTTGAAGTTTTTCTTGGTCAATTCCTCATAGTCCAAGACACTTACACCACCGAGCAAGTCTTCTTTGTCGATGTTCTTGAAAGCCACGGGAACTTTCTCGGATTCCACCGAGTCATTCTCCGCCTGCGCATGTGCCATCACGCAAGGTGAGCAAGCCAACATGGCTCCAAAGAATATCTTAATATGTTTATTCATACTCATTGTATTTAATATTAATTATGGTATTGATTCAGTTAAGGCACGCATTACCATCCGGGATTCTGCTCAAAGTCATCATAGATGGATACATCCTTCTTGAAGAACGGGAACCAATAGTTGCGCTCCGTGTATTTGCGGTTGACGATTACCTCCTCATGCCAGTTACTTACCGCAGCGTCCTTGGGATCATTCTCAGGATTCTTGTACCAGTCGAGATTCTCGACGCGGTCGAACACCTGCTTGGTCTTGATGTTGTAAGGATACTCGGTCAAGAGCAACCAACGCTGGAGGTCACAGAAGCGATGTCCCTCGAAGGCCAACTCACAAGCACGCTCACGACGCACCTCGTCCATGAACTTGTTCTTGTTGTCCCTGAACTTGGTATTGACATGCCCGGCACCTACCCTTTCACGCAAGGTGTTGATGGCCTCCTCGGCGTTCTTCGAGAACTTGGTGCTCTTACCCTTGTAACCATCGATGGCAGCGCAAGCCTCTGCATACATTAAATAGATGTCAGCCAGACGCATATAGGGAACCTCGCAAGCCGTACCATTACCCCAATCGCGTCCGCCATCCCACTTGTTATGGTTCTTGCTGGCCAGCTTCTGGGTGAGGTAACCCGTGCGGGAGCCTGACTGATCCATCATATAGCTTTCTTGGCCTTTGGGGAGATTCTCGGCGAAGTTGGCGTAGCGCCAGGCCTCATAAGAAGCCTCCTCGGCGGAAAACGCTGAGGTGATATACCTAATGCCATCGAACACTATGTCATGATAGAAACGGGGGTCACGATCCTTGAAAGGATGGGTGGGGTCGAAACCTGACTCTGGATCATCGATAGGCAGACCATTGGCCATACCATAAGCATAATTGATATAATTAGCCGTTGGACTGTGACAAATATCACCTTCGCACAAGTTAACAGGACCCCAAGACGGGCCATATCGCCAAATAGCTGCCTCTGGCTGGCTACCGATACCACCATGGAAAATGGTCTCCGTACCACCAGGAATATGGAAACTCTGATTCTGGGTGTTGAAGATACCGCTATAACTGCTGTTCTTGTCACCATTGGTCTCGTGGTTATAGATGTCCTTGTAGTCAAACGTAGCCAAAGCGTATTGTGTCTGGCCTTTCTCCACCAACTCCAGCAACTCTCCAAGAGCGTCAGCAGCCTTCTTGCAACGATCAATATCGTAATCATAGGTCAAGTCACCGGCACCAGTCATGGCTCCACGATTCATCAAGGGGCTAGCGGACCAGAGATACACCTTACCCAGGTAACCAAGCGCCATAATCTTGTTGATACGCCTGTCGTTATGGCCTGAAGTGCTTTGACCCGTTGAAGTATCATCCCAATCAATCGGCAGGAGGTCTGCGGCAAGACGGAAATCCTCCGCGCACTTATCGGCGCACTCCTGGAAAGAAAGACGGGGCAGACGGGGAACATTCGCACCATCTAGCACAGTGTCAATATAAGGCAGACCGCCCAAGTACATCATGCACTCGAAGTGCCACCAAGCACGGAAGAAGTAAAGCTGACCCAAAATAAGGTTTTTCTGTTCTTGCGTGGCATTCACCATCTTGTCGATATTGGCGATGCCCATGTTAGCCTTACGGATGCAATACCAGGCATGCCCCCAAATGGAGTGGGACATACGGTCGGTAGAGGTAGAGTTGTTGCCGCTCTGGTAGAACCAGTTGTAGTTAGCGGTTTGCCAAGCCCAGAAGTTGCCCAAGTCGAGCTGGGGACCCACGTAACCATTCGCGTTCGTGGACAGCATCTCGTCTTCACCCCAGTTGAAAGAAACTGTCCAGTTACAATTCGCCTTATCGGGAATACAATTGTAAATCTCCTCCACGAAACCCTGAAAGTTAGTGAAGTTCTGGTATGCAGCCTCTGGGGAAACGTCAGAGTCAGCCGACTTGTCCAAATAATCGGTACATGAGGCGGAGAACAGCGTGACACCTGCCATCATGCAACCCATGATAAATTTATTATATATCTTTTTCATGTCGAATCCTTAATTTATCGTTGATGATTACAGCGTGATTTTAAGACCCAGGTTGAAACGCTTCATCGTAGGATAAGCACCCTGTCCACCGCTACCGCTGAAGTTGGACTCGCGGTCGTCAGGCATCCTAGACCAAGACCACAGGTTATTACCATTCAGGTAAATACGCAACTGACGAATGCCCAATTTGTGAACCCAATCACTATCGAAGGTATAAGCAATCTCGGCGTTCTTCAAACGGATGTAACTACCATCATAGTAGTAACGCGTAGCGTCGTTATAGGAAGGTTTTGAGTTCCAACGGGAAGTGGTGACATCCGCGGTAGGATTGTCCTTAGACCACCAACTACCCTGCTTGTAAACATTGTTCAGATTGTTGCCGAAGTTGGTCAGCCAAACGTCACGGGTCACGTTCGTTACACCATAGAACTGCACGAAGCAGCTGAAGCCCTTCCATTCAAAACCAACCGTTGCGTTGTAGGTATTCTCTGGCGTAGAGGAATAGCCGTAGGGAACAGAGTCATCAGAGTCGATAACACCATCACCATTGTAGTCCACGATGTTATAGTCACCCACCAACTTCTGGGAATCAGAGCTATCGTGTTTCACGCTACCATACAATTCATCGTAAGACTGAATGTAGCCCAAATCAACATAAGAATGGTATTGACCCATGGGGAAACCTGCCTGCTTCTGGTAAGCGGGATACAGCTCGGGGTCATCCTTGAAGATTACTTCATTGGTAGCGTGGGTCATATTGAAGTTGGCCCAAACGCGCATATCCTTGGTGATGCTCTTGTTGAAGCGCAACTCCAACTCGTAACCGCTAGTCTTCACCTCACCGAGGTTGGCTGTAGGAGCAGTCATACCAAGGTAGAAGGGGACGGACTGAGAGCCGCCATCGAGCAAGATGTCGACACGCTTGTCATGGAAGAAATCCAAGCTACCCGCAAACATACCGCCCAAGAAGGCGTAGTCGATACCGAAGTTGAACTTCTTCACGGTTTCCCATTTCACGTCTGGGTTACCCAAAACGCTCTCACGATACCAAGCGTAAGGACTATTCTGGCGATCCAGACCCATGATGGTATTACCACCATAAGCCCACTGGTTCACGTACATCCAGCGTTGCCATACATTGTCATCACCGATTTCACCATAGGAAATCCTGAGCTTCATCATATCCAAGAATTTCTTAGACCAGTTCATCCACTTTTCCTCGGAAATCATCCAACCGAGGGCACCCGACTGGAAGAAAGCGAAACGATTGTCGGCAGAGAACTTCTCAGAACCATTGTAGGCACCATTATACTCGAAGAAGTACTTGCCGGCATAATCATAGGTAGCACGGAATACCCAGTCCTCACGATAGTGGGGAATCTCACTACCCGTAGCGTTCTCCTGACGAGCCCACAGACCCATGGCACTAACATTGTGCTGACCAAACTGGCGACCCCAGTATAATTGTACCTGATAGTTCAAATGACGCTGGGTAGCACCATTGTTCACGGAACCAGGCTGTGTAGACCAAGCGACATTCTGGGCGAAGTCATAACCATACGTACCATCAGTTGAATTCTTAAAGGAGGTCTCACCCGTCAAGGGGTTAATCCACTTCTGCTGTGCCTCATTGTTCAAGTCATTAACACCACGGCTAGTCTCCTGGAAGACATTATCCCAAGAAATCATACCGCTTAACTTCAGTCCCTTGGTGATAAAGCTCAAATCCTGCTCCAAGGTAAAATCAGTATTGATACGCGTAGTGGTAGTCTCACCAATACCAGACACCGCGATGTTCAAAGCAGAGTTGGTTACGTTGGGCTGGGAGGGATAGTAACCCCATGTACCATCGGAGTAACGAGGCAAGAACACATCAGGAGCGATGTTATAAGCACCAGCCCAGTTCTGTGCCTGGAACCAGTCGCCATCGACATTACTCCAAGGAGTCTTACGCACACCAGATGAACCTGCGATATTCATCTTGAAGGTAGTGGTCTTGGTCAAGGAGAAGTCTAAGTTAGAACGTACGTTGATACGATTATAACCGAAACCAGACTCATAACCACGACCCGTATCCCAAGTGTTATACAAGTCACCCTCGTTCACATAGTCAGCGGAAACGAAGTAACGTACAAATTCCGTACCACCAGAAACGTTGATGTTGGCATTGTAAGCCATGGCGTAATCCTTGAAGATTACATCCTGCCAATCCACATTGGCATAACGCTCACGCTGCTCAACCGTAGTCTGGTTACGATACTTGGAAATAATGTCCATAGGCATGATACTCTCCCAAGAGCTCGGCTGGATACCCAACTCATGCTCGATGGCCACGTTGCGTAAGCGCAAAGCATCGTAAGAGTCGTACTTGCTAGGCAGTTTAGAAGGAGCCTTCACGGTCATGTTGACGGTCACGTCAATCTGCGCCTTACCAACCTCACCTCGTTTGGTGGTAATCAGGATGACACCATTGGCACCCTTCACACCATAGACGGCCGTAGCGGACGCATCCTTCAATACAGAGATACTCTGCACAGAGCTGATGTCCACGGAACTCATGGGGCGTTCGATACCATCCACCAGCACCAAGGGGCTACTGCTGTTCCAAGAGCTGGCACTACGAATGGTAATCTGCGGTTCTTCCGCACCAGGCATACCAGAGCTGGCCACCGTTACCACACCAGGGAGGTTACCCGTCAAGGCAGCACCAATATCGTTCACACCACCCGCACGTTCAAGTACGTCACCGGTGGTCTGGGTGATGGCACCCACGATAGAGGCCTTCTTCTGCTGGCCGTAACCTACCACAACCACTTCATTGAGCTCAGAGCGGTCTTCCTCAAGCGTAATGTTGAACGTACGCTTGTTGCCCACTTTGATCTCCTGGGTCTTCATACCTATATAAGATATGACGACCACTGAATTCTCGCTTGGCACCTCCAAGGTGAAGTTGCCATCAAAGTCGGAAATACTACCAACGGAAGCATTGCCTTTCACTACGACAGAAGCACCGATGATGGTTTCTCCCTGCTCATCGACTATAGTTCCCTTGATCTGGATGCCCTGGGCGAACGCCGTGAGGCACGACACCAGAAGGAGAACCAAGACGGAGCTGATCCTTCTTAAGTAATGTTCTTCATGTTTCATGTCCATACATAATTTAAATATAGATTCGGATTGTTTGCAAATTTAAACATTATGCCACAAAGTCATTTTTGCTGATGTATCAAAATCTTCGCTAAATGTAACATTTCATGGTTTTGGTACGATTTCAAAAGGGTTAGTGGGCTAAAATTGGGTGTGCCCGCAGGCACACCCAACGAGTTACGCCTAACTCGAACCCTTCAGTATTTAAACCAAAACTATTCTCTTTTTACATATTTTTAGCATATTGGAAGTCATCCACATCCACATAACCTCCCGCCTGCTTGGTGGCGTAATTGAAGATGGCATACCTTGTTCCCATGAAGAAACGCCGGTAATCGAACACCATCTTGAAATCGGAGCCTATCTTATACCAATTCTTGCCATCCACGCTATAATAGAAGGTGGCGATATCCCGATTGGGATTGAAATCCGCGTCGATACGCAGGTAAACCGTATTACCCTCCAGTTTCGTACGACCCTTCTCGTCTATCTCGACACTGGTGACCAACTTCTCCCGCTCGGTGAGCGCAACGACCTGCTCCTGCATGGTGAGATAAGTATCAGCCCCGTCACGACAAACCGTGAGCACACCCGAGTTGCCATTGAAAGCAGCGAAGCCCGCACGATCACCATCCTTCATACCCGAGAGGTCTAACTTGACATAGGCGGAGCAGCGAGGACCTTCCATGCGCTGGGATATCGTATTGCGTGCCTCGAAGAGGTTGCTGACCACCTTATTGGTATGGAGGCGGAGGAAACCAGGACGTTCAGTCAACGACCAAGCCTCATCAATAGGGTTGTGATTCCACTGCCACTGCATCTTGAGCTTCTTGCCCGAGAAGTCATCACTGGTCACCAAAGGCTCTCCCACCTTCTGTCCCTGAACGGGAACGGGCATCACGGTGGGCACCTTGCCATTCTCGTCACCCAAGATAGGCCAACCATCTATCCAGCGGCAGGGCATCAACGTAAGCACACGACCCACGCCACCACGATCCTGGAAGATGACACCATACCAATTTCCCTTGCTGTCATCTACGATAGTGCCTTGTCCCACATAGGGGAAGCCACCGAACTCACTCTCCAATATTACCTTCTTCTCATAAGGGCCAGTAATCTTATCAGCCCGATAGCAAACCTGGCGGCGTGGCTTGCCCGCTGGCCAAGAAATCATCAACAGATAATACTTGCCGTCATGCTTGATGACACGGCTGCCTTCCAAGAGACCCGTCTCATCCGCGTCACGCACAGGTAACTGCACATCCACACCATCTTTCTTGATAGCACTGAAGTCTGGTTCCAACTCCTGAAGCCTGCCCGTACCACTGAAGACATAGACCCTGTCATCATCGTCGAAGAAAAGGGATGCGTCATGGAAGTGGGGAAGACGGGAGAGAAGTGTCCATCCCTTGGCGGGATCCTTGGTGGTATATATATAGGTATCACCACCCTGGGAATCATTGGGAGCGAAAAGGGCATAGAACTTGCCGTCATGATAGCGCAAAGAGGTAGCCCACTGCCCACGGCCATACACCGTACCCTCCTCCATATTGTATTTAGGGGAGTCGGTCAACTTGTCGAACAGGAAACTTTCCGTCTGCCAATGTACCAAGTCACGGGAACGCATGATAGGCGCTCCTGGCATCAAATGCATCGTAGTGGTGACTAAATAGAAGTCCTCACCCACACGGATGACATCAGGATCGGGAACATCGGCCCACATCATGGGATTGCGGAAAGTCTCCACCCGCTTGCCCTTGTGGGGTTGGGCGAAAACCGCGGTAGAGAGCATGGACGCAAGCAGCGCCGTGGCTAACAGGGATATTTTCATCGGTTAGTTAGTTATTTGGTTGACGATTGCAAAATTATGTATTTTCTTTTAAATATGCCTTACCTAGCGGCGCGGAAACTTTACGTGAGGTATCATTATCCACTTTTTCCTTAAAAATTTTGGCAGAATCACTCTTTTCGCGTATTTTTGCGAAGAAGACCCCCCTAACTGGTTTAAGCCATCCTAACCTTATGCAATGTCTCATCATACCACCGCTAACTTTTGAGGGTTGAACCTCTTCGAGGCTTGCGCGCACACGTACATTATAATATATATAATATGTAGAGACGCATTCTTGCGTCTCAGCAAGCAAGAAAGGCCGCATAAGCGGTGAGAGATATGACAAACTCGCTGGAGAAGACGCAAGAATGCGTCTCTACACACCATGGGCGAGAACACGCTTGCAAAGGGAGACGTGGCGCGCCGCGTCTCTACAAAAGCTGCTGAGGAGAGAGACACACCGCCATATGTGTAGAAACGGGGGACAAAAGGGCCTCGAAGAGGTCCAGAGATGCTTTACCGCGTGTGGGAAGCCTCGAAGAGGCTGACCGCTTTGCGGAGATACGAACAACAAAATCAACATGGGCCTCGAAGAGGGCCAACAAGTTTAATATACCGGAACAACGATGAGAAAGAGTTTTGCCCTTCTATTATTCATCATGTATACGCTGGGAGCGGTCGCCCAGTTCGGCAGACTGTACATGGGTGACCAATACCTGATGAGCAGCATCGCCTCAAAAGTCATCCAAGACCACTATGGCCGCATATGGATAGGGACACGCAACGGCGTATGCATGTATAACGGATACCGTTTCCATAACTTCAAGAAAGAGAGCCACAGCGGCTTGGGCCTCAACAGCAACTTCATCAACGAGGTATCCCAAGACCGCCAGGGCAACATCTACCTAGGCAGCAACGAAGGCGTATTAGTGCTTCGGGGAGACCATTTCCACGCCATACGCCTGATGGAAGGCAACAAGAAGGAAATCAAGGGATACGTGCAACGCATTTACCAAACCAGCACTGGGGAAACACTCATCGCCGTCTCAGGACACGGAGTCTACAAAATGGTCAATGACACCACCGCGCAAATCTGGGACAAGCAACTCCGCGTAGCCAACTTCGTGACGGACATATTCGAAGACAGGAGCAAGCGTATATGGCTGCTGACCAGCAATAAGGGCGTATGGACGAGAGAAAACGGGAGATGGGCAAAATGCCAGCTACCTGATGACCCACAAGGCCCCTTCGTCAATATCTGCCAGGATCATGACGGCACGCTCTACCTGGCCAATCTCGGTGGAGGACTATACCGCTCACGGAAAGGTAATCCCCTGCAACTGGAGTGCGTGCCCGGCACTAAGCACCTGCCCCTCAATACCGTCACCGTCAGCCAGATGGGTTTCCTGCTGCTAGGCACCGATGGCGTGGGCGTATTCCGCTACCTGCCCCAAAGCCAACAAGTGGAACAGGTAAACCTCTACTGCCGGGAGGTGGACATCAACCGCGCCAAAATCATGTCCATCATGGAGGACAGGGAAGGCAACTTGTGGCTAAACCTTTTCCAAAAAGGAATATTCATGCAACCCCGCCCGCAGTTCGGTTTCCAATACATCGGAGCGAAATCACCTACCCATAACCTCATAGGAGAAGCTTGCGTGATGGCCACCCGCTACGGGAAAGACGGAACACTCTACGTCTCCACGGATAAGGACGGGCTCTACGCCATAGGCCCCGACGGCACGCTCAAACGTCACTATACGCCAGGAAAAGGCGCACAGGCCGTGCCCTTCACCATACTGGGCATCACGGAAGACACGCAAGGCAGGCTGTGGATAGGCACTTACCTGCAAGGAGCGGGATGGCTGGACAAGCAGACCGGAGAATACCACCAACTGCGCCTGGCGAACCCCATCACCACCAGCGTATTTGACGTAGTGGCAGACAAATGGCAAAACCTATGGATAGCCACCATGGGAGAAGGGCTCAAGCGCGTAAACCTCGCCACGGGGAAAGTGACGGAATACCGTGACAGGGGAGGGAAAGGGCTCTGCAACGACTATATCAACCAACTGAGGCTCTCCAGCGACGGCAAACGCCTCTACATAGGGACTTGCGAAGGCCTTAGCGCTTTCGACATCTCCCAAAACAAATGGATGCCGCTAGGCGATAAGGGAAAAGGCTTGCTGACCGACCTTTCCATCATAGACATCGTTGAAGACGCGAAACAACACTTGTGGATAGCCACCTACTGCGGCATCTGCCATTACGACCCCGCCAAGCGCACCACGCAATGGTACACGATAAAGAACAACCTGTCTGACAACAGCGTATCGGCACTCAGGATAGACCGAAAAGGCCGCCTGTGGGCCTCCACTACCCATGGACTCAATTGCCTGGACCCCAAGACAGGCGAGATACGCAACTATTTCGCCAACGACGGGCTGCAAGGCAACGAATTCTCAGAAGGCGTATCGTGCATGAAACCCAATGGGGAAATCGTCTTTGGCGGCATTGGCGGTTTGACGCTCTTCCAGCCCGACAAGATAAAAGGCAGGAAAAAGAAGCTGGACATACAGCTCATATCCCTTTACGCAAGCAACCGTCTGGTAAGCGCAGGCATGGAGTCGGGAGGGTATATCATCACGGAAAAGCCCGTGATAGAGAGCAACACCTTCCATCTAGGCCCCATGGACAATAGCTTTACCATGGTGCTGAGCACGCTTTCGTTCGCCAACCCCGAAAGAATCACCTTCTCCTATAGGATGAATGACGAAGACTGGGAACGGCTGGAACCAGGCGACAACCGCCTTTCATTAAGCCACATGCCTCCCGGCACCTACCATTTCGAAGTGCAAGCCTCTGACGGAGGGACAAAGAGCGACATACGAGAGTTTACCATCGTGATACATCCCGCGTGGTACCAGTCGGCATGGGCAAAGACCTTCTACCTGCTGCTCGCGCTGGCCGCTATCATATGGATATTCATCGCGCAACGGCGCAAGGCGCAAGACAAGCTCCGGCTGCAGGAGCACATCCACAGCGAGGAACTGAGCGAGGCCAAGATACGCTTCTTCATGAACATCAGCCACGAGATACGCACGCCCATGACGCTCATCATATCGCCCCTGCTCTCACTCATGAACAGCGACAAAGACGCCAAGCGGCAGGCCATCTATGAGGTCATCAAGCGCAACGCCGAGCGCATTCTCCATCTCATCAACCAGATGATGGACTTGCGCAAGATAGAAAAAGGAAAAATGCAGATGCGCATGCAAGAAACCAACCTGATAGGATTCCTGAACGATCTCTACTCCCTCTTCCAACTGCAAGCCAAGGCCAAGGGCATCAAGCTCAACTTCCATCACGACAGCGAGCAGCTACCCGTATGGATAGACCTGGACAACTTCGACAAGGTGGTGGTAAACATTCTCTCCAACGCCTTGAAATTCACGCCTAGCGGCGGAGAAATCACCATGAGCGTCACCCACGACGAGCAGCACGTCCAGCTCTCTATCAAGGACAATGGCGAGGCCATACCCGCCGACAAGATGGACAAAATATTCGAACGTTTCTTCCAAAGCACCGAAAGCACCAACAATCACAAGATGGGAACGGGCATAGGCCTGGATCTCACACACTCACTCGTAGAACTGCACCATGGCACCATCACCGCCCGCAACAACGAGGACGGAAAGGGATGCGAGTTTATCGTTACGCTGCCTCTGGGGAACGCTCACCTAAAGCCCGAGGAAATCATCACGCCCGAGGAACAGGAAGCCAGGAAAACCAACTCCACGGCAGAATTGGTGGACGAACAGCCCGACACAGGGAACGACCAGGCAAGCCCGCAGGTTTCCACAACGGGCAACCCACGGATTGTCATCGTGGAAGACGATGAAGAGATAAGACATTACCTGGCCACGGAACTGGGCAAGATTTACCGCGTGACTGAATATGACAACGGAGCGGACGCATTGATGAACATACTGAAACAGACCCCTGACCTGGTCATCAGCGACGTGGTGATGCCCAAAATGGACGGAGTCACCCTTTGCACCAAACTAAAGACGCACGTGGGCACCAATCACCTGCCCGTCATATTGCTCACAGGCAGGGGCGAGGAGGAAAACCAACTGGAAGGACTGGAGACGGGCGCGGACGCCTATATCGTGAAACCTTTCAGCCTGGACATCCTGAAACGCACCATCGCCAACCTGCTCTTCGCCCGGCAAGTGCTCCGCAACAAGTACAGCGGGCAGGAAGAGCAAGCCGACAAGGTAACCCACATAGACGTGAAATCTCCCGACGAGAAGTTGCTGGAAAAGGTCATGGAGGTCATCAACAAAAACCTCGACAACGCCGAATTGAACGTGGACACCATCGCTGAAGCAGTGGGCATCAGCCGCGGCCACCTCTACCGGCGCATGAAGCAGCTCACCAACCAGAGCCCACATGACCTCATCCGCAACATCAGGCTAAAACAGGCCGCCAACCTGCTGAGCACAGGCAACCATAGCATCACGGAAGTGATGTACGCTTGTGGCTTCAGCAACGCCGCCTCCTTCTCCACCATGTTCAAGAACTTCTATGGCATGTCGCCCCGTGAATACATGCGGGAGCACAGCAAGGAATAGGCCTTTGAGAGCCTATTTTTGGAACTTCAAAAAAGACAGTGCTTCCATCGGCCAGAGACAGTGCTTTCGTGGGCCTACGGAAGCACTGTCTTTTTTCGGGCCATTTTGGACAATGATTTTTCATGCCCAAACAGGGGTGTTTAGGTATCCAATATTACTTGGCCATGTATCCAATATTACTTACGCCATGTATCCAATATTACTTGGCCATGTATCCAATATTACTTAGCCATGTATTATTGGATGAATCGGGGGGCTTGGGCGCGAGGACTAAACTTTGTCCATACCATAAAGTCAGTACTACTGAAAACTCAGATCAGTAGTACTGATATTTGATTCCAGTACTACTGATATTTAATTTCAATACCACTGATATTTGATTTCAATACTACTGATAACGTGAGTTCGACGAAAAGTTGTAGAGACGCATTCTTGCGTCTCGGCAAGCAAGATTGCCGAATAAAATCGCCAATCGCGAAGACTTGGCAGCTGGCTGAGACGCAAGAATGCGTCTCTACAGTTTGGTGATAACAGGGCTGCGCACATAAAGTGGAATTCGTCGAACTCGCGTTACTGATATTTGATTTCAATACTACTGACTTTTCAGGGAGCTTAATCGTTGGAATCTTCCAGGCCCACTAAGACACTAGGCTTACAGATAGAGCGTGGGGACGACGGCTCTCAGCTTGTAACGATAACCTGTCATCGCCGTCATCCCCAAAGCGTAGAGACGCATTCACGTTGAATAGGGAGCGCGACGACGATTCCAGAGACACTTCTTTGGCAAGGATATCCCTGCGTCCCCACATAATGGGGAAGGGCTAAAGCCCCCCTTCGCGCGGCTTCCCATCCAGTAACTCCACGGCCTTGCGCACTATCTCGCTGGTCTCGTTCATCACCTGGAAATACTGGCTCATGTCCCAAAGGTCTCGGGCCACCAAAGCCTTGAGCGTGACGCGCAGGTATGGCAAAGTCTGCCGGACTTCCTCCTCGTCCTTGGGCTTCACGTCCTGTCGTTCACCTTCCTTGAAGATGGAGTCCACCAGGGCTTGCGGCACCTCGTACTCCCTCATGAACGAGGGGAAATCGGGATAGCTGGCCTTCAACAGCTCCCTGTTATCATCGATATAGCGCAAAGCCGCGTTGAGGACGACACTCTTGGCCGTGAGCAAACGATGATACTTCGTGAACTTGGTGGTATCCAAAGGCACGAACTCATCGGGCATAATACCTCCTCCACCATAGACCACACGATGGCGACGCAGGGTATAGAAACGCAAGGAGTCATTCAAGTGGATGCTGTCCTCATTGGTAAACTCCCCGTGGCGATAACGGTTGTCCAAGTCCATGGCGTAGTCTTCCAATTCGCCAGGGGTATAGGGTTTCTGGATGCAACGACCGCTGGGCGTATAATAATGGGCTACCGTGAGGCGTATCATGCTGCCGTCCGGGAAGGGGATGGGACGTTGCACCAAGCCCTTGCCAAAGGAGCGGCGACCCACGATGGTAGCCCTGTCCTGGTCTTGCAACGCACCCGCCACAATCTCAGAAGCCGAGGCGGAGAACTCGTTGACAAGCACCACCACGCGGCCTTTCTTCATCTTGCCGCCTCCCGAGGCTTTCTGCTCGTCACGGGGCGTTACCCTGCCCTTCGTGTAGACGATCAGGTCGCCCCGCTCCAGGAACTCGTTGGCTATCTCTATGGCGGCCATCAAATAACCACCGCCATTGTCCTGGAGGTCGAAAATCAAGTCTTTCATGCCCTTCTGGCTCAGGCTGTCGAGCGCGGCTGATACCTCGTCGTGGCTCGTCAAGCCAAAACTGCCCAAGCGGATATAGCCAATGCCCGGACGTATCATGTAGGCCGCATCGAGCGTGTTGAGCGGTATCTTGTCACGGGTGACCGTGAAGGCAAGCCTGTCGGCAATGCCCTTGCGGAGCACGCCAAGGTTCACCTTCGTGCCACGAGGCCCCCTGAGGCGGCGCATCATCTCCTCACGAGCCATCTTCACGCCCGCTATGGCCGTGTCGTTGACAGCGATGATACGGTCACCTGGCCTAATGCCTACCTTCTCGGAAGGGCCGTTGACGACGGGCTGGATGACCAACAAAGTGTCATCCACCACGTTGAACTGTATGCCAATGCCGTCGAAACTGCCATTGAGCGGTTCGTTGAGCGCCCGCGTCTCCTTAGCCGTGGTGTAAGAGGAATGAGGATCCAGGCCCTCCAGCATGCCCCTGATGGCATCCTCCACCAGTTTTGACTCGTCCACGGAGTCTACATAGAGGCTGGTGATAACCGCCTCGGCACGGCCCAGCTTCTGGATGGCCTGCCTGGAAAGCTGTTGGCGGGTCTGCGCCTGCATAGCGAGAGCTCCCGTCAAAAGCGCCATTGCCCATAGGATATATCTTCTCATACTTATGCCAGTTTAGCTTTTTCCTCCTCAGGGAGGTCTTCCTCTATCACCAAGTTCTCGATGATAAAGTTTTGCCGCTCCATGGTGTTCTTTCCCATATAATACTCCAAGAGCTGCTGCACCTGGTCGGTCTTGTGGAGCGTGACCTGCTCCAAACGCATATCCGGACCGATGAAATGGACAAACTCCTCGGGCGAAATCTCTCCCAAACCCTTGAAGCGAGTGATTTCCGGGTCAGGCCCCAGGTCACGGATAGCCTGCAGCCGCTCCTCCTCGCTGTAACAATAACGGGTGATGAAGTCCGTCTTTCTCTCCTTCTTGTCCAACCTGGCGTCGGCCTGCTCTATCACCTGCTTGTTCTTGATCTTGGCTCGCTTGTTGCGCACCCTGAAAAGAGGAGTCTGCAAGACATAGACATGACCTTTCTTGATCAGCTCTGGGAAGAACTGCAAGAAAAAAGTGATGATAAGCAAACGGATGTGCATGCCGTCGACATCGGCATCCGTAGCCACGATGACCTTGTTGTAGCGCAGGGAGTCCAGCCCCTCCTCTATGTCGAGAGCGGCTTGCAAAAGGTTGAACTCCTCGTTCTCATAGACCACCTTCTTGGTCAGCCCGAAGCAGTTGAGCGGCTTTCCCCGCAAGGAGAAAACAGCCTGCGTGTTCACGTCACGGCTCTTGGTGATACTACCGCTGGCGGAATCTCCCTCAGTGATGAAGATGGAGCTCTCTTCCTTGCGGTCATTCTTCACGTCGCTGAAATGGATGCGGCAGTCACGGAGCTTACGGTTATGGAGGTTGGCCTTCTTGGCCCGCTCGCGCGCCAACTTAGTCACGCCAGCCATGGCCTTGCGCTCCCGCTCGCTCTCCTTCACCTTGTTTTCTATCACCTCAGCGACATCCTTGTTGATATGAAGGTAATTGTCCACGGACTTCTTGACAAAGTCGCCCACGTACTTGTTGATGCTCTCGCCGCCAGGCGACATTTGCGTGCTGCCCAGCTTTATCTTGGTCTGGCTCTCGAAAACGGGTTCTTCCACATTGATGGCGATGGCCGCCACGAGACCATTGCGTATGTCACCATACTCATACTTGCCGAAGTATTCCTTGATAGTCCGGGCGATATGCTCCTTGAAGGCGCTTTGGTGGGTACCGCCCTGCGTGGTGTGCTGGCCGTTGACAAAACTGTGGTATTCCTCGCCATACTGGTTGGTATGGGTGAAGGCAATTTCGATGTCCTCCCCCTTCATGTGAATGATGTCGTAAAGTCCTTGCGAAGTCATATTGTCTGACAGCAAGTCTTTCAGACCATGGCGACTCAAGATGCGCCTGCCATTGTACATGATGGTGAGACCAGTGTTCAGGTAAGTATAGTTGCGAAGCATCGTCTCCACGAAATCATCATGGAAACGATAGTTCTTGAACAAGGTATCATCGGGCTGGAAATAGATATAAGTGCCATTCTCATCCTGGGAATCGGCGGTATGGTCGCTGATAAGCTGGCCACGCTCGAAGACCAACTCCCGGACTTTTCCCTCCCGGTAAGACTTCACCTCAAAACGGGAACTAAGCGCGTTGACCGCTTTGACGCCCACGCCATTGAGGCCGACACTCTTCTTGAAAGCCTTGCTGTCATACTTGCCGCCCGTATTGAGCACGCTCACAGCCTCCACGAGCTTGCCTTGCGGAATGCCACGGCCATAATCCCTGACGCAGACACGGGCATTGTCGGCGATATCGACCTCTATGCGGTCACCGCTCTTCATCTTGAACTCATCGATGCTATTGTCTATGACTTCCTTGAGAAGGACGTAAATGCCATCCTCAGGCAACGAGCCATCACCCAAACGTCCGATGTACATACCTGGACGGGTACGCACATGCTCCATGTCGCTCAGGTGGCGAATGTTCTCGTCGGTATACTGTACGGCTTCCTGGGCCGTCTCTTCAGGCAGAATCGTGTTTTGGTCTGACATGCTTATCGGGTTATCGGTTTCTTGAAACAACGCCTTCGCTTATGGTTGACAGGGTTAAGAGGCCCCCACTGGCTCTGCACGCCCTCGTTGCTTTCCATCTCCACCTGGCTCTCGCCCCACTTGAAGCCATAAGCTTGGTATTTCGGTATCAAGTCGGCAAAAAGCAAGGCGTTGGCTCCCTTGGCACGATATTCAGGCAGCACGCCCATCAGCAAAAGGTCTACGCCCTCTGTCTTGTGCCACTTGATGGCGCGCAACAGATGCCACCATCCAAAGGGGAAAAGCCTGCCCCTGCGGCATTTCTGCAACGCGCGGCTCAATGAGGGAATGGTAATGCCCAACCCCACGAGCTTATTGTCGGCACTGGCATCCTCAATGACCGTCACCAAATTGAGGTCGGCAAGCGGGAAATACATTTTCACGTATTGGTCTATCTGGCGGTCGGTGAGGGTCACGAAGCCATAAAGGTCTTGATAGGTGGCGTTGATCAGGTCAAACAACTTGTGGCCGTATCCCCGCTGGAAGATATCCTCGCGGGTAAGTTCGCGTACCTTGAGATGATAACGCTCGCTCACCATCTGGGCTATTTTCGTATATTTCTCGGGAATCTTCTCCGGCACTGACATGTAGTACTCCACATAATCATTGTCTTTTTCCCATCCACCCAACCGCTCCATGTGCTCGGGATAATAAGGATAGTTGTAGATGGTAGGCATGGTGCCCAACTTGTCGAAGCCCCATATCAACATGCCCTCTGGATCCATGTCGGTGAAACCCAATGGGCCAACCATCACTTCCATTCCCTTGGCACGGCCATAAGACTCCACCGCATCGAAAAGGGCACGGGAAACTTCCAGGTCATCCACAAAATCTATCCAACCGAACCGCACGGCCTTGGTGTTCCATTTCTCGTTGGCCCGGTGATTGATGATGGCGGCCACACGTCCCACTACCTTTCCATCTCGCAACGCCAGGTAATAGGCCGCCTCGCAAAACTCAAAGGCGGCGTTCTTGTCTTGGCGCAGCGTGTTCAGCTCGTCGCTATATAGATTGGGCACGTCGTAAGGATTGCCTTCATAAAGGTCGTAATGGAACTCTATGAAACGGCGCAAGTCCTTGCGATTCTCTACCCGCTTGATTTCTACTGACATAAATTATAGGATTTAGTCGAAATATAGCTTGCAAAAATAGCTAAAATCAAGCAAATAGCCAAATTTAGGGTTGATTTTCGTGGATTTTACCCGCGTCGGGCAGCTTTCGGCAGACCAAAAGAACATGTTGCCTTTCGGAAGTGGTGGTGGCGAAGATGAACACATCTCCTCCATCGCCCAACCGCAACCGCTTCCTCAGCTCCGCGGCGGTAAGCGGAAAGTTGCGCACGGCCACGTTGGCACGGGAGACACCCATCAAGGCTTGCCGAAGGGCTTTCTTGTTGAACGAGGTGACGGCATCTACGCGAAAGCATCTGGCAGGCATCCCTGTCGCAAAGCCATCTCCTGAAGCCTCCTCGGCAGGAATAAAGAAAAGATGACTATTAGGAGCGATAGCCCGCGAATGGAAGCGCGAGGCAAAAGCGGTGAAGCAACCCGCCTTCATCACGCTGGCATTGGGCACCAGCAACATATCTCCTACCCGCGGCACACCGTAAACCAGCGGGGGAAAAGCGCGTTGCGTATCGCAAGAAAAACAAACGTCATCGTTCACGCAATAAAGACGAGGGGCAACTGGAGCGTCCGCGGACAAGAGCAGCAACAACTCCTTGCATTCATTGCCTGAAGAGACCACATGCACCTCACTCACTCCACCCCGCTCACAACGCATGGCCTCCACGGCGGCATGCCAATCGAGCATGGGCGACAACTTGACAAGTATCCAACGGGCATGGCGCAACAGTCCCTCCTTGAGCTGGCTGACATCAGGCACGCAATCGCTGATGGCATAGGTCTTTCCCCCCTTGGAATCACGGCGGGCAGGATCTAAGTAAATGAAATCCACTACAGGAAGAGCTGGCAGCAAAGCTTCCGCCTCTCCTTGCCTCACCTCCGCATGGGAAAGACCCAACAGCGGAAAGTTCTCCTTGGCCAACGCACAAAGCCACTCTTGCCGCTCCACATAGGTGGCCTGGCCTACTTCCCTGGCCATCCACGAGAAATCAACACCCATGCCGCCCGTCAAATCCACCATGCTTTGAACGCCCAGACGGCGCACCAACCGGGCTTTATAGCGAGCGGCGGCCTCGCCAGAGCATTGCTCCAACGACAAATGGGGCGGATAGACAATCCCATCCACCGCCGCCCAAGCGGGTATCTTCACCTTGGCCACCTGCCGTCCCCTGATTTGCTCCAGGGCAGCAGGCATATCCACCCCGGGGAACCTATCCGCCAGGAAAGCCAGGTGGCGCACGTCTTCATCGGCATGAGAGCGGACAAACTCCAGCGTGGCGGGGTTGAGCAAAGCCATATCAGTCAAGCAACAAGAAACCCGCCACTTCCTCCGGCGAATTGTAGAGAATGCCATCCTCCAACTCCTCGTCGGTAAAACCTTCGAGAATCGCCTTCGCCTCCTCGGCCGACACCAAAGGATTGCCCTCGGCGTCGGTCATGGCTATCATGGCTTGATAGATAGCCTCACGATATTCTTTTACGTCTTGCATAGATTAAAATAGGTTACTGTTCACGTTGGGTAGCAGAGTCACTTGATGACCTTATAGTATTTCCTTGCCGTGGCACGGGAACAGAGGTTGAAATGCCACCACTCCGTACGCAAGGGCATCCACCCCGCGTGGCGCATCACCTTGCGCAACAGCTCCCGGTTTGCCTTCGCTTTGGCGGAGATGGTTTTCGACCTCACCAAAGCCGCCTCGTTGTCAATATGCGCCGCCTTGCCCATATAGTCCACCTTGGTGCCCATGTCAAGCGTGTCGCCGCGAGCGTCGCAGAGCGTGATGTCCACGGCCATGCCATAATTGTGCATGCCACCGCCACGGGCAGGATTGGAGACATAGAAATACTTCTTGGTGTTCTTCACCTTGTCCCACATCTTCCGCTGCACGCTCATGGGGCGGGTAGCGTCATAGATTTTCAAGCTCAGGTCGGGCCTAAGAGTCTTAAGATAGGCCTGCGCTTTCTTCAATGCCTTGGCGGCCTTGGGATGCAGATAGGCTTCCCTCAGGTCTGTATAGAGCACTTCACCGCAGAAGTTGTCAGGACGGGCATACATCAATGACACCTTGATGGAAGGGTCTATCTCGTGTATGTCCACCAGTCCTTGCCGCTCCATGCGCGCCACGGTGGCCGACTTCTTGCCTTGGGCGAAGGCGGGAAAAGCCACCGTCCAAGCTATGGCAAAGAAAAAACAATAGCCTATAATCCTACGCATAGTCATCACTGATAGTTTCATCATGGCATGTCAACATGGTATCGCGAAGATAGCGAAAATCGGCCAAAGCCGCTCCCCGGTAACACTCTTTAACCATTCCATGCCACGGCTACCCGCGTCCTCGCTCTCGGCCAGCCGAGAACTCGCCGTGGGGGAGGCGGGGAATCATCTTACTTGATTCCTAGAATCATCTTACATGATTTCCACAATCATCCTAGATGATTCTCCACCTCCCTTTCGGCGAGCGCACGGGAAGGCTGCGCATAACGCTTTTATCCCTGGCCGGGAGGAGCGGAATAAGGAAAAAATGCGTATCTTCGCGGAAACAAACATTGAGCAAGATGGAAAGCAATCCTTACGTGAAACAATACCCCGACCTGATGGCGGGCAAGAAGATACTCTACGTGCACGGCTTCGGCTCCTCGGCGCGGTCGGGCACGGTGAAGCGCATACAAGACACATTCCCACAGGCCACGGTGACAGCCCACGACCTGCCCATACACCCGCAAGAGGCCATGGACTTGCTGCGCCGCGTGTGCCAGGAAGAGCAGCCTCATCTCATCATCGGCACTTCCATGGGCGGCATGTATACCGAAATGCTCTATGGATATGACCGCATTTGCGTGAATCCAGCTTTCCAGATGGCCGACACCATGCATGAGCATGGCATGATGGGGAAACAAGTGTTCCAAAACCCCAGGGCGGATGGCATACAGGAATTCATCGTGACCAAGGCCCTGGTGAAGGAATACCGCGAGATGACCGAGCAGTGCTTCGCCCAGGCCGACAGCGAGGAGGAGCAGCGCAGGGTGTGGGGACTCTTCGGCGACGAAGACCCCACGGTACACACCTTTGACCTCTTCCGACAGCACTACCGGCAGGCGGCCCACTTCCACGGAGAGCACCGCATGACAGACAAGAGCTTCATGAACGGCATCGTGCCCGTAATACGCTGGATTGACGACCGGCAAGAAGGCCGCGAGCGACCCATCGTCTACATACACTGGAACGCCATGCGTGACAGCTACGGCAAAGCCCTCTCCAGCCTGCAAAAGGCTTTCAAGTTCCTGATAGAATATTACCAAGTCTACATAGTGGCACCCGCGCCCACCAACGACCACGGCTTTCTCACCGAGGTACAACTGTGGACAGAAGACATCCTCTCCACGCCCGCCCATGACCACATCGTGTTCACCAACCAGCCACACCTGCTCTATGGCGACTACATGGTGAGCGCCTCGGCCATGGAAGGTTTCATGGGAACAGCAGTGCCGCTGGGCAGCGAGGAAATGAAGACCTGGGAAGAAGCCATCATCTACTTTGAGCGGCTGGGAGGACAGTAACCGGCACATACGCGCCCACTGACATCAGGCAAACATTCGCCATGGGGAACCCTATCGAAGCGGAAGAGCTCTACGGCAAGGTGGAGGCCGCTCTCCGCGAAACCCGGCTAGACATGGCCTCACGCAACAAACTCTTGCATGAGGCATTGCTGTTTTGCGCCCTGGAAGGAACGAAAGACGAGGGGCAGGCCTTCGGCAACCTGTTTTTCCGAGTGGACTACCTTTGCAAAAAGCATGGGGTGAAGATGGCAGACAAGGTAGCCATACAAGAAGCCCGCCGCCATGGCAACAGCGACGAACCACCTACGGAAGAGGACTTACGCTATGATGCCCGCGCGGTTTGTGTATTCATTTCCGCGGTGACCAACGTCAGCGTGCCTCATGAATTGCGCGGCCTCTTGCCTTCCAACCCCAAACACCATGAGCCTAACTCCCGCAAGACACGGACGCAAACGCGCTGTATCGTGCACGCCGCGGAGAATGGATGGATACGCGCCACGCCCGATGAACAGGGCGGATACTATGCCGTCTGCCTACATGACGAGAGCAGAGGGGTAGACAATGGCTACATCGCCCAGCTGGTCAAGGAGGGCACACAAGTGAACCTATTGGACTGCCAAGTGGAAGACTGGCGAATGAAAGTAGCTGGCGAATGGTGCGACAAACGGGTAACACCCCGTCTCATCGTGGTGGAGCCGGACTTCCCGCTAGACATCAGCTCCATCGCCACCTGCTTTACGGAGATGGGGCATCACCCCCTGCTCTACCTGCTCAACCAGATGAAACCCCGACAGACCACGCAGGCTATCCTACTGGGAAACTTCGCCAGCGCGGCTCTCGATGATGTCATCAACTCTTCCCAATACCGTTTCGAGGAGACACTGCGGGAGAACTTCCAGGCAAACGCCATCGACTTCTGCGCCTGCGAGGCATTCAACCCCACGGAGTTCAAGGAGCAAGCCCGACAGCAAGCGGCTAACCTGGAGGCTACCCGCGACACGCTCTTCCGCCAACACGAAAAAGAGAAAGCCTTATTGGAGCCCAGTTTCCTTTGTGAGGCATTGGGGTTGCGGGGGCGTGTGGACTTGATGACCACTGACCTACAACTATTGGTGGAACAAAAATCCGGCAGGAACCGGAATATCGAAAGAAACATGCCCAACGGCCACTACGGCTTCCATCTGACACCCCACTATGTACAATTGCTATTATATTATGGTGTCTTACGCTATAACTTCCACATGCCGCCCGGCGCGATAGACATCCGCCTGCTTTACTCCAGGTTTCCCCCAAAACAAGGACTGCTGGCGGTTTCCTACTATCAACAGCTTTTCCTGGAAGCCATGGCCTACCGCAACCAAGTGGTAAGCGAATTGCTCGACATCGCCCAAGACGGATTCGCCCAGAAATTGCCCCGCTTCAACAGCGACGCGCTCAACGTGGCAGGCAAAGAGAACGCCTTCGTCTTACGATACAAGATACCAGAAGTGGAAAGCGTCACCATCCCACTCCAACAAGCCTCTCCACTGGAACGAGCCTACTTCTGCCGCATGGTGACAAGCGTCATCAGGGAAGAAGTCATGAGCAAAATGGGCGGACAGGAAGGCGTGGCCCACTGCTCCGCCGACCTGTGGAGCATGCCACTGAACGAGAAGCGGGAAGCAGGCACCATATACACAGGGCTCCAGGTGATAGAGAAAACCAAGAGCGAAGGCAGCAAAGGATATGACACGCTCACGCTGAGCGTTCCCCCACAACCCGAAGAAGACTTCGCCCCCAACTTCCGCCAGGGAGACATGGCGTGGCTCTACGCCTATCGGGAAGGGAAGACTCCCGACGCGCGCCACAGCATACTCTATCATTGCACCATCGAACGGATAGAAATGGACAGGTTGACAGTACACCTGCGGAACGGGCAGCAAAATCCCAACGTGATGGGAAATGGGCCTTTCGCCTTGGAACACGCCGACTCCAGCGGTGGCATGGGAACGCAAACGCAATCACTCCACCTCTTCCTGAGAAGCCCAAAAGACAAGCGCGACTTGCTCTTGGGACAAAGGGCACCCCGCAAGGACGAGACCCTCTCGCTCTCCCAAAGCTATGACCCCAGATTGGATGCCATCCTCTCGCAGGCCAAGCAAGCCAGGGACTACTTCCTCCTGATGGGTCCTCCAGGAACAGGGAAAACCAGCAGGGCCATGCGTTTCATAGTGGAAGAAGCCCTGAAAACAGGCGAGAAGATGCTACTGATGAGCTACACCAACCGAGCGGTAGACGAGATATGCGGCATGTTGGCAGACAATGGGTTGCCTTTCCTCAGGATGGGCAACGAATACTCATGCGAGGAGCGATTCCGCCCCTATCTCTTCACTGCCATGGCACGGCGGCATCCAAAGATGGCGCAAGTCAAGCAAGAACTCATCCAAGCCCCCATCATAGCCGGGACAGTGGCCAGCATTTGCGGCAAACCGGAACTGCTCGCCATGAGGCACGCAGACCTGGCCATCATAGACGAGGCCAGCCAGGTATTGGAACCTTATCTAGTGGGGCTGCTCTGCCAAGTGGGGCGCTTCATCTTGATAGGAGACCACAAACAATTGCCCGCCGTAACACAACAGAGCCCGCGCGACTCGGTCATCGCCAATGACGAAGAGGGACAGCTCCTGCGCTCTATCGGCCTGAAAGACTGCCGTGACTCCCTGTTCGAGCGACTATTGAGATGGGAAAAGCAAAACGGAAGAAAAGACTTCGTGGGCATTCTGCGTTGGCAAGGCCGCATGCATCCCGAGGTGGCAGACTTCCCCAACCGCATGTTTTATGCCCGGGAAAAACTGGAGCCTGTGCCTTGTCCACACCAAAAAGAACCGGATCTGCCCTATCATGAAGAGGCCAACGACGCGCTAGACCGCCAATTGCGATACCACCGCGTGCTTTTCATCGCCTCTAAAGACTGCCTGGAACCGCAACTGTCCGACAAGGTGAACACTGACGAAGCCCGCATTGTCGCGGAAGTGGCGCACAGGTTAAGAAGATTTATGGGCGAGGGATTCAACGCCAAGACTTCCTTGGGCATCATCGTTCCCTACCGAAACCAAATCAGCCTCATCAGGCAACGACTGGAAGAAAAGAAACTCCCCGAGCTCATGGATATCACCATCGACACCGTAGAACGCTACCAAGGCAGCCAACGGGATGTCATCATCTATAGCTTCACCACCCAACGGCAATGGCAAATGAATTTCCTCACCGCCAACAACTTCGTGGAGGACGGCAAAGTGATAGACCGCAAGCTGAACGTGGCGCTCACCCGTGCCCGAGAGCAAATGATCATCACGGGCAACCCCCATACGCTGAAAGGAAACAGCGTCTTCGCCCAACTCATGGATTACTGCAAGGAGAAAGGCGGCTACCTGCGCTCGGAAGACATCTAGCCTACGAGGGCATGCGTGCCTCTCATTAATATGTCAAGAAATCATACTCGCACTCCCCAAAGAAGGAAAAAACGCTGAAATCCCTCCTATACAGGCTTTCAAAAACGATTGACATGATACAGATTTACTTCACACGTAATTAACAATTAAAACGTGTAGTATTA
>OLNM01000036.1_pt1 | contig 114020 bp, 106 predicted proteins | sample 1672391 | NCBI WGS metagenome assembly OLNM01 (sample SAMEA3136680, study PRJEB25190) | human gut metagenome | reverse complement strand
CATTTTTCGGATCAACGAAAAACTCCAATGGGCGAAACAGACTAAAGTCCACATTTTAACAGGCAGGACATCCGCCCTGCCTTCATTCATATTATAACATTGTTATTCAAACCCTACAATTCTATCTGCCATTCATTTTTCCGTTCAAGATAAAAAATATAAAGCATAGCAACACACTTTTTCTTTATCTTTCTTGCAAGAGGAAATCAAAGTCCTTTATTCCTTTTTGCCTTTAGATAATCTTCATAGCCCATTTCATTGAAGTCTAATTGTGGCGAAGTGTCTGAAATATTGTTTCTGTTATCAATATCCTCAAATTAACGGAATATCCAATCATCACAAGGGTCGTGATATTTGTATTCTTTCGGTTGTTCGGCTGTATCGGTCTAAACTTCACATTTCCTTATGGACCTTCATCTTTGAAAAATTCATTTTCAGACAGATAATCTAAAGAAACATTAAAGTCCTGTTCCCGTTTGACAATATCCATGATATATGGCTCGGTGTGATCAATATATTTCCATTCTCCCGACAATAATTCATTTGGTGTTACAACTAGCACGTCCATTATCTTTTCCAACGTATCAAAGGTAGGACAATTCATGCCGCATTCAATCTTGGAACTACCATTAACTGATAATTACCTGCATTTCTACAAAAAGGCAATCGACTTCTTGTTTGAAATCAACAGTCTTTCTTATACTTTATTCAATTTTTCAAAGTGATAATGGCATAATTTATATCATACCATGCGAAAGAACTGTTTTCATAAAACACATCCTAAGTTCAAGTTATTCATCAAAGCACAAACAAACTGAAAGTTTTCGATTTATCCGATTCTATTGAATATTTTTAAGAAAGCTTTCTATCAAATCATTTATCAGTTCTGGATTGTCAGTGTTGGAATTGTGTCCAGCACCCTCGACCCACTTCAAAGGAATCTGCGTGTCTTGGTGCCATGCCTTATTATACCGGATACAAGAACCCGCATGATCCTGCATGCCACATATCAACAAAGCCGGACATTTAATTTCATATTGTAGATTTTTTTCCATTGCTTCGGCTAAAATGCGATACCCATGCCCTGCAATCTGAGCATAACGTTTTTGGTCTCCATCATATACCAACATCATTTTTCGCATCAAGTCTCTTCCATAATGGGAAGTCGCTACACCGTTTGAACCTGACTTCAAAAGCAGTTTCCAAGGATAGTGATAATATACGGGCTCCATTCTTTTCAAAAGCCAGATTTCAAAGCCGGTTACATATTTTCTTTGCAATGGTGCAGAGTCAATGGAAACAAAACCCGACAATTGATCAGGATAAAGCTGCGCATAAGTTTGTCCTACGTATCCACCCATAGATTGACCGACAATAACAGGGTTTGTGATTTTTTCCCGTTTAAAAATTTCTTTCAGCCATTTTGCTTTATCGAACAAATCAAAATTAAATTTAAATGGTCACGAGGATGCGTGTGCAGGTGCATCCCATACAAAAATGTTATATTTTCCATCAAAATATTCCATTTGTCTTTCAAATAATCTATGATCAGCCGTCAGTCCCGGAAGAAAAGCAAGCGTAATTGCATTAGGCGTTGTAATACTCGACCAATAGTGAATCGTTCCAGAAGAAGTTCGATATGTATTTTCTTTCAATGCGTTCACCTTCCCAAATTTGAATTTGATAAGCTCCTCTAAGAGATTATGTTTCAATTTTCTTCTATGTATTTCACTACTCTATCTATATTTCCGCTTTCATATTCATCATGTGTTAATTCGAAACACTCATCCTTATTAACACTGCTATAGTCTATATACCTAGCAATATCTTCCGGAATTAAAAACAAGTTTACTCCTTCTCGTTTCAGCGATTATAAATCTCCATGATTGACATCAACAATTACTTCCGCTTCCCAACTTTTCGCTTCAATCACAGACTGCAAATTCTCTTTTAATACAGTACTTCTCTTTTTCTTTAAAATGTTAAAATGCCCATCATGCCCAATCTGTGAATTTCTCCCATTCGTTACATAGGGTACAATAGCTATTTTTTTTATCATTAACTTGTCCTCCTTTTCCACTTCTTATAACTTTTAATTTATACCAACAACTTCAGATTTGTTATTCCCATTTTACCATACTTGACCTATGTTTTCTATCCTTATTAGACAAGGATACTCTGTTTTTGCCTGACTACCCTCATTGGTATTAAAAACTTTATCTTTCCATATCTCACTTCTTTTTCGGCTTGTTCCTGTGCTTCTTCAAAAGAAAAACCGACGCATGATTGCTCTAAGCTCAATACATCGGTTTCTTCATCTGACCATGGGCATATTCAGTTGTCTAACTCGTGCAATTATATTAAAACATATTTGTAAAAAATCATTCATTTTTGCCCTCCATAATTTCAACTATATAAAAATGAGTGTTTGAAATCGAGTATTAAAAACTTCAATTTTTCATATCTCATTATATTTCATCAACCTAAAAAGTGGAAGAAAATTTTCGTGTGCCAGAGTTCCTCTTCAAACTCTATGATGCACATTTCTGCAAAATCCATTGTAGTAGCTTTAGAGTAGCATTTCTCAGAGCTGTCTTTGGGGTGCAAAAAATCAAGAAATCTATTCAGATTTCTATATTCTATTTCGGAGTGTGAATATATTGCAGTCTAAACAACGGTTTTTAATTATCCGTTGGGTAGTCTATAGAGATGAACTAACTGACTGAATACCGTAAAATAGTTTTGATTTTGCTTATTTCTATCCGGTTAGCATTCATTGTGCCAAAGCTAATCTCATCAAATAGAGGATTGGGTTTCTTGACTTTTACTTGTTCCAATGCAGCTTTTACTATATCTTCACAAATAAAGTCCGGCTGTCGTATCATAATGGTATATCCCAAATTCTCTTTGACCAGTACTGTTTCTTCAATTTTCTGCCAAATTCCTTCTAAAGGAAAAACTGTAAAATCGTTAAATTCATTTTGTATGGCAGTAGTCTTATATGCCATTTTAATTGCATATGCCAAAGAGTACAGGGCCGAAACACGATTTGAAAAATCAACATCGTTTGGATTTCCTTTTCCGCCTATCATAATATAATTCTGTGCCGGAACAGTTACTAATGCCGGAGATTTTTTCGCTCCATAAAATTCTTTCTCTTGCTTTTTCCATTCATATTTCATCAAAATACCTCCTTAATCTAAAAGGAGTATATCACAAGAAATATGACACCGTTTGTCAAGTTTTATATTTTTTCAAAATTAAATTCAGTTTTTTCATTATTCCTTCACGAACATATTTTGGAGTAAGTACCTCTACGCAATCGCCAAATGTAAGTAGATAACTATACATGATTTCATTATCAGGTAAGTTAGCTGTTACATAGAGATTATTCTCACAGTCTGTTGTAACACTGTCGGTAAATTCATCATATACACGAAAAGCTACTTGTGGAGAAAATTTCAAATTTACAGAAACCGTATTATGTTTCTGAATTTCTGCTTTAATTTTAGGTATATTTGAAATTTTCTGTATAAATGTTTCATCAGCGATAACTAAGTCTTTCATACGGGTCAATTTAAAAAAACGATAATCATTTCTCAATAAACAAAAACTATATAAATACCAATCTTTGCTCTTGAAAATCAATTTTATAGGTTTGACAGAGCGCTTCAACCAAAAGCCTTTACTATCAAAGTAAGAAAAAGAAATGATATGCCTATCAAAAATGGCTTTTTTAATATCATTGAATATATCTTGTCTTGCAGCATTTTTTACCCAATCAGAAAAATCAACCTCTATCCAATTTGTGCTTTTTGTTTGAAAGAGTGCGGATAACTTTGAAAGTAATTCGTCTGTTTTTTCTCCCTCGGTGGCAGCTATTCCTTGTAGTGCCATAAGCATTTGCTCTTTTTCTTTCTCAGAAAACAACGATTTTTCCAGAACATAATCATCTAACAAAGATATACCGCCGCCTTTTCCCTGTGTGGCATAAATAGGAATACCAGTTGCACTAATAGCATCTAAATCTCGGTAAATTGTGCGTATGGAAACCTCAAATTTTTCTGCAAGTTCAGGGGCAGTAGATTTTCCATTTTCTAATAAGTGATACACTATCTTAAATAGTCTGCTCTGTTCCATATAATTTCCCTCCGAACCGTATTATATCATATAAACTTGACAAGAAAAATGACAAGTTATATATAAAATTTTCACAGCTTTTTATCTTGCTACCTGTAACGCACATTTCTGCAAAATCCATAGTCCCCGATACTTTCCTCACAGACGCTAGGATAGGAAACTTTTTCAGATTTCCTGCTTAATAAAGCTGCGAAGTTCTAATTGTAATTGTAGTTGGTCTGCCAGTTATAAAATCAGGGAGTTGAAACTACCTTTTTGAGTTTTTTCTTTCTTTCCCTTCAGCTTCTTTTTCTAAAATTTCATCTAAATCATCTTTTATTTCCTTGCCTGAAATTTCTTCATATGCTTCTTTCATCCCACTTTTTACTGCCCATTTAATAACAAAATATAATGCTGCCAAAACAATTATTGCAGTTCCTCCAATTATGCCCAATTCTTTCCACATGATATATTCCTCCAATTTCACAACTTCAAATTCATTGCTTACATTCTACTTCATCAGCATAAAGAATGGAAGATATTTTTTCCCCACATCCTAATAGAACACTATTTTTTATACTTAAAGTCCGCTTCTACTATCTTTACGACTTACTGACTTCTTGAATATTTCTTGAAAAAGAAAGACTTTCATCTATTGACAGCAGTTTCCTTTCGGCTGGTATTTGATTATGAATACACAATATCATTCAATACAATCTTATCTACACAGGCTTGAATGTTATTCATCAATCTTATTCATCTCATCATATCCTCAGACTTTAGCTTTTCCGTCACATCTTGCTTTGTAGCCATTTTCTTTATCAGATACTCCTACACATGACACACCGAAGTATCAATTTGAATAAAGTGTTCATTTAACTTTCCACTTCCAAGCAGAGTAAAATATAATGCTTTTCTGTGTTCCCTTAAATATGATAGATATACCGTATCAATTCCGAATTGTTTCACATATATATGATTTACTACCGACAAATCTGTTGGTTGCATGGGAAGTGTGGGATAATCGGCTCATTAGCGTTTTTGGAAAATATTTTACAAATTATCAGATTGCTCCGATTGCATATTTGACACTCACAATTTTGTTAGTTGTTATAGGAAAATTTATTTATCAAAAACATCAGATATACGCAAAATAAAATATAAAATTCAATATTGGTAAGAACAATAGCAAGGAGTGCTGCCGTCCTTTCCCATAATCGAAGAAAGATGGATTTTCCATGACTGAATACAAAACCTATCAAGAACATATCCGCTACACCCCTAATATCTATTGCCGGATTATTATTCGCCATGCGTCCTTTGACACTACCCATATGCTCACGGTGAGGCGGAAACGGGAAATCTCCCTTGAATACTTGACCGAAGAAAAGTTTGCCTCACTAAGCACCACAGACGAGTATTTTCAAGTGCGGACTATAGAGAAACTTATTTGTTCTCTGTCCAGGGCAGACAATATTTTTATATAGCTGCTTCCTTGCGGCGACTTTTGCTCAACTGCCGAAACAGACGCAGCAAGAAATCTTTTTCTATGATTACCAGCACTTGACACAGAAAGAAATCGGAGAACAAAGCGGCTGAAAGAGGGAAGTGATATATTTCTGGAACAATTGACATGGCAGTGTCCTCCTATATACCGCCCTCCTGATTGCATGATCATCGTTGGAAAAGCAAACAGAAACGGTGGCTCTGATTTTCTCAAAGCCGCCGCTCCATAGGCGCATGGAAATGTATCTGCTTCACTATGCTATATCCTTTCTCGAAATATAAATATTTGAGAAAATACAAGATGCCCCATAGCACACAATGGAAATAAGAATTCTCACTCCATGCAAATGTCGCAACCTACCGGCTTTGCATGGAGCCATATTTCGTTTAGTTTTGTCATTAAACACCACTTCTTTCTATCTCTAAATATTTATATATCATATCACGACAGTACTTTATCCCCAAGAGTAATACACTGCCCCCCATATAGCTTAATGACACAAATACATTTATACTTATATCATTTTGTGGCTTCAGAAATCTAAGAAATTTCACGCAGAGCATTGGGGCTCACCTCCTATCATACGTCAAAATGTTATTTAGCATTTAATTCAATGCATCCAGTGAAATTCTCACCTTCAATACCAATATAATTTCCACCTTCAGGGAGTGTAATTGTATCGTTATAAGAGCCAGTTATTTCAATCAAAGTGACCGCTTCATCAGATCCAGAAATCCAAAATACTTTTGCAGTTCCCTCCATAACTTCCAAAGTACAGTCAATAGACAGTTCCTTACCGGCTTCTCTCTTTATGGAAGTTCCACCAAACAAATACTCTGTATCTGAAAAATTTTTATAGTTAGCTGTATAGCTTCCGGTATAATCATCAATCCCTTTTTCTTTCGTGCCTTGTAAGGATGAATTTCCGGTAAGCGCTATAGAACCAGCAGACTGAACAATATTATTATACTGATTGAGAACTTCATCTTTTGTACAACCAGAAAGTACAGAAGTACCCAATATTATCAGGCATAATGATAAAACTATTTTCTTCACAGGTATCACCTTCTTTTCCTGCGCACAGCACGCTTTCCTCTCCCATTGTCATTTGTCTGTTTGCGGAGTTTCATTTCTTTTTTATTACTGGACATCAGCAATAACAGCACAGCCCAAAGAACCATGATACCAACCCCAATGACTGCCAGCAAAGGAGTCGAGGCTGTAGTTGTTCCAGCATATTCACTCATGTCAAATCCCACTAATATCAGTGCAGCAGAAAACGGATATATGCTGGCAAGTATACCGCCTTTGAAAAACAACATGCTGTATCCAAGGAAGAATGCCAGAATGGAACCTCCAAGATATGCCCCACGTATTTGTCCAAAAATCAAGATCAGGGGCATACACACCAGACAGGTCGTCAAAGCTGCCAGCACAATCTGAATACCGCTATGAAAAAGTACTTCCACAGTCAGTCCAGACAAGCCGACGGTCAGCCCTGTAATCACTGTAACGCCAACACTATAAAATCCCAGCAGAACTGCAAGCATACCGACTAAAAGCAACTTAGCTCCCAACATTTTCGGCATAGAAATAGGAATAGACATAATGTTTTTCAACGTATCGAGGGCAGATTCTCTGTCAATGAGCCAGCCCCCAATCATTACCAAAGAAATGGGAAGAAATATCTGAGTGTTGCCCCAGACAACATTCTCAAAAAGTGTTTGAAAATTATAATTAGGATTTTGATATTCCGCCTCCACAATCAACTGACTTCCGTATTGAACCAGTGGACAGAGTGTAAGTGCCACTATTCCAACCAGCAGAATTTGACACCGTCGTAGTTTCAATAATTCCGATTTTAATAAATTCCACATAGCCACACCCCCTTAGAGTTCCTGATGCCGGTAAACCATTGCAATCACCGCAAGAAATACAATGGCTTCCACAACAATCACTCCGAATACCTGAAAACTATTCAGAAAATACGGACTGATCCGTTCCAACAAATCTGCTAACTCCGCACTGATCTGGCTTTGGTCATAGAACTGGAATGTCCAACGAAAAGCCAGTGGTCCCGGAAACAAAGTTCCGATGTTCAAACCAAAAGGCTGTGTGAGAAACATATCGTTCATGGAAAGAATATAATTCGCAATCGTATAGAAAAAGGTAATCACAACAGACACGATGTAATTTTTATTAAGAAGAACAACGAGCAGAATACAAGGAAGTGCTCCAACCCACATAATCAGTCCTTCTTCGATTCCAACACCAAACAAGGTCCAAAACCCCACAGGCTTCCACCCCTGCAACAACAAAACTGCAAGATTAACCAATCCTCCAACTGCCATAAAGCTAATGGCAAACAGCAGTAAAACCAGCATCTTAGAAAGCACAAGCCTGGTTCTATTTACCGGTATGGTAACAAGGTTTTTCAGTGTGTCATTGTCCAGTTCCTCAAACAGCAAATTGGAAGCCAGTATCACAAGAAGCGGCATTAAAAGAAGGTATGCACTGAGTTGAAACAAGCTAGACATCACTCCATTTACAGCATCCACATCGGTGTTTACATCTGCCAGAAAGAAAGCGTAAGCCAATGGCATAAAAACAGAAAGCAGCAAGGAAATAAATACCAGTGGCTTCCGTTTCAATTTCAAGAATTCGCATTTGATTAGTTTAAGCAATTCCTTCGCCCCCCGTCACACGCTTGAAGTAATCTTCAAGGCTTTCTTCACAAGTGTGTGCTTCTGATACCTCCAGTCCGTTTTCGACAAAGGCAGTTACAATTTTTCCCACAGACAGATTGAGGTTATGCAGGCGCAGATTGTGATCGTCCTGTATAGAGAATTGGTTTTCACGGAAATTGCGTTCCAAAATTCTGGCCGCCTGTGCCGTATCCGAAAGCGTAAACCGAATATGCTTACTACTTTTTTGTTCCAGCTCGACAAGGCTTTCTTCTTCCAGCAATGCACCGTGATCGATAATTCCAATGTCATCAGCCAGCAGAGAGATTTCCGAAAGAATGTGGCTAGAGATTAAAATCGTTTTTCCTCTTGCGTCGCAAAGTTCCCGAATAAAAGAACGTACCTCTGCAATGCCAATGGGATCAAGACCATTGATCGGTTCATCCAAAATCAAGAGTTCTGGGTCATGCATAACGGCAAGTGCGATTGCAAGCCGCTGCTTCATACCAAGAGAATACTGGGAGAACAGCTTTTTATCTTTGTGAGGTAATCCTACCAGATCCAAAGCATCTTTGATAGCATGATTGTTTGGCACACCCCGCAAGGTAGCAAAGATACGCAGGTTCTCTGTGCCAGTCAGATTGGGATAAAAACCGGGTGACTCAATCAAGCTGCCAATACGGGACAACAGTTTCTTTTCATTTCCCATCAACGACTTCCCCCAGATTTTGACCTCCCCAGAAGTTGGTTTCGTTAATCCCAACATCATTTTCATGGTAGTGGTTTTTCCGGCTCCGTTTCTGCCCAGCAAACCATAAATCCTTCCACGCTTCACATGGATATTTAAGTCAGCCACACTTTTTTGTGAGCCATATTGCTTCGTCAGATTTTTTGTTTCAATAATGTAATTTGTATCCATACTCAAAACCTCCTATTCTGTAAGGTATTCTATCACGCCAACCTTGCAGGAACCTTGCCACAACCTTGCAGGAACCTTGCAATTTGAAATCCAGAAAAAATGACAAAAGTTCCCGCCGCAAAGACGAGAACCCGCTCAATATTCTAGGGGAAAAAACAAAATAAATTCAGTTCCTTCCCCCGGCACACTTTCAACTGCTATGTTTCCACCCATCTTTTCTACTAATTGATGGACAATAGAAAGACCTAGGCCGCTGCCTTTTTCAGAGCGGCCTTTATCACACTTATAAAGGCGTTCAAAGATATGTTTCAAATCTTCTTTCTCAATCCCCATTCCATTATCCGCCAGTAGAAGCTCCATATTATTTTCTTTTTTTGACAGCATAATTTTAATTTTGTCTGCTTGGCTGTGAGTGATTACATTTTGAATGAGATTATTTATAATCCTCATATAGCTGTCCATATCCATTTTTACCCTGACAGGCTGTTCGGGAATATCAATGTCATAACCAATCTGTTTATCCTCAAAAATAGGTATCCAATCGATTAGGATATTTCTTGTCAGCTCTGCGGCCTCAACACTCTGGATCTCCAAAGCAAACTCATTGGAATTTAACTTGAACCAGTCAAAGAGTATATCAATATATTCTTTCAAATCATGAGCTTTCCTGCGGGCGATTTCGATATAATCATCCCGATCTTTTCCCGTAACCATCCCTTTGTGTGCAGCATCAAGATACCCGATCAGAGTGGTAAGGGGAGTCCGGACATCATGAGAAAGGCTCGTCATAAGCTGCCGATTGGTTTCTTCTGTCTGCCGGACAATCGAAAGTCTTCTTTCATAGGACACAACAATCTCATTGATTTCATAGGCAAGAGGGGCTACCAGTTCATTTGCCACAGACAAAATACGTCGGTTTCCATTTCCGCTTTTTACATCCATCAAAGCGTCAGTCATTTCTGTTATTTGCTTCTTTACGCGTTGAACGAGAAAGATGGAAATTAGCATGGCCAAAACAGCAATCACAACAGACAAGAAAACAATGATTTCCATACCAGCTATACCTCCTTATTAAAGCGATATCCAATCCCTTTGACCGTCTGGATATACTTTGGACTTGAAGGATTGACTTCTAATTTTTTACGAAGCCGGCTGATGATCGCCATAATATTACTGTCATCATAGCAATATTCTTCGCCCCAAACCGCCTCATAAATCTGCTGTTTTGTCAAAATTTTCCCTTGGTGTTTTGCACAATACAGGAGTAAATCAAATTCTTTTGGGGGTAGTTCAAAAATTCCATTTTCCGTAATGATCGATCGATTCTCAAAATCAATTTGTAGCCCATCAAATGCAAGTCGCTGCTGTGCTGTTCCATTCTGCTGATTAAATCGTGTATAGCGGCGTATTAAAGAAACAATACGTGCAATCAGTTCATCCATATCAAAAGGTTTTGTTAAATAATCATCAGCTCCGGCCCGCAATCCCCTCACTTTAGAAATGCTATCATTTTTGGATGTGAACATCAAAATCGGCAGACTGTTTTCTTTGCGAATTTCTTCCAGCGTTTCAAATCCATCCATACCTGGCATCATCACATCAAGTATCACAAGTTGATATTCTTGTTCTTTTAATTTCTGCAAACCAGTTTTTCCAGTATTGCAAAAATCTGCTTCTATATTTTCTGATAGTACACTGCGTTTAATCAAAGTGCAGAGTTCTCTGTCATCATCTATAATCAATATTTTGTTCATGGCGCAGTTCCCTTCCTTCTTTTATCCGTCCATTAATTACTTTCACCCCATTTTTAGGGTTCATCTAAACATCGACCATCTTCGCAGCGCCGATACGTCTACCGGCACAATAATAATTTACCCTACGAGGTGTCACGCCCCATTTTGCGGCATCCTTTTTATGTCATATAGTCCACATTTCGCACCTCCATAGGGTATATTATAGTTCTCTTGCTTGAACAATACAAGGTGAGAGAATTTAGTCTCTGATTTTCAAAATAACTCTTCCTTGATAAGCAATACTGTTGCATTTCTATAGGACTGATATTTTTTCTATTCACATTCATATAAAGCAAAACGAATCACTATCGTTAAAATAGGCGCTGTATACTCTGCCGTTTCAATTCTATCACCTATCTTCTCCAACAGCTCTTTCATAATATACAGTCCAAGATCGGATCCTTCTTTCGTTCTTGATTGATCTGCGGTATAGAATTTATGAAATAGAAATTTCATATCTTCCTGTCTCAGCATGGAGCTTATGTTCTTTATCGTAAATACATCGCTCTTATCCAGAAAAATTTCAATTTCACGGTCTGTATAACGGATTGCATTTGTAATCAAATTTTCAATTATTCCATCTATGCCATTCAAGGCATATCAGATACTGTATTTATTATTTTCTAAAAATTTCCCAATCATATTGCAAATATCTATATCATCTTCAATGATAACAATTCTACTCATACTGTTTCATCTCCTCCAGTTAGATATTGTACCATAAGGGTTTTTTTGCTATCTATATAAAAGTGTACAATTTGTTATCATATAAATTAAGTCGATAGTTTATCCTAGCTGACGACTCATTTCTCGTTTACTCTCTTATTGAATAATTCTCAAACATATACCCCATTTGCTTTACCAAAAGGTGTTCTGCATAGCCATCATCAATAATTTCTATTTTTAAGTTTGGTTCTTTAGGATAAAAATATCTCCCCTCAGATGGATACGGATGCCAAATCCATTTCACTTCTTTCGATTCACTTTCACTTAAAAAACAGGTTCCCATTTCTTTATCAACAACTCATAATAACATTATATCTTATCGGATATTTCTTGTATATATTTTCTGAACATAACAGCATAAAATTTAAATTTCAAGCATAAAAATAGCTCAGAAAATTTATTCTGAACTATTTTCATATCTGATTATGCTAATCTTTATAACCATACAGAGCTTTGTGTCTCCAAATCACTACATTATCACCTGATTGTTCCGGTCCATCCTTTAGATTTCTACTTACCCTATCGAGACAGGCCAAGGACTTCCAGTGGTAAGATGCTCATAATGAGTACAGATATGCTTATGGATTAAAATTCTTCTTTTCCATAGTTTTACCTCATTTCTTTTTTCCCAAATTGGGTAACTGCCAGTGCAAAAAACAGGCCGAACACTACAATCGCACACGGCAGGAACGGAAACATCGAAAAAGTAGCATCGGAAGTTTCTGCTGTAAAATCATGAAGAGAACAGGATACAAGATAGCCACTGTAACAGTACGGGTAAACAATCCACAATGGCGTATTCGCAACCAATATACCGGGAATAACAAGCAGCAAATTCAACCCTACAGAAAGAAGTGGCTTTTCAAACAGTACGGTGATTGCCCACATAGCCGCAATGCAAGGCAGCATTGTTAGAAACAGTCCCAAGCACCATTTCAGCAGATATAGGCTCGGTAAGGTTTCTGCTACTCCCATCGTCTGTGTCGCAATCAATCCGGCGATTACGAACACGACAAGAAACACCACCATTTCCATGAACAGATAAAAGGTAAGCACACAGAATTTCGCAATAGATACTGTGCTGCGACTGACCGGCAGCACCAGCATTTTCAGAATCCCGTTATTTCCTGTTTCCCGTCCCGCAATCATCACACAGACTACAATCATGCTAAACGGGAGCAGATAGTAAGCGTAGACAAGCGCACTTTGAATGAACATGGCAGGCCACGCATTGGTATATTCCGGTGTAAAGTAGTTGCTCAAACTCGCAACCCCGGAAATCACTACCAATAAAGGTGCAACGAAAATCAGGGGTACGATTTTGGATCGTCTTACTTTCATAAACTCGATTTTTAGTAAATCCCAAAAGCTCATTTCTTACCCTCCCTCCTTACTCGTAACGTCTGTACTTTGCCAACCACAAGCCTACTGCAAGGAACAACAATGTTTCTGCCAAAGCAACAAAAGTAACCATCGGATCGGGCTGGGCGCTCATGGCTACTGCCGGTTTCAGAATAACCACAAAAGGATGTACCAGCAAAAGCGTCAGTCCCGAATTTGCAAGAGCCATACCGCTTAGGAAACCAGCAACACCAATTCCAAGCGACACCCACATATTTTCAAAACGAGAGGAAATCAGCAGCATAAACGATAACACCGGCATGGATGTGAGAAAAGAGTATCCGGCAAAGCGCACCAGCATACCCATTTCAAATGCTCCCTCCGGCAAGTACGTCATGCCAATCTGTGCAAGTATCAAGTTTTGCAGCACGATTGCGCCAAAAAATATAGCTGTCAGAATCAGGAATTTGCACAGGTACATAGCCGAGACACTCACAGGAAGCATATACATCTTCTTAACCGCACTTCCTTTAAACTCCATGTTGTAGATCATGCAGGTAGCAACCACAATACCGAACAGGTTTAGCACCATAATCATGCCGTAAAGCTGGGTTAGCAAAACATCCATCGGGTCCAACGGCAGATTCAGAAGTGTGTCTTTCCGCACAAAGAAATTAACAAACGCGTAGGTGGCTCCCAAGACACCAACAGCCAGCAGCACGGGAATCACGCCTGTTCGCTTTTCTTTCCGAAGTTCGATTACCAGCGTTTTCATAATTTTGCCCTCTGCTTTCTGTCCATGTTGTCTTTCTCAACCATAGAAAGGAACACATCCTCCAGATTATCTGCAGCGAAGCCGGATTGCAGGGCATATTGTCGCAGATCATTCATGCTGCCCTCAAACAGCAATTGTCCGTGGTTTAGAATCCCAATGTCATCCGCAATCAATTCGATTTCAGACAGCATATGAGACGAGATCAGCACCGTGCAATCATAAAGGTCTGGCAAGGATTTTACTAAATTACGGATCTCGTGGATACCAGATGGGTCAAGTCCATTGGTAGGTTCATCTAGAATCAGTATCGGCGGACGCCCCAACAGCGCCCCGGCAAGACCCAAACGCTGCTTCATTCCCAGTGAATATTTCTTTGCCAGCCGATCACCAAACTCGGTTATCCCCACTAGCTCCAGAGCATCTTCCACTTCGGCTTTTGGCAACCCCAAAATGCGACGGATAATATCAAGATTTTCCCGCCCGGTCAGGTTTGCATAGAAAGACGGCACTTCGATGAATGAACCGATCTCTTTGAGAATGGCAATCCGATCCCCCGGAAACTGCTTCCCATCAATGGTAAAGCTGCCCTTTGTCGGTGCAGTCAGGCCCAGCAGCATTTTCATGGTCGTGGATTTTCCCGCACCGTTGGGGCCGAGAAAACCATAAATGCTGCCCTTGCGAATATGAAGTGAAACATTGTTGACCGAAGTGAAGTTCTTGTACTTCTTTGTCAACTGTTCCGTTGTAATGATATAGTCCATAGAAACATCTCCTTTCGATATTTTTATGTTACAACTTCAACCTGACATCTACATTCTCCTGTCCTTACTTTTACCTTACTTTTTAAGAAGCGAGACCGCAAAATGGACAGCTTATGATATAATAGAAACAAAGAAATCAGATTGGAGAGAATGCTATGGACAATTCTTTTTTGCATAGTAAAAGGCTCCTGTTGGTAGATGATGAGCAGGAGTTATTGAAAATGGTAACAGATATATTGAAAGATGCAGGATTTGAAACTATCCTTACCGCTATGTCAGTCAAAGATGCCGTTCTGACTGCCAAAAATGCAAATCCAGATTTAATTGTTTTGGATGTTATGCTGCCGGATGGGGACGGCTTCGCTCTGATGCAGCAGCTCCATACCTTCACCAATGTGCCGATCATTTTCTTAACAGCAAAGGACGAAGCGACAGACAAATTATCAGGATTAGGGCTTGGTGCAGATGATTACATTTCAAAGCCTTTCATGCCGCAGGAATTAGTGTTGCGTATCTATGCAGTATTACGTCGAACCTATAAAGAGGATTCACCACTGCTTGTTTTAGATGGGTGTACGATTGATTTCAGTAGAGCCGAGGTCCAGAAGAAGGACAAGATTATTTCTCTGACTGCCAAAGAACACGCTTTGTTGGAAACTCTCGCCCGTAATGCTGGAAAAATTGTAACTGTAGATGCGCTTTGTGAATCACTATGGGGTGATAATCCTTTTGGCTACGAAAACAGCCTCAATGCTCATGTCCGACGCATCCGGGAAAAAATTGAAATTAATCCATCAAAACCTGTATCCCTGATAACTATTAAAGGCTTAGGCTATAAGCTGATAGCAAGGAAGTGATGTCATGAGATCATTTGCAAGTTACATATCGAAACACCTTGCATCTTTTGTTGCTTTTATCCTGATATTACTGTTTCTTAACACGGTAGTATATAGTCTAACTTTTCAAAAGATTATGACTGAGGATTATAGGAATTCTTCCCCGCAATCCATGTTGGAAATGACTGCTGATGCCGCCACACCGGAGCAATTATCGGACAATATGATACAAAAACTTCGGCAGAATCATATTTGGGCAATTTATCTAAATGCTAATGGGCAGAGTTATTGGTCGGTTGATTTGCCCGACGAAGTTCCAGAAAGTTACACTATTCAAGATGTCGCATTGTTTTCAAAAGGGTATATTGAGGATTATCCTGTTTTTGTCTGGAACACCAATGATGGGCTGTTGGTATTGGGGTATCCGAAAGACAGCTATACAAAACTCACCAGCAATTACTATTCCATTGCAGCACTTCGACGTCTCCCTATCTTTGTGCTTGGAATGTTGGGATTAGATGTTCTGTGCCTATTTTGTGCCTATTATTTCTCCAAACGCAAAATCATTCGTAATATCGAACCGATTGTATCGGCTGTGGAAACTCTGGGAGACGGAAAGCCTGTTTCAGTTTGTATCAGCGGCGAATTATCGAAAATCGCAAATAGCGTGAACAAGGCTTCTTCTATTTTGAACAGACAAAATGAGGCGAGGGCGAACTGGATCAGCGGTGTTTCTCATGATATCCGCACACCCCTCTCCATGATTATGGGATATGCAAATCGTATTGCAGAAAATGAATCTGCCAACAAAACCATCCGAGAACAAGCAGAAATAGTACAGAAACAAAGTGTAAAGATCAAAGAACTGGTGCAGGATTTGAATTTAGTATCGCAGTTAGAATATGAAATGCAGCCGCTTCATAAAGAAGTGGTTCGCTTATCCAAACTGCTGCGCTCCTACGTGGCTGACCTATTGAATACGGGGATTTCCGATAGCTACATTATTGGAATTCAGATTGATCCTGATGCCGAAAATGCTGTGTTGGAATGTGATGCTAGATTGATTTCACGAGCCGTGAATAATCTCGTTCAGAATAGTATGAAGCACAATCCGCTGGGATGTAGGATTCTGTTATCTTTAAGCCAAACGAAAAATATCCCTCAGCTTATTGTGCAAGACGATGGGGTAGGACTCTCTGAGAAAAAACTACAAGAACTAAAAGAAAAACCTCACTATTTAGAAGGTACAAATGAACGCTTGGATCTTCGACATGGACTGGGGCTTGTTTTGGTTCGACAAATTGTGGCAGCACATGGAGGTACTATGACCATTGATAGTAAGATTAACTGCGGATGCAAAATCACTCTAATTTTTAGCTCTACGGATTCTATCCAAAATCTCACATAAATTAGATATGAAATCATTTTGAATATTTATTAATGACAAGAAAGGCAGGAAATCTAAAAAGTTTCCTGCTTCCAGTTTCTTATTCTCCGTATACTGACAGGATACAAGCACACGCTCTAGATGGTCAGGCTTCCCATCCTCATATTCTACAGTCATACGTTACATTTCCCCTCCTGTCCTTGTGAAATGGACTTTCGGAATAATATCCAGGTGCTGGTGAAATAACAGATCAATAAAGCAAACAAAATAATCAAAATAGTTCCTACTTGCTGCAACAATTTCCAAGCTCCGATATACGTTCTAATCTGTATGGAAAATCCAATAAATAAAAACAGTATAAATGCACTGGATATGAGAAGAGCTACCATAACAGGGACTCCGAACCAAATCCCTAATTGTTTTAATACCAACCTGCGGATATGGTTTTCCTCCACTCCCATATTCCTTAAAACCTGAAAGCGATACCGATACTTTCCAGAATCAGATAATTGCTGCAGAGATAGAATTGTAAAACATATAACAAATAAAATAATTGCACTATAAATCAATCCTGTCTGTACAATGAAGATCAATGCAGAATTATCATTTCTTTCAATTGTTTTTGTAGTGACAGAATAAACCTCCTGTCCATCCATCGGCATATATTCATGGAAACAATCCGTTAATTGTTCGGCGTCTGCATAAGAAAGCGGACTTTCTGTCACGATATACCGATAAGAATTTGCGACCGTCAGCTTATCACACGTCAAATCAGGTGGAATCAGAACAACATTTTGATTACTGTATATTACTTCTCCTAGTTCCTCTGTTTTCGGTTCAATAGCAGAAAGTGTCAGTTCTCCATTATCTGTAGCGATCCTGTCGTACTGGGTTTCAAAAGTTTCCATCGTACTTTTCGGTGTAATGGATAACCACTGTGTTGAAAATTCATTTTCAGCAAGAGAAATTTTCTCATATCCAAACATTTCCATCAAGTGGTTATAATCAGACAAGGAAATAGCTGTAATTGCACTCTGCCCATGAATATCCGAGGCTTTCAAAAAGTATGTTGAAAAAGTACAGTTGTCTTTCAAAGTAATGTGCTTTTCCTCAAAAAACGAATCCAAAAATGCGTAATCTGTTTCAGGCAATAATTTTACATTCTCTGCAGCTGTATAGTCGGAATCAATTTGAATATCATACACCACTCTCTTATCTAAAAATCCCTGTGCCCATTCCACCAAGAAAGGGGTAAGTAAAAATAGGGAAATAGATAATGTCAAAGTCAAACAGATCAAAGTCATTGACAGTGTATTTGATCCTAATTTTGATAAAATCTGTCCGAAGAAAAACAGATTTTCATCTTTATACTTTACTCGTAGACTACGATTTTTCAAGACCAGAAGTCCATCACTGAATACAACAAAAAATACACTGACAAGAAATATCAGACACCAGATGATAAAGGTCAGATATAAATTAAATGCCCCCTTATCCATCGGAAGAGCAAAATACATTTTCCAGACAGGAAGCAGACTTACGGTTATCATTTCTGCAAATCCGACCAATCCAACCATAAGCAGATATTTTACATGGCTGCAAGATTTTCGTATCTTCTTTTCAGCAATTCCCAAGCCTACCATAACAAAAGGTATTACAATACTGATTAAAACCCATATTTGAATTGCTGTTTGAAACTCATCAGTAAGGTAATAAGTCAATGTCCTGATACTATAAATCCCCATCAGAAAAAACAAAATAAAATTAACTTTTAAAACCTTCTCCACCCATTTATGAGTTGTGGAAAATGCTTCATTTTTTCGATCTGCATGAAGCATATCAATGATTTTTATCTTTCTGATAGTACGGATCTGAAACAGTCCTACGACTGCAAAACAAGCGCCAAAAAAGAAAACGGTCAGAAACACCGTATCCGGAAACAACATAAACGAAAATACAAATGGTTTCTGAAAAACCTGCAGCAACATGGCAGTAATAAATTGTGAGAAAATGACTCCCAATACAATTCCTAACACCAGTGAGAAAAGTCCCATTACCAATGTTTCTATAAAGAAAAGACCGGCAATCATTGATTGCTCCATTCCCATGATACTCTGCACTGCGAATTCTTTTTGCTGATTCCTTATCATAAATCGATTGACATACTGCACCAGAAAAATCAAAAGCATGGTAATTAATATAATCACCAGAAACATTCCGTCTCCTAACACCTCCAGATTAAACTCCGCACCAATATCTGGTCTATAATAACGGCTGGTAATCGACAAAAATGCGTAAAATAAGGAGATGCAGACAGTTAGTGTCATAATATAAATCAAATAATCTTTTATAGAACGTTTTACATTTTGAAATGCCAATCTAAAGTACATCACTTACCCCGCCTCCCATCATGGTAAGAACATTCAGGATTTTATCAAAAAATACTTTACGGGTATCACTGCCTTTTAAGATTTCAGTAAAGATTACACCGTCACGTAAAAATAAAATACGATTGGCATAGCTTGCCGAAAATGCATCATGTGTAACCATCAGAATGGTTGCACCCAGATTCTCATTCATACTCTGCATGGTAGATAAAAGCATCTGAGATGAATGGCTGTCCAAAGCCCCTGTAGGTTCATCCGCCAAAATCAGCTTCGGATGATTGATAATTGCTCTGGCACAAGCACATCTCTGCTTCTGTCCACCGGAAACCTGATATGGATATTTATCCAAAATATCGGCAATATTCAGACTTTTTGCAATCTCTTCCACTCTCGGTTCTATTTCCCCAACCGGAATGTGGTTAATCGTCAGAGCCAGAGCAATATTCTCACGAATGGTTAAAGTATCCAGCAAGTTAAAGTCTTGGAAAATAAATCCCAGATTTTCTCTCCGGAACTTTGCAATCGCCTTTTCTTTTATCTCAGTTACATCTGTACCATCCAAATAAATGTGCCCTGCACTTACCGTATCTATGGTAGAAATGCAGTTCAGCATCGTTGTTTTTCCTGATCCTGACGCACCCATAATCCCTAGAAATTCACCTTCCTGCACAGAAAAATCAATATCCTGAATCGCTTTTGTTACATTGCCTTCATTTCCATAAAATTTTTGAATATGGTCTAATTTTAAAATTTCTTTCATGATACTCACCTCGTCTTTTGATATTATCATTGTAACGGATTTCTGCCTGTGTTTGTATCAAGTTTTCTAACAAACTTCTAACAAAAATGTAAGAAATGCAGGGCTTTTCTCAGCCCTGCACCTGATGAATAAAATGATTGATTTGAAAGGACAGGATCATTGTCGTTCCTGTCTCGCCTGACTGGGCGGCAATTCCAATTCCCAGCTTATCACAAAGTCTTTTGCAAAGATAAAGTCCGATACCGGTTGCATTTTGCCGGATACGTCCATTTTTCCCGGTAAAACCTTTCTCAAAAATACGGGGCAGATCATTTGCACAGATCCCGATTCCATGATCTTCTACAAAAAGAAAAATCTGATCTCCCTGCACCTTGGTATAAAAGTGCAATACGGTATGCTCCCGGCTGTATTTTACAGCATTGACAATCAACTGATCCAGAATAAACCGGAGCCATTTGTCATCCGAATAAACCGTCAGTTCACTTTCTTCCGTCTCTAAGGCAACCTGATTCTGCAATAAAAGATACTTGTTATCTGCAATCGCCTGATGCACCACATCAAACAACCGGATTTCCTGAACAGAATAATCCTTTTCCGTATATTCACTACGGGCATAATAAAGCGCCTGTTCTGTAAAGCGATTGGTTTTTTCCAGTTCCCTCATCATTTCTCTGGTAAAAAGCTCTTTATGATTTTCACACAATAGTTTCATTGCAGTAATCGGTGTTTTGATTTCATGGATCCACTGCTCAATATATTCTCGGTACTCTCGTCTCTCCCTTGCTACTGTTCCAATCTGTTCCAGCATAGATTTGGACGCCATTTTTAAGAGTTGAAAATAAACCTGTTCTTCGGCATGTTCCGGTTCCGGAAGCATCTCTGACAACAAGTATTTTTCTTCCAGTCCTTCTGCCATCTTTACTAATTTATTTAATCTCCTTTTTCGCTGATGATAGGTAAACGTCAGTACACCAGCCAGTAACATCGTCCAGATGATAAGAATCACTGCAATACTATCTACATTATTTCCGACAAAGAGCAGAAAAACTGACAGCAATACCATACAAACGATATTGATGATGAAAAGGGGGATTTTGTCTTTCCAATACTGTTTTCCATTCATAGTGTATACCCCTGACGGTGTTTCGTTTTAATAAAGTCTTTAACGCCGATCTTTGATAATTTTTCTCTGATACGTCCAATATTTACACTCAATGCATTATCATCTACATAGAGCTGATTGTCCCATAAATATTCAATGAGATCTGCTCTTGTGCAGATGGTTCCGGCATGTTCAAATAGATAGTACATAATCTTCAGTTCATTTTTTGTGAGTTCTGTTTGCTTTCCTTCCGCTTCGATTGTTCCAGTCTCTAAAGATAAAGAAACACCTTGATAAGTCAGATGTCTGCTTTGTGTATCAGGATAAGCACGTTTCAGCAAGGAAGCAATTTTCGCAAGTAAAATGGCTGTGTGATAGGGCTTTGTGATAAAAGCATCTCCTCCAAGCATAATACTGTTCAATTCATCCATATCCGTATTGCAGCTGGTAACAAAGATAATCGGAGCCTGTGAAAAACTCCGAATGCCGGAACAAATGGTAAACCCATTTTCTTGCGGCAATTTAATATCCAATAAAATCAAATGTGGATTTATTTTTCGCACCTGTTCTGTTACATCAGAAAAATCTTCAATAGCAGATGTGTGATATTTATTTCCCTCCAGTACTGTTTGCAGTTCTTTACGGATCACCGGATCATCTTCAATAATTAAAATTTCTGTATTCATAACAATCCTCCTAAACTGCATTATAACATAATACAGCTAAAATTGGAGCAAGTTTCCCTGCCCCAATTCGTTTTATTCCGTGATAGATCTCCGAAACAATATCCAAGTACTTAGAAAATAACATAGCAGTAAGAGTATAAGAATGGATATCGTAATGGATACTTGCGTAATTAAAGCTTCAATTCCGATATAAGCGGAAATTTCAACGGAAACGGATTGCAAGAAGTACTCCACAACAATAGCAGAAACTATAATGGATACCACTACCGGCAAACCAAACCATACACTTAACTGTTTCCTTACAAGACTTTTTATATCCTGTTCCTCGACACCCAACTTGCGAAGTACTCCAAAACGGTAACGATACTGTCCGGCATCCAAAAGCTGCTGTAAAGATAAGATAGTAAGACATATTACCATTAAAACCACCGCACCATAAATCATCGCCGTCTTCAGAATGAAGTTCATCCCCTTTGCCTCATTGACTTGCAGCGTACTTAATCGAATATAATACCCAACACCATTTTCTGAAAGTTCCGGATATGCCTTTATAAACTTGTTTTCTAAGGCTGCTGCATCTGAATAAGAAAGTTCTCCTGAGGTCTGGATATAGCGATTCCGATTGACAGAAAGAAGATTTTGGCAAATGTTGTCAGGAAACACATATACAACTTGCGTATAGGAATTGTATAAGGTTTCACCCATCGCTTCTTGATGACTGGCCTGTTCAGAAAGTGTCAGTCTTCCGGCATCGGTGTCTACTATTGCATGACTACGTATAAACTCCTCTTGTTCATCCGTTGTTACAGCCATATGCCACTGGGTTGTAAATTCATTTTCCTCAAGCGTGACCGTCTTATATCCCAGCATTTCTCGAATAGCATTATAATCGCTAAGAGAAATAGCAACCACAGGAAACTCATGCTTTACACGGCTATGAAAATCTTCGCGATTTGGAAGGTAAAGACTAAAAGTACAGTCTGCATTTGTCGCAATTCCTTCTTCTGCCAAAAATTCTGTTACCAACTCATAATCTCCTACTGGCAAGTCATCTTCTTCATCCACATTATTATATCGAGAATTGATCTGCACATCATACATGGATCGGCTATCCAAATATCCCATACTCCATTCGGTCAGTATTGGTGCAATTATGAACATAAGAATGGCCGTTGTCAGAGTGATGCAGATCAAGATCATTGTTTTTGTCGTTGTCGAGAGCTTAGATATGATCTGTCCAAAGAAAAACAGGTTATTCCCTTGATACCTGTGTGCGGGAGATTTGCTTTTCCATACAACAATTGCACTGCTGGACAGATAAATAATTCCGCATATCAAAAAAAGTAAGTCTGCAACAACGAACATCAAATATTGATTAATTGTACCTGCGCCAAGGGTTAGATAATACTTGCTTTCAAAAACCGGTACAAGAGCCGAAAATACAGTATTGGGAACTGTACAGACTAATAGACCGATAAGCAAAGTTTGCAATGTCCATACTTTCTTTTTGCACAGCCAAGTGAACGACCAAAACAAAGTGAGCGCCGGGAACATGATATTTCCCCAAAATAGAATATGAATCGGAAAAGCAAATCGCGGATCAAAGAAAAAAATCATCTTTTGAATCCCTGTTTCCAACATCCATATAGAAAGCGCCAAGTAGATTACAAGAATCGTCGGCATAAACCGATTTTTCTTCAAATCCGGTTCATTTTGTCTGTCCGCAGACAGCATATCTATAATCTTAATCTTACGAATAGTACGGACATTAAACAGTCCAACTACAAAAAAACTGATTGTAAAAAAACCGACTGTCCAAAGAACAGTATCCGGAAACAGTGTCCATGTCAGCTCATAACTCTGACCATAGGAAGCCAGCAGCATAGCGGACATAAATTGCGAACATAGCACGCCAAGAGCAATACCAATGACAATCGATACAGCTCCCATCAAAAAAGTTTCGGCAAAAAAGAGCCAACTGATTGTTTTCTGCTCCATCCCCATAATAGATTGTACTGCAAATTCCTTTTGCCTACGCCGCAGCATATAGTTATTTACATAGCGTATCAGGAACAATAACAACAGGGTGATTACACAAACTGCCAATTGGATACCATCGCTAAATGCTGTAATCTCATAAGCTGTTCCAATATCTGGCTGATAATAGCTGCTGGATATGGATAGAAACGCATAAAACAAAGTAACGCAGATCGTCAAGGTAACAATATAGATTAGATAGTCCTTCGCAGAGCGTTTTGCATTTTGGAAAATCAATTTAGCATACATCGTTTTTCCCACCTTCCATCAGAGTATTTATCCCGTTTCAAGATTGTGTCCATATCGTTTCCTCCTTCTTTACTTCTTTTTATTATAATGGATGAGAGCATTCTTTTGTATCAAGTTTTCTTACAAAATTCTAACAAAAACGTAAGAAATGCAGGGCTTTTCAGCCCTGCATAGGAAATCGGTTAATGTGAAAAGAAAGTATGGCAGTCGTTCCGCAATACAACCTAGCTTTTTACTCTTCCGAGTCTTTCTGATATTCCAATATATCCCCCGGCTGGCAATCCAGCACTTTGCAAATAGCATTCAACGTAGAAAAACGAATAGCACTTACTTTCCCTGTTTTAATTTTAGATAAGTTGACATTTGCAATACCAACCTTTTCCGCGAGTTCGTTTAGGCTTATCTTTCTATCCGCCATCATTCTATCAAGTCTTAAAATTATTGCCATATCAAATCTCCTTTATATCATTTCATCTACTTCTTGCTGTAATTCACATCCATAATCAAAAATAAGGGAAATACAAAACAAGATGAGGGCGAATAACCCACACATAAAGAAAGATGAAAATGCCATTTTAAAAACAGAGAGTACGGAAAAAACAGCAAAAATCAGAACATACATTGCAATTTTTCGTATCTGAATAGCTGTCTTAGCTGTAAAAGGAGAATTTCCTTTGCCAATACATCCAAATATTCTTTTGGCATTATATAGTGCTAAAAAGATACAGATAAACTCTCCAAGGCAACAAAAGAAGAAAAATACGCATTGCCCAAAGCTAAGAGATTGTCCCGCCTGAACAGCAGTTGCCCACGCCTCACGGAACATTTCCGGAGAAAAAAGCTGAGTGAAAACGATACCTATAATTCCAAGCAATAGCAATACACTTAATATACCGAAAATAATGCAGCCAATGTTAAGAAGTATGGAGATAAAACAAGCAGATTTTTTCAAAGTTTTTTGTTTCATAAAATGCAGCTCCTTTCATTTCTTAATTCACAGTATAGCATTATTTTTATCTTTGTCAATTATAATTTAATGATAAACATAAATTTTTTTACTTTTCGCGCTATTTTCTCACAATCATTCCATTTAGTTCTTCCCGAATATATTGAAAAATCCGCTCATCGCCACTTTTTGTATCAAAAATTGTTTCTAAATGTTTATACAGATAAAAGCATAGTCCCACCTCTGGAAGTAAGAGAAATATCGTAGGAAAACTGCTTCCTGCTATAAAAAAAATAGCTACAGTCATTGCTGTAAGAAAGAGCAATGTCAAAATTTTTATCCTTGGAAGAATACGGAATGTGCCAATGATCCGCATGCCATACACTTCTTCGATAACCGTTCCTTCAAATAGAATTCCATTGCTTTTCATAATACCGGCAGACGCTTTCAATCGAAGACAATCGTTTGAAAAATCTGATAATATTTGATGACGGTATGCTTCATTTTCTATGCAAAGAGGATAAGTGGTTTCTTTTAATCTCCGGCGTAATGTTTCCTTTTGAAGCGGAATCACAATTTCATACTTCGTTTGCTCCATGTTGTCCCTCCATTCCGTCCCACTCGGAAAAGCGATGCAGTTCTTTTTCATTTATAGTCCCCTCTTTTTTCTTTCTCAAGCCAACAAAGCAGCTCTTGATAGCCTGGATATAGAGCATCTACAAACGTGAGTTTTTCCCCGTTTTGATAAAAAATAATTTTCTCATTGTTTTCCCCTGTGAAACGATATACAATATCGTCTCGGTGAAAGTCTGCCTTTTGAAACAACGTTTCTATTCAAACCGCATGTATGCACCTTTGATCAGTATCCTCTTTTCCCTGCAATAAAGTCGCAGAAAACCAAAAACTGTTCTTTTGACATCATAAAGATTTCTCCCATCCTACACACAATTTTTCTGTCAAAAAATTTACAGAGCAAACAGTATATGAAATAGTATGCAAGTATTATAACATTTTCAAGGAAACTATTCCAATAAAAAACAAGCAACTTTCTGAAGTTGTCTGCTTTTACTTTTAATTCAACACCAATAACGTAAAAAGCAGAGAAACATTCCAAAAAGTATAAACGTTTCCTCATAAAACACTGTACATGCACTCTATTTTGTGCTATACTCTACATCGCATTTATAAAATCAGAAGGGATTTCTTACCCTCTGGACTGGTTCGTGAACTTCCCAGTATAAAAAACCAAGTATCTCATACTGTAGCTCTCTGAGCACAGAATCAAAAAGTAAAGGAGATTGGAGAATGAATGCTAAAAAAGTCATTATTGACTGTGATCCCGGGATCGATGACGCGCTTGCGCTGATGTTGGCACTTTGCTCACCCGAATTAGAAGTTTTAGGGATCACAGTTGTCTCTGGAAATGTACCGGCAAAAAAAGGTGTGGCAAATGCTAAAAAAGTCCTTCACTGGATGAACCGCCCGGACATTCCTGTTTATCTTGGAGAAGAACTGCCACTTGTCCGCCCTTACGTGGATGCCATGGATACCCATGGGGAAGACGGTCTCGGCGAATCTAATTACCCTGAAATTACTAATCAAATCATGGATGAAAGTGGTGTGGAGTTTCTTACCCACACACTGAAAAATGCTGCCCAAACCAATGACCCGGTGTCGATCATTGCACTCGGGCCTCTTACAAACCTTGCAAAAGTGATCCAAGAGGATCCACAAAGTCTTGCCGGACTTGGGGAATTGATCAGCATGGGCGGAAGTTATCAAAGTCACGGAAACTGTTCACCTGTTGCAGAATACAACTACTGGTGTGATCCTCATGCAGCAGAAATCGTATACCGTGCATTTGAAGACCTGCCTGTCTGCCAGGATAAAAAAATTCATATGGTCGGATTAGATGTGACAAGAAAAATTGTTCTGACTCCCAACATCTTAGAATATATGTGCTATGTGAATCCACAGATAGGTGAACGGATCCGAAAGATTACCCGGTTCTATTTTGACTTCCACTGGAAACAGGAAGGTGTCATCGGCTGTGTTATCAATGATCCGCTTGCGGTGGCCTATTTTGTCGACCGTACACTCTGCAGTGGTATCGATGCCTGTACGAGAATTGCAACAGACGGGCTTTGCATCGGTCAGAGTGTCGTAGATGGATTTGATTTCTGGCATGGACACAAAAACAGTCACGTTCTGACCAAAACTTCTCCTCTGGCATTTATGCAGATGTTTTTTGACAGAGTTCTTGGAGTACATCCTAAGGTAAGCTGTTCTGTCTTAGAGCAGATTATGAAAGGAGACTCACAATGAGAAAATTTTCGACAAATAAGCTTTGTCTTCTCGCACTTTGTTCTGTAATCAACCTCATCGGAGGGCATATCGCGCTGCTGTTTCGGCTTCCGGTTTATCTAGATTCTCTTGGCACTGTATTCGCAGCAGCTCTGATGGGACCTCTTTCGGGAATGATCCCGGGGATTATAAGCAATCTCATTGGAGGCGTGACTACTGATATTTATGCTCTTTATTACTTACCTGTTCAGATGATCACCGGTGGGATTGCAGGACTTCTCTTTCAGAAAATATCATTTCATGAGAGGAAAAGATTGATAAAAATCCTGCTTGGAGCAGGAATCGTCAGCATTCCTGGAACCGTCATCAGTTCTTCCATCACCGCGATCGTGTTTGGCGGAATTACTTCTTCCGGATCCACACTTCTGGTGCAACTGCTCCATCATCTTGGTCTGGGATTAACTGCCAGCGTCTGTATCGTACAAGGATTGACAGACTATGCAGACAGAGCCATTGTTCTTGCTTTAACGGTTGCCCTGCTGGCTGTAGTTCCTTCTTCCATCAAAATAGCTGCAGATAAGGAGAAATCTCATGGAAAGGTATAATAAGATCACCAATAAAAATCCCCGCGAAATCGTACTTCTGAAAGGCAAACCATGTGCCTGGGGCAAATGCCGATTCTGTGATTATATTGACGATAATTCCCGGGATATTGATACAATAAATGATTTAAACTATGAAATTCTCTCTCGTGTCACAGGAGAACTCGGAGTGTTGGAAGTTATCAACTCTGGAAGCTGTTTCGAACTTCCAAAAGAAACATTAAAAATGATCAAAGATATCATCATCGAAAAGCAGATTCACCGTCTATTTTTTGAAGCTCACTGGATGTATCGGAAACATTTGCAAAAAATGCGGGAGTATATGGGAATTCCAATTACTTTTAAGATTGGTGTAGAGACATTCAATCGAAGTTTTCGGGAAGACTATTTAAATAAACATGCTAATTTCGATTCCCCGGAAGAAGTCCGAAGATACTTTGACTCCCCGTGTCTGATGGTTGGGATCAAAGGACAGACAAAAGAAATGATTGATTATGACATCCAAATGCTGAAGACGCATTTTGAACTAGGAACGGTCAATGTGTTTACAAATAACAGTACCGATGTAAAAAGAGATCCGGAACTGGTAGACTGGTTTATGAATAAATATGCGTATCTTTTAGAAGATCCAAGTGTAGAAGTGTTATATGAAAAGACAGATTTTGGTGTAGGGGACTGAGAATAACTCTCGTCCCCTATTTTAAAATAAATAGCTTCTTTATTACTTTACATTATATCAACTATCTGTTAAATTTCTCTTGCAATCTGATATCCTTCTGTAATTGCATCTTTGATATTTCCTACCTTCTTTGCATCTCCGATCAAATGGTAAGAAACATTTGCTTTTTGGAGCGTTTCTTCTAATTTCGAATCTGGTAGGTATCCCATTGCAAGCACAAGTGTATCTGCATCCGAGATACAGTGTTCTTCACCATTTTCTGTATAGTAGATTTTCTCCGCTTCTACCTTTTCTACTTTTGCCTTACAGTGGATCTGAATTCCTTTTTTCATCATCCGCTGTGTCAGAAGACTTCTGCCCGGACCAGATTCCTGGAGCATGATCCCGTCTGCCATCTCCAGCAAGATGATTTCACGATTTCTCGGGAAGAGATCGTTGACAAACGGAGCAAGATAGTCTGCCGTTTCACACCCTACAGATCCCCCACCAATCACTACTACTTTCCTTCCGGCAAACGCTTTTCCTGCAAGAATATCGTCTGCAGTCACGCAGTGCTTAAATGCAGTAAATGCATTTACTACAATTGGATCCGCACCTGTTCCTGCAATGACTTCATATCCTGCGAATTCATTTTTCAGCATTTCCTCTGTCACTTCACAGTTCAGACGGATTTCTACACCTTCCCGGATAAGTTTTCTCTCCATATATTGAATCACTTTCGTCAATTCCTGTTTTGCAATCGGAACTGCTGCAAGTTTTACAAGTCCACCAAGACTATCACCTTTCTCGCACAATACTACTTCATGTCCGCGTTTTTTTGCAACGAAAGCGGCCTCCATGCCTGCCGGTCCTCCTCCGATCACAAGCACTTGTTTCTTTTCTTGTGCAACCGGAATATTATCCTCGTTTTCCAGTTCCAGAGATGGATTAACGGTACATGCGACACGTTTTCCAAACATGATGCCATTTAGGCAACGCAGACATCCAATGCAAGGACGGATTTCATCTTCTCTTCCCTCACAAGCTTTCTGTACAAATTCTGGATCACAGAGGTTTGCGCGTCCGATCATGCAAATATCTGCTTTTCCATTTGCAATCAATTCTTCTGCGAACCATGGCTCTGTGATGCGCCCTACGGTCGCAACCGGAATCGATACTTGTTTTTTGATTTCTTCTCCGACTTTGCTGTGGGATCCCATCGGTGTTCCCGGTGCAGGGATCGAACTTCCTCGCATAATTGTAGTTCCTCCGGATACATGGATGAAATCAACCCCAGCTTTTTCTAACTGTTTTGCTACATAGACAGCATCATTTAAGTTCTGACCTCCGTCTGTATATTCATCACCAGAAATGCGGACATCAATGATGAAATCCTTTCCGCACATTTTTCTGACTTCCTCAATGACCTCCAATGTCAGACGCAGTCTGCCGTGGATGTCTCCGCCGTAAGCATCTGTTCTCTTATTGTAGAGCGGGGAAAGGAATCCGCCAAGTAAGCCATGAGCATGGGCTGCATGGATTTCTACTCCGTCACCGCCAGCCTGCTTCACACGGAATGCAGCTTCCCCGAACTGTCTGATGATCACTTTCAGTTCTTCTATAGTCACAGCTCTTGGAGCTTCTTTTGCATAGTAAGGGCCAACATTGGACGGAGCGATCAACTGCGGAGTTCCCGGTATCGGAAATGCCATATAAGCTGGGTGAAATAACTGTGGAAGAATTTTGGCACCATATTTATGAACTGCGTCGGTCAGTTTCTTCCAACCCGGAATGTAAGAATCGTCGCAAATAGACATATCTCCCGGCAGATAAATATAAGTAGGCTCTACGGTAGTGACTTCCGTAATGATCAGACCAACTCCACCTTTTGCACGTGCCGCATAATGCTCAACCAACTCATCTGTGACATAACCTTTGTCAGCAAGATTTGTAGAAATCGGCGGCATAAATACACGGTTTTTTACTGTTGTCGTTCCAATCTGAATTGGGGAAAATAAATGTTCGTAAGAATTCATAATTTGTATCTCCTTCGTATTCATTTGTTCTTGCTCTTATTGTACCATGTCTTTCTTTTCCAAACCCGCCCTTTCAGATACATCAGCAGGCAGATTTTGTCCTATTTTCATATGAGATTACAAACTTTTTTGAAAATCTGTGCCGATTTTGTCTTTACTTATCCGAAATTTTCCAGACAAAACAAAAGAGAAATCTTCTGCTATTTTTTATTCCTGCAAAAAATTTCTCTCTGCCTCTTTCGATTTTTTATGTTTCCTCAAAAAATACTTCTATTTTTCCATTTGCTGCAACTGTGACATCTCTCCACATTTCTTTTACCTGGCAGCAGAACTTCTCTTGCTCTTTCCAGATCACAAGCTTTGCATCTTCATACACCATCTGTCTGTTTCCTTCCACAAGATGAAAAAGCAGACTTTTCTGCTCTTCATCCAACTGCATAACTCTTCCTTCCTCATCTTTACTGTACTTGAGATTTTGTCTAAACTGCCTGCGGTAAGCACTGGGCAGAATTCCGTAGAGCTCTCGGAACGTTTTCGTATAAGCTTTTCCATTTGGCATTCCACATTCAAGAGCAATCTGTTCAATCTGCTCTTTTCCCTCCAACAACGCTTCCAGCGAGGCCCGCACACGAACATAAGATAAATATTTACTAAACGGAATCCCCATATATTTTTTCAAAAGTTTGGAAGTATAAGATAAGCTGAAAGAAAGCTGGTCTGCTACGTCTTGAAGCGTCAAAGGTTCTTTAAAATGTTCATCAATGTACTTGATTGCTTTAAGATAATTCTCCTGATACTCCGATTGAAGTGGAAGCTCCTCCAACGAAATATTTTCGCGAGCTGAAAAACAAACAAGTTCTGCCATCAACACATTCAATCGCAGCAGATTACTTTGACCATCCATCAACATCTTTACAAGCTCTCCGATCTTACGCTTCAACGGAAAATAGACAGAAGGATTCTTCTGGCTGTTAAAAACTCCCGAATAAAACTGCCCTTTTACTTCTCCTGTCATCGACTCCGGCATACGATCAAAGTCGATATGGATTGTCAGAATTTTTCCGTCATCTTTCCCACAGCGTTTTCTAAGCAGATGCATTTCATAAGGTGCAATGAGGATCAATTCTTCCTTGTGGACAATGGTAGAAAACTGTTCTGTCACAGCTTCATATTCTCCGCAGAGCACATAGGAAAGTTCCAGACTGCTCTGCCTTGTAAAAACATTTTGCGAAAATCCATTGATGCTAAGGCTCAAGGGATAACCGAACTTCTGCCCGGAAAAATCATAATATCCATTCATATCTTTCATAATTTCAGATCCTTTCGCTGCATACTGTGACTGTTTCAGTTCTGATGAATCTGATAAGTTCCCACCTCGAGATCTACGGTTACTTCTGTCCCGTCAGCAAAGACAGTTCTTTGTTTCTTATAATTTCCATCTAAAAATTCATGGCGCACCATCTCAGAATAAGCAACCTTTTCCTGAAGTTGTGCCACAGTCCGATAGCGCTCAATCTCCTTTTCGAGTTCCTTTCCTTCTGCTTCGCAGTTTAAATATGCGGCGCCACCGTTTAAAAGTGCATATAGCATATAGTCTCCTTCGGGCTGATCGGCATCCATCATCCATGGAACTACCATACAGTCATGGTATACAAGGTTAAATAGCGGAACCGAAACCCCAAGCGTCGAACCCTTTTCTTCTACCATAAATGAATACGGGCTGTAATGGGCAGTCACAAGACTTGGCACTGCCCAGTCGATCGTCTCCTCGGAACTTGCAATAATTTCATTTGCGTTTAGAAAGTCAAAACATTTTTTCCGGTATTCCAGACATTCTTTTCGTGTCATTGTATGCCATGGATGCGCGCATTCATCCGGCTCATTGCAGGTAAAGACATCCAGATACGTTCCTTCCAGCTGAATTCCTTGACGAAAAAGTTCTGTAAAGTTTCTTCTCAAGTAAAGTGGGGATTGGCTTGCACAGATGTATGTCTGCCATCCTCCTGCCCAACGGCAAAAATCCGGTTTTTTCCCTTCCGGAGAAATCATGGAGAATTCAGGATCATACGTCTTTGCATCAAAATAATAATCGCGGTACTGATCGTGGATTGCAAAAGTATAATTCATCTCTTTCATACATTCCGACAGTGATCGCATTCCTTCCCATCCACCGGCTTCCTCACAAGCAGGCAGATAATCCGGATGCTGGTTATCATATCCTGGGTTTCCCCATCCATCCAGATGCAGATAAACTTTTTCCAGTCCATGTTCTTTTAATTTCCTCATCTGCGCTTCTCTTACTGCAAACGGAATCACTTCATCATTTTTTTCTGGATGTTCTTTATCATAATAGAAAGAATCTGGCGATACATGTGTCTTAATTCCAGTATGTACGATAGCAGAACCGATAAATTTGTCGACAACCGGATTTTTTGCTGCTTTTTCTTTTAACGTAACAAGCAGTGCATTCTCCTTCGCGTAAGCCCTATATACTTTACATAGATCATTATAGTCTGCATTCTTTAAGAAACGATATTTGATGGTACGCTTATAAGAAAGCTTTCCAAGGCTCGGAAGCCATCTGACAGATACATGACAATAATCAGACTGTTCCGGATGTTCTACCTGATAGCCGGCATCCCACGGATCACAGACAATCCCGATATACGCAGCTCCACATCTGACCTGTCCAAACCATGGCATAAATGCCCCTGCACTGCACATTTGCCCGTCAAATACGATTTTTCCTGCATCATATTTCCAGTCATTTGGGATCAGTAAGCCCTGACGGTTTGTAATCACGGTATACCAATCGCTTGTCTTTTTGCGAAACTCCATCTGCCCCGGCCAGTAAAAATTTCCAATACACTGCTCTGATTCTGTAAGAGGATTCAGCTCAAAGAAGATATCCTCCGTCGCATACTCAATCCAGATGACTGTCTGAAAACTTAAAGTATCCTCTTTCCCCGAAAGATGAAAACCGGAAAATACACTTCTGATCCCACAGCCGACACCGGTATTCCACGAAAAGTGTTCTAGTTTTCCAGCCTGATGAAAATATATCTTTTTATCATTTACATAAAAATGTGGCTGATACATCTTTTCTGAACGCCATGTTTCGCCATGTGCTGTAATCTCGATGCCGAGCGTTTCTGTGTTCAGAACAAGCGTTGTACTCTGATGACTTACTTTGATTTCACTCATATCTAAATTCCCTCACTCTTTTTCTTTTCCTACCAATACATCAAACATCTTTGATAGACTGTTTTCAGAACATTATAGCATAAATCCTGATTCTGCGAAACAAAAACAGAGAGGAGACTCTATTTCCTAATACTCCTCTCTGCGATACCTTCTTTCATTAATAAAGGTGGATACTATTTCTTTCAAATAGATTAATCGCTGTTATAAAAATCTTTCCCTACATCAATTTTCTAAACAGTTCTTTCAAATCTTCTACGCTTGCATCTTTTGGATTTCCCGGAGCGCATGCATCTGCATGAGCTGACTCAGCAAGGAACTGAAGATCTTCTTCTTTCAGTGCCTCCAGTTTTGTCGGGATTCCAACGTCCACGGAAAGTTTCTGTACAGCATCCACAGCTGCTTTCCGATATTCCTCGACAGACATCTCATCGACACCTTTTACTCCCATTGCCCGTGCAATTTCACGGTATTTTTCTCCAGAACACTCTGCATTATACCCCATAACGATCGGAAGCATCATCGCACATGCAACACCATGCGGGGTATCATAAACAGCACCAAGTGTATGTGCCATAGAGTGGGCAATTCCAAGACCGACATTTGAGAATCCCATTCCTGCAATATACTGTCCAAGCGCCATTCCTTCACGTCCTTCTTTTTCGTTTGCTACCGCGCTTCTCAACGATTTTGCAATGATTTCAATCGCTTTTAAATGGAACATATCTGTCATTTCCCATGCTGCTTTTGTTGTATATCCTTCAATCGCATGTGTCAATGCATCCATACCAGTGGATGCAGTCAGCCCTTTTGGCATAGAGGACATCATATCAGGATCTACAATTGCAACAACCGGCATGTCATGTGGGTCTACACAAACAAATTTTCTTTTTCTCTCCACATCTGTAATGACATAGTTGATTGTAACTTCTGCTGCAGTTCCTGCCGTTGTCGGAACAGCGATGATCGGAACACACGGTTTTGTTGTAGGCGCAACACCTTCCAGACTTCTGACATCTTCAAATTCCGGGTTTGCGATAATAATGCCGATTGCCTTTGCGGTATCCATTGAAGAACCTCCGCCGATTGCAACAATATAGTCTGCGTTTGCCGCTTTAAATGCCTTGACACCATTTTGCACATTCTCAATTGTCGGATTTGCTTTAATATCAGAATACATCTCATAAGCAAGTCCTGCCTCTTCGAGTACGCTTGTCACCTTTCCTGTTACTCCAAATTGGATCAGGTCCGGATCCGAGCAGATAAATGCCTTCTTAAATGCCCGTGCTTTTGCCTCTGTTGCGATTTCTTTGATCGCTCCTGCTCCGTGATAGGATGTCTCGTTTAACATAATTCTGTTTGCCATTGTCCTCAATCTCCTTTTCTCTGATATGGCATGTTTTCTTTACTCTATGCCTATCTCATCTTTCTTTTGTTTACATTTTAACAATTCTTTTTCTAAATAGAAAGTTACAAAAAAGGAAATCTGTCACTTTACAAAAGTTTCAGCTTTTTGAACATAGCAGAAAGTTCTTCGGGCATCGCGGCAACAAGCAGTGATGCAAGCTCTTCCGGTGTCCCTTTCCATTGTCCCAACAGCCACTGTACAGTCATATAGATCGATCCGTGACAATACATTTCCAATAAAAATCGAACGCGATCGGAAATCTGCCTTTGCGTATTCTGCTCAATTTTCTCTGTATAAAACTGGAGAATCAACTGAAAATCATGATCCCTCAGACAATTCTGGTCATCATTTTTGAATGCTACCCGGAAAAACATCTTCTCCTGACGAATATAACAAAACTTATTGACAAGTCCCTCATAGATGGTCTCGCCTTCTCCCATGTGTTCAAATGACTCCAGGAGAATTTTGTCAAAATACCAATTGATCAGATCATATTTGTCCTTGAAATTTCGATAAAAGGTCTGCCTTGTTATGCCACACGCCTCCACAATCTCTTTGACTGTAATTTTTTCCACGGGCGCCGTTTTCATGCATTGTTTCATCGCATCCGCAAGCCGGTATTTCATGCGGTCGGTATTTTTTCCGTATGCATTGCTGTCACACAAATATTCCATAGGTATTGCTCCCTCTTTTACCACAAATCTTTTCCTCTCTCTTCTCTGCTCTTAGACAGATTTTGTCTCTTTCTAAGTTCATCTTTCTGTCAAAAATCCTTAAATTTATTATATACAGATTGTCTGAAGAACACAAGAAAAAAGCCGGCACGCTGTATGATTTGGTACCGGTTTTTTCTCTTGTTTTATTCTTTTTTATTTTTAGATGGTCGGCTCCTCATGATATTTCCGATATCCCGGATGTCTGCCCGTAACCTGATACTGCTCTCTCATAGAGATCAGACGGTCGATATTCTGGCGCGAAAGTTCCCTGGCACCTCCGAGTAGTTTTGCATTTAAGGAAATCTGTGCAAACAATTCCAGTGTTTCCATCCGGTAATATGCCCCGATGATATCCGGCCCTACTACCAGTGCGCCATGATTCTGTAAAAGCATCGCATCATGATCGGCAAGATACGGAGCGATTGCTTCAGGTACTTCCTCTGTGGAAGGTGTTCCGTAAGGAGTAACCGGAACGGAGCCGAGGGAGATCACAGTTTCAATCATCGAATAATCATCCAGCGGAATGTTTGCCACTGCAAACCCGGTCGCCACCGGCGGATGTGCATGCAGCACTGCTCCGACATCTTCTCTTTCTCTGTAGCAGCGCAGATGCATTTTAATCTCCGAAGAAGGGCGCAGTCCTTGTTCTCCATCAAGAACCTTCCCGTCTTTATCAATATGGACAAGTTTCTCTGGTGTAATAAAACTTTTGCTCATACCTGTAGGGGTTGCAAGAAATGTCCCATCTTCTAATCGAACGGAAACATTTCCATCGTTGGCTGCCACCCATCCTTTTTGCCACATTTTATGACACACGTCACAGATCTGTTCTCTTAACTCTCTATACTCTTTCATAATATGTTGTCCTCTCTCACTTTTACTGTATGTTTCCAGATTTCATATATTTCATCCCACACTTCGGTGTCCGAAGGCTCGTACCGTTTAAGATCTTCTGAATTTCTGATCAGACCACGAAGCTCCTTTACATCTTTCACTTCCTGCTCTGCAATGAGCTGCATCCCAAGATTTCCGTATACCGTTGCTTCCTGTGGGCCAGTGATAACCGGTACCTTGCAGGCATTGGCCGTCATCTGACAGAGCAGATTGCTTTGGATCCCTCCACCCACCATATAGATCGCCCGATATTTTTTTTGCGTACAATCTTGAATTTCTTCCATTGCATTTCTGTAACAAAGTGCAAGACTCTCATCGATTCCTCTGACAATTGCTCCCGGTGTTTCGGGAATGTTCTGTCCGCTCTCTTGACAAAATCTTCGGATTCTTTTTGGCATATTTCCTTCCGGGAGAAAAATCGGTGCATCCGGGTCTAACAGACAGCAAAACGGTTTTGCAGATTTTGCCATGTCCTCTAGTTCTCCAAAGGAATACGCCTGTCCTTCCCGCATCCATTGCCTGCGGCTCTCCTGAATCATCCACAATCCCACAATATTTTTCAAAAAAGAAATTTTATTTTCACAGCCGCCTTCATTTGTCATTCCGTAGGAAAATGCTTTCTCATTGATCAGCGGCTCCTTTACCTCCGTCCCAAATAATGACCATGTACCACAACTCAAAAACAGAAAATCCTCTTCTTCTGCCGGAATTGCCGCCATAGCACTCTGCGTATCGTGACCTGCCACCGTAATAACCTTCAATGACTTCACACCAAGTTCCTGACTCAGCTCTCTTCGGAGCATTCCAAGCGGTGTGCCAGGCATGGAGATATCTGGAAACAGTCTTCTGGAAATCCCTGCTGCTTTTAGGATTTCTTCTGACCAGCTTTTTCCTCTCGCATCCAGAAGCTGTGAAGTGGAAGCAATCGAATATTCCGCAGTCCTTTCTCCTGATAGAAAATACCCGAACAAATCCGGCAGAAACAAAACTTGCTCTGCCATCCCAAACAAGTCTTTTCGGATCTTTTTCTCTGCCAGGAGCTGATAGAAAGTATTGATCTCCATAAACTGGCTTCCTGTAATTTCATACAAAAAGGACTCTTCTATCTGTGCAGCAGCTTCTCTTCGCATTCCGCTGGTACGCAGATCACGATAATGGATTGGATTTGTAAGAAGTTGTCCGCTTTGATCAAGCAGACCATAATCGACACCCCAGGTATCAATTCCGATGCTGTCCGTGTTCCCTCCTGCTTTTAATATTCCTTTTTTCAGTTCACAGAACAATCTGAGGAAATCCCAGCACATCACGGAAGTCTCTTTGCCCCACAAAGTCACCGGTTCATTTGCAAAACGATGTATTTCTTCCAGAGAAATCCGGTTTCCGTCAAAATTGCCTTTTACCACTCTTCCGCTGGAACCTCCAAAATCGGCCGCCAGCATGTGCTTTTCTGCCATTTTCTATCCTTCTTTCTACTTTTTAGTCGTTGGAGCACTCCAGAAGTTTTATCGATAAAGCGGTCCATAAGCGGAACATGCCCGATAGTCCTGCCCTTCTTTATCCATTCCGAACGCATTCCATGCAGCTGGACGGAAAATGTTCTCTTCTGCTACATTGTGCATAGATACCGGTATCCTTAACATAGAACAAAGTGTGATCAGATCGGCACCGATATGCCCATAGCTGATCGCCCCATGATTTGCTCCCCAATTGTTCATCACATCATAAGCGGTTCGAAATGCCGGACTGTCATTAGTTCTTGGAACAAACCAAGTACACGGCCATGTATAATCTGTCCGCTTCCATAGAATGTCTGATACCTCCTCCGGCAGCTGGATTGTCCATCCCTCTGCAATCTGCAGCGCAGGTCCAAGACCTTTGATCAAATTCAGGCGAACCATTGTCACTGGCATCTCTGCATTGGTAAGAAATCTCGAAGAATAACCACCACCGCGAAAGTATCCAAAATCTGCAGGATTCCATGTGACATTTTCTAGAATCTGTCTCTGATCTTCCTCAGTCACTTCATACCACGGCTTCATGACTGCATTGCCACAATCATCTTTCGCTTCTCCACAGGCATCCAGACATGCTGCGCCGGAGTTGATCAGATGGATCATTCCGCCTGCTTTGGCAGCTTTTCCCCCCATGGTATATCCTGTTGCTTTCCATACAGCCTCTGGGCTCCAGTAAGTTCTGACATCTGCAAAAATCTGTGCACGATTTGTCAAAAGTTTCATAAACAACATTCCAATTCCGTTTAACACATCATTTTCTGTAGCAAGGATATACGGCTCACGCGGTCCATCCCAGTCAAAGGAGGTATTTAAAAGTGCCTCTGCAAAATCTCCGTTTGGATAAAAATCTGTCCACTGTCTCTGTCCCTGAAAACCTGCTGCCAAAGCATTGTGTCCCATCTGTTCTTCCTCGCATCCTTCCGGAAGATTCGGATTTCCATTCATGAGGTCTTTGATAATACACATCATTTTTACAACAAATTCCCAGTCATGGTCTTTCTGTTCTCTTGTTTTTTGTACCGCTTCCGGATTTTTATCAAATCCTTCTTTGCAGTGTTCTTTTGTCCATTTGAGTGCCTTCTGAAATTCTTCTTCATCGTAGATTCCTTCTTCCATGCGGCGGATCAGTTCTACTTCGTCCACAGATTCCATACGCATACCGAGATACTCTTCCAAAAATGCAGCGTCGATGATGGAGCCACCAATTCCCATTGTCACAGATCCAATCTGCAAATAAGAAGTTCCACGCATAGATGCCGCTGCTACTGCACTTCTCCCAAATCGAAGAAGCTTCTCCTTGACATCTTCAGGGATCTCGCGCGCGGAGGCAGGCTGTACTTCATGCCCATAGATTCCAAATGCTGGAAGACCTTTCTGCGCGTGTGTTGCAAGGACACTTGCCAGATAGACTGCTCCTGGGCGCTCTGTCCCGTTAAATCCCCAGACCGCTTTGATCGTTTTCGGATCCATGTCCATTGTCTCGGCTCCATAGCACCAACATGGTGTCACAGTAAGTGTAATGTCAACCCCCTCCCGGCGGAACTTATCCTGGCAGGCTGCCGCCTCTGCGACACCGCCAATTGTTGTATCAGCCAGAACAACTTGAACAGGCTCTCCATTTGCATACCGGAGATTCTCACGGAAAAGAGTTGCAGCTGCTTTTGCCATGCTCCAGGTCTGCTCTTCCAATGATTCTCTTACTTTTAAATACCCTCTTCTTCCATCTATCGTTGGGCGAATCCCAATAACCGGATAAGCGCCGATTCTTCTGTTTCTGCTCATTGTTGTACCTCCTCCATTAAATTCTTCTTATAGGTTGCAAAGTCGATCGTCTCTCCACTGAGCCTTGATTCCTCCGCTGCCAGTGCCATCAGATGACTGTCTACAGAAATTCCGGCACCTGTCGGTACCTCGCTATTTTCTGAATTTCCAAGAAGCTGGACAAAATCGTGCATCATTCTCTCGTCACTTCCGCTGTGTCCTTTGGACGGTGTATGTAAATAAATCTCCTCGGTATTTCCACTGACAAAATCAAAAATACGGATTCTTCCTTCCTCCATATCTCCTTGTATTTCTCCATTTGTTCCCATCAGCGTGATTGTGCGCTTACATTCTTTTGTAAAAGCACTCATCACAAAGGAAACTTCCACGTCATTTTCAAATTCCATATTGACGATCTGATGGTCTACTACCGTATTATCACAGCGGAACACACAGCGCCCGTACGGTCCTGTTTTCAACGCCGTGAGCACTGATTCTTTGTCACTTGTCGGAGTCACCGCATAGACAAGTCCGTCTGTCTCTGCCTTTGGATGTTCCAAATAAAACTTCGGTGCATAAAAAGCACAGTGATCTCTATGAGGGCATCCATCCATGCACTGCTTTGGTGCATGTGCAGGCGCATTTTCTTCTTTAAAAAAAGTAAGTTTCCCAAAAGAACTGATTTTTTTGCATGGAGCTTTTGCAAGCCACAGAAGAATATCCATATCATGGCAGCACTTCTGCAGGATCATTGGGCTGGATTCTTTTGCATTTCTCCAGTTTCCTCTTACAAAGCTGTGTGCATGATGCCAGAACCCTACTGATTCCATCGCCTGTATGCTCATTAACTTCCCTATTTTCCCGGAATCAAGTAATTCTTTCAGTTTTGTGTAGAAAGAGGAATAACGAAGCACATGGCAGATTGCCAGCACCCGGTTATATTTTTCTGCAAGCATTCCCATTTGAATGATTTCTTCTTTTTTAGGCGACATCGGCTTTTCACAAAGTACATGATACCCTCTTTGAAGAGCCATCGTCACTGGCTCATAATGCATCTGATCCTGTGTGCAGACAAGTGCACAGTCTGCCATACATTCTTTCTGAAGTAGCTTTTCATAACTTTCATATTGATTTTCTTCTGGAATTTTATGAAGTGCTGCTATCTGCTTTCTGCGCGCAATATCAGGTTCTGCAACTGCTACAATTTGAAATTCATCTGGATGTTCCAGTGCATAGGAGGCATATACATGTCCTCCGCGGAGCCCTGCTCCAATTAGGATGGCTGTTATTTTTCCCATGAGTCTTTGTCTGCTCCTTTCTTTTTCAGGACAATTTTCAAAACAGTATCTGTCTGATCTAGAAGTGGATAAGTAAATACCGGATTCTCTCCAAAAGAAACAAATGCTGATTCTTGAAACTGTACGGTATTCCATGCTTCTCCACGATTCATCTCACTTCCATCTGCCAGATAGTAAACGACATCTAATTCCTCCGGTGTAATCCCGTAAAGCGGCATGGCTCCCAGCGCTTCCTCAAATACATGTGCATAAATCACATCGCCTTTTTGCGTGTATCTCCCCCATTCCGGTTTCGGACGTTCGCAGATAGTATTTCCATAAATACTTTCACCGTTTTTCTTCATCCATACACCAATCTCTTTTAAAATTCTGACACTCTCGCAAGGAATATTTCCTTTTGCATCCGGGCCTACATTCAAAATCATATTTCCGCCTTTGCTTGTACATTCTACTAGCTTACGTATCAGCATCTGCGATGATTTAAAGGTATGGTCAAAATTGCAGTACCCCCAATGGTTGTTCATTGTCGCACAAAGTTCCCATGGAATCAGCTCTCCCTCCTGATCCCGGATTCCCTCCGGCGGAATGATCTGTTCCGGACTTGCAAAATCACCACTGAAGATCGAAGGCTCCGCCGTCGCAATACTTCCATGATCTTCCCCGGAACCTTCCAGACGGTTATCAATAATAACATCCGGCTGATACATTCTCACCATGCGGATCAACTCCTCAGCGCGCCATTTTTCCCCACACATATCATCGTAGGAAAAGTCAAACCAGAGTAGATCTAACTTTCCATAATTCGTCACAAGTTCTTTTACTTGTCCATGCATATAATCTAAATAACGGTCAAAATCAATTTTTTCATCTTTGTATGCTTCACAGTTTCGCATCGGATGCTGGCGGTCTTTGTACTTTGGAAAATCCGGATGATGCCAGTCAATCAGTGAAAAGTAAAGACCAACTTTGATGTCTTCTTCCCGACAGGCATCCACAAACTCTCTCACAAGATCTCTCCCTGCTTTTGTGTTCGTACACTTATAGTCTGTCAGAGCAGAATCAAACAGACAAAATCCATCATGATGTTTCGCCGTCAGCACCGCATATTTCATCCCTGCTTCCTTTGCAAGACGCACCCACACTTTTGGATCATAGTCAACCGGGTCAAACAGGTCAAAATATTTTTCATACTCTTTCACCGTCATCTCGCGCTCTGACATAACCCACTCTCCGCAGGCAGGGATCGCATAAAGTCCCCAATGGATGAACATTCCAAATCTTGCATCCATAAACCATTTTGTTCTCTCTCTAATTTCCTGATTCATTTCTATCTTCTCCTTCTTTTCATATGCTGTATGATTATCCTTTTACTGCTCCTCCGGAAAGTGCTTCCACAAAAAACTTGCTGAATACACAATACAAGATAACCGGCGGCAGGATGATCACGACCATTGCCGAGAACAACCCATTATAGTTTGTCCGGAATGATGTTGTAAATGTAGATAACAATGCCGGCACTGTCAGTTTTTCGCGGTCGATCAACACAAGAGAGGCCCAGTAGTATTCATTCCAGTTATTTAAAAAGGCAAGAACCCCTGCTGTCATAATTCCCGGACGTGCCATCGGAAAAATAACCTTCTGCCATGTCTTCACATAACCGCATCCATCTATTCTTGCCGCATCTTCCATCTCCTTTGGAATATTCATATAGTAATTTTTAATTACAAAGAAGCTCACTGCCAGACCACTGCAAGAATAAATCAAGATTAAGGCGCCTCTCGTATCATACAAATGCAATTTATTGACCAGATTATAAACCGGATAGGTCAATGCAGTAGCTGGAATAAACATGGTCGAATACAGCATGACATTTACAAGCTTTTTCCCTTTAAAATCCAGTCTTGCCACAACATAGGCAGACATGGAGATCATCACGATACTGATCACAACTGATACAAAAGAAATCAGTAAACTGTTTCCGAAATACCGCATCACATGCAGATCACGGAAGGTAGAAATATATCCTTCCAGATAGATAGATTCCGGAAGCATAAATCCCGGACGTGCCATCGGATCTTTTTTGAAGCTGGAAAGTAAAAGCCATACAAGCGGAACAAGCGCTACAAATGCTGCCCAGCACAGACAGATAACAGTTACGATTCTTGTCGCTTTTGAGTCTTTTTTCATTCGGTTTTTTGATACTTTCTGTCCGTTTTTTCTCATGAACGTTTTCCTCCTTTTGTCGGTCTTTTCCATGTGAGATTAAAAAGCATATTTATGATGACAATAATTAACATTCCTGCCAGAATCTGTACAACGGCAACGGTATTTGCACGACCAAACTGTGTACGAGGACTTGTAATGGCAAGTTCCCGGATCACATAGCTGATGCTGTAAGTACCAGCTGCACCCTTTGTAAGAAAATATACTTCATTGTAAAGTAAGAATCCGCCAGTTGCCGCTAAAATACATACCATGCGCAGTGTTTCCTTGATCATCGGGATCGTAATATACCAATCCTGCTTTAACCCACTTGCACCGTCCAGTCTGGCGGCTTCTCTTACTTCTTCCGGAACTGCCATAATATTTCCGAGAATCATCAGTGTTGTCGTACCGGTAAAGAAAATATATGCAGCTGTCATTGCCCAGAATGCCGGTCCTTCAAGCAGTAGAATGCTGTCTTTAAAATCCTTGTTGAACAATTTGATAATCGGGTTTACCACTCCATAAAGCGGACTATATAGCTGTAAGAAAATCATACCCATAGCTGCTGTTGAGATCATATTCGGGATAATGTAAATATTCCGGATCAATTTTACACCTTTCATCTTTCTGGAAAATGCAAGTGCAATCAATGTAGCGATCGGAATCTGGATGGCAACTCCCAAAAGTGCCCACAGAGAAGAATTTTTCAGTGCCTCCCAGAAATATGGATAAGTATGAAAAATGTATTTGTAATTATCCCACATATTTTTTATGCCAAAAAATTCCGGTGCATTGATATTTGTGTAATCCCATTTGCAAAAGGAAGTGACAAAAACTGTCACGATCGGGTACAAATAAAAAATAACAAAAGCAATCAGTGTCGGAGCTAGAAATGCAAAAATGAATCCCTTCCTCCGCCAACCAAGTCTGTTATGTCTGTCCATCTTTTAAACCTCCTTCTAAGAACGATTTCTGTTCTGCCAAAGAAAAAGAGCTGTCGTTTTACGACAACTCTTTTCTACAAAACATTCGTTATCCGATAAGCGCTGTCAGTTCCTTTTGCAGCTGTTCAAACCGGCTGTCGATATCTGTTCCGGATACCGCACATTCCATTAAAGCATTGATCATGGATGTTCTTACATCTGATCCCCATACATAGTTCAGATCCTCTGCAATGTATTCTGCATCATTGACAAGTGTACATGCTTCGGCGAGTTTGATCGTCGCTGCATTTCCACTTTCTTCGGCAAGTTTATTTAAGTCTAACGTTGTGTTACATGGATTTGCCTGTACTTCTGTAAAGATCTTAGACTGCACTTCTTCGCTTGTCATATATTTTATAAATTCCAAAGCAAGTTTTTCTTCTTCCGCACTCAGTCCGCTGGAAATTGTAAGTCCAGATCCTGCTGAAGACAAAGCTACATTTTCAGGGAAGATTGTCGGCTGAATCTTTTCTACCATACTTTCATCGATTCCACTGGCATTCCAGACACCATTTGGAAGCACTGCCATCGTCCCTTTTTTGTTAAAGTCATCCATCACATTTCCAAGATCTTCTACGGTATGATCGGAACCATTTGCCTGATCCATCTTCGCCACTCTCATAAATGCCTCTTGAAACGTCTTAGATTCGATCGTCTCCTGTGTCATTTCTGACTCCAAAAGTTCTCTTCCTTCCTCCGTAGATGCAAGCATTGCATTAAACATGATGATGGATCCCTGACCCGCTGCATATCCGTATGTATCACCGCCGAGTGCTCTGACTTTCTCCATTGCAGCCTCATAGCCATCCCAAGTACTTAAGTCTTCTAACGTTACCCCTGCCTGATCTAAAATTTCCTGATTGTACCACATTCCACGGCTTTCCATCTGATCGTGTACAGAATAAATATGTCCGTCTATATCATTCTGCGTATAATTCAGTCCTACCGCATCTTTCAGATTGTTCTCATCGATGTAAGGTTTCATATCGAGCACAAGTTCCTGAGCAATTGCGGCCTGCGGCACTGCAGTTCCACAATCTACAAGATCTGGGAAACTTCCTCCTGCCACCTGTGAGCTTACGATGTCATCCCGATTTTCAACTGCAATTGGTTTGAACTTTACTTTGCCGTCTGCATGGCTTTTTGCAAATTCCTCATAAATATCACGCATCACTTTTGCCGCCGGCCACTCACTTTCCTCATGGTAATATCCGTGATAGAATTCCAGCACAGCTTCTGCATTTTCCTTTTTCTCCTTTGCCGTCCCTTTTGCTTCTTTGGAATCTCCACATCCTGCAAGCGCCGTTGTTCCCATTGCTACCGCCAACGCAGTACTGATTACTCTTGCTTTCATTTTCTTCATCCTACTTCCTCCTCCACGCACAGTTTAAAATTCTCCTTGTTTTGTGCATTCATTTAATTTATGAGCTTATTTTAAACATTTTTATGTGCATTTTGAATAAAGTATTTTTACGAATAGTTTGTTCTATATTTACTTTTCAACTTTTTATATGGATTATTTTTACTTTTTTAGTCTGTTTTGACCATTTCGTTCTAGTAATTGAAAAAAAACTTCTCCACTCATCTCCTCCTGAAAAAACACTGGCAAATATTCCTCGAATATATGCATCTGTGCACTGTTCCACAAATTTGCCGGTACTTGGATCTTTATATCTGCCTGTTTCACTTCCGTAGCCGCCTGGCAGAACCGGGGCATTTTTTCGCTATATTGTTCAATCGTAATCTGAGGATTTGCCGGCATCTGTCCGGTTTTCAGCAAGATTCTCTCTTGCACCTCTTTGCTGAGCATATACTTCAAAAATTTTATGCTTGCATCGATTCGTTTTTCATTCTCTGTATTTCCAAGAAGATATCCAAGCCCCGCGGATTCACAGGCAATCTCTGCACCTTCTCCAAAAGGAAGAAGCGCATAAGATGCCGGAAGAGTCTCATCGATCATAAATGCTCCCCAAATTCCATTGATGTACATCGCAAGCTTTCCATCATTGAACAGGTCTGTTTCATCCCGATAGCTATATTCCTTGCTTAAAGGTTTTGTATAATGCCACAACTCTTTCTGCTGCTCTAACACAGTACAGATTTCTGACTGAGACATTGGAACCTTGTTCTGACTGATCGCAACACTCCCTCTCCCTCTATTCTTTGCAAGCATCTGATCTGTGATATAGAGATATCCCTCCACGGTAGGTCCAAGAGGCATCACATCCTTGTTTGCTGTCTCAGACCACGTTTGAATCTTTTGACATGCGCTATAAAATTCTTCCCATGTTTCTGGAATAGACGTAATTCCAGCTTCACGAAAAATTTCTTCATTGTACCAGTAACCGCCACCGAGCATAAGGACATCGGAGACGGTATAGAGCTTACCATCCTTCGTCTTCCAATACTCCATACTAGATGGGGCAATGCTGTGCAACAATTCTTTATCCTCCTTAATGTATGGCATAAGATCCAGCGCCAGTTCGTTTTCTATCATAAACTGGTACAAGGATTCCTTTCCTGCATCCCCACAGAAAATCACATCCGGAAGATCTCCCACAAGAATTCTGTCCTCTGCCCGTTCTACCATCTCTTTTCCTGTCGGCATTGCGATCAGATTCAGAGAGATATCCGGATATTTGTTCTGAAAATCGGAATAGATTTTCTGCATTTCTTTGTGATCCATCTCCGTGCTTCCCCATCCATGCATCACTGTGATCTCCACCTGCTTTTCCTTTCTTTCACTGCAACCTGACAGAAAAAATACTGCTCCTATCATACAGATAATAAATATCCTCTTACTTTTCCTCATGCTCCTCCCCTCCTACATTTCTGAATTCTTTTGGCGACATATGCGTATATCGTTTAAATACACGGGAAAAATAGCCGGTATCCTCAAATCCAACAGCCTCTGAAATCTGATATATTTTCCAGTCTGTTGTAGTCATGTATTCTTTTGCCTTTTCTACACGCTTTCTCAAAATATCATCAAAGAGATTTATGCCCCTTTTATTTTTATACAGTCGACTTAAGTAGCTTCCATTGGCATGAAGCGCTTCCGCCATCTCCTCCAGTGTGATTTTCTTTTCCAGGTTTTCCTCGATATAGCGAAGCATCTGATCATAGAGACTATCATTCTCTTTCTTTTCCTCCAGCTCTACACTGACTGACAAAGACTCTTTTTGCAACTTTTCTAAATTTTGTATCGCCTTTTCTACTGCTCCCGGGAGTTCCTCTAGGACGGAAATTTTCAACACATACTCACACACCCCATACTTGATCGCCGCTCTCGCATACTCAAACTCAGAATAGGCGCTCAAAATAATCACCTGGGTCTCCGGATACGTTTCATAGATATACTGACAAACCGCCAATCCATCTGCTCCTGGCATTCGGATGTCTGTAATTACAATATCTGGTTTCTCCTCCTTCATTCTGTCTATCAGTTTCTTTCCATCTTCTGCTACATACTTAAGACTGCATCCCATCTTTTCCCATGAAATTAATTTTTGCAGTGCCTCCCGAATATAGGCCTCATCATCTGCTGCCATCACGTTCCACATCATCCGCTCTCCTCTCCGAGGGTATTACAATCTCCACAGTCGTTCCCTCTCCTTTTTTTCCTGTCACCTTCCATGTGTGGTTTTCTCCATATAAAATATAAAGAAGTCGCTTTGTATTTTCCAGTCCGGTATGTGTATGCCCTTCTTTTTCCCGGACCGTTTCCATATCTTCTTCCTCAAATCCTACACCATCATCTTCTACAATAATATGAAGCCGCTTGTTTTGTTCATAAAGTATTACCTGCACCTTTCCACTGCCCTGTTTTGGTTCCAGACCGTGCGATACCGCATTTTCCACAAGCGGCTCGATCAAAAGTCTCGGAATCAGATTTTCTTTGACTTTTTCTTCCGGACAGATAATCTCATAAGTGATCTTGTCCTGAAATCTACTATTTTGAAGATATAGATAAAATTCCACTAACTCCAGTTCCTCTGCCACTGGAATCATAATCTCCTTTTTTCGGAAAATTTTTCCTCTCACCAATTCAGAGAATGCCCGCAGACATTGATACAGTTCTTCATTCCCTGCCAATTTTGCCTTCAGACTCAGCATGGAAAGGATGTTAAACTGAAAATGCGGTGTGATCTGTGCCTGGAGATACTTTACTTGAAGTCTCGTTGCGGTAAGTTCTTTCTCATACACTTCAAGAATCAAATGCTGGATCTTATCCGCCATCTCATTAAATACTACAGATATATCATGGAACTCCTGAATCTGAAAATCATCCATTCGGATATCAAATTGTTCCTCCCCAAATTCATGCATACTTTCTCTTACTTTCTTCAATGGTTTTGACAATCGATACCCAGAAACAAATGCAAGAGCGGCTGCCAGGACAAGTGCCAGAAGAAGGATGAATAAAAACGCAAACAATGTTGGACGAAGAACGACATAGAGATTTTCTTTCCCGACTACCGAAGAAATCTGGATATCAAATTCGCCGTCAGCACTGCTGTATACCAGATTATCGCCCTCTATTTTTCTTCCGTCCGAAAACAAAATTTCATCGTTTCCTTTGATTTCCCATCCCCAGTCCTGGTACCCTTCCACTGCCGAAAAAATCTCTTTTATCGCCTCTCTCTCTATTTGCACCATGCAGATTCCTACGTTGTTCATACTTTCATCATATATTGTAAAACAGAGATACCACTTGCCATTTCGGATATAACTTTGATATCGACAATTTTCTTCATAAAACTCTGTTAAAATGTGCTGACAAATTTCTTTCTCCTCCTTTGCTGCCAAAACAGTCAGCGGATAATAGCGTCTGTCAAGTTCCTTCCCCACTTTGTTAAATAAATGTACACTTTCAACAAATGGGGTTTGCTCTGCCAGGTTTCCCGCCGAAAAAAGTTCCATCATATATCCAAGCTGTTTTTCCGCATTTTCCTGATCATAAGATTCATTTTTAAAAAATGCTTCCAATAATGGATTATGACGGATAGAAACTGCGCCATCTGAAATAAACTGGATGTGGCTTTGGATCTGCTCGTTTGTACTGTCCAGGACATATTGCATATCTTCTTTTGCATTTTGTAAAAATAAAAAAGAAAATACACTGATCAGAACAACTCCCAAGAGGAACAGTGTCCCTACAGAAGTCACTACTGTCAGAAGTGTAAATTCCTGGCTGAGTGTTTTTCGTTTTTTCTCTTTTCCCATTTTCTGTCTCTGAATCATGTCCTCTGCTTCCTTAAAATAAACTCTAATGGATTTATTCTAGCACAGCTTTTCCATAAAGTCATTTGCTTTTGTAGTTTTTCTTCTCTATTTCATTTAAAATCCTATATTTTTTATACATTTTGCCCAACAAAGAAAAGGCGGAACATTTTTCTATGCGAAAATAAGTTGAAAAATATTCATGACAAATGGGAGAAAATAGTGACGTATTTTTTGATGAATGGTATAATATAAGAAATTTAGCAGCAGTGAAAATGATTTTTCATAGAAATGAAAAACAAATGAGGTTATAGCAGTAAATAAAAGTTATGATTATATTTAGTAATCTCGCTATTCTATTAAAAAAATAACGAGATTTTTTATTTCAGTCTATGTTTCTAGATAGGAAATGTCAATTTTTATCCTCTCCGGCAACTGCCTCCAACGCATATAGTAATGCCTTTGAGATGGTGGAAAGTTCCATTGTAGCCGTTCCGACAGGCTTTCCGACGCCTTGCTCTGTCGCATATGGCACATGAATAAAACCGCCTCGAATAGAAGGATATTTTCTATCAATCAAATAAAGAAGATCATACATCACACTGTTACATACATAAGTCCCCGCTGTGTAAGATATGCTTGCAGGGATCCCATGATCTTTGATGTTTTTTACCATTGCTTTTACCGGAATGGTTGCAAAATATGCCGTATCTCCATCTTCTTGCACTTTTACATCCATCGGTTGATTTCCGGCATTATCCGGAATTGAAGCTTCTACAAGGTTGATCGCAACACGCTCCACTCCGATATCGGCTCGCCTTCCCGCCTGCCCAACGCAGATTACTGCATCCGGCTGATGTTGCAGAATTCCTGTTTCCACAACTTTTCCGGCCTCTCCAAACACAGTTGGAATTTCCATTTTTACAATCTGTATATCTCCTGCCATATCTGGTAAAAGCTTCACTGCTTCATAAGCAGGATTTACACTTTCTCCTCCAAATGGCTCAAATCCTGTAATTAAAATTTTCATCTCTGATCTCTCCTGTACTTTCAATTCTGTTACTTATGATACGGTGCTCCTTCTATAATCCGATATGCACGATAAATCTGTTCCAGCAAAATAACACGCATCAGTTGATGCGGAAAAGTCATTTTGGAGAAACTCAATGCATAATCGGACTTTTCTAAAACTTCTTCGCTAAGTCCAATCGAGCCTCCAATCACAAAAATAATATGGCTTTTCCCTTGAATTCCAAGTTGTTCGATTTTTTCGGAAAATTCTTCGGAAGATAACAATTTTCCATTGATTTCCAAAGTAATCACATAGGCACCTTCTTTTATATGCTTTAAAATACGTTCACCTTCTTTTCTGCGAATTCCATTTTCTACCAATACGCTTGCCTGATCGGGGGTTTTCTCATCAGCCACTTCGATGATCTCCAATTTGCATGATTTGCTCAGCCGCTTTGTATACTCGGCGATTGCATCTTTCAAATATTTTTCCTTTAATTTTCCAACAGTAATAATTGTAATTTTCATGTTCATCTCCCTGCTCTGTACAAGACAGTGCTTCTATCTTATTTCTTTTCTCCTATTATTCTGGCGAAAAAAAGGACTTCCGTTTCAGTCATATACGGCAGTCCTTTTTTGTTACATCAGATCCGACTGAGATATTTCCTATCTCAGTGCTTCCCTGAAACAACGATGATACTATCTTTTATTTATTGCTTAAGTATTCGTGAATACCTTTTGCTCCTGCTTTTCCCGCACCCATTGCAAGGATAACAGTTGCTGCACCTGTTACAGCATCTCCTCCGGCATAGACACCCTCTTTTGTTGTCTTACCGTTCTCTTCTTCTGCAACGATACATTTCCATTTATTTACTTCCAGTCCTTCTGTTGTAGAAGAGATCAGTGGGTTTGGAGATGTACCAAGAGACATGATCACAGTATCAAGATCCATTGTAAATTCAGATCCTTCTACTTCTACCGGACGTCTTCTACCGGAAGCATCTGGTTCTCCTAATTCCATCTTCACGCATACCATACCTTTTACCCATCCATTTTCATCTACTAAAATTTCTTTTGGATTTGTAAGAAGATCAAAGATGATTCCTTCTTCTTTTGCATGGTGTACTTCTTCTACTCTGGCAGGAAGTTCTTCTTCACTTCTACGATATACGATATGTACTTCTGCACCAAGGCGAAGAGCTGTTCTTGCAGCATCCATCGCAACGTTACCACCACCGATGACAGCAACTTTTGTTCCTGCAGCAATTGGGGTATCATAAGATTCATCAAACGCTTTCATCAAGTTGCTTCTTGTCAAGTATTCATTTGCAGAGAATACACCGTTTGCATTTTCTCCCGGGATTCCCATGAATTTTGGAAGTCCTGCTCCAGATCCGATAAATACTGCCTCAAATCCTTCTTCCTCGATCAATTGATCGATAGTTGTAGATTTACCGATAACAACGTTTGTCTCAAATTTTACTCCAAGTTCTTTTACTTTCTCAATCTCTTTTGCAACAACTTTCTGTTTTGGAAGACGGAACTCAGGAATACCATATACTAATACACCGCCCAGTTCATGGAGTGCTTCAAATACAGTTACTTCATATCCTAATTTTGCAAGGTCACCAGCACATGTCAGTCCTGCCGGACCAGATCCGATTACAGCAACTTTGTGTCCGTTTGTCTTCTCTGCGCCAACTGGTTTAATGTCGTGCTCTAATGCGTAGTCAGCAACAAAACGCTCTAATTTACCGATGGAAACCGGTTCTCCTTTGATACCACGGATACATTTTCCTTCACACTGTGATTCCTGAGGACATACACGTCCACAAATTGCAGGAAGTGCAGAAGATTCTCCAATGATCTTGTAAGCTTCTTCGATATTTCCTTCTTTTACTTCCTTGATAAATCCTGGAATATTAATAGCTACCGGACATCCCTGCACACATTTTGCATTCTTACAGTTGATGCAGCGAGTTGCTTCTTCCATTGCTTCTTCTTTGTTATATCCAAGACAAACTTCTTCAAAGTTTGTTGCGCGTACTTTTGGTTCCTGCTCTCTTACAGGTACTTTCTTTAATACATCTGCCATTAGTTGTCACCTCCGCAATTTCCACATCCGCCATGATGTGTATCGCCTTCCTGCAATTTCAAAATTGCACGGCCTTCTTCTGTTTTATACATTAACTGTCTCTTCATTGCCTGGTCAAAATCTACCAAATGTCCATCAAATTCCGGTCCGTCAACACATGCGAATTTGATCTCATCTCCTACCTGAAGACGGCATGCTCCGCACATACCTGTTCCGTCTACCATGATCGGGTTCATGCTGACGATTGTAGGAATCTCTAATTTTTTTGTCAGAAGACATACAAATTTCATCATGATCATCGGTCCGATTGCAACGCATCTGTCATATTTTTTGCCTTCTCCGACTAATTTTTCGATCATGCTTGTTACCATTCCGTGGTGTCCGTAAGAACCATCATCTGTACAGACATAAAGATTTCCAGCAACAGCTTCCATCTCTTTTTCAAGGATCAGCATCTCTTTTGTCTTAGATCCAACAATTACATCTACATCTATTCCACGTTCGTGCATCCATTTTACCTGTGGATATACAGGAGCTGCCCCAACACCACCTGCTACGAACAAAATCTTTTTATTCTTTAATTCTTCAAGATCTTCTTCTACAAATTCAGAAGCACATCCTAAAGGACCTGTAAAGTCTCTGAAGTAATCCCCCTCTTTTAACTCTGCCATCTTATCTGTGGAAGCTCCTACAATCTGGAATACGATTGTCACTGTTCCTGCTTCTCTGTCATAATCACAAATCGTCAATGGAATTCTTTCCCCTTTTTCATCCATTTTTACGATTACAAACTGTCCCGGCTGACAGTGTCTTGCAACTCTTGGTGCTTCAACATCCATAAGAAAAATCTTATCTGCTAATTTTTCTGCCTTTTGTATTTTATACATCTTGCGCCTCCTAAAATTTTATATATTACCTATTTACCGCTAAGCCGTGAATAAGCATACATGATTATTAATATAATATATCATTCTTCGTTAAAGTTCAAGTATATCTTGCGATAATGTTAAAAATTTATCGGCATTTTCTAGTAATATTTCCTAAAGATTCTTTTAAAAAGCTTTTGGAAACAAACAAAATGGCACATCTTACGGAAGACATGTACTCCTGCAAAATGTGCCTTTTTGATTTTCTATCTAAGTAATCATTCAACTGCCTGATCCGGGCAAAACCTGTTTTTCAAAAGGTCGTTCTCTTGACAGACTTTCTAATTAGAAATCAACTTCTGTTCCGTAATAAATACATGTAAATAATCTCTCCATTGTTTCCGGATCGATTGCTCTTGGATTAGACCCTGTACAGGCATCTCCAACTGCATTTTTTGCGATTTCAGAAATCTTTTCTTTGAATTCATCTTCTTTAATTCCAAACTCTTTTAATGTTGCAGGAATTCCAAGGATTACGTTAAATTCATTGATTTTTTCACATAAACTATTGATCAGTGCTCGTTCGGAAGCTCCGGCAAGACCTACTCTTCTTGCAATCTCAGCATAACGCTTTGCAGCGACAGGATCTTTTGCATTATACTTGATGACATATGGAAGGTACATTGCATTTGCAAGACCATGTGTAATATGTCCTGTTGAGAATGCTGCTCCTGTCTTATGTGCCATAGAATGTACAATACCAAGCAACGCATTAGAAAATGCCATACCTGCAAGGCACTGCGCATTGTGCATCTGTGCTCTTGCTTCCATGTTTCCTTTGAAAGAAGCTGGAAGATAATCAAATACCATCTCGATTGCCTGAATTGCAAGTGGGTCTGTATATGCACAATTCAAAGTAGATACATAAGCTTCAATTGCATGAGTCAGAGCATCCATACCTGTATAGGCAACCTGACGTGCCGGAAGTGCTTCTACCAACTCAGAGTCAACAATTGCAACATCTGGTGTAATATTAAAATCTGCCAATGGATATTTGATTCCTTTTGCATAGTCTGTGATCACAGAGAATGCAGTAACTTCTGTTGCCGTTCCTGATGTAGACGGAATTGCCGCAAACTTTGCTTTCTGACGCAGTTCTGGGAAGTTAAACGGAATACATAAATCCTCAAATGTTACATCTGGGTATTCATAGAATGCCCACATTGCCTTTGCAGCATCAATTGGAGAACCTCCTCCCATTGCCACGATCCAGTCTGGACCAAATGCGCGCATTGCTTCTGCACCTTTCATAACAGTCTCTACGGATGGATCTGGCTCAACACCCTCGAATAACTGAACTTCCATGCCGGCTTCTTTCAAATAGTTCACTGCTTTGTCAAGAAATCCCTGACGCTTCATGGAACCTCCTCCGACTACGAGAATTGCCTTTTTCCCTTTCAGATTTTTCAGTTCTTCCAGACACCCTTTTCCGTGGTAAATGTCTCTTGGTAATGTAAATCTTGCCATTGTCATGCATCTCCTTTGAATATGTATTGTTAATTTTCAAACAATTACATTATATCACTGTTAACAATTTAACGCAATTCTTTTTTGTTATTTTACAAACAATTTATTTTCTTTTTACACTTCCTTATTCATAAGAATATGTGAGAGTATAATTCCTTTTTGTCACAGCACTTGCACGTCCCTTTTTGTCGATCAGCACTGCCGAAAACAAAGTATTTCCTTCTGGCATGTCAATTGGTTCTGTGTATTTATATGAATCTTCTGAATCCTTTTCCGGTACCTCACCATTGAAGGTATAATATGCCTCATATCCTTCGGGAACTTCAATTTCAATCATCGTATACTCATAGTACTGTCCTGTCGTTGGTGTTACAACCGGTGCATCTTCCAAAGGTAATTCTACCGTATATGTCTTCTCTTCCGTAAGACTTGGGACTCCTTTTTTATTTACAGCAATCGCTTTCACTGTCGTTGTACCTTCCGGGATAGAAATCGGTTCCTCATATTTTGTGCTGTCTGTTGTAGGTTCGGAGCCATCGATCGTATAGTAGATTTCTTTCGCTTTGGATGTCAAGGTTAATTCCTGTACTTCATCATACTTACTTTCATCTAAACTAAATTTTGGCACCTTTACCTGATAAGATTTTAACGCAGTAAGAACACTTTCATCCTCACACTCATCAAGAAGGAGCGGAATCTGTGTCTCCTGATCTGTGGCAATATAAAAATCAATCATCTCTTCATACAATTCCACGCTGGTAGGATTTGCTTCGATAGCATCCCAGAATACCATCTCTGCCCTGTCAAGATCTTCCTGTGCATTGTACACAGCCGCAAGCCCGGCATACGCTTCTGCACGCGCCGGCTTTTTCTCTACTGCCTTCTCAAATGTACGAATAGCCTGATCATATTTCTGCTCCTTTGCCAATGCATATCCTTTTTTTATCTTGCCACTATAGGAACTTCTATAAATTCCGGCACTTAGAAGTGTCAGTAGTCCAACAGATGCTGCGGTCATACCAATCAACAAACGTCTCTTCTTCCTTCTGACTTCTCTTCGACGCGCAAGCCGTTTCTTTCTCCGTGCTTCTTCTTCAGCCTCAATCTGGCTTCTTCTCTGCACAAATTCCCGTTTCTGCTGCTCTTCCTGTTTCTGCTGTCTTAATTTCTCCTGTACTGCCTGGCGATAACGCTCCAGTTCATTTTCTGAAGTTTCTCCCCCGCCAATGGCATCCCGCACCTGCTCCGCCAGCATATCATCCAGCGGATTGTAATCTGGAACAATTCTGACTTCTGCGCCACAATACGGACAATATCCTAGGTCATATGTAATTTCTGCTCCGCATTTTGCACATTTCATTTAGTAAAAACCCCCTATTTGCATGCCGCCTCCACACAGTTATACATCAGCATAGCTCGTGTCATCGGTCCCACTCCTCCTGGAACCGGTGTGATTGCGCCAACTTTTTCTATTACGTCATCGTAATCGACATCCCCGCACAACACATTGTCTTCATTTCGGTGAATGCCGACGTCGATCACGACTGCATTTTCTTTTATATATTCTTTCGTTATAAATTTTGGTTTCCCGACTGCCGCCACAAGAATGTCTGCTCGCTTTGTAATCTCCTTTAAATCTTTCGTTTGGGAATGTGCGATTGTCACAGTTCCATTCTCCCTTAGTAGAAGAAGCGCTGTCGGTTTCCCTACATTGTTGCTTCTTCCAACAACTACACACTCTCTTCCACGGATCGAAATCCCCGAACGTTTCAAAAGTTGAATGACTCCAGCCGGTGTACAGCAGTCAAAGCCATCCCCTCCGATACAAAGCTTCCCGATATTGACCGGATGAAATCCATCCACATCCTTCGCCGGATCAATTGCCTTCACAACTTTTGATTCATCCATATGAGATGGAAGCGGAAGTTGTACAAGAATTCCATGCACATCTCCGGTGTGATTTAATTGATCGAGCAATGCGAGAAGTTCTTCCTCTTTCGTTTCTTCTGGCAGCTCGTAAGAACGCGATTCGATCCCGATATAAGCACAATCTTTCTTTTTCCCATTCACATATACCGTAGATGCGGGGTCATTTCCCACCTGTATCACAGCAAGGCAGACAGATTTCCCCTCCTGTTTCAGCCTTGCCACACGCTCTTTTAACTCTTCTTTGATCTGCATTGCAATCTGTTTTCCGTCAATAATCTGTGGCATATTTCATCTCTCCTTAGAATAAACCTGTAATATTTCCACTTGCATCTACATCAATATGATTTGCTGCTGGAACTTTCGGAAGTCCAGGCATTGTCATAACAGCTCCCGTAAGAGCGACAACAAATCCTGCTCCGGCATTTACGTACACTTCACGGATATGCATATCAAAATTCTGTGGACGGCCAAGTAATGTAGCATCATCAGAAAGGGAATACTGATTCTTTGCCATACATACTGGAAGATTTCCAAATCCCATCTGCTCAATCTTTGCAAGTTGCTTTTCTGCTGCCGGAGCATACTCAATTCCTTTTGCGCCATAGATTTCTTTTGAAATCGTCTCAATCTTCTCTTTGAGTGTCAACTCATCGGAATATAACGGTGCGAAATGGCTTTCCTTTGTCTCCAAAGTCTGAAGTACCTTTTCTGCCAGTTCAATTCCGCCCTCTCCGCCGTGTTCCCACACTTTAGACAATGCAAACTCGCATCCTCGCTCCTCACAGAATTTTTGGATAAATGCATTCTCAGCATCTGTATCTGTCACAAACGAATTCAGTGTAACAATGACCGGAACATTATATTTCTGAATATTTTCAATATGTTTTTCCAAATTCACGATTCCTTTTTCCAATGCTTCCAAATTCTCTTCTGCCAAAGCATTTTTCGGAACCCCTCCATTGTATTTTAATGCGCGCACAGTCGCAACGATCACAACTGCATCTGGTGCCAGTTCACTGCTTCGACATTTGATATCAAAGAATTTTTCTGCACCGAGATCTGCTCCAAATCCAGCCTCTGTAATGGCAATGTCTCCAAGTTTTAACGCCATCTTTGTAGCTCGGACACTGTTACATCCATGTGCAATGTTGGCAAATGGTCCACCATGTACGATGGCTGGTGTATGTTCCAGTGTCTGGATCAGATTTGGTTTCATCGCATCTTTTAAAAGAGCTGTCATTGCACCTGTTGCCTGAAGCATATCGGCAGTAACCGGGTTGCCAGAGAAGTCATAGGCAACGATAATCTTGCCAAGACGTTCCTTTAAATCTTGAAGATTATTCGCCAGACAGAGTACCGCCATAATCTCTGAGGCAACTGTGATGACAAAATGATCTTCTCTTACCATTCCGTCCATTTTACTTCCAAGTCCAATTACGATATTTCTAAGAGATCTGTCATTCATATCCAGACATCTCTTCCAGACAACCTGCCTTGGATCGATCTGCAGAGCATTTCCTTGCTGAATATGATTATCTAACATTGCTGCAAGCAGATTGTTGGCAGAAGTGATCGCATGAAAATCTCCTGTAAAATGCAGATTTAAATCTTCCATCGGAACAACCTGTGCATAACCTCCGCCTGCTGCTCCGCCCTTAATTCCAAAACATGGGCCAAGGGAAGGCTCACGGAGTGCGATCACTGCCTTTTTATTTAATTTTGCCATTGCCTGTCCAAGTCCAACACTTGTCGTTGTCTTTCCCTCTCCTGCCGGTGTCGGATTAATAGCTGTCACAAGGACAAGTTTTCCATCTGGTCTGTCTTTGATCTGATCCCAAAGTTCATCAGAAAGTTTTGCTTTGTACTTTCCATAAAGTTCCAGATCATCCTCCTGAATCCCAATTGTCTCTGCCACCTCTTTGATCGGCTTCATCTGTGCTTCCTGAGCGATTTGAATATCTGTCTTCATCTTCTCTTCGTCCTTTCTTTTTATGCATCTGCTGCACTTACTTTATACATACTCCTCTATGTACTGCTCAAACTCTTCCATAGACATCAGTACCTTTCGCGGTTTGGTTCCTTCCTCCTCGCCAACGACACCAGCTTCGAAAAGCTGATCCATAATGCGTGCTGCACGGTTAAATCCAATTTTGAATACCCGCTGGAGCATTCCGATAGAAGCTTTGTCTTTTTCTATAATAAAACGTCCTGCATCTACAAAGTAGACATCGCGTTCATCGGCTCCTCCACCTGCTCCTGCAGCTGATGCCATTCCCGTCTGTGCACTGTTTACATGATTTTCTACTTCTTCATTATATACGGCATTTCCATTCTTTGTCACGAGATATTCTACAACATTTTGAACTTCTTTATCAGAGACAAATGCTCCCTGCACACGGGCAGGCTTCTGGTATCCCGATGGATAAAAAAGCATATCACCTTTTCCAAGAAGTTTTTCCGCACCGTTCATATCAATGATTGTTCTGGAGTCCACTCCCGAAGACACCGAAAAAGCAATTCGCGACGGCATATTTGCCTTGATCAATCCGGTAATAACATTCACGGACGGTCTCTGTGTCGCAAGAACAAGATGAATTCCCGCTGCGCGGGCAAGCTGTGCCAGGCGGCAGATTGCCTCCTCGATTTCCCCTGGTGCCACCATCATAAGGTCTGCAAGCTCATCAACAATAATGACAATCTGAGGCATTTTTTCTGGCTTTTCACCATTTTCTATCTGTTTTTCAACCTCAGATACCTTTTCGTTATATCCCCGTAAATCACGCACATTGTATTCCGCAAATAACCGATACCGCTTATCCATTTCCACAACAGCCCAGTTTAAAGCTCCCGATGCTTTCTTCGGATCTGTAACTACTGGAATCATCAAATGTGGAATCCCATTGTAGACACTTAACTCTACAACTTTTGGATCGATCATGATTAATTTCACCTCATCCGGATCCGCTTTATATAAAATACTCATGATCAGTGTATTGATACAGACAGATTTTCCAGATCCTGTCGCACCTGCGATCAGAAGATGAGGCATCTTCATAATATCTGCCACAACAACCTTCCCTGCGATATCTCTTCCTGCTGCGAAAGCAATCTTGGAAGTACTCTTTTGAAATTCTTCCGTTTCCAGAAGATCCCGCAGCATCACTGGGGAAGTTTCTTTGTTCGGAACCTCGATTCCAACTGCAGCTTTTCCCGGGATCGGCGCTTCAATACGAATGTCAGCGGCCGCCAGATTCAATTTGATATCATCGGCAAGGCCGACAATCTTACTGACTTTTACTCCCTGCTCCGGTTGAAGTTCATAGCGTGTCACAGATGGTCCACAACTTACATTTGTCACAGTAACACGTACTCCAAAATTATAAAGCGTCTGCTGCAACTTGTTCGCTGTCTCACGCAAATGTGCATCGGAATCCCCACCACCTGCTTTTCCGCGCTTCAATAGCGAAAGTGGTGGGCGCTGATAGTTTAATTTTGGTTGATGTTCCGTTTCTTTCCTCTCTCGTTCAACTTCTTCTGTCGCCTTTTGTGTCTCTTCCTCACTGGATTTCTTTTTCTTTGCTCTCGTATTTTTTTTCTCTGTTGCAGGATCCAGTGTAAATGGATCTCCTGCCGGAGCTACTTCTTCTAAAACTTCCTGTTTCAAAGTAGGCTCTGCACGATTGATCACAAAATCCAGCGGCTGTTCCTCAAATGGAACTTCTTCCGGTTTTAATTCTTTCAAATCTTCCTTAGGCTGTGTGAGCGTAGTATCAAATGTCACACCTGATATATGCTGATCTGCTTTGGCTTTGGCCGCTTTTTTGACCTCTCGTTTCGCAGCTTTCTGCGCTTCTTTTATCGCTTTTGTTTCTTCTTTTTCAGCACGCGCTTCCTTTTTCGCAGATGCCTGTGTCCGTCTTTTTCTGACATCTTCCTTTGCAGATGTGTAAACTTTTGCACTGCCCTTTTTCAGCCCTCTTAAAAAGGACTTTTCCGTGATCAGCACAAGAAAGATGATCATTAAAATAATCACTATCACATAAGTTCCCGCGACTCCAACTGCCGGGCACAACAATTTTGTAAAAATCCCTCCGAGCAGTCCGCCGCCCTTTTTCTCCTTCGCTGCATATCTGTAAAAGGAAATAATAGTCTGCTCTTTTTCAAATGGAACAGTAAGCAACTGTAAAAAAGTGCAGAGCATGAAGGAAAAACCAACTCCTGCCCCCAGTTTTATGTATGCAAAAGAATTACCTCTGTTTGAAAATACGAAAGCAGTCCCTAAAAAAAGTAAAACCGGCATGATATAAGCCGGCAGTCCAAAGATTCCGAACAAAAATGCAGAAACTGCATTTCCAAGAAATCCTCCCAGACCGAAATTACTCAGAATAAGAAGAATTGCCACTGCTAATGTCAAAAGAATGATAATCTCATCACGGAAAGAATAACTGTTTTGTGCCTTTTTCCCTTTTGTGCCTGCCTTTTTTGTTGTTTTGCCTTTCTTTGCAGCCATACAATATTCCCTCCTTGTTTCTTATTCGCAAGTTGTGGTACAGGCTATTTCCCATACCACAACAAAACATACTATATTTATTATAACACTATTTTTTGTTCGCTTCAATCATTGCCTGCAATTTTTTTAATGCATCACTAATGCCTCCAACCGCATCGATCAGTCCTTCCCGAACGGCATCTTCTCCTTCCAGCAATGTTCCCACATCTTTTACTAGCTGTGTCGAGTCTAACATCAACTCTTCGACACGGTCTTGAGAAATCCGGGAATGTTCTGCGAGAAACCGTGTAATACGATCTTGTGTCCGCTCCATATTCTTATAGCTTTGTAAGACACCAATAAACATTCCGGTCGAACGCACTGGATGCACGATCATAGTTCCACTCGGTACAATAAAAGAGTAGTCTGCCGACACCGCGAGAGGTCCACCGATAGAATGACTGCCTCCCAGTACAAGCGAAACTGTCGGCTTACTAAGAGATGCTATCATCTCCGCAATTGCAAGTCCCGCTTCCACATCCCCGCCCATTGTATTGAGAAGAATCAACACTCCATCAATTTCCTCATTATCTTCTATTTCCGCAAGCTTTGGAAGTAGATGTTCATATTTTGTTGCTTTTGTATTTCCCGATACTGCTTCATGACCTTCGATTTCTCCAATAATTGTAAGAAGCTGGATACGATGCTTTTCTCTGTCTTTGTCAAGTTCAAGCGCTCCCATTTCTTTAATTTGTTCCGTCTCTTTTTCTTGATGATTATCTCTTTCTTCCTGTCCCATTTCACACACTCCTGATATTTTCTTTTTAGTATGTGCAGAAAATAATATTTCATACTTTCCTGAAACATAAAGAACTCTTTGATCATATAAAAATACGTCTCACAAAATAATGTATCCCATCCATCGGACAACAGTATTCTGCAAGACGTATTTTATTTATTTCTTCATCTGTACCATTTCATCAAAACAGGTCGGAGTTTCTTAGCTTACCATTAGACATAGGCAAGTGCTTGCTCCAAATCTGCAATAATGTCTTCTACATGTTCGATTCCGACACTAAGGCGGATAAGATCTGGCTGTACCCCTGCTTCCAGCAGTTCCTGTTCATTCATCTGACGATGTGTATGACTTGCCGGATGGAGTACCGATGTTCTCGCATCTGCAACATGGGTAACAATCGCAGCCATCTGAAGATGATCCATCATCGCAACCGCTCCGTCTCTTCCCGCTTTCAGTCCAAAAGAAATTACTCCACATGTACCATTCGGCATATACTTTTTCGCAAGTTCATGGTACTTATTTCCTTCCAGCCCCGCATAGTTCACCCATGCCACTTTTTCGTGGCTCTCAAGATACTCAGCAACTTTCTGCGCATTTTCACAATGTCGCTCAACCCTCAGACACAATGTCTCCAGTCCGATATTCAATAAAAATGCATTCTGTGGAGACTGAATCGATCCAAGATCCCTCATCAATTGTGCTGTCGCCTTCTGGATATAGGCCAGTTTTCCAAAGCGTTCTGTATAAATCACTCCATGATAAGTTTCATCCGGAGTTGTCAATCCCGGGAACTTTTCTTTTGCAGCATCCCACTCAAAATTTCCACTGTCTACAATACAGCCTCCGACACAAGTCGCATGTCCATCCATATATTTTGTAGTAGAATGTGTTACAATATCTGCTCCCCACTCAAATGGACGGCAGTTCACTGGAGTCGCAAAAGTATTATCAACAATCAATGGAACCTGATGTGCATGAGCTGCCTTCGCAAACTTCTCAATATCCAGAACAACAAGAGATGGATTAGATATGGTCTCTCCAAATACTGCTTTTGTGTTCTCCTGAAATGCAGCATGTAACTCCTCTTCTCCTGCATCCGGATCTACAAAGGTTGCTTCAATTCCCATTTTTTTCAATGTATGGGCATACAGATTATAGGTTCCCCCATAAAGTGCTGACGCACATACAATGTGATCTCCAGCTTCTGCAATATTCATGATCGCATAGAAATTTGCTGCTTGTCCAGAGGAAGTAAGCATTGCTGCAACCCCTCCTTCCAGATCGCAGATTTTCGCTGCCACGGCATCGTTAGTAGGATTCTGAAGTCTTGTATAAAAATATCCTGCCTCCTCCAGGTCAAAAAGTCTGCCCATCTGCTCACTGGACTCATACTTAAATGTTGTACTCTGGTAGATCGGGAGCACTCTGGCTTCTCCATTTTTCGGCTTCCAGCCTGATTGAATACATTTTGTCTCTGGTCTGTAATTATTGCTCATTTGCGTTGCCTCCTGCGTATTCATTCTGATTTTTTCTCACTAGAATCTAGTATACCATTCAGAAAATATTTGCACAAGAGCTATCTTTTTCATATTTTTTAATTTGTAATTGAAAATAATTTATCTAACTATGAAAATTTTATGCAAAAATGGCACAGTCGCTCTTTCACCTGGTTGGTGATCGATCTGACTGTGCCATTTATCCTTTTAAGAGAAACAGCTCCTTTTGCTGCAAAATAACTACATGCTATACTATAAACTGAATTTCTTATTCATCCCAGTTGTGGTACACTTCCTGGACATCGTCATCTTCCTCAAGCAGATCCAATGTCTTCTGAATATTTTTCAGATCCTGTTCATCTGTCAACTCTACCCATGTCTGTGGAATCATGGTCACCTCTGCATTTGCCATCGGAATTCCTGCTTCTTCCAATTTCAGACGAACTTCACTGAAATCTTCCGGTACTGTCAACACTTCGTAGCTGTCTTCCTCTTCCACAAAATCTTCTGCTCCTGCATCTAAAGCAAGCATCATCAGTTCGTCAGAATCCATATCGCAATCTTCTTTTGCAATAATGATCTGTCCTTTCTCATCAAACATGAAAGAAACGCATCCTGGAGTCCCAACATTTCCACTACCTTTTGTGAAGGCGTTGCGGACATTGGATGCAGTACGGTTCTTATTATCTGTCAGCGCTTTCACAATGATCGCTGTTCCATTTGGTCCATATCCCTCATACGTAATGTGTTCGTAATTGTCAGCAGATCCTTCGCCCGCCGCTTTCTTAATACTGCGGTCGATGTTGTCATTTGGCATATTGTTTGCTTTTGCTTTTGCAATTACATCTCGCAGACGACTGTTATTTGCCGGATCCGGTCCGCCTCCTTCTTTTACTGCTACTGCAAGTTCTCTTCCGATCTTTGTAAAAATTTTTCCTTTTGCAGCATCATTTTTTTCCTTTTTATGCTTAATATTCGCAAATTTTGAATGTCCTGACATTACTCTAACCTCTTTCTATTTTGTATTTCACTGCTATATTCTATCACTAATCTTCTATCTTTTCAACTTCAACCAACTCGATCATATTATTGTCTACGAGAAGAATTCTAAAACAGTAAACATCATATCGTACCTCGCACGTCTCATGTTCAGCTGGAATCCGTTCAAGTTTCGAAATCAAAAAGCCATTCAATGTCTCATTTTCTTCATCTTCAATCTCGATTCCTAAAATCTCCTCCAGATCATCCAATGCTACTTTTCCCTTAACAAGATAGGTTCCATTTTCCTGCCGGAAGTACAATGTTTCTTCTTCATCATATTCGTCAAAAATGTTCCCGACGATTTCCTCAATGATATCTTCCATCGCTACGATCCCCGCTGTCTGTCCATACTCATCCAGCACAATAAATAAATGATTCTTTTCTGTGTTCATCTGTTTGAACAAACGGGACAGTCCTTTTGTTTCCGGGATAAAGCTGACCTCACGAAGACAATCTTTTAATTCTTTTACTTTGACCGGGCGAAGCTCTTTGTTTAAATAATATTTCATCGCATCTCTAAGATGGATCGTACCGATAATATCATCGATATTCTCCTCATAAACCGGAAATCTCGTAAACCGCTCATCCAGCATGAACTGCAAAGCATGTTCCAGCGTCTCACTGCCATCCACCGCTACAATATCCTTTCGATGCGTCATGATATCACGAGCATTTTTCCCACTGTACTGCAGCACATTCTTGATCATTCGCACTTCGTTTTCTTCAAGGTATCCCTGACTGCCGCACTCTTCTACCACATATTCAACCGCTTCCTGCACTTCTTCTTTGCTCTCCGGACTCTCTCCAGATACTATCTGTTTCAAATTTTTCCACAGACGCCTCTCTTCTTCCATCGTCTACTCCTTTACTATGTATGAAGCTCCAGACTGATTTTCAGTGCTTCATTAACTTTTTTCATTAGTTCTTGATCTAGATGACAAACCTGCTCCCTGAGCCTCTGTTTGTCGATTGTACGGATCTGCTCTAACAGTACGACTGAATTCTTTACCAGCCTGCATTTTTTTGCATCAATCTCAATATGCGTTGGCAGTTTCGCCTTATTCATCTTCGATGTGATGGCGGCACAGATGACTGTTGGACTATGTTTGTTCCCAATATCATTCTGTATGATCAATACTGGTCTGATACCTCCCTGTTCCGATCCGACAACTGGACTTAAATCTGCATAAAAAATATCCCCTCGTTTTACAACCACTCTATTCACACTCCGATTCTTCAAGATACAAAAAGTATTTCCTCTTTTCTCGGATGTATTCTTTAGAGCTTTATTTTATTTAAGCAAAATAATCTACCTGTTCTTCAACCTTCCCATCCTGCACATAGACACGCGGGATCCGCTTCCCAAGATCACAGACAAACTCATAATTAAATCTGCCAGATAACTCGCTTAACTTTTCCACCGGAAGATACTCTTCTTGATCTCTTCCGATCAACGTCACCTTATCCCCAAATTTCACCTCTGGGATATCTGATACGTCCACCATGAACTGATCCATGCAGATTCTTCCGATAATTGGAGCTTTTTTACCGCGAATCAACACGTATCCGGTATCCGAAAGGCTTCTCGGATACCCATCACCATATCCGATCGGAATGGTCGCAATCCGCATCTGATGCTCTGACACAAAATCACCACCATAGCTTACCGGCGTCCCTGCCGGGATGTCTTTTACAAATGCAATATGGCTTTTCAAAGACAATGCCGGTTTTAACTGTACCTTTTCCTTATCGACTTCCTCCGAAGGATAGAGCCCATAAATTGCGATCCCGGCGCGTACCAGATTATAATCAGCCCTGCGAACATCTATAATTCCTGCACTGTTTGACGCATGAACATACGGGAAAGTAACCCCTTCTTCTTCCAGTCTCTGTGTCATCCACTCAAACTTTTCCAATTGCATCATTGTAAACGTCTTATCTTCTTCGTCCGCTTTAGCGAAATGGGTAAAAACTCCCTCCAGCACTAAATTCGGAAGTTCTGCAATCTCCTTGATTTCTTCAATACTGCTTTCTTCGGCAGAAAATCCAAGTCTCGCCATCCCGGTATCCAGTTTGATATGTACATATGCCTGCTCCCCTTTTTCGACTGCCAGAGCTGAAATCGCCTCTGCCATCTCTTTTGTATAAACATTCATACGGATTTCATATTTCAACATCTCCCAATATTGATCTGGGAAAATACATCCCAACACCAAAATCGGCTTTTGAATCTCTGCCGCACGGAGCACAACCGCCTCATCTAATGTTGCCACGGCATATCCCCACACATAATCATATGATTCCAGCATCGATGCAACCTGCACAGCTCCATGCCCATATCCGTCTGTTTTGATCACAGCAACCATCTCAGTTCCTTCTTTGAGATTTTTTTTCATCTGTTCCATATTCCATGCTACTGCATCTAGATCTATCTTTGCATACACTCTGCTATAAGTTTTCATTTATCTGCCCCTTACTACTTTTTATTCTGTTCTTTTAACACTTTTCACGAAAAATCATCTCTGTGCTTTCCGCGGTCAGCACTTCTGCAATCCCATCAAGAATATCACTTGCCAGAACACTATAACTGCCTTTTTTCTTCTGTGCAGCATCTCCCGCCAAACCATGCAAAAACACCCCGAGTGTTCCCGCTTCATACGGCTCTATTTTCTGTGCAAGTAACCCCGTGATCATGCCGCCAAGGACATCACCGGCTCCCCCTTTTGCCATCGACTGATTGCCGGAAGTATTCACATATACTGGCCGTCCATCTCTTCCTACAAGTGTTCGTGCATCTTTCATCACACAGACAGACGGAATCGATCCGAGAAATTCCTGAAAATACCGAAAACGTTCTTCTTTTAATTCCTTCACGGAATGCCCGCATAGCCCTGCCATTTCTTTCATGTGGGGAGTCAATATACAATCCGGTGTCAATTTCTCAAAAAGTGCCCTGTCTTTTGACAAAATGTTCAATCCATCCGCATCGATCATGCACGGCTTTTTTACACAGCGAACGGTAGTTGAAAGAAGGTGCTGTGCGGTCTCACTCATCGAAAGTCCTGAACCGATTCCAACAACATCCGCCCATTCCAGCAGTTCCTTTAGCTTTTCTTCCTCATACCTTTCATATGTGGTAATGATCGCCTCCGGAAGCAGTTGCTGCAAGTTCGACTGATTCTCTTTTGCTGTATAAATCTGTACAAGTCCGGCACCTGTCAGATATGCCGCCTTTGCACTAAAGTAAGCAGCACCTGCCATTCCCGGACTTCCCACGATCAAAAGCACTTTCCCGTAGTTACCCTTGTGAGCATCCGGATCACGCGCAGGAAGCAGATTTTTCAAATCCGTCCTATCGTAAGTATAGCACACATCTCCCCTCCCATCATATACAGAAGGTTCAATTCCAATGGAGGCCGTCACAAGCTTTCCGACAAGCTTGCGCGCCATACCAAACAACATCCCAATCTTTTGAAATGCAAATGTGACTGTAAAATCTGCTGCGAATGCAATTCCCAGTACATCTCCGGTATCTGCCGAAAGTCCCGATGGAATGTCTACAGCAACTTTTATGGCATCCATCTGATTTAAGTTTTCAATCACATTATAATATGTCCCGGAAACCTGTCTTGATAATCCAATTCCAAAAATTGCATCCACGATCACCGTATAACAATCTTCTCCTACCCGTTCTTTTACAGGTACTCCATAGTGGACCGCGATCTGTTTCTGAAGCCTTGTCTCCTCTGTCATAGAAGATTCCTTCCCGACAAACCAGACATCCACAGCATATCCTTTTAGATGCAAAAGTCTTGCGACAGCAAAACCATCTCCTCCATTATTTCCGGAACCACAGACAACGAGCACCTTTTTTAAATCTAGTTGCTCAGACTCCATCATCTCCACAACAGAAAGTGCCGCCCGCTCCATCAGAACCATCGACGGCATGCCCATCTCTGTGATCGTCTTTTGGTCTCCCTGTTTCATCTGCGCTCCAGTCGGCAGATATCTCATATTATTCCCCCTCTCCCACTGCAAATGCAACAGCATAACAATCAGTATTCGTAATGGAAACATGTATTTTTACAATACCGGCAGATACTGCCGCCTCCTTTGCCCCTCGCAAAAGATTCACATAAGGTTTGCCTCTCTCATCCCGCAATACCTCGATATCTCCAGGACGAAATCCTGAAAATCCGGTTCCAAATACTTTCGCCACAGCCTCTTTGACTGCAAAATTGCCTGCTGCTTTGTCCATCTGCCCGCGAATCATCTCCTGTTCCCGCACGGAAAAACAACGCGTAAAAAAAGCCTGCTTTCCACACGCTTTCCTTACACGTTCTATTTCTATCATATCGGTTCCAACTCCAATGATCATCGTTTCTTATTCCTTTGCATTAAAGTAATTATAGCGATTTACATTGTAAGATAAACGCATTAAGCTTTCTGAAAGATGTACATTTTCCACAATAACATTCTTTGGAAGATTTAGATCAGTATGTGCAAAGTTCCAAATCGCCCTTACTCCGTTGTCTACAAGAAGTTCTGCCACTTCCACTGCTTTCGTCTTCGGAATCGTAAGTGCTGCAATCTCAATGTCATTGTTTTGTACAAACTCCGGAAGTTCTTCCATCATTCGAATCGGAACATCTCGAATCGTCATTCCTTTTAATGTTGGATTAATATCAAAAATTCCTTTCAGCAAAAACCCGCTTCTTTCAAATGCCGCATAATTTGCAAGCGCCTGTCCGAGATTTCCTGCACCGATGATCACAATATTATGTGTCTTATCGAGCCCTAAGATCTTACCAATCTCTGTGTATAAATATTTCACGTTGTATCCATAGCCCTGCTGGCCAAATCCACCAAAATTATTCAGATCTTGACGAATCTGGGAAGCGGTCACTTTCATTTTCTTGCTCAGGTCATTTGAGGAAATGCGTTCCACTCCATTTTCCAGAAGTTCGCCTAAATACCGATAGTATCTTGGCAAACGTCTGATGACCGCCTGAGAAATCTGTCTTTCTGTCACAAATGTTCACCATCCCCACTGTTTATTACATCTTATTATATAAAATTGTTCTAGCAAAGTCAAACTTTTCATTTCTTTTTAGTTGTATTTTCTTTGATATCCGCTATAATTGAAAAGAGAGTAAAGGAAGATTCTGGGGAAATGGTCACATTTTTTCAGCATGGAAATAACAACTCAACAATTGATTTAGGAGGAAACAACATGGTTTTAGCATGCCATAATCTAAAAAAAGCCTTTTTGGAGCAAGTGATTGTCAAAAATGGCTCTTTTCATATAGAAGAACACGAAAAAGCGGCGTTAGTTGGTTTAAATGGTGCCGGGAAATCAACCATCTTAAAAATGATCATGCGAGAGATTCCCGCTGATGATGGAGAAATCATCCTTGCCAAAGGGAAGACCATCGGATATCTTGCGCAGCATCAAGCGCTATTGTCCGGCAACACGATCTATCAGGAAGTAGAAAGCGCAAAAGCCGACCTGATTCAGATGGAGACACAACTTCGCCGCTTAGAAGAAGAAATGCAGAAAAAAAGCGGGGAAGGACTTGAGCAGCTTTTGCATACCTATCACAAATTAAGTGCAGCCTTTGAGCGGGCAGATGGATATGCCTACAAAAGCGAGATTATCGGCGTATTAAAAGGTCTTGGATTTGCAGAGACAGAGTTTGACAAATGTGTGGACAACCTCTCCGGAGGTCAAAAAACCCGAGTAGCTCTAGGAAAACTGCTTCTTACCAAACCTGATATTTTACTTCTTGATGAGCCTACGAACCACTTAGATCTGAATTCTATCGCATGGCTTGAGACTTACCTCTCAAATTATCCAGGTGCCGTACTTTTAGTCTCCCACGACCGCTATTTCATCAACCGCGTTGTAACAAAAGTCATTGAAATTGAATTTGGCGAGATTATGATGTTCAACGGCAATTATTCTGAATTTGCCGAGAAAAAGAAACTGATCCGGGAAGCGAAGTTAAAAGAATATCTGAATCAACAACAGGAAATCCGCCATCAAGAAGAAGTAATTCGAAAACTTCGTTCTTTCAATCGCGAAAAATCGATCCGCCGTGCAGAAAGCCGCGAAAAAATGCTTGAGAAAATGGATCGGATCGAAAAGCCATTGGAACATCATGCCGAATTGAAGCTTCATTTAGAACCGACCGTCGTCAGCGGAAATGATGTTCTTCGTGTAGAAGGGTTAGGAAAATCTTTTGGCACACACACGCTCTTTCAAAATATCAACTTTGAAATCAAGCGTGGAGAACATGTTGCGGTCATCGGGGATAATGGAACCGGCAAGACAACCTTACTAAAAATTTTAAACGAAGTGATTCCTGCAGATCACGGAACCTTTACACTTGGTTCCAATGTCCATATCGGTTATTATGATCAGGAACATCATGTTCTGCACATGGAAAAGACTATTTTCGAAGAGATTTCTGACGACTATCCGTCACTGACAAATACAGAGATCCGTAACACTCTTGCCGCATTTCTCTTTACGGGAGAGGATGTCTTTAAACGGATCGGCGATCTCAGTGGTGGGGAAAGAGGACGGGTGTCTCTCGCGAAGCTGATGTTGTCGGAAGCTAATTTTTTGATTCTTGACGAGCCGACAAACCACTTGGATATTGCCTCAAAAGAAATCTTAGAACAAGCGCTTAACAACTACACTGGAACGGTTCTGTATGTTTCGCATGACCGTTATTTCATCAACCAAACTGCCACAAGGATTCTGGATCTCGTTAACCAAAGTTTTGTGAACTACATCGGAAACTATGATTATTATCTAGAAAAAAAGGAAGAGCTTACTGCCGCCTACACCGAATCTGCTGCGCAAACAGATGCTTCCTCTGAAGAAACAGCATCTGAATCGAAATTAGACTGGCAGGCGCAAAAGGAACTTCAGGCAAAAGAGCGGAAACGGCAGAATGATCTTAAAAAATTAGAAGAGAAAATTCAAAAACTGGAAGAGGCTTCCGCTAAACTCGATGAAGAGCTTGCAAAACCAGAGTATGCAATGAACTCAAAAAAGCTAATGGACATCACAAATGAAAAAGCCGAAATTGACACAAAACTATGGGATCTTTATGAACAATGGGAATCCCTCGCGGAATAAATAGTCGTCTGGTGTGCCATCCATCATGCTTACACTCCGCTCTTTCGGAAACGATTCATAAACAGACAAACGGAACGATTGCAACATATTTTTTTCTTGCAATCGTTCCATTTTTTATAAAACTGTATCTACTTCTCTATTTCTCACTGTATTGAGAAAGTTTCTCCGCGATTTCTTTAATAAACGCTTCACTATTCAGCACGACTGGATTCGGAATCGATGTGATCATCGCAAGATCCTTCGTCATCTTTCCAGACTCGATCGTATCGAGCGTCGCCTGCTCCAGCTTTTCTGCAAATGCTGTCAGTTCTTTATTGCCATCCAGTTCTCCTCTCTTTTTCAACGCACCTGTCCATGCAAAGATAGTAGCTACCGAGTTTGTAGAAGTTTCTTCTCCTTTTAGGTGTTTATAGTAGTGGCGCTGTACTGTCCCATGTGCCGCCTCATACTCATAGTAACCATCCGGAGATACCAGCACGGAAGTCATCATGGCAAGAGATCCAAATGCGGAAGATACCATGTCACTCATCACATCACCATCATAATTTTTGCATGCCCAGATAAATCCTCCTTCCGATTTCATCACACGTGCCACAGCATCATCAATCAACGTGTAGAAATATGTAATACCTGCTTCTTGAAATTTTTCCTGATATTCTGTATCATAAATTTCCTGAAAAATGTCTTTGAACGTATGATCATATTTCTTTGAAATGGTATCTTTTGTAGCAAACCAGAGATCCTGCTTTGTATCCAGCGCATAGTTCATGCAACTTCTCGCAAAGCTTGTGATTGACTCGTCAGTGTTATGCATTCCCTGTATAATACCCGGTCCCGAAAAATCGTGGATCAGCTCTCGCATTTCAGTGCCATCCTCGCCAGTATAGACAAGTTCTGCCTTTCCAGCCCCCGGAATCTTCATCTCCACACCTTTGTACACATCTCCATAGGCATGTCTCGCCAGTGTGATCGGTTTCTTCCAGTTCCGAACACACGGCTCAATTCCTTTTACAACAATCGGCTGACGAAATACCGTTCCATCTAACATAGCTCGGATTGTCCCATTTGGACTTTTCCACATCTCTTTCAGATTGTACTCTTCCATTCTGGCAGCATTCGGTGTAATCGTCGCACACTTTACGGCAACCCCATATTTTTTTGTTGCATTTGCAGACTCTACTGTAACCCTGTCCTCCGTTTCATTACGGTATTCCAACCCCAGGTCATAATATTCTGTCTTCAAATCCACATAAGGCAAAATCAAATGCTCTTTGATCATCTGCCACAAAATCCTCGTCATCTCATCGCCATCCATCTCCACAAGCGGTGTCGTCATATGAATTTTCTCCATAGTAAGTTCCTCCTTCCACAGCTCCATCCAAAACACTTGAGAAATATTCTGAATATCTTTTTGAATTTCAAATTATTCTAAATATTTTACATTTTAATACAGATTATGTCAATAATTATTTGCTCTTTTTCGTTTTGTTAGAAGATTTTTGTTTCATAGTATCTTAAAAATACTTTTATAGACAAAAACAAGGATGTTCATAGGAACACCCCTGTTTTGTCTATGTTTTCAATATAATTTCACAAAAACAATCGTTAGTCTTCTTTTTTGATTTTCTGAAGTTCCGTATTGATATATGCCATTACAGCCATCTTCTTTTCGTCTCCACTGTTTGCACCCATATCCATTGCCGGACGGTCTCCCATAACTTCAAGCATCGATTTCTTAATATTAATTCCCATCGTACTGCTGAGACCATTTAACAGAACCTGGCATGCCTCTGTATTCTTTAAAATATCTTTCACAAGATCTTTCAAAGAAAAATATCCTTCTTTAAATTCCATCGGACGTACTACTGATAAATCTACATTGTCAAACCAGTTTGTTACACCTGCTACTTTATCATCTTCGCTTTCTTCAAAAATATAAGATGGATTTGCCTCTGCAACCTTTTCCAGAGTGATTGTATCCGTACAATTTCCGGCTTTTGCCACAATTGTTGTAAACCCTTCCTGTAACGGTACATTTTCAAATGTAAACACTTTATTTCCTGCCTGTTTCTCAATTACCCTTCCGCCGATAGAAAGTGTAACTTCCGGACAATTCGTGTAAACTTTGATTGTCACAGTGTCTGTTGTACGCTGTGCATAGCGCTTGCTGCAAATATGAACAAATTCTTCCTCTGTCCAATATGCCTTATACAGGTAAAATGCATCTTTGCGGATCAGACGATCAATTGTCATAAGACCTTTGTTGTTACGTCCTTTGACACCACCTTCATTTCTTGCATCACATCCAAAATCAAACATATTCCATACATGTGTTGCCCAAAGCCACGGACGTTCCTCAATGATTTTCGCCATATGCTCATGGTACACTGCCTGAAATTCTTCGCTGTAATCTCCGCCTTTTGGATTATCATTATGATATGTTGTAATTCCTTCGCATCCATATTCAGAAATTCCGATCGGTCTTTCTGGGTGCATCTCATGGAACGCATCCAGCCATGCCTCATTATCTTCCAGCTTTCCGCCATACCATCCGAAATAATGGTTATAACTTACCACATCGGTAATGTCATTTTGCTCATTTTCCATCGGAAGGTTGGACACTTGAGCCATCGTTGTCATCCTTGTATCATCCAGTTCATGGACAAGCGCATGTAGATCTTTCAGATTTTCTACCAGTCCCGGCACTTCTCCTCCAATCGTAATCTCATTTGAGATACCCCAAAAACAGATGGATGGGTGATTAAAATTCTGGAAAATCAACTCTCTCATCTGGCTTCTGCAATTTTCGTGGGCATCCGGATCTGCGTTCATCGCTGAAATAAACGGAATCTCTGCCCAAATAATAAATCCTGCTTCGTCGCAAAGATCATAAAAATCCTGGCTGTGCTGATAATGTGCAAGGCGAATGGTATTTGCCCCCACTTCTTTGATCAACAGAATGTCTTCGTAATGTTCCTCAAATGTCAGTGCATTTCCAAGATCATATCTATCCTGATGTCTGGATACTCCGCGAAGCGGCATACTTTTTCCGTTTAAGAAAAATCCTTTTTGCGGATCCACTGTATATTCACGAATACCTATTCTCGTTTCAATTTCATCCAGTACTTCATTGTGTCGTACCAGTCTCGCAGAAACGGTATAAAGATATGGATCTTCGACTCCCTGCCACAGATGTGCATCAAGAAGCTCTACAGCTACCTGTGTCTCCTGTGTCGCCGGACGAACTGCAAATACTTTTGTCTCTCCATCTTCATCATAAATCTCAAACTCTACACGGTCACCTTCCAAAGGATTTGTCACATAAGAATGAATATCTACAAGTGCATTCTCTCCCTGGATTTTAGAGGAAACTTTGATTCCTGGTGCTCCATAATAATCCAGGTCAAAGTGCGATTCATTTACAATCACAAGATTCACATCTCTGTACAGACCTCCATAAAATGTAAAGTCTGCCATCTGCGGATAGACATTTGATTTCGGTGCATTGTCCACGCATACGGCGATCAGATTTTCACCGTTTTCATCTAATTGCTCTGTGATATCCGCACGGAAAATGCTAAATCCACCTTCATGACTGCACACTTTCTTTCCATTTACATAAGCCACGCATACATTTGCTGCTGCCTGGAATTCCAGGTAAATGCGGCTATGCGGCTTCACTGTATATGGCCCTAATTCCTTTACATACCAGCAGGCTCCACGATAGTAGTCCGAACCTCCATCTTGCCCGTCATACTGGTTCCATGTATGTGGAAGATCGACTACTTCCCAGCTTTCTTCGCACGCGGTTGGCAGTTCTTTCTGCTCTTTACTGAAAGACCATCCTTCATTGATATTAATAATTTCTCTCACGTTGCTTCCTCCTTTTTCTTTCAAATGACTTATTCGGAAAGATTCTTCTGAAACTCCTTAATTCTTTCTTCTTGGTATTTTCCTGAATATGTTCCTGAAAGGAATTTTTCCAGTCCCTCTGACAGGAACCGCTCCCAGGAACTTTTTTCCTTTTTCACCAGAATCGGATAGTACAGCACTCCGTTGTCCTCCGCTGCTTTCTGGTCTCCCGGTGCATCACCAATCATCAGTACATGGTCTTTTTCATACCCTTTCTGTAAAAGTTGACCGATACAGTAAGCTTTTGTTCCTGCATCCTGCGCCAGCATAATGTCCGTATGCTCAATCAGGTTATGCCTTGTCCACTCTTCTCTGACTGCTCCTGCATTTGCAGAAGACACAATCGCTACATCTGCTGCAGCATGAGCAGCTGCAAGTCCTGCTTTCGAACCTTCAAATGGAAGATTTTCCTCTTCCGGAAGATTTTTAATTGCCACATTAACCCGCTCTGACCACTCCAGCGCCATCCGAAGCGACTTGCTCTCTTTCTGAGCAAGCACGTCCTCAATCGCACGGTTTGAAAGTTCTTTTGTTATTTCTGTCCAACGAAGAAATGTCTCCAGATCATCAATCTGCACATCATCGTAGGTTTCCTCTGCCTCTTTCAATGCGATCGCAAGTCCTTTGAACCGATTGATCCCTCTTGTCATTGTATAAAGATTTATTTCATTCCAACGTGCAAGAAGCTCTTGTTCGTGAGCATGGAGTCCCCAGACTTCGATCATACATGGGCCAAAACAGCGAAAATGCTTGATATCCATTGTATCCATTGCGCATCCGTCTGAATCGACGCAGATTAAAAAGTCATGTTTTCTTTCAAAAGAATCAAATATCGTTGACATCTATGCCTCCTAAAATCCGAAATACTCCATTGCGTTATTGTAACAAATATTTTCTACCATTTGTCCGAGGAATTCCATATCTGCCGGATATTCTCCATTCTCAACAAGATTTCCGATGTAGTTGCAGAGGATACGGCGGAAGTATTCGTGTCTTGGGAAAGAAAGGAAACTTCTTGAGTCTGTAAGCATTCCAACAAATGCAGACAGGAGACCAATCTGGCTCAATACGTCTAACTGTGCTTCCATACCGCGTTTCTGATCAAGGAACCACCATGCAGCACCAAACTGTACTTTTCCTTTGCAGGAACCATCCTGGAAGTTTCCAGCCATACTTGCAAGCATCTCATTATCTTTTGCATTCAGGCAGTAAAGGATTGTCTTTGGAAGTTCTGCATTGTAATCCATTGCATTTAAAAGTGCGCTTAATTCTTTTGCATAGCAGATATCATCGATAGAGTCAAATCCTGCATCCGGTCCTAACTTTTCAAACATTCTTGTAGAGTTGTTACGAACTGCTCCAATGTGAAGCTGCATTGTCCAATTTCTCTTGTGATAATGGCTTCCTAAAAATACAAGAACGTTTCCTTTAAATTTCTTGATCTCTTCTGCTGTCAGTTTCTCCCCTGCCAATGCTTTTTTAAAGATTGCATCTACTTCTTCTTCAGATGCTTTGATGTAGAGATTTTCATCTAATCCATGGTCGCTGACACGGCATCCAACTTCTGCAAAGTAGTTAATTCTCTCTTCCAGTGCTTTCTTTAATGTTTCGATGGAATCGATCTCATATCCTACAACTTCTGAAAGTTTTGCAATATATTCTGCAAAATCAGCTTTGTCGATTCCAAGCGCTTTGTCCGGACGGAATGTCGGAAGTACCTGAATTTCAAATCCATCTTCTTTTAATGCTTTGTGGTATCTCAGATCGTCTGCCGGATCATCTGTCGAGCAAAGTACTGTGATATTCATCATTCGGAGAAGATTTCGAACAGAGAATTCTTTTGTATTGAGCATTTGGTTACACTTTTCGTAAATCTCTTTCTCTGTCTTCGGGCTTAACGGCTCTTCAATTCCAAAATAACGCTGCAATTCCAGATGTGTCCAGTGATACAGTGGATTTCCGAATGTATATGGAATTGTTTCAGCCCATTTGCTGAATTTTTCCTGGAAAGAAACTTCCTTTCCTGTCACATACTCTTCCTGGATTCCGTTTGTCCTAAGTGCACGCCACTTGTAGTGATCTCCCCCAAGCCAGATTTCTCCGATGTCGTTAAACACTTTATCTTCATAAATTTCCTGTACATTTAAGTGGTTATGGAAATCACAGATCGGCATTTTTGCCGCATGGTCATGATATAATACTTTTGCTGTCTCTGTCTCTAAGAGGAAATCTTTATCCATAAATTTTTTCATTTTTATTTTCTCCTTATCCTATCTTTTTTGTGCGCTCTGGAAGATTGTATGCTTGCCAAAGCATCTGTCATTTCACTTTTTCTATGATAAAGAACGCCAATGCAGAAAAACAGACTCTGCATGTTCTTCTGCATTGGCAATGTGTCTTTTCTATCTGATTACTATTATACGCCTGAGTAAGCAGAGAACCCTCCGTCTACCGGAATTACTACACCATTTACGAAGCTGGAAGCATCTTCGCACATTAAGTATAATAAAGTACCGATCAACTCTTCTGATTTACCAAAACGATCCATAGGTGTGTTTCTTAAAATCTTCTCTGTACGTGCTGTCGGTGTTCCGTCATCGTTAAATAATAATTTTTCATTCTGTTTTGAAACGAAGAATCCTGGTGCGATTGCGTTGCAACGAATTCCAACTTTTGAGAAGTGTACTGCAAGCCACTGTGTAAAGTTAGAAATAGCAGCCTTTGCTCCGCTGTATGCAGGAATCTTTGTCAGTGGTGTAAATGCATTCATGCTGGAAATGTTGATGATGCTCGCACCTTTTTTGTCCATCATGTCCTGAGCAAATACCTGTGTTGGAAGCAGTGTGCCAAGGTAGTTTAAGTTAAATACGAATTCTACTCCAGAGACATCAAGATCAAAGAATGTCTTCATCTGATTTAAATCTTCTTTGTGGAAGAATTCATTGTCTGTTGTTGCTCTCGGATTGTTTCCTCCTGCTCCGTTGATCAGGATGTCACATGTTCCGAAATCTGCAAGAATCGCATCTCTTGCTGCTTCGATGCTTTCTCTCTGAAGTACATTACATGCATATCCTTTTGCGATTCCTCCGTCTTTGACGATTGCTTCAGCATTTGCTTTTGCTGCTTCTTCGTTCAGGTCAAGAAGCGCAACTTTCGCTCCTGTCTCAGCAACAGCTGCTGCGAACATAGAACAAAGTACACCGCCGGCTCCTGTTACAACTACTACTTTATCTTTCAGATCAATTTGAAATGGAAGTTTCATATTTTTCCACGCTCCAATCTTTTTATTTTTTCGAACTATTTGTCTAATTTATCAAGGGTTTCCCAGATTCCTGTCATATACATTGCACCTAATGCTCTGTCATACAGTCCATATCCCGGTTTTCCAGTCTCTCCCCAGATCATTCTTCCGTGATCCGGTCTTAAATATCCTTCAAATCCAGCATCGTGATATGCTTTTAATATTTCAACGATATCTAATGATCCACACGGAGAATAGTGCGCACTCTCCTCAAAGGATCCGTCCTCCAGAATCTTAACATTTCTTACATGAGCGAAGTGAATCCGTCCCATTGCCGCATATTTCTTTACCATCTCTGCGTAGTTGTTAAATGTCGCACATCCAAGACTTCCGCTGCAAAGTGTCAGTCCGTGATGTTTATCATCGTAGAGGCTTAAGAAACGATCAATGTTCTCCTCGCATGTAATGATTCTCGGAATTCCAAAAATAGACCACGGTGGATCATCCGGATGAATTCCCATGTTGACATCAAATTCGATTGCTGTAGGCATGATCTCGTTGATGAAATAAGCCAGGTTCTCCCACAGTCCTTCTTCACCAAGATCTTTGTACGCCTGGATCAGCTCTGCCATCTCTTCTGTTGAGTAGGAAGAATCCCATCCCGGAAGAGCCAATTTTGTCGGATCCATCTGTGCCACATGCTCTTTGTAGTATACAAGTGCGTTAGATCCATCCGGAAGTTCTCTGTCAAGCTGTGATCTTGTCCAGTCAAATACTGGCATGAAGTTGTAACAAATGCACTTCACGCCTGCTTTTGCAAGACGTCTGATGTTCTCTTTATAGTTCTCGATATACTGTTGATAGTTTCCTCTTCTCAACTTGATATCCTCGTGAACCGGAACACTTTCAATCACTTCCATCTCAAGTCCTTTAGCTTCTACCTGAGCTTTCAATTTCAGAATTTCTTCTTCCGGCCATACTTCTCCGACAGGAACACTGTAAACAGCTGTCACGACACCTGTCATTCCCGGAATCTGACGAATATTGTCCAGAGTTACCGGATCGTCTGGTCCATACCAGCGAAATGTCATTTTCATACACATTTCTCCTTTCGTTTCATTTATATATTTTATTATGCGTTATAAGGAACGCAAAATATCTCTTCTCGTACCGACAGGCAGCCATATTGCTGACTGCCGGATGTATCTAGCGCAAATTATTTTGCTGCTCTTTTATCTAATTCTTCTCTGATTTCTTCCAGTTTCTTCTTAGAAAGAGGATACCAGAAAATCAAGATCAATGCAATGATAAGATATCCGATTGCCGGAACACCTGTTGCCACCGCATAGATAGAGTTCTTTACAGCTTCTGTCTGGTCAATACCTGCACCTGACTGATATCCGATCAGTGCAAGCGCATATCCGCCAAGTCCTCCTGCAAGAGCCTGTCCAAGCTTTCTTGCAAAAGAGTAAACGCCATAAACAGTACCACCATCTTCAGAACCTGTCATCACAGTCTGGTAATCAATGATGTCTGTGATAAATGCCCAGATCATCAAGTTAAAAAGACCGCTTCCAAGGTTTCCTAATAAAATGATTCCGCAGAATACCCATGGATTTTTAATCTTTGCAACAAATAAGAATACATATACTGCAGATGCAAAAAGTAATGCCACACTAGATGCTTCTTTCTTTCCAAATCTCTTAGTAATTTTACCAGAAAATGGAGCTAAAATCAATGTACATGCAGTACCTAATAAACTTGCAATTGACATTGCCTTTGTATTTTTGAAGTAATCCTGATACAGATATACGTTCATAGACTGTGCAAGAAGCATTGCAAGAAGTAATACGATTGCCGCAACAATGATAGATACGAGTGCACGGTTTCCAACAAGTCCTTTTACAAGGTCTTTTGCAGAAGCCTTCTTTTCTACTGTTTTTGTCTCTGTCACAACACGCTCTGTAGACCATTTGTAACAGATTGTGTAGCAGATGAATGCACATACAGCGAAAATAAGTGAGAGAATAAACATACGCTCCCCAACTAATACCTGATTTCCCGCCTCATCTTTTACGTATACGATCATCGGCGCTACGAATCCAACGATAACTCCTGCAAGTGCTGCACCCACGCTTCTGAATGTAGAAAGCTGTGCACGTTCTACCGGATCAGTAGAGATTGCGGAAGCCATAGAACCATATGGGATATTGATTGCTGTGTAACAGAAGCTTCCCCATAAAATATAAGTTACAAAAATATAGACAATCTTCAGTGCATACGGAAGGTTTGCTACCCATGGAATAAATACAAGTACTCCCGCAAGGATTACTGGAATACGCATTCTTCTGATCCATGGACGGTATCTTCCTTCCTTTCCAGGTTTGGAACTATCTACAATTCGTCCCATTCCAATATCTGTGAACGCATCAACAAAACGCGCTACTAAAAACAAAGTTCCTACCACACCTGCGTTGATTCCCAACACGCTTGTGTAGAACACCATTAAAAATTGACTAATCAGAATAAAGAAGAAATCGTTACCAAAGTCTCCACACATGTAAGCGATTTTATCTTTGATTCCGAAAGGTTGATTGTTGTTTGTTGAACTTGCCATTGTCATCCTCCTAAAATCTTTTTCTTTCGGCATGTTTTGCTTTTTGTTCCTCTCCCAGCAACAAGCAGATCTTGGTATACACCTGTGTAACTGTCGGATGGGCAAAAAGACTTTTAGCATTCGGTCTGTCTTGACCTTGTTATTACTTTAACACATATTTTTTTTGAGCGAGAGTAGAATTCTCATTGATTTTCGTACTATTTTCATGTATTTTATTATTATATAGAATAATTTTAAGGAGATGAGTATGAAACAACCGAATATTTTTGCATTCCTCACAGACCTTTTGTACGCTACACTCAAAGTGCACTCTGCCGTCCTAACACCTCCATTTGAATCTTTGGAGCAGATTGACTTCGGACTGCGCAGAAAGATTTGGAGCGATTTTGACTACCAGACTCTACTCTACGGAGCACCAAATGTAACATTTGATAATTCTATTTATTTCATGGAAGATAATTTTTATTCACATTATATCATTTTTAAGCACCCTGAGATTGCCAACAGTTATTATTATGTAGGCCCATTTCTCACCCGAACTGCGGACGATACCTTTCTTTCGGAAATTCTTCAGAAAAATCAGCTTTCCGAAAATATGCGTGATTCGCTCCGTACTTACTATGACACAATTCCACAGTTGGAAATGCGAACGATGATCGCCACACTCAACACAATAGGCAGTTATCTATACGGCGGCCCGGAATCTTACCTTGTCCATTTCATCACTGAAAACTGGGGAACAAATGACGTAAGCTACGAATCTTCTTCCACGCCGGAACTCTATCTTTCCATGGATGTCATGGAAGAACGTTACCGGATGGAGAACGAACTTCTAGAAGCGATTTCCAGAGGAGACCGGAGAAATGCACTAAAGTCTTTTCACGCATTTAGCTGCACTCGCTTTGAGAATCGGACAAAAGATCTTCTGCGTGATGCTAAGAATCGGCTTGTAATCTTAAATACGCTGTGCCGAAAAGCAGCTGAAAAGAGTTTTGTCCATCCTATCTATTTAAATGAAATTTCGACATCTTATGCCTTACAAATTGAAGACTCTTCTTCTGTTGAAAATTTAAATGCCTTGATGCTCGATATGATCCGGAGATATTGTCTGCTTGTTCAAAATCAGTCCATGATGAATTATAGCCCCGTCATTCGCAAAGCATTGAATTATATCCATTTTAATTTGCATCATCCACTCTCATTAAAATCAATTGCAGAAGTGCTGAATGTAAATCCAAACTACCTATCAACCATTTTCAAAAAGGAACTTGAAATTACATTGACAGAATTTATCAACCAGCAAAGAATACACATTGCAGTGAAATTATTAAATACCACCGATCTGCAAATTCAGGATGTGGCATGGAATGTAGGAATGAATGATGTCAATTATTTTACAAAACTGTTCAAAAAGGCGGTTGGTGTAACCCCAAGCTGCTATAAGAAAAACATCAAGCGGACCACACCTTATGATAATCAACCTTCATCTATCACACAGATTTTAATATAACAATGGAGCGGGAATTTTTCAATCCCGCTCCATCTATCTTTTATTCTTCTGTCGCAAACAATGCATTTACAAACTCATCTGGATCAAATTTTTGAAGATCCTCGATATGTTCTCCGACACCAATATATTTCACCGGAATGCCAAGTTCTGCCTGGATTGCCACAGCAATTCCCCCTTTAGCTGTTCCGTCTAATTTAGTCAAAACAATTCCTGTAATATCTGCTGCTTCTTTAAATTCTCTTGCCTGTGCGAGCGCATTCTGTCCGGTTGTTCCGTCCAATACAACAAGTGTTTCACGATATGCTTCCGGAAATTCCCGGTCAATGATCCGATTGATCTTTTTTAACTCTTCCATCAGATTTTTCTTGTTGTGCAAACGCCCTGCCGTGTCACATAGCAGTACATCTGCCTTTCTTGCTTTTGCAGCCTGTACTGCATCATAAACGATCGCCGCCGGATCTGCTCCTTCCTGACCTCCGATCATATAGGCATCTGCTCTTCTCGCCCACTCGGTAAGTTGTTCCCCTGCTGCTGCACGGAAAGTATCTGCCGCTGCTAAAACAACTTTCTTTCCTTCTTCTCGAAGTTTTCCTGCAAGTTTTCCAACTGTTGTCGTCTTTCCAACACCGTTTACTCCGATGACAAGAACAACGGAAGTACGATTTTCAAATTCATATGCCGTATCTCCGATGCTCATCTGCTCTTTGATACTGTCAATCAGAAGCTGCTTGCATTCTGCCGGCTCCTTAATATGGTTCTCTTTTACCTTCGCCTTCAGATCTTCAATGATCTTCATCGTCGCATGGATTCCCAAGTCTCCCATGATCAGTATCTCTTCCAGTTCTTCATAGAAATCTTCATCAATACTTGAAAATCCATTAAAAATGCTGTCAATTCCTGATACAATGTTATCTCTTGTCTTTGCAAGTCCAGATACCAGTCGTTTAAAAAATCCTTTTTTTTCTCCCATATCTATTTCCTCCTACTTTTCTAACTCATCTTCCAAAAGATTTACCGACACCAATGTCGATACCCCTTTCTCCTGCATCGTAATTCCGTATAGACGGTCTGCCGCTGTCATCGTACCACGCCTGTGCGTAATTACGATAAATTGTGTATGTTTGGTCAGTTTATGTAAATACTTTGCAAAACGCGTCACATTCGAATCGTCAAGCGCAGCCTCAATCTCATCAAGAAGACAAAATGGGGATGGCTTTAAATTTTGGATAGCAAACAAAAGTGCAATGGCCGTCAGCGCCTTTTCTCCACCAGAAAGCTGCATCATATTTTGCAGTTTTTTCCCTGGCGGCTGTGCAATAATGCGAATACCCGCTTCTAGAATGTCTTCGTCTTCTAACAATTCGAGCGTTCCCTTTCCTCCGCCAAAAAGCTGTTTGAATACACTGTCGAACTCCTTTGCGATCTTTGCAAACTGTTCTTCAAATTGTTTTCGCATCGCAATATCCAGTTCTTCAATAATCTGAACCAAAGTCTTTTCTGCCTCCATAAGGTCATCATACTGTCCTTTTAAGAATTCGTAGCGCTCAAGCACATTTTTGTAATCCTCAATCGCATTGACATTGACTGTGCCAAGCGCCTTGATCTCTGTTTTTAATCTTTGAATTTCTTTCTTTAAAAGCACAGGATCAAGCAGCTCTTCTTTTCTCATTTCCAGTGCATGAGAATAGGTCAGTTCATATTCTTCCCACATGTAATTCATCAACTTTTCAGTCTGCTCTTCCAAAGCAGTCTTTTTGCTGTCCAAGCGAAAAGTTTCTTTGTCCAGATCAGAAAGATGACGGGATAATTCTTCCCGGCTCTGGAAAATTTCTTTCTGCACAAGCTGAAGTTTCTCTTTCTGCTCCATATAAGACGCCAGTTCCTCTTTCGCTGCATGAAGTTCTTCACTCAGCTGTACGATCGTTTGACGTAGTTTTAAAATCTGCCCTTCCCGATCCGCAATCTCATTTGCCGCATGTTCTTTTCCGGCTTGAAGTGTTTCCTCCTCGTGTGATCTGCGAAACATTTCTTCTTCCATTCGTTTCACATTTTCCTGCAAAAATAGATTTTTTTGATCCAGTGCAGCACTCTCGAGATGTGCTGCCTCTGCACTTTTCAGATAGATTGCTTCCTTCTCTTTCTTCTGCTCAACTTCTTTCTGCAATTGTTGGATTCTGCGCTGAAATTCTTTCTCAAGTAATTCAGACGTTTCAAGTTCCATCTGGATTGACTCTTTGTTTTCAAAAATTTCTGCCATTTGACGTTCCAGCCGCATTCCCTCCTGATGAATATCGGTAAATGCCTGGCTCGTTTCTCCCTGTCGCTCTTTTGCCTGTGCAAGATTCATCTTTACCGTATTTTGTTTCACATACAGGTTTTGAAGAATTTCTCGATTTTTTTCAAGATCTGCATAGCAAGCTGTCCGCTTCTCTTTATCCCGAATCACAGCAGATTGCATCTGCTGCATCTCCTGATACAGCCTTCTTACCGCTTTCTCATACTCTTCAATCTCGCGCCTTCTACTCAAAAGATTGCTTGTATTTTTAAAAGATCCTCCTGTCATGGAACCGCCGGGGTTCATCAGTTCTCCTTCCAGTGTCACAATCCGCAGAGACTGTCTGTATTTTCTTGCCAGTGCAATTCCATCCTCAATGATATGAACAACAACTGTTCTGCCAAGTAAATGGTCAATAAGTTTTTGATACTTAGGATCTGCTGCTACCAGTGTGCTTGCAAGTCCTATAACCCCTTTCTCTTGTAATGCCTCTGGTTGTCGAATCCCGGAGGTTCCGTTGATTGCAGTCAATGGTAAAAAGGTCGCACGTCCATACTTGTTCCTTTTCAGAAAATCGATCATGCGTTTTGCAGTCTCCTCACAATCCGTAACAATATTCTGAATGTTCCCCCCAAGCGCTGTCTCAATCGCGATCTCATAGGTTTTATCAACTTTGATCAAGTCCGCCACTACCCCAAGAAGCCCTTTTTCTTCCTCTTTTCGTTCCATAATTTTGCGGATACTTCCTCCATAACCATCGTACCGCTCCGTCAAGTTTCTAAGAGATTCCAGTCTTGACTTCTCTCTGTGAAATGTTGTCTGACCGATCTGCAATTGCTCATTTTGATCTTTCAGTTGTTTTTGAAGCTGTTCGATCTCATCTTCCAGACGATTGCTCTCTGCCTGATGTTTTTCGATTTCCGCCTGGACTGCAAGAAAATCTTCCTCATATTTCTTTAACTGTGCTTCCTGCTCTCCGGAGTTACTTTTCATCTCGATCAGTCGCTGATTCATCTGCGCCCGCTGAACTTTTGTCTGCTCCATCATCGTATCATAATGTTGCAGCTTCGCTTTTGTTGAAGCACGATTTTCCAATAACTGCATCGTATCATTTTTCTTTTCTTCTACCGCCACAAGAAGTTCTGCAATCTGCGTCTGGATTTCCTTTAGATTTTCTTCTGCCTGACGCTCTTCTCTCTTTGCGCCAGAAATCTTTTCTCCCAATTGCTCCTGCTCTTTTGCGAACGCTGCTTTCTGTTCCTGATACTCTTTTAATTCTTTTGTAATTGCCAGAAGACGCTGATCATAATGGCTATCGCTCATCTTCGCAGTCCGGATCTGTTCCTCCAATACCTGGATCTGACTTTCCGTCTGCTGTTTTGCCAATGTTTTTTCATCTCGCTTTGTACGACACCCATCCATCTGCAATTCAGCTTCAGCAAGTTTCTGTTCTTGTTTCTCATAGGCAAGTTTCAACGCTTCCTGCTTTTCCTTTGCTTCTGTCAGTTCTCTGTTGGCATCATCAAAAGATCGCTGAGCAGTTTCTATCTGTTCTTTCAACCGAATCGTATCCATTAAAAACATATTAATATCATAAATTTTTAATTCTTCTTTTTTCTTCAGATAGATTCTAGCTGTTTCTGACTGCCTTCTCAGTGGCTCCACTTGTTTCTCAAGTTCTGACAAAATATCATTGACACGAACGAGATTCTGTCTCTCGTCTTCCAGCTTTCTGACAGAAAGATATTTTCGTCTCTTAAATTTGACAATCCCTGCCGCTTCATCAAAAAGCTCTCTCCGCTCTTCCGGCTTTCCACTTAAAATCTTATCAATCTGGCCCTGCCCGATGATCGAATATCCTTCTTTCCCAATCCCAGTGTCATAAAAAAGCTCATTCACATCTTTCAGCCTGCAAGCAGTTCCATTGATCAGATATTCACTTTCCCCAGAACGGTATAACTTTCTTGTGACAGTCACTTCATGATAGTCAACCGGGAGCTGATGATCCGCATTGTCCAATGTGATTGCAACCGAAGCATAACTTAAGGGTCTGCGGTTCTCTGTCCCTGAAAAAATAACATCCTGCATCGATCCTCCACGCAGCTGCTTTGCCCTCTGCTCTCCAAGCACCCAGCGCACTGCATCAGCGACATTACTTTTTCCACTTCCATTTGGTCCTACAATCCCTGTAATTCCATTATGGAACTCAAACAAAATCTTATTCGCAAAAGACTTGAATCCCTGCACTTCGATACTTTTTAAATACATCTTCCACCTACTGTTCTTTCTTTCTCAGCATCAAAATCGTCTGATATGCCGCCTCCTGCTCAGAAGCTTTTTTTGTTCTTCCACTTCCGGTTCCGTAGCATTCCTCTCCAATGTAGGCAGACGTTGTAAAAGATTTGTTATGGTCTGGACCTTCCTCCTTTTCAAGCACATATCTTACATTTTCTGTAAATTTCGCCTGAACCATCTCTTGAAGGATAGTCTTGCTATCATAAAAGAGCTTTTTGTTTTCCAGATCTGACAAAATAAATTTTTGAATGAACTCTTTTGCACTAGCAAAACCACCATCTAAATAAATCGCTCCGATCAATGCCTCCACAGCATCCGAAGTAATTGAGTCTCGCTGCCGTCCACCAGTTGCTTCCTCACCTTTTCCGAGTAAAAGATAGCTGCCCAACATCAATTCCTTTGCAACAAATGCAAGCGCAGGCTCACAGACAATGCTTGCCCTCGTTTTCGTCAATTCACCTTCCGGCATAGAAGGATTGTCAAAAAAGAGTGCTTCACTCGTTGTAAGTTCTAATACTGCATCTCCGAGAAATTCCAACCGTTCATTGCAGTCTTGCTTTTTCATATGTTTTTCATTTGTATAAGAACTGTGCATCATCGCCTTTTGAAGCAATTCTTTTTTCTGAAATGTATAACCGATTTTCTTTTCTAATTCCTTTAATCTCTGCATTCTGATTCTCCTCTGATAAAACGAAAAAGCCCTGATGGGCTTTCTCATTTATAAAATAATAGAAATATCGCCTGCTGTTAGTTTGTAGCATTCTTGATCTGTTCTACTGCATCTCCAACTGTTACAATGCTTTCTGCATCTTCATTTGCGATTTCAATGTCAAATGCTTCCTCAATCCCCATAATGATCTGGAAAATATCCAGTGAATCTGCTCCGAGATCATCTACAAACGTTGTATCCATTGTAATCTCATCCGGATTTACATTTAATACGTCCACAATAATTTCCTGTAATTTTTCGAATTCCATAACTTGATTTCCTTTCTGCTATTCCACTTGATTTTTAGGATGTTGTTTCGTCTTTTTGCTTTTCTTCTTTCTGAATGTGCTCTCTGATCTTCTCATTGATCTTCTGTTCTTTGAAAGTCACACACTGTATGATAGAATTGGAAACTTCCTTTGCAGAAGAACTTCCATGCGTCTTCACGACAAGTCCATTCAATCCGAGAAGCGGTGCCCCACCATGTTCACTGACATCAAATGATTTCAATGTCTGCTTCAAAGCTGGTTTTACTAACAGTGCACCAATCTTACTTCTCAATGTAGACATCATCCCTTTTTTTATCTGGCTTGTGAGCGCCGCTCCGACACCTTCGTATAACTTCAAGATAACATTCCCGACAAACGCTTCACAGACAATTACGTCTGCCATCCCATGTGGAATCTCTCTTGCTTCAATGCTGCCGATAAAATGAATATCCTTACATGCCTTTAACAGTGGGAATGTTTCTTTTACAAGTGCATTTCCTTTCTCTTCTTCCGCACCGATATTAACAATTGCGACTCTTGGCTTCGCTATTCCCATCACATTCTCCATATAAACAGATCCCATTTTTGCGAACTGCACTAAATGTGACGGTCTTGCATCCACATTTGCCCCACAGTCAATCAAAAGAGAGACGCCCTTTTCTGTTGGAATCAACGGTGCAAGCGGCGGACGCTCCACGCCTTTAATTCTTCCAACAATCAGTTGTCCTCCGACAAGAACTGCACCAGAATTTCCAGCAGAGACAAAAGCATCTGCCTCTCCCTTCTTTACAAGATTCATCCCAACAACAATCGATGAATCCTTCTTCTTGCGGATTGCCATAACTGGCGGCTCTGCCGTCTCGATTTTTTCAGTGGCGCCGACAACCTCGATCTGCTCCTTCGGATATGTATACTTGTCAAGTTCCTCCCTGACCACAGCTTCCTGTCCGACGAGAAAAACTTTAATGTCCTGACGTCTGCTGACGGCATCCACAGCACCTTTCACCATTTCACCAGGTGCATGATCGCCGCCCATTGCATCCAGAACTACTTTTGTTAAATCAGCCATATTCATTCCTCCCAGCATTACTATTAATAATATTACTAGACATCTCTGCAAAAATCAATATAATTTTTTGTACTTTCCTCTATCACAAAAATCGCTTTATGTTTACCCATAAAGCGATTTTTTGTCACAGGATCGTTTCGTTCCCTGTCTGTTTTATTTTCTTTTTCTATTCCTAGATTAATCTAAATTAAACCAGTCAGCATATCCAAGTTTTTCCAGGTTTGCTTTGCTGATCTTTAAGCTTTCAAATGGATCTCTTCCATAAGTTGCATCCTGCTCGATTAAGAAGTACTCGCTTCCTCCTGCAAGACCTGCTTCGATACATTCTTTTACCGGAAGAGAACCTTCTCCAACTTCTGCAAATTCTACATTGCTTGTAAATGCAGCCATAAATGTTTCAGGATCAAATTTTCCTTGTGGAAGTTTTACTTCACCAATTCTGTAATCTTTTAAGTGAAGCAGACGGATCCGTCCGTCATATTTCTTAATAAATTCTACCGGATTTTCTCCTCCTCTGTGAATCCAGTGGATATCTAACTCAAATCCCATATGTTTTGTATTGTTCTTGATGATGTCTAATAAGTATTCTCCATCATATTTTACAAACTCTACATGATGATTGTGGTAGTATAAATCAATTCCATGTTCTTTTAATCTTCCAGCAACCTCATCTGCACGTTTTACAAAATCAAGTGCTTTCTCGCGGCTTCCCATACATGTCATCGGAAGCATACCGATACGAAGCATGTCGCAGTTTAATGTCTTACAGTCAGCTACGATTTTGTCAAAATCTGTTGTAAGATATTCTCCAGGCATTCCTGGCATCATCGGCTCTAACGCTGCGCTGAGCGCTGCAATCTTAATTCCGAATTCTTCGCATGCTTTTTTCATTCCTGCTACGTTTTCTTCTGTCATCGGAACCTGAGATACTTCCACACAGTGATATCCCAGCTCTGCACATGCTTTCAATGTTCCATATGCACCTAATTCTGCAATTTTATCTTTGATTGTACTCATCTGAATACCAATTAATCCTTTTTTCATCAATGTTCCTCCTACTTATAAAAACAATCCGTTATCTTCTTTCGTCATGACACAGCCTGATAAAAATAATCTTTTGCATGAGACATTTTATCGCACAGTCACATAACTGTTTGTTCTTCCAGACTCCTGGATTGCGTCAATCAGCTGAATGCTCATCTTTGCATCCTTCACTTTGATATAGTGATCTGTTCCATCCTCAAGGCATTTGTAGAATCTGGCAATCAGTTTACTATGGCTCGCACCATAATAAAACTTGCTTCCAGGCATCTTCTCATCCTCGATCAGTTTTTTCTGGGTACCATCCTCTTGCACTTCATAAAGTACATTATCCCGAATCAAAAATTCTCCTCGTTCGAGCTGAACTGCAATCTGTACAGATTCATTTTTATGATTAGCGTTTGTTGCAAAAAACAGACCTCTTGCACCATTTTCATATTCCAGTCTCGCAGTCACAGTATCTTCAACTTCAATTCCATAATCTAAAAGCTGGCCTACCGAAGCATGTACCCCTTTGATAGTTCCACCAAGAAAATATAAAAGATCCAGTGTATGCACAGACTGATTAATCATACATCCGCCACCGGCAGTTTCCCATTTCCCGCGCCACGGTTTGATGTCGTAATACTCCTTTGCGCGATACCATGGGACAATTCCTCTTGTTCCTGTAACTTTTCCGTATTTTCCACTGTCAATCAGCTCTTTTAACATCTCCACACTCTCATTCAAGCGATTCTGGAGACAAATTCCAATATGAAGCTCTGGATGCTCTGCTTCTAATTTTACATATTCTTCCGCTTCTTTTGTCGTAAGCGCTACCGGCTTTTCACAAAATACATTGCATCCCATCTCAGCTACTTCTTTGGCAACCGGATAGTGCAGGTAGTGCGGCAGACAGATATGGACACAGTCCGGCTGTGTCTGTTTTACCATTTCTTTGTAATCTGTAAAGAAAGGGACACCTTCCGGAAGCCCTTGATTGGCCTCCGGATTGATGTCGCACAGTCCGCAGAGTGTTATTTCCGGATTCGCAAGAATACCCGCAATATGAATTTGGGAAATATCCCCTAATCCAATAATCGCTGCTCTCTTCATCCTAACTCCTCCCATTTTCAATTGTGAAATTAACGTGTTGGGAATTTTCCTTCCTCTGCAATTTTCTTATTTAATTCAGCAAGATATACATCTTCGTCTACAGGAAGTTCTACTTCTTTTCCTAACCAGCTTGACAGAAGTGTCGCATTTGCAAGGTTTACTCCATTGATTCCGTCTGCTCCAGGAGCTAATAACGGTGTTCCTTCGATGATGTGTTTTGCAAAATCTTCCATAACAGTTGTGTGCTGTACTCCCCATCCATCTGTGTTCTCAAATGTTTCGATGTCGTACAGTCCGTCTGCTCCTGAAGAATTTCCCTGAGTCAGTTTTACAAGTTCCATCATAGACATTGTATCATTTAATTCTTTTTCTGATTTTTTCAGACGGTATACAGTTGCTTTCTTGCTGTCTTCCACAACAATCTTTCCACCGTCTAAGTCGATCTCAAAACGGTCTGTTCCGATTGGATCATGTGTACATGTGATAAAGCTTCCTGTTGCTCCGTTTGGATATTCTGTAACGATTGTTACATCGTTGTCAACGATAATATCTCTGTGAGCTCCGCAGATGATCTTTGCATATACTTTGCTTGGAACTCCACACATCCACTGCCATAAGTCTAACTGATGAGGAGCCTGATTTACAAGGACACCTCCACCTTCTCCGCCCCATGTAGCTCTCCAATCACTCTGACGGTAGTAGCTGTCCGGACGCCACCATGAGTTGATGATCCAGTTAGAACGACGAATTTCTCCAAGTTCTCCGGAAGCAACGATTTCTTTTACTTTCTGATATAATTTATTTGTACGCTGATTGAACATGATTCCGAAAGCTACCTCTGGGTGAGCTGCTGCACACTCGTTCATCTCACGAACAGATTTTGCATATACCCCTGCTGGTTTCTCTACAAGTACGTTCATTCCATGTTCCAGACAGTAAATTGCGATTTCTGTATGTAAGTAATGTGGAACAGTTGTGATTACTGCATCGACTGTTCCAGAAGCAACCATCTCTTTCCAATCTTTGAAGAAAGGAACTTCCGGATATTTTTCTTTGCACATTGCTTCCTTCTCAGGATCGATATCACAAAGTGCTCCTAATGCACAGTGCGGCGGGCATTCTGGTGCCGGCATTCCTGGGAATCCACCCTTTCCTGATAAAAATCCTGCATACGCGCCACCTTGCGCACCAATACCAATTAAACCAAATCTTACTTTTTCCATGTTTATATTCCTCCTTAGTTTGATTTCTCTATGGAATCTAAAATATCTATTAAAGCATGATACTGCATGGAGTAACCTTCTGCACCATCTTTTGCTTTATTTTCTTTAATAATATTTTCCGCATTTTCTGTCTCAAGAGACTGAAGTGCATCAAACAGTACCAGGTGCGGCTCCAATGTCAGGAAGCCTTGATAACCTTCCTCTTTAATCGCTCTTTTTAAGATTTCTGCAATCTTTCCTTCACCTGTTCCACAAAGGACATTCTCCTTATCTGTTGTCACAGCATCTTTAATATGGATGTATGCGACATGGTCACGGAGCAATTCCCAGCATTCCATTGTATCTTCCCCACACTGTACGAAATTCGCAAAATCAAATACTGATTTGAAATGCGGGCTTCCAAGTGCATCTAAAATGATTTTGCATCGTTCTTTGATATCACCATAAATATCTTTTTCATTTTCATGGATCATAACAACACTATATTTTGCTGCGATCGCATCAAACTTCTTTAATTTTTCAATAACAATCTCTTTGTAATCATCGGCATTCTTTCCTTCTGGAATAAAGAAGCTAAACATGCGAATATATTTACAATCAAGCACTTTACAGATTTTGCAGAGTTCTTCCATCTGCACAAGCTGTTTTTCAAATGCTTCTTCATCATCTACGTTAATCTTACCAATCGGAGATCCCAGAGAAGAAACTTTTACATTTGCTTCCCGCAATCTTGGCAGAAGCTTTTCCTCAACCTCTTCTGCTGTATAATCTGCGATGCCTTTCCCGTCTGCTGTTCTAAGAGAAATGTACTCCATTCCAAGAGAAGTCACAACACGAAGCTGTTCATCAAAATCCGGACTAATTTCATCTGCAAATCCAGAAATTAAAATATGTTCCATTTCTTCCACCTCTTTCTAAAATTTTAAATCAATACTTTTCCATTATCATCCGGCTGCATCGGAATGACAATCATTAGATCCACAAGCGTCATTGCAAGCGGAAATCCAGTCCAGCATGTCAACAGGTAGATAAGTGCTGTCTTATACTGATGTGTATAGAAGCGGTGTCCCCCCATCCACCCTGTGAGCACTGCCAGCCATATGTATGTTTTACGGCTTACCAGCCGCTTTTCTCTGCTGTTGAGCAGGTTATGATACCACCCTGCGAACTTTTGCAGCAAAGTCTCCTTTTCTTCAATACCATATGCCTCTTTTGTTTTCTGTAATTCATTTTCTAACTCTAAAAACTTTTTAATGTCTTCCGGACTGTCCAGTCTTTCCTTTTTTTTCATGTCTGTTACCTCCCATGGGAAAGACTGTCAGCCAGGAATCCTCCCCCTTTTAACCAATTCTTTGTAAATATTATTTCTTTGTCATTGCTTTTGCTTTGATTGCTGCAATTTCTTCCTGAATCTCTTCCATCTTTTCTTTTGTAAGTGGATAGAATTTCATTGCGATCAAGTTGATGATCCATCCGATCAATGGTGCTCCGATAAAGCATGCCATTGTCACCCAGAAGATTCCGTCACTGTATGGTGTAGACTCTACCGGAAGTTCCTTTGTGAAACCGATTGCTGCAAACATCAGCGCAACAAATGTAGCCGCAAGTGATGAGATGATTTTATCAACAAAACTAAACAGTGTTCCCATAAGTCCCGGAACATATCTTCCCGAACGATATACTTCATAATCTGCACAATCTGCCGTCATCGGAATAACGATGGATGAAGCAATACTCATAAATCCTCCCAGTACAATATACAGGAAAATAAATGTCAGTCCAAATAAGCTCCAGTTAGCTGGAGACCATGTAGCCGGATTCAGCAAACCTTTGATACCGTTTACAATTGGAAGCTTCATAGATGTTGGATCACCGAGCCACATTAACAAGAAAATTCCAAGTGCTGATGCGATTGATCCCATTGTTCCGATTACAAGAGCTTTCTTTTGTCCTAAGTTTCTTCCAATATATCCCATACCAAGGATTGTCAAAAGGCAAACCGGAATGGATGTTAATGCAGATACAGAACCGTAAAGCGCATAATTACCACAAATAACACCAAACATTGTAATCATAATTGTCGCATTGTTTCTCATTGACATACTAAGTTTGTCTGAAGAAGCTGATGCAACAAGCATCTGAATCGCACGGTTATGTGCGAGTACATCCACATAATCTTTAAATCCGACTTTCACAACTTCTCCAGTTCCAAAATATTCCTGACGGTCTTTTCTCCAAAGACCAATTACTGCCAACACTGCACAAACTGCCGCGATACAACCAAACAGTAATTGAAGGTGGTGGAACATTTCTGGGTTATAGAATGCAGAAAGCGTTACTTCTCCAGCATCGTTTGTTACGTTAAATTTCGGAATCAAAGTACCAGAAATATAAATCGGAATAATCATTGTCAATGCTACAACATTATACACAGAATCGAACATAGCAAAGATTGGTCTTTGCTTTGGATCGTTTGTCAAGCAAGACTGCGCTGATTTTGTAACAACACACTGGCAAGTATATCCGATGATATAAACCATATAAACTACAACAAAAAATGGAAATCTTCCAGCTTTTGGAATACTCGGTGTCACATTAAACAGGATAAATGAAGATACAAACAAAATAATCTGTCCGACTACAATAAATGGTCTATTTTTACCAAACTTTGTATTTGTCTTATCTACAACAAAGCCAACAAATGGGTCAGTCACACCATCCCAAATTCTCATAACAGTAACAAATGAACCCGCTAAAACTGCTCCTACTCCGACAATACCAATCAGATAATAACTGATATATCCCATCAATGCCATATAAATATTTGTGGAAGTATTATTCAATGCATAGAATGCTATCTCCCATAATTTCGCACGGTGGATACCGTTTTCTTCTAAAGGTTTTTTCATTCTTATTTTCCTCTTTCTTTCATTTCTCAAATCAATGAAAATACTCAAGGCAAATGGTATTTTAGAATTCCCTTTCTATTATTTACTCGTCCCTCCTTATGTTGACATTCTAACATGTATTCGCAAAAGAAATAAGTAAAATTTTGTCTGAAATAAGGAAAATTGTTATTTTTTTGACTTGCAATGTAAAAAAACAACAGAAACCCCTTTGTTTCTGCTGCTTTTTTGTAGCTTTTGTATTTCCTTATTCTACATTTTTGTTGCTGAAAGCACTTTTTCACGATATTTTGTCGGAGTCATCCCGGTGATCTTTTTAAAAACTTTGCTAAAGTAATTCACATCGCAGATTCCCACCCGGAAAGCAATGTCCTGGATTTGCATAGAGCTTGTGTTTAAATAGAGAATGGCTATTTCTACTCTGCGCTGATTGATATATTCCGTCACCGTCTGCCCCATCTCCTTTTTAAACACCGTGGAAAGATAACTTGCATTCACATTGAGCTCTTCCGACAGATTTTTCAAAGAAACCCCTTGACTGATATTCAGTTCAATATAATTCATCGCCTTTCGCACAAGCGGTGTATATTTCTGAAACGAATAATTTTGTACTAACATACAATATCTTCGAATCATTTCCCGATTAAAATGGCTGTACTCTGCACGAGTGCAAACTGTCTCTATCTTTTTTGCCAACGCACAGGACACCTTGTCAATCAAATAAGGATGTACTCCTCCCATCTCAGCCGCTTTTCGATAAAGCGTATTTGCAGTAATCAAAAAATTCCTGTAATTCCTGCTTGCTTCTTTAAAGCGATCTGCAATGCGAAAACTGGACATTCTGGCCGTTGCATTCAGAGCCGCATCAATATTCCCCTGGGAAATTGCTTTCATAAGATCATTTTCAATTTTGTAGCGTTCTTCAATCAAGTTCGCCGACAAGTTTGACTCTTCCTGATTTTCCGGCGCAGTAAGCTCTTCTGTCCATGTAAAGTGATCCAGATAACAGATTTCCAGTTTCCCTTCATTTTTGTATAGCATACGTATGATGGATACCAGACATTCTTTAAACTCTTGATAGTTTGGCAGAATCGGCATTGCCTGATAGTATTCCTGAAGTTCCCCCATATAAATTGTAGGGATTTTATGTGTCTGCACCAGTTCATTCAGCCAGTTCTCTTCTACCTTTTCATTTTGATATGGTCCGATCAAACAGTAGTTTCCCACACTTCTCTCTTCTTCCGGCAGACAGAACATACAGTATTCCGTTTCAAAAACATCCTGCAAGACATACAGTTTCCTGCTCTCACAAGTGTCACAGACATACGCTGCAATCTTCTCATAAGTATTCTGATTCCCAAAAATCTTTCTGATTCCTAAATCAAACTTCGTGATGTCATCTTCTTTTGAAGAAATCAATGTCAGATTTACATTAAAATTTTCCAGAAAGGCTTCAAGGACTTTCCATAAATCAACCTGCATATGCTTCCTCCTCTTTCTAAAGCAAAAAAAGAATGGAAAAAAGGAGGCTGATTCCCAACCTCCTTTTCAACCTTATCCTCTTATTATTGAGCGATAATTTCTTTTTTGTTATAAGATCCACAAGCTTTGCAAACTCTGTGAGGCATCATTAATTCTCCACACTTGCTGCATTTTACCAAATTCGGAGCGCTCATTTTCCAGTTTGCTCTTCTTTTGTCTCTTCTTGCTTTTGAAGATTTATTCTTTGGACAAATTGACATAGGTTACACCTCCTTAAAATTCTTAAACACATCGCGGATAACTGACATTCTAGGGTCAAGACTTGTGTCTTCACAGTCACAAGTTCCCTCATTTAGGTTTTGACCACATACGTTGCAAATTCCTTTACAGTCTTCACAACATAGAATTTTCATCGGCCATCCTATCAAAATCTCATTATAGAGTAATTTGTCTACGTCAAGATTATATCCGTCAATATAATTCTTTTCTTCTGCTGTTTCATCGTGCGCTTCTGATTGATTCAATTCGTTCAGATTCACATCTTTCTCAAACTCAATCAAAAATTCATACGGCACTTCTTTCAGACAGCGATCACACGGAATCGAAATCACAACCTTTGTTTTCCCGGAAATAAGTACCTGACGGTTCTTCACATGCCGGATCACAAACTCTACTGGCTCTTTCTCTATAATTGGAAATCTCCCAGCCTTTGTGCGAAACTCTTCCAGTTCCATCTCTGCATTCAGACGCATCGTCTTATCTTCTGCTGTCACGACTTTCAATAGGCTGATTATCATAAAACAATTCTCCTATTCACACCTCAATTATTATATCACGTTCAACGCGTTTGTCAATGCTTTTATATGACAAAAATAAGAAAAAAGTCTGGCACAGACTTTTTTCTTATCTTCCTTCCACAAAATAATCAGAAATTAAACTAAGGCAACTGTCTCACGAGCAATCGCAAGTTCTTCATTTGTAGGAACTACAAGCACTTTTACTTTCGATTCTGGTGTAGAGATAATGATTTCCTGTCCGCGTTTTCCGTTCAGCTCTTCATCAATCTCAATTCCAAGATATCCTAAATATTTGCATACCATCGTGCGAACGATTGCTGAGTTTTCTCCGATTCCAGCTGTAAATACGATATTATCTACTCCGTTCATTGCAGCTGTATAGCTTCCAACATATTTTGCTACTCTGTACGCAAATACATCCAACGCAAGCTCTGCAATTTCATTTCCGTCTGCTGCCGCTTCACTTAAATCTCTGAAGTCGCTTGATAAGTTATTAGAAAGTCCATATACTCCTGATTTTTTATTCAGTACGTTCATAAGTCCGGCAATGTCAAGATTTTCTTTCTTTGCAAGGAATTCCATGATTGCAGGATCAATGTCTCCGGAACGTGTTCCCATTACAAGTCCTTCCAACGGTGTAAGTCCCATAGAAGTATCCACGGATTTTCCATTTTCCACTGCACAGATACTTGCTCCATTTCCTAAATGACATACGATTGTCTTTGTCTCATCGTAAGCTTTTCCAACGAGTTCTGCAACTCTCTTTGATACAAAGCTGTGGCTTGTACCATGGAATCCGTAGCGTCTTACTTTGTATTTCTCATAATACTCATATGGAAGTCCATACATGTATGCTTTGCTTGGCATTGTCTGATGAAATGCTGTGTCAAATACAGCTACCATAGGAACTCCCGGCATTAATTCACGGCATGCATTGATTCCGATCAGGTTTGCAGGATTATGTAATGGTGCAAGGTCGTTACATTCTTCAATCGCCTTTAACACTTCGTCATCGATCACTACAGAACTTGCAAATTTCTCTCCGCCATGTACAACACGATGTCCAACCGCATTGATCTCATCAAGGCTCTTTACAACACCTGTCTTCTCATCTGTCAAGGCATCGATTACAAACTGAATAGCCTCTGTATGTGTCGGCATTGCCTTATCAGATGTTGCCTTTTCTCCACCTTCTGGCTGATAGGTCAGCTTTCCGTCGATTCCGATTCTTTCACAGAGTCCTTTTGCAAGAACTCCTTCTGATTCTGAGTTGATCAGCTGGAATTTCAAAGAAGAACTTCCACAGTTGATTACTAAAATATTCATGTTTCTTTCCTCCGTTTGGTTATGATATTTTATTTTAACAGAAGAAATGCTACCACTTTTACATTTCTCCTGTCTAATGCACTTTTATTCTGCTGCCTGAGCCTGTACTGCTGTGATTGCAATTACACCCTCAATGTCTGCTGCGCTGCATCCGCGTGACAGATCATTAACCGGCTTTGCAATTCCCTGTGTGAGCGGTCCATATGCTTCTGCTTTTGCAAGTCTTTGCACAAGTTTGTATCCGATATTTCCTGCATCTAAATCCGGGAAAATCAGTACGTTAGCATGTCCTGCCACTTTGCTTCCCGGAGCTTTTGATTCACCAATTTCCGGAACGATTGCTGCATCTAACTGAAGTTCTCCATCCAGCATTAATTCTGGAGCTGCCTCTTTTGCAATCTTTGTTGCTTCTACAACTTTATCAACATCTGCATGTTTTGCACTTCCCTTTGTAGAGTGGGAAAGCATAGCAACTTTCGGTTCTGCTCCAACTAATGTACGGAAAGATTCTGCTGAAGAAATTGCGATTGCTGCAAGTTTTTCTGGATCTGGGTTCTGCTCAAGACCAGAATCTCCAAAGATAAATGTTCCGTGTTCTCCCATCTCACAGTCTGGAACAACCATAACAAAGAATGCAGATACTAATTTTGTGCCTGGTTTTGTCTTTAAGATCTGTAAGCATGGTCTTAATGTATCCGCTGTGGAGTGGCATGCTCCGGATACCATACCGTCAGCATCTCCCATTTTCACCATCATTACTCCATAATATAAATAATTTGTCAGAAGAATCTCTTTTGCCTGCTCCTCTGTCATTCCTTTTTTCTGTCTCAGCTCTACGAGTTTTGCAATATATCCAGCTGTTCTCTCATCTGTTGCAGGGTCTACGATCACTGCTCCCGTAAGATCAAATCCAGCTCCATTCTTCTCGATCTCTTCCTTGCTTCCGACAAGAATCAGATTTGCTGTGCCTTCTTTTAAAACAGCTTCTGCCGCTTCATAAGTTCTTTTGTCTTCTGTCTCCGGAAGTACGATTACTTTTTTGTCTGCTTTTGCTTTTGCTTTAATTACATCAATAAATCCCATGATTTATGACCCCTTTCATTTTTCTCATATATCTTATTATAGCGCAAATGCTTTTTGTATACAAGCTTTGTTAATTATATGTCAATAATTCTCATTTTTTGCTAATTTACACTAATCTTCCGAAATTTTTCCCAAATTAGATATGAAAAATCCTTGTCACAATCGCAAAGTACACAAGAATTGTACCTGTATCCACTAAAGTTGTAATCAGCGGCGCTGCCATAATCGCCGGATCTAATCTACACTTTTTTGCGACCAGCGGAAGAACACACCCTACTGTCTTAGAAAGCAGGATCGTTGCAATCATTGTCAATCCGATCGCAAATGCAAGAAGCGGATCGCCATACATAATGATCACGCGAACTCCATTCACCATCGACAGACAAAGTCCTACAAGAAGTGCTACCCGTATCTCCTTGAACAACACTCGGAAGATATCCTTAAACTCAATCTCTCCTACTGTCAGACCACGGATGATCAATGTAGAGCTCTGTGATCCACAGTTTCCTCCTGTTCCTGTCAACATTGGAATAAACGTATTTAAAATCGGCATCACTGCAAGCGCTGCCTCAAAATGTCCTAAAATCAAACCTGTGATCGTTGCCGAGAGCATAAGAAACAACAGCCATGGAAAACGGTTTCTGGCATGTTTCCAGACAGACGTACCAAAATAAGACTCCTCATTCGGAACCACACCTGCCATTACACTCATATCTTCTGTCGCCTCATCCTGCAGAACGATCATCGCATCATCGACCGTGACAATTCCTACCATGCACATCTCCTGATCCAACACGGGTATCGCGATCAGTCCATATTTGTGTATTGTATTTGCCACATCTTCTTTGTCGTCTAATGTTCTAACAAACAGCGGGTTGGTCTCCATGATTTCTTCAATCACCTTATTTTCACCTGTTGTCAGAAGATCTTTGACATCCACACTTCCAATCAGCTTTCTCTTTTCTGTCACATAACAAGTATAGATCGTCTCTTTATTGATTCCGACCTGCCTGATTTTTAAAATTGCTTCTGCCACCGTCATCTCTTTTCTCAAAGCGATGTACTCTACATTCATGATACTTCCAGCGCTGTCATCCGGATACTGGAGTAACATATTGATCTGCTTTCTCGTCTCCTCATCTGTCACAAGCAAAAGACGATCCACCACATTTGCAGGCATTTCCTCCAGTACATCGACCGTATCATCAATATACATCTCTTCCATGACTTCCTGTAATTCCGAATCCGTCAGTGCATCGATCAACACTTGACGCATCTCCGCATTCATATACGAAAAAGTCTCTGCTGCCTCCTCTTTTGGGAGAAGCCTGAAAATCAATACAACCTGTTTATCTGTCAACTCTTCCATGATCTCTGCGAGATCCACAGGATACATATCTTCCAACTCCAGCTTCAACTGTTTAAAATCACGCTGTTCAAGTAGTTCTTCAATTCTTTCTTCTGGCATATGCACCCTCCCTCTTCTCTTTTTTACCCTGCTTTAAATAAATCGCACTAATTTAAGTGTATCGACTTCTCCCTCGATTGTCAAACAAAAAATATTATAGTATAATTCTGAAATACGATTATAGAAAGGGAGAACCAACAATGAAAATCGCAGGTCTTATCACCGAATACAATCCGTTCCACAACGGACATCTCTATCACATTCAAAAAGCAAAAGAACTGACGGATGCCGATTACCTGATCGTCATCATGAGCGGAGACTTCGTACAGCGCGGCGGTCCCGCAATTCTTCCAAAAGATGTCCGCACGCAGATGGCTCTCCAATGTGGTGCTTCTCTTGTTTTAGAACTTCCCGTCCGCTATGCCACAGGCAGTGCAGAATTTTTCGCCTTTGGGGCTGTATCTCTTCTAGACGCGCTTGGCTGTGTTGATTTCCTTTGTTTTGGAAGTGAATGCGGTGAGATTGAAAAGCTTCTTTCGCTCGCTCAATTTCTTTTGGAAGAGCCCGCCAGTTTCAAAGAAGCACTCCAGGCATCGCTAAAATCTGGCCTTTCTTATCCTGCAGCCCGAAAAAAAGCAGCCTTGCAGACACTCAACGACCAAGCGCTCTGCAATATTTTAAATGAACCAAACAATATTTTAGGAATTGAATACCTAAAAGCATTGAAACGACGAAAGAGCCCCATCCGTCCACTCACGATCCAGCGGCAAGGAGCACACTATCATGACGCTGTTCCTCATGAAACTTTTAGTTCTGCCTCTGCAATCCGCAAACTTTTTCTCTCCCAAGGAGAAGATGCCCTTTCTACCCTTGTCGGGCATGTTCCCGAGACCGTCCATCTACTTTGCAAAGAGGCATATAACATTCGCTTCCCAGTGTGTTCCAACGACTTTTCTCTCTTGCTGAAATACCGACTGCTACAGGAAACTGCAGACTCCCTCGTGCATTGGCAGGATATCTCTTCACCGCTTGCAAACCGGATCATCCGATGCAGAGATCAGTTCCAAAACTGGGAACAATTCTGCGAGCTGTTAAAAACAAAGGAGCTTACCTACACGCGCATCAGCCGTGCTCTTCTCCATGTCTGTCTGGAAATTCCGGACCCTGATAAGAGTGTTCCCCCTCTTTATGCGCGTATACTGGGATTCCAAAAATCAGCCACCCCGCTCTTTTCACTCCTGAAAAAGGAAAGCCGTATCCCTCTGATCACAAAGCTTGCTTCTGCCGCGCTCACATCCAAAGCTGCCGAAGATATGATTCAAGAAGACGTTCACAGCGCTAATCTCTATGAATCCGTCGTCACAGACAAATTTCAGAGGCCTTTTCACAACGAATACAGACAATCCATTATACGCCTTTAAAAGGCAAAAAACTTCGCCCAGCCAGGCTCTCAAATCTTTTTAGATTCTCAGTTGCCTTGCAGGGCGGAGTTTTTTTACTATCATTCTTCCTCTATTCGTATTATTTTCCCATCACTTTTGTACATGCGACTGCCATTGCTCCCGGCCCGATGTGACACGCCACACTCAGAGACAATTTGTCCATATGTACCTCATATCCCGGAAATCTGCTCTCGATCTCTTCTTTCCATTTGGCAGCATCTTCCTCTGAACAGGTGTACGCAGCCTGGAGATATACCTTTTCCTTTCCAAAACGTTCCTTAATGTCTTTCTCCAGCGCATCTAACATCGCTTTTTTTGCCTGCTTCCATCCACGCACTTTTGCAAACGCATCGAGTTTCTCGCCTTGAATCTGGAGAACGGGTTTTAAATTCAGCACCGTTCCGATTGCCGCTGCCGCCGCAGTGATCCGCCCTCCCTTTTTCAAGTATTTCAAGGTATCTACGGTAATGTAAATACTCGCATCCAGTTTTTCTTCCTCCAAACGCTCCTGGATTTCCACTGCGCTCTTCCCTTCTGCTGCAAGTTCCATTGCATCCAAAACAGACTGTCTCTGCGTCACAGAAATTCTCTGGTTATTTACTACGCGCACCCGGCCGTCATAATCTGCTGCAAGCGCCATCGCAGTCTCACACGAACTGCTCAATCCACTGGACATCGGAATGTGTACAATCTCCTCGTACTCTTCCAAAAGGCGATCCCATAATTCCATTATTTCTCCCGGCGCCGGCTGAGAAGTCGAAATATCAGAATCTTGTGTCAAATGCTGATAAAATTCTTCCTGCGTCAGCGTAATGTCTTCCAGATATAATTTCCCATCTATAAAAAACGGCATCGGTATTACTTCTATCCCCAGACGTTTTGCCTGCGCCTGCGTAATCCCGCTGTTACTGTCTGTTACAATTGCTATCTTTTTCATACATCTCTCCTTCTTGCCATTAAACAGTGATAATATCTGATGGCACATCTCTCCTTGCGACTTCCATCCGGAAATCTCCCGGTTTGTACGGAACATCACTTAACAGCACTTCCATTTTCACCGTCTCATATGCCAGTTCCGAATAATTATTTTCTTTGCTCAAATGTCCAAGCAGGACATGTTTCAAATTCTCATGCAAAATATCACAGAGAAGGCGACCTGACAATTCATTTGACAAGTGTCCTCGATTTCCCAGAACTCTCTGCTTCAGATAGTACGGATAACTCCCCACTTCCAGCATATGAATATCATGATTTGCCTCTAAAAGAACCGCATCCAAATTTTGTAGCTTTGACACGGTATATTCATCATAAATCCCAAGATCCGTCGCCACTGCAACCGATTGCCCACCTTGCTCGATCCGGTACCCGGACGGCTCATTCGCATCATGAGAGATCGCAAATGCTTCCACACTCAAATCTCCAAGCGTAAATTTCTGATCTACATCAATCTCATGAAACAGTCCGTCAGGAATCTCTCCAAGTTTTTTGTATTCCCTGACTCCTCGAATGGTTCCTGGTGTAGCATAGACAGGAATCTCATATTTTCTGCTGAACACACCAAGTCCCTGAATGTGGTCAGAATGTTCATGCGTAAGTAAGATTCCATCCAGTTCCTCTCCTTTGATCTCCAGATTTTTCAATCCTTCTTCAATTCGTTTCTTACTGATTCCCGTATCAATCAGAAGATGCGTATGATCACTTCCCACATAAATACAATTTCCACTGCTCCCGCTTGCTATACTGCATAATCTCATCGTGACTGTATCTCCATTTTTTCTAATATCTCCTTTATCTGTCTCTTGGTTTCTTCCAAAGATTCACTATTATCAATTACTCTGTCGCACTTCTGGAAGAAAAGCTCATCTGGATTCTGATTTTGCATAATCTCTTCGCACCGCTCCTCTGTATACCCTCTAGCCTCTTTCAGGCGCTGTACGCGGATACTTTTTTCTGTATAAATATACCAAACCTCATCACAGATTTCCTCATAATGCTCCTCCAATAAAAGTGCCGCCTCAAAAATCAAAAGTGTTGTGCCCTTCATACGTTCTGATTGGATCCGTTCTAAAAAATCCCGCTTAACTTCTGGATGGATCATCTGATTTAAAAACTGTAATTCTTCTGCATCTGCAAATACAATCGCTCCAAGCTTTTTTCGGTCGATTTCTTTTTCGTCATCAAGAACCTCCGCCCCAAAGTGTTCGACAATTCTCTCATAACAGCGCTCCCCCGGCATTTGTAGTTTATGCGCCATCTTATCTGCCTCGCAGACAGTCGCCTGATAATTTTTTTCTAAAAACTTCAGCACTTCACTTTTCCCGGATCCAACACCTCCGGTAATCCCGATAATCTTCATGCTATTTTGCCTCATACCAGTTTCGTCCTGTGTGCATGTCCACTTCCAGCGGAACATCCAGCTGTGCCGCCTGCTCCATCTGTTCCTTCAGAATTTTCTTCACATCTTCCACTTCTTCTTCATATGCCTCGATCAGAAGTTCATCGTGTACCTGCAACACCAGTCTTGATTTCATCTTTCGTTCCGTCAATTCCCGGTGTACTCCGATCATTGCAATCTTCATCACATCTGCTGCTGTTCCCTGGATCGGAGCATTCATTGCCACACGCTCCCCGAAAGACCGCTGCATAAAGTTGCTTGATGCAAGTTCCGGTACCGGACGTCTTCTTCCAAACAGTGTGACAACATATCCCATCTCTTTTGCATGGGCGACTGTGTCATCTAAAAACTTCTTAATCCCCGGATAGGTCTCAAAATAGCGATCAATATATTCCGAAGCCTCTTTTCTCGTAATACTTAGGTCCTGACTCAGTCCAAAAGAGCTGATTCCATAAACAATTCCAAAGTTTACCGCCTTCGCATTTCTCCGCTGAAGTTCTGTCACCTCATCAAACGGTGTGTGGAATACCTGAGAAGCAGTAATCCGGTGAATGTCCTTCGCTTCGCGATAGGCATGGATCAATTCTTGATCCCCCGAGCAATGTGCAAGAATTCTAAGCTCAATCTGTGAATAGTCTGCATCCACAAATACATACCCCTCTTCCGGAATAAAGACTTTCCGGATCAGCCTTCCAAGTTCCATCCGAACCGGAATGTTCTGGAGATTCGGTTCTGTACTGCTGATTCGTCCAGTTGCAGTGATCGTCTGATTAAACTTACCGTGAATTCTTCCATCGGCACAGATATAATTCGCCAATCCATCTGCATAAGTCGATTTTAATTTCGTAAGCTGGCGATACTCTAAGATCTTCTCGACAACTGGATATTCCGGTGCAAGCTTATCAAGGACATCTGCTGCCGTTGAATAGCCGGTCTTCGTCTTCTTCCCATGTGGCAGTTTCAGTTTCTCGAATAAAATCACGCCAAGCTGCTTTGGCGAATTGATATTGAACGCTTCTCCTGCCTGCGCATAAATTTCCTTTTCCAACTCTACAATCTTTGTCCCAAGTTGCTCTCCATAAAAACGGAGTGCCTCCGCTTCCACGCGCACACCAGCCTGTTCCATTGCAAATAAAGTAAACAAAAGCGGCATCTCAATGGTGCGGAATAGTTCTTCCGTCCCGCTCTCTTTCATTTTTTCTTCCAGCACAGCTGCCGCCGCCCAGATTACATATGCTTCGTAGCAGCTTCTGCAATAGCCTTCTGTCTTCTCATCGATAAGCAGTGACAAATGCTCTGCGGCCACGTCCAGCCACGTATAGTCGCTTTTTAACGGATTTAGCAGATACGCTGCAATTCCGACATCAAAGCACGACTCAGGATCTTCTATCCTCACATAGGAAAGCGCTGCTTTCACATCAAACAATGCAACAACCGTTGTCTTAGCCAATGTTCCCACAAGCGAAAACAGGTCTTCCATCGTAAGCTCTCCCTCTGCCACAATCGTGTAGATTTCTTTCTCACTAAAAGCAAGTCCTACACTTCCAAATCCGGAAGAATGAGAAAACAGCGGTACTGCATCTTTTTCTTCTTTCCCGAAGCTTACTCCGACAAAAGTTTCTTTTCCTGCACGGGCAAACAGTTCTTCTGCCTGCTGTTTATCTGTCACACGGACAAATGCATTTTCTATCTGATTTCCCTTTGCTTCCACATCGAATCTGCCGAGCAGATTTTTAAACTGAAGTTTCTGGAAATACTCATAAGCTTCCTCGGTATATAGATTTCCGATTTTTGCCTCTGAAAGTTCGTAAGAAATCGGTGCATTTACTTCAATCGTGGCAAGGATTTTGCTCATCTGCGCCTTGTCATAATGTTCCTTTAATGCTTTTGCCGCACGCGGTGGCTTCAGTTCCTCGACATGTGCATAAGCATTTTCCACAGACCCATACTCTGTGATAATCTTTGTCGCAGTCTTCTCTCCAATACTCGGCACTCCCGGAATATTGTCTGAGGCATCTCCCATCAGCGCTTTCAGATCAATAAATTCCTGCGGAGTTACCTGATACCTTGCTTTCACGTCCGCGGCATAATAATCTTCAATCTCTGTCTTTCCCTGTTTTGTCTTTGGAATCCGTATTTTGACATGATCCGTAGCAAGCTGCAGTAAATCTCTATCCCCCGACAAAATCGCCACATCCATTCCTGCACGCTCTCCGATCCCCGCGATTGTCCCAAGCAGATCATCCGCTTCCAGGCCTTCCTGCTCTACAATTTTTATCTTCATCGCACGGAGTACTTCTTTCATCACCGGTACTTGCTGTCTCAACTCCTCTGCCATTGGTTTTCTCGTCCCTTTATAGTCCGAGAACATCTTATGGCGGAAAGTAGGAGCATGGACATCAAATGCGACGGTCAGATAGTCCGGGCGCTCTTCTTCTAATATTTTAAATAAAATATTCAAAAAACCATAAATAGCGTTTGTATGAAGCCCCTCTGCATTCGTCAGATCAGGGACCCCATAAAACGCTCTGTTTAAAATACTATGTCCATCTATTAATACAATTTTTTCACTCATTCTTCTCTCTCCGTTTCGGTGTCTCGTTCTTATTTATCATACACCAAATCAGATCGTTTTAAAAGAGATTTTATTTTTTCATCAACCGGGCGATCGTTTTTTCTAATGCTTCAAACGCTTCCTCTGGATCTTCCACCAACTGTACCGTCTCTTCCATCGGACACATGCCATCCTTTGTCCTGTTCTCAATATACGGCACAAGGGTTTCAAATTGATATGGAATCTGATGCTTTTCAAATATACTAACAGCACCCTCACTCATAACTCTTCCAAATACGGCTTGAACTTCTCCGAGAACCGCCAGAAGTGCTGCAGCCTTTCCAACAACCTTGTCCGCAATTACAGATCCTTGAAATGCTTTTCTGTCTGCGCGTAGCTCCACCATAAGCGGCTTGATCCCGATGGCATCCGAACACCTTACCGCTCCATCTTCCGATAAGATTACACAGCTTTTCTGCTCCTCTTTCAGAATCGTAACCGCATTCCTCAGTTGTTCTTCGATCTTCTGCTCCTTACTCCTCACCTCTGTCTCGTTCAATCATCCATCCTCCCTTTTTTAATGTAAAATAGAAAAGTGGGATTACCGTGATCTGAAGGATCATCCCCGGAATTCCAGATACAATCCCTGCCATAAACGCTCCCATATTGGCAAACGGGAAATGGAATCCCAAAAGCTTAACACCAATGATCAAGGAACATCCATACAACACTCTTCCAAGGATCATCGCGCTGAGCAAAGTGAAATACACATTCATTTTTCTGATAAAAATTCCAGTGAAAATTCCGTAAGCCACAAGTTCCACAAGCATAAAATAAAGTTTAGGTACCGGCGGCATCCCGGTAAGCATAGAGCTTACGAGAGGGACAATCAGTCCAATCAGCCCGCCATAGCAAGGTCCAAGCAAGATTCCGGCAATCATCACAGGAAGATGCATCGGCAAAAATGCCATGCCCACTCCTTGCCCAAATACATGGAATGCCTGCGGCAGTACAAGTCCAACGGCAGTCAAAAGACCGCCGTATATCATCTTTTTTGTTCTCATCAACTTATTCCTAACAGCAGAGTTCGCAGATTACCTGTGCGAAAATTTTAGCGCTGAGCACCAACTCATCGACAACTGCAAATTCATCCGCACCATGCATTCTATTATCCGTTCCCGGCATCGAGCATCCGAAAGCGACACCTCTTTCCAAGTGATGTACATAAGTACCTCCTCCGATTGCCAGGCATTCTCCTTTCTGTCCGGTATATTCTTCATAGCACGCAAGCAATGTCTGAACAAGAGGAGAATCTGCCGGAACATGATGCGGCGGATTCTGTGTCTCATTTAATAATGTGATCCCATCTTCTTCCATTCTTTCTTTTACGACATTTAATACGTTCTCTGTTGTACCGCAAATCGGAATCCGGCTGTCAAAGATTCCATCCAGTCCATCTTCATTTAACTCTAGAACACTAAAATTCATTGTGAGTTTCCCAGAAAGTTCATCTTCCAGATTGATACCAAGCGCCTCCGCCTGATGATCTCCGGACGGGAACATCCGATGTAATTTTTCTACTGCATCTGTTGTACTGCATGCTGCAAATGGAAGCATACATAATAATTCCAGAAGTGCTGTCAATGCATTCTTTCCTTCTTCCGGCTTAGAAGCATGTGCGCCTTCTCCCTCTGCATGGATGATCACAGTTCCTTCTGATTCCTCACAAGTAAAGACAACGCCAGTTTTCTTTTGTACCTGCTCTGCCTTCTCCAGAATCTCTGCGCTACCAATTCCAACTACACTTGCAGTAGCTTTTCCCGGAACAATGTTGACGATCTTGCCGCCAGAAACACTTAAAATACGTGGAGATACCTCTTCTGTGTCCCATTTTGCAACAAAATGTCCATTCAGACTTCCCTTCTCAATATTGATCACCGGGAAATCTGCATCCGGCGAAAATGTCATCGGTGCTTCTTTCTCTACCGCGTAGTAATGTGCGATATCACTGCTTCCACACTCCTCGTCAGTTCCAAGAATCAGACGTACATTTTTGTTTAATGGAATGCCAAGTTCTTTCACTGCACGCATTGCATACATTGCCGCAATTGCAGGTCCTTTGTCATCAGCACTTCCCCGGCCATACACTCTTCCATCTTTGATAACTGGCATGTACGGTTCTGTCACGCTCCATCCGTCACCTGCCGGAACTACGTCAAGATGTGCCAAAATGTCCAACTGCTTTTCCATGTCGTTTAAATCTGCTGTTCCGACATAGTTTTCATAATTTTTCACTGTAAATCCGTATCCTTCTGCCATCTCAAGTGCTTCTGCAAGTGCTTTCGCCGGTCCTTCCCCAAACGGACAATCGATGACTGCTTCCCCTTTTGTACTATTGATTCTGATCAGACGGCAGATATCTGCGAGCATTTCCTCTTTGTGTGCGTCTAAATAAGCTTCAATCTGTTCTCTGTATTGCATAAATCTCTTCCTTCCCTTCTTCTGACTTATAATGAAATCGCAGAGATAAACTCTGGTATTCCGGGCAATGGCAGCTTTCCTGTCATATGCCGCACTTTGTGTCTTATTATACTGCACTTTGGGGGATACTACAATCTTTTTTAAAAATTTCGCTTTGTTTCTCAATGCATACGACTTCTGATTTTCCATATATTAGAATAACAATATCTTTCAGGAGTTTTCTATGTTCAAAAAACAGCATCTGATTTCTGCTTTCAAACTATGTTTCTTATTCAGCGCCGCATTTTGTATCGGCACCATGACTGCCCATTTACAGAAACAACAGTCTTTGAAGGCAATCCCCACAGCTGCCGACGGCAACTGGGGACTAAGTTTTCCCGAAGAAGGAAAAACACCAACTGGGAATGCCACCTCCGGAGAACTTTCAAAATACAATGCATTTTATGCTGGAAATCCCGATAAGAAAATAATCTATCTTACTTTTGATGCAGGATATGAAAACGGAAATACTGTTCCAATCCTCGATGCGCTAAAAAAACATCATGTCCCTGCAACTTTTTTTGTCGTCGGAAATTTTCTAAAAGAAAATCCGGATTTAGTGAAACGCATGCAACAAGAAGGACACATCGTTGGGAATCATACATATACCCATCCTGACATGTCTAAAATCTCTACAAAAGAAGCATTCGACAAAGAGCTTGGAGAACTGTCGACACTTTACCAGAAGACAACCGGAGAAGAAATGACAAAATTTTACCGCCCGCCACAAGGAAAATATAGCGAAGCCAATCTACAGATGGCAAAAGAGATGGGGTATCACACCTTTTTCTGGAGCCTCGCCTATGTAGACTGGTATCAGGATCAGCAACCGACCAGGGAAGAAGCATTTGAAAAACTACTCGGCCGCATCCACCCTGGTGCGATCGTCCTCCTCCACAGTACTTCCAGCACAAATGCCTCTATCTTAGACGAACTGCTCACAAAATGGGAAGAGATGGGATATACTTTCGGCTCTCTAAACGACCTGATCCAGACAACATAGTTTCATTCACACTCAGATCCCCACATCTCAACCTGCCTACTGTTTTTCTCTGAAACAAATTACTTCTTTAACTGAAAGGCGATTCTTTCTGTGCCGTCTGCCACTTGGATCTTTCCACATTTGACAAATCCATTCTTTTCCAGCAGGCGCTGCATAGGCAGATTCGCCTCATGTGTATCCACTCGAATTTCCTCGCTTTGCTCAATGCTCCATTGCAGGCAAAACATGCCCGCTCCCTTTCTTTCTCCGCTGGATGCCAGTCGGTGCAAGACATGATAGGGAGACTGGTTCAACCACTGTCCATCCCATATTTTCTCATAAGTTGGATCTGGTCCGCCACACAGGCTAAAGACTGCCACAATAGCTTCTTCCTCCTCACAAACGTACTGACACCCTTGTTCAATTTCTTTTAGAATCAATTCTCTGGAAGGGTAACCCTTGTCCCATTGTGTCGCATTTCCGTTTTTTCTCATAAATGCACGTGCCTGCTCATATATCCTCATAATTTTATCGATTTCTTCTGCTTTTCCTCTTCTAATCTGCATCTGTTCTTCCTTTCTTCTCAAAGAAATAGGAATGTGTCTGACACATTCCTATTTCTGCTATTGATATTCCGTACAATCTGTCTTTGACTATCGTCCGACAGATTTCTTACTACTGTAACCTTGTCTGTACCAACTATCTTGCAGCTTTCTTATGTCCGTTCTCTACCACATCTGTCCAGCCAAGCTCTGGCTGATAATTCTGTACTTCTTCACTCTTCTTTAAATCAAAGTACTTTTTGCTGGCACCGATCTTATCACAGATCTTAAAAAATCCGAGTTCCAAAAGGTTAAAGAACTTATGGAACGGTTCAATTTTGTAATCTACATGCCCTTTCATAAAAAGCGCAGCCACAATTCCAGTCAATACAACAGTAGTCATTACAATGATACTCTGAATATGATTCAACATTGCCTTCAACCCCTTTTCTTTTCGTTTTCTTTATTTTAATTCTATTTACCAAAATAGTCAATTATTTTTATTACTTATTTATAGTTTTCTATTATTTTTAATTATCTTTCTAAAATACACTGTTTTCTCTAACTTACAAATTACATATGACCGCTTGCGTCCCCCGATTGCAAGTGTTTTTCTATGCAAAAAATCCAGACTACTTAAAGTAATCTGGATTTTACTGCCGATGGCCGGACTCGAACCGGCACGGATCGCTCCGCATGATTTTGAGTCATGTGCGTCTGCCAATTCCGCCACATCGGCTCTTTTACCTCGGTTCATCTCTCAGAACCGAGATTTATCATAACACACTTTTTTTTGAATTGCAAGTCCTTTTTTCTATTTTTTACTTATTTTATCAATTTTTTTCCAATTTCAAAGCAATCAAACGTCGCATAGTAATCCGCCGGCGTCTCTGCTCTCCGGATCATCTGTACACTTCCGTCTTCTTTCAACAAAAGTTCTGCCGATTTCAATTTGCCATTATAGTTATATCCCATTGCAAATCCGTGTGCACCAGTATCATGGATATAAAGCAGATCTCCAATATCGATCTTTGGAAGCATGCGATCAATCGCAAATTTATCATTATTTTCACAGAGTGATCCCGTCACATCATACTTATGGTCAC